>ENA-OREN01000089-OREN01000089.1-marine-metagenome-genome-assembly--contig:-NODE-89-length-126580-cov-3.983368_pt1 | contig 126580 bp, 106 predicted proteins | sample MGYA00248624_ERZ508555 | MGnify/ENA primary metagenome ERZ508555 (study PRJEB26222, sample SAMN06267773) | marine metagenome | isolation source: Saanich Inlet, British Columbia, Canada | place... | reverse complement strand
CCCCGTACCCCGCGCCCTGACCGTCGATGCCGTTGGCTTCTATTGCAACATGACCGTCAAGGATCATCCCGGGCCCAAGGGGCAAATTCACCAGGCCGACAGCGAAAAACCTCTTTGGTTCAGCTCCGTGCGCGATGCCGTCGCTTTCACCATGCTGCCGGACGAAACCAAGGATATCGCGGCAATCTATGTTCATGACATGGGCGGCGGGCGCGATTGGAAACATCCGTCTGACGATAGCTGGATTGAAGCCCGCGACGCCTGGTTCGTGATCCACAGCCGCCGCCGCGGCGGCATGGGCCTGACGGAAGCCGTGCCCTTCGCCCACGAGGGTGAAGCCCTCGCCTTCACCGATGAATATGGCGGCCGTGTGGTGCCGTGGCACGAAATCCCTCACGATTATATTTTGAACGCCGGAGTGCCCAATCACGACAGCGATCATGCCGATGGCAACGCCGTCGATGGTACCGAGGGAAAGCATCACGATGGCTAGGAAAGTCCCGCGCGGCATGAGCCGCCGTCGATTTGTCACGCTTCTGGCATCGGCTCTGCCCCTGTCCGCCACCGCCACCGCCACCGCCACCGCCACCACCGCCGCCGCCACCGCCACCGCGATAACCGCCGCCGCCACCACCCCGGCCGCCGCCGCCGCCATCACCGCGCTCCTCACGCTGCCGGGCCTCGTTCACGGTCAGTTTGCGTCCCATGAAATCCTGACCGTCGAATTTCTCAACGGCAGCCTTGGCTTCCTCGTCACTGGAATAGGTCACGAAGCCGAAGCCGCGTGATCTGCCCGTGTCGCGATCATTTACGACCACTGCGTCAGTGATCGTGCCGCATTCTCCGAAAGACTCCCGGAGATCGTCATCTGTGGCGTCCCAATTCAGGCCGCCCACGAATATTTTATTTCCCATAATAACTTTTTCTCGGCGATAACCCGAACTGGGAAATCGCCACTCCCCTAGACGGTGAAGCCGGCTCCAGCGCTTGGCAAGCTGTAAAAGTCAGCCCGATGTGATTTTCGTGTACGCCACGCCCTCATTTATCGTGGGGGTCTCAGGCCTCCCCTTGTAGCGATAAATCAGGTCGAGATTGCGAATCCCCAGCAGATGCAGCACCGTCGCGTGCAGGTCGTGAACGTGCAGCCGATCCTCCGTCGCCCGCAGCCCAAGCTCATCCGTCGTGCCGATCACCTGCCCGCCCTTCACACCGCCGCCGGCCATCCACATGGTGAAACCGGTGGGGTTGTGGTCGCGGCCGTCGCCCTTCTCGCTCATCGGCGTGCGGCCAAACTCGCCGCCCCAGATCACCAGCGTCTCCTCCAGCAAGCCGCGCGACTTGAGGTCCTTCAGCAGCCCGGCAGTCGGCAGATCGCTCTGGCGACATTGACGCGAATGGTTTTCCTCCATCTTCGAGTGCGAATCCCACTTGCTGCCCGCGCCGTTGTAAATCTGCACGAACCGCACGCCACGCTCAACCATTCGCCGCGCCAACAGGCAGCACCGCCCGAACGGCTCCGTGTCCTTGTTGCCAAAGCCGTAAAGCCGCTTGGTCGCGTCCGTCTCGCTGGTCAAGTCCACCGCCTCCGGCGCGGTCGCCTGCATGCGGTAAGCCAGCTCGTAACTGCGGATGCGCGCCTCGAGCTCGCTCTGGTGCTCGCGCGTCGCTTGGTGTTGCTCGTTGAGCCGCCGCAACAACTCTAGCTTTCGCCGGTGTGTCGCCGTCGTGACGCCTTTAGGAATGTTCAAGTGCCGGAACGGTTCCGTGCCGGGGCTGAGCCGGATGCCCTGATACGCCGCCGGCATGAAACCGGCGCTCCAATTGCGCGGGCCGTTCACCGGCGTAGATTTGGTGTCGGTCATCACGACGAACGCCGGCAGGTTTTCATTCTCGGTGCCGAGTCCGTAATTCACCCACGACCCGAGGCACGGTCGGCCGGCGAGCGGTTGGCAGGTGTTCATTTGGCAGACACCGCCCGAGTGGTTGATGCCGTTGGTCCAGCAGGAGCGAATCACCGCCAAATCATCGACACACTCGGCCGTATGCGGCAGCCAGTCGCTCACCCAGATGCCGCTTTGGCCGTGGCGCTTCCACTTTCGGGGGCTGGCGAGTAGCGGAGATTCCGCCTCGCCCATCGCCGTGATCGGCCGCTTGAAACTTTCCGGCATCCGCTGCCCGGAGAGCTTGTTGAGCAGCGGCTTGGGGTCGAACAAATCGATGTGGCTCGGCCCGCCCTCCATGAACAGGAAAATGACATTCTTCGCCTTGGGTGCGAACTGCGCTTGGCCAAGCGCCATCGGCTCGGCGGCAGCAAATGTCTTGTCGCGAGCGAGCATTCCGCTGAGCGCCAACGCGCCAAAACCTCCGCCGCCGCGCAGTAACAACTCGCGCCGCGAAAAAAGTCTATCTGTCATCGGAGCTTCAAAATTCATGATTCAATCCACATACAAAAAGGCGTTGGCATTCATGAGTACGTGGCAGTACTCGCCGAGCGCGGCCAAGTCGTCCGTTGCACCGCACGCCGCGAGAAATTCCAGCGCGTCGCCGAGTTGCGATGGTAACGGCGCTTGGCCAAACGCCAACTCTTGTGCGACGACCACCTGCGCGACCGCGTCGCCGGGATGTCGCTTGGCCAGGCGCTCGGCCAAGGCCGCCGCCCGCTTGCGTGTCCACTCACTGTTGAGCAGCAGCAACGACTGCGTCGCGGTCGTCGTCACGTTGCGCTGCGGCGTGTGCGAAATATGGTCTGGCAAGTCAAAGGTATGCATCACATCGTCCGGATTGTTACGCATCACTTTTCGGTAAACCGAGCGGTGATTCGACTCAGCCGCCACAACGCCTTCGCCGCCCGTCTGCAAATCCAGTTCGCCAGAAACCGCTAGCAACCCATCGCGCACTTGCTCCGCGCTCAACCGCGAAATCGGCGCTCGGGCAAACCAAGTGTTGGTTGGGTCAGTTCGCTCTGACTGCGCGTTGACTGATGCCTGCCGGTACGTCGCGCTCGTTACCATCAGCCGATGCATTTTTTTGACACTCCAGCCGTTGGCGACGAATCGCGCCGCGAGCCAATCGAGCAATTCCGGATGAGTCGGCGGCTCTCCGAGCTTGCCAAAGTCGCTGGCATTAGCGGCCAGCCCGCGACCGAAATGCCGCTGCCAAAGCCGGTTCACCAGCACGCGGCTCGTCAGCGGGTTATCCGGCCGCGTGATCCAGTTGGCCAAGGCGGTTCGGCGACCGGTCGACTGCAGCGCGGCCGGCGGTGGCGTGATATTCGCCAAGCCGGGGTTGAGAATGCTCAAAAACCCCGGCTCAACGAGAGCCCCGCTTTTCGGCATACGTGTGGCCGGTGCCAACGGGCCGGCATCGCTCACGACGAATTTCACCTGCGGTAACGGCTTCGGTTCCTCCGGATCGAACGCCGCTAACTCCGCTCGGAGCTGTTCCCACTTAGCCTTCGCGCCGCCCTCGATACGCTCCGGCAGCTTCTCCGGCTCCAAGCCGAATTGCCGCTCCGACATCGTGGCGATCTGTTGCTCGTACGCGGTGCGCTGCCCGGGCCGCTTGCGGATCATGGTTTTGATTTTGGTGATGAACTTGTTGAACCCCTCGCCGGTCGCGTGCTTCAACAATACAGGCTGCTCAATAGCGTGGAGTTGGCCGCGCACTTCATCCGTCGCGGCCGCCCAGGCGTTGTGCTTTTTCAAAAACTTTTCGCGCTGTGCGACGGTGCCGACCGGCATCGAGTCGCGCGGCAGTAGCGGCGTGAAAAATGCCTGCATCCGAAAATAGTCACGCTGCGTGATAGGATCAAATTTATGATCATGACAGCGCGCACACTGCAGTCCCATACCGAGCAACGCGTCGGCAGTGACGTTGGTGATGTCGGCAAGAATTTCGTGCCACTGCGTCTCGACGTCGCGCTGATTGTATTCGTAAATCCAGTGACGCAAAAACATGGTCGCGATAAGCGCGTCGCGGTTGCCGGGGTCGATTTCGTCGCCGGCCAACTGTTCCCGCACAAAAAGATCGTAAGGCTTGTCGGTGTTGAAGGAACGAATGACGTAGTCGCGGTACTGCCACGCCTCGGGCCTGTAATGGTCTGCGTTGTAGCCGTCGGAGTCGGCGTAGCGCACTAAGTCGAGCCAGAGACTCGCCTGTGCCTCACCGTAGCGGGGACTCTCGAGCAGCCGGTCGACGAGTTTTTCGTAGGCGTCCGGCGAGTCGTCACCGAGAAACTTGGCGATCTGTTCGAGAGTCGGAGGCAGGCCGGTGAGATCGAGGCACACGCGGCGAATGAGTGTCCGGCGATCCGCCGCTGTGGCCACCGTAAGGCCATTCGCCGCCAGCTTGCGGGCGATAAACCGGTCGATCCCGTTGAGCGCCCAGCCGCCACCGTCCGCCGGCACCGCCGCTTGGCGAACCGGCTGGAACGCCCACCAATCGCGATCCGCCTGGCTGAATTCCGCCGCAAAAACGGAGCCGCCAAGCAAAGCCCACAAAATGGCGAAGCGCTGAATCATCGCTGCAAAAACTACCACCCCCACCGGTCAAAGACCACTACCTTGGCTAGGTTTGCGATTGATTACCCAGCTGTTTTCTGGCAAGGAGTGTTCCCCATGAAGCGAGCATACTCCGCATTCCTGACGACCACCGTGGCGTCGCTTGGCTTGGCTTGTGCCCAGGCTGAGCCTGTATTGAGGCTGCATTTCGCCGGCATCGACAAACTGATCAAGCGCGACGACGCCAAGACGCTGAAAGCCATTTGGAAGCTCAAGCAAACCCAGGCGTTTCGCAACGAAGTGCTCGACAAACTGGCCAAGCGGATGGGCGACGACAACGCCAAGCGCGAGGCGACTCTGCGCAAGCTGCTGCCCGACTTGGGCAAGGGCGAGTTGTTCTTCGACGTCTCGCCGACCGGCGGCCGCCCGGATATCGCGCTCATCACGGCGCTGGACAAAAAACGCGGCTTGCTTTGGGTCAAGAGCCTTCGGCAACTGGCCAAGCGGCGTGGCGACGAGCCGCTTGAGCAGACCGTGGCCGGTTTCACCGGCTGGCGCGTGGACTTCGACAACGGACACACCCTTGGCTTTGGCTACGCCGACGGCTGGCTGCTGTTCGGCTCTGGGCAGGGAACGCTCAACTATTTAAAAAAAGCGGCTGAGCGAATTGCCGACACCGGCCGCCCCTTACCGGTCGACGAGGAGCACGACTTGAGCATCACGGTGGACGCCCGTTCGCTGCCCGAAGTCATCCGCGACCTGCTCCCCAACGGGCCGAACACGCTCCGCATCACCTCACGACTGAAGAAGGATAATTTTTTCAGCAAGGTCGTCGTCGAGTTCGACGAGCCGCTCCCGACCAATGTGCCGGATTGGGAAATCCCGACACGCACCATCACCGAGCCGCTGGCTAGCTTTACTGCCTCGCGCGGCGTAGGCCTGTCCACTGCCAAACCAGTCCTTGAACTGCTCGGGCTGCATGCGACCAACGACCAGTTCTTCGCTTGGTCGCAGTCGCGTACCAAGTTCCAGTCGTTTTTCTCGCTGAAAGTCGATGCGCCGAAGGAGGCGATCGCCGGCTTAGCCAAGCGCATCGGCGACTTCAAAAAAACCGGCGGCAAGGGCGGGAAATTCATCGGCCAAGTCGTGCATGACGCCAAAAAACCGGTGCTCACGTGGGGCAACGTACCGTTGTTCGCACCGTACGTCACCGTCGGCAACTCGGACGACAAGGGCTACATCGTCGGCGGCGTCTTCCCTCCGGATCCGGTGAAGAAACCAATCCCGGCCGAGTTGCTCGCCGAATTCACCGGCAAGGAAAATCTGGTCTATTACAACTGGGAAATCACCGGCCAACGACTCGAGAAATGGAACCTGCTGATCCAGTTCGCCGCCATCCTCTCCGACCGGCGCGAGCAACTCGTCAACGACACCAAGGGCATCGAGTTCCTCACCGCGTTGCACCCGAAGCTCAGCAACACCATCACCGACGCTACCATTGACAGCAACCGGCTCACAATCACCCGCAAGTCGCAACTGGGCCTGACCGCGCTCGAGCTTTCGCTGCTCTCCCGATGGCTGGACAACCCGCGTTTCCCCGCGCCGACGCTGCAGTGGCCGCCCGCTCCGGCCAAGCAACGCACGGCCAAGCCGAAGCAGCCCAAGAAGGGCGCCAACAAAAAGTAACGGCGAACCGATGCTGCGACTCGGCGTCAATATCGACCATGTGGCCACGCTGCGGCAGGCGCGTTATCGCGGCTTCGACCACGGCGAACCGTGCCCCGTTGACGCCGTCCGCCAAGCCGAGGCCGCCGGCGCGCACGGCATCACCGCCCACCTGCGCGAGGATCGGCGGCACATTCTCGATCGCGACATCTGGGCCATCCGCGACGCGGTGCAGACGCGGCTCAACTTCGAGATGGCCAACACGCCGGAGATGATCGACATCGCCCTGCGCCTCAAGCCGGAGGCCGTCGTGCTTGTGCCGGAGAACCGCGCCGAGGTCACCACCGAAGGCGGGCTCAACGTCGCCGGGCAGATCGACGCCATCGCCGCCGCCGCCGACACGCTTGGCCAAGCCGGCATCGTGGTGAGCCTGTTCATCGACCCCGACCCCGCACAGATCGAGGCCACCGCAGCGACCAGCAGCCCGTTCATCGAACTGCACACCGGCGCCTACGCCGAGGCATACAGCGACGAAACCAAGCGCACCGCCGAACTTGAGCGCTTGGCCAATGTCGCCGAACAGGCCAAGTCGCTTGGCCTCGGCGTCAACGCTGGCCACGGCCTCAACTACGAAAACACCCGTGGCATTTTCGCCGTGCCGCACCTCAACGAATTGAACATCGGCCACAGCATCGTCAGCCGCGCCATCACCGTCGGCCTTGGCCAAGCGGTGCGCGAAATACTCGAGCTGATGGACGGCTACCCGCAGACGGGATGATCCTCGGCATCGGCATCGACATCGTCGAGATCGGGCGCATCCGCGACTCGCACCAAAGACTTGGCTACCGCTTCATCGAGCGCATCCTGCTCCCGGCCGAGATCGACTACTGCCTAAAACACAAAGACCCCACGCCAAGCCTAGCCGCGCGCTTCGCCGCCAAGGAAGCCATCTCCAAAGCGTTCGGCACCGGCATCACCGCCGATCTGAGCTGGCACGACATGGAAGTCGCCCGCAGCGACACCGGCGCGCCCTATGTCATCCTGCACGGCAAGGGGCTCGATCTGCTCAGGGAAAGAGGCGGCGACCTCGTCCACCTCAGCATCAGCCACACGGCGGCACATGCCACCGGCATGGCGATCCTCGAAAAACGGCCGGCCGGCTGACCCGGGGGGGGTTGGCTGGCCACTCCAAATGATTATCGCCCCAACGGGGAGATTGGCCCTTTTACTGCTTTGTTTCCCGCCATGGGATTAATGGCGTCAATGAAACAAAAGGACAGCTCCACGGCGCCACGGCGCCGCCGTGTCAGCGAGGCCATTGAAATCGCCAAGGATTACCAGACCGATGTTTACTGGCAGGGCGAGGTTGTGTGGCGTTATTCCGATTGGAAAAAACAATCCAGAGCCAGCCGGGAACTGGTCGCCGCTGTCTGATCAGCCCAGCAACTCGATCAGCCGTGCCCGGGCGGGAGTGAGGTTTTTGTAGTCGGCGATGGCGTCGGGCATCGTTTGCAGCGCCTCAAGTAAACCAAGCCGCGCCGGCTCGTTGGCCCGCACTTCAGCCAGCGGGAAAACCTCGAGACGGATGCCGAAGAGAATGCCGCCGGTCTCCGGCAGCGCAACCAACGCCTGCCGCTCGATGCGAAACCACACATCCCCCAAGCCGATGTCCGGCGTGAGTACAGGCAAACCAAGCGCCGGGTGTTGATTAAGCGCCGGGCTGGCGGTGAGCCCCCAGTTGGCGCGGAGCCACGCTTGGCCAACCGGCATCTTCGTCAGGAAACCGCGCGCCTTTTCGCCGAGTTTTTTGTTGAGCGTCGGGACAACGGCGTGAATCCAGTCGAGCGGCCGGCCGACTTTTTCCTCGAACGCCCACGACGACGGAAAACAGACACACCCGCCGAGCAGCACCGGCATGCCGGCGGCGTTCGGCGCAAGCAGCAGGAAGTCCGGCGCAAGGTCTTGGCCAAGCGTTGGCGGCTTGGCGGCGGTGCCCCAGTCGGCAAGCAGCCGGGCGAACTCCGCCAGCAGCGGCTTGCCTTCCGGCAGAAGGACGCTGTGGCGTTCGGGATGGTCCGTAAGGATTTTTTGGCGCTGGGCTAACAGCGCGTCGTCGCCGGTGTGGCTGCGAAAAAACCGTGCCGGTTCTCCGCGCTCCAACCCCATGCGAAACTCAAATTTGCCGGGATAAAACAGGTTGTCCATCAGTCGAAATTGATCCTCCTAGGGAGCATTATGCCAAAATCGGGACGGCTTGGCCATGTAAAGAGGTTGCCAATCGGGCCTTTGCGGGTAGTCTCTGTCGTCCGCCGGGAGGCGGGTTGAATTTGTCTCCCACCCGGCGCGTCCGTCTGCCTGTTCGCGTGGATAAACCTAAACCCAACTATTTTCGGGACGGTATTTTTATCGTCGTAGTGCTTCTTGCCGTGCTGTCGTTCGAGTTGTTTTCCGGCACCGGCGGCGAGGTTCGCACCTACAATGTCCCGAAGGAAAAACCGGTGCGCGCCGCTGCGCCCGAAGCCAAGCCGAATCCAAGTTCACTGATCCAGTTTGCCAAGCCGGAGGACTGGATTGACAATACTGATGCGTCCGGGCTCGCGACACTCTCTTTTGCACTGCCCGGCAATGCAGGAGTCAGTGCCATACCATTGCCAGCGCGGCTGGCGGAAAACCCGATGATCGTCAACATGTGGCGCGAGCAGGTGGGCCTTGGCCCGGTGGACGAAGCCTCGGTAGAAGGTCTCACCAAGCCGATTATGATCGGTGGCATCACGGGCCGGCTGTTTGACTTCGCCGGCACCAAGCCGCTCCCGGGCCAGGATGATCCACCCCGCATCGTCTCCGCATCAGTCGTGCTTGGCCAAGTCGGCTGGTTTTTCAAGTTGTCCGGCTCAGCCGGCGCGGTCGATCCTCAGTTCGCCAACTTCACGAATTTTATCGCAACGCTCAAGTTCCGACCGGCGGCAAGCGAAGTGAACTTTGATAAAATAATGGCGGAGGCACGGCAGGCCAATCCGCCACCGCCAGCACCAGCCGCTGTTGGCCCGTCGTGGACCACGCCGGCCGGTTGGGCCGAGCAGCAGCCCACCGCCATGCGCCTGGGCAATTTTACCGCCGGAGACGGCAAGGCGGAGATCACGGTGATGACGTTCCCCGGCGACGTAGGAGGGCTGTTGGCCAACGTCAACCGCTGGCGCGGCCAAGCGGGGCTGTCGCCGGTTGATGCCGCTGGCTTGGCCAAGGCGACGGAGCAAGTGAATGTCGCCGGCACGCCGGCTACGATGGTCGAGGCCATCGGCGCCGCCAACGGTTCGCTGAGTGTGTTTCACCCGGCGGGCGGCCAGACGTGGTTTTACAAAATGAGCGGGCCGAGCAATGTTGTCACCGCCGAGAAAGGTGCGTTCATGGAGTTCCTCCAGTCCATCCAGTTCCCGAAACCGTGATGTCGTTGCTCAAACCGTTTGTCCAGTTTTGGTGCTCGTTGCGCCTAACCGTGACCTGCCTCATCGGGGCGATGGTGCTAGTGTTTGTCGGCACGCTGGCACAGGTGGACCAGGGACTTTACGATGCGCAGAAAAAATATTTCCGCAGCTATTTTCTCGTGCCGGAAAGCATCGGCGGCGCAGGCTGGGCACAAATCCGAGTCGGTAGTTCGCAGTGGATGCAGCCGGAGCATTGGAACGAAATCGAAGGTTCTCAGTTTAGCCTGATCGACTTTGAGGCCTTGCACGACGGTCAGCGGGCGGCCATCTCAGTCACCAAACTGGCCAAGAATGCGGGCGGAGAACTGGCCAATGTCAACCGCTGGCGCAAACAGATCGGCCTCGAGGAAATCGAGCTAGCGCAACTCGAAAAAACAAAACAGCCGTTCGCAGTGGACGGCAACCCTGGGACGTTCGTCGAGATGAGGGGAACTCGTGATGGCAAGCCGGCCGCGACGCTGGGCGTCATTCACACCATCACCTATCGGACGCTACCAGAGACCTGGTTTTACAAGATCACCGGCGATACCGCTGCGGTAGTGAAGGAAAAGGATGCCTTCCGTGACTACGTGCGGTCGGCCCGCTACCCGGTGATGTTCAAGTTTCCTTTCGTAGGCGGCTACCTCCTGGGCATCACGCTCCTGGTCAACCTGCTCGCCGCGCACTTTCAGCGGTTCAAGTTCTCCCGGAAAAAGATCGGCATTTTCATGACGCACGCCGGTCTGATCTTCATGCTGCTCGGCCAATTGGTCACCGACAAGTTTCAGGTCGAAAGCAACCTTCGACTCGAGGAGGGCCAGATCAAGGGCTACTCCATCAGTGGCAACGAGTGTGAACTCGTGATTATCGACAAAAGCAAGCCAAACACGGACACCATCGCCGCCATCCCGGCAGAGGTACTCGGCAAAAATAAAACCTACCCGGCTGGCAGCCTGCCATTCGAGGTGACCGTGTTGGACTACTTTACAAACTCCGACCTTGGACAGCTTGGCCAAGAGCAGCCAAACAAAGCCACTCACGGCAAAGGACTTGAGTTAGCAGCGATCGACAAGGAATCGGTCACATCGCTCGAGGAGGTCAACTTCCCCGGCGCGTATATCCAGCTCCGATCCACCGAGGGAATCGATCTTGGCACCTGGATGGTCTCTGCGCTATTCGGCGCACTCCGCCAACCGATCCCCGAGCAGACCTTCGAGCACGACGGCAAGGAGTACGAGCTGGCCCTGCGCTTCAAGCGCTACTACACGCCGTACGACGTCGAGTTGATCGATTTTAAGCACGACAAATTTCAAGGGACAGAAAAGGCGCGTAACTTCTCCAGCCTGGTGACCGTGCGAGACCGCGCCAGCGGGTCTGAACGCGAGGTGAACATCTGGATGAATCACCCACTCCGCACCCACGGCAAGACCTACTTTCAGGCTAGCTTCGACCCAGAAAACGACAAAGCCACCGTCCTGCAGGTTGTCCGCAATCCCGGCTGGGTGACGCCGTATATATCCTGCGCGCTGGTCGGCCTTGGGCTACTCATCCAGTTTTTAACCCACCTGTTTTCGTTCAACAGAAAACGAAAGGCTGCCGCATGAAAAAATCCGTTCCTGTCGTTGTCGTCGTAGTCATGGCCTTGTGGGCCTTGATGGGGCTGGTGCGCATGCCAAAAGTCGCTAGCGAACAGCCGGACATTTACGGCTTTGGCCAACTACCGGTGCTACTCGACGGACGCATTCAGCCAATCGACTCCACCGCCCGCAATGCCATGCAGGTCATCCGCCACAAGTCCACGGGGCGCTACGCCCGAAACGGCGGCGAGGAGAAAACCATCCCGGCGATCGAATGGCTGCTCGAGCTGGCTGCCAAGCCGGCTGTGGCTCGCACCCGGCCGGTGTTCCGCATCGACAACGAGGAAACCAAGGACAACCTCCGATTGGACAAGGACAAAAAACATTTCTCGGTCGACGACATCACCGCCGACAACAATTTTGAACGCCTGGCCCGGGAAAGCGGGCGCATCCACTCCAAGGACGCCTCTCTGCGCACGCCCTACGAGAAATCGCTCAAGGCCGTCGCCGACTCACTGTTGATTTACCAGCGCTTGTCCAAGAGCTTCCGACCGCAACACTCGGCGGACTTCGACAGTGAACTTACCCAACTTGAAACGATTTTTCCGACCGGCATGGCCGCCGTTCGAGCACACGAAACCAATGCTGAACACAACGAGGATGACCATCACCAGTTTTCAAGATTAATCGAAACGCTGATCGATCCCAGCATACGGGACGGCGACCGGAGCGGTGTGATGTTTTGGCCACGAATCATCCCGATCGACAAGTCCTGGCAATCTCTCAGCACTAATCTTCTGAATAGCATCAGCAAAGCAGCCTCAGCCGAGAGCGACTGGAAAATTCAGTTCCATCCCACAGCCAAGGCCTACGCCGGCATGGTCTCCGCCTACGCCAAAAACGACGCCACCACCTTCAACAACAAGCTCCGGAAGTATCAGGATTACCTCAAGAACAACGGCTTCACCATCGAACTCAGCAAGACTGGCAAGGAGTTCGCCTTCAACAACTTCGACCCGTTTTACAAGTGCGAAATCCTTTACGTGCTGGCTTTCCTGATGGCCTGCGGCGGCTGGCTCACTCTGGCCAAATGGCCAAACCAAACCGCCTATTACCTGATCGCTCTTGCCGCAGTTATCCACACATGCGGGTTGATTTTCCGCATGTGGCTTGAAGGCCGTCCGCCGGTGACCAACCTCTACTCGGCTGCGGTGTTCGTTGGCTGGGGCGCAGTCATCCTCGGACTGATTTTAGAACGCATCTATCGCGACGGCATCGGCAACGTCGTCGCCAGCTCGGTCGGCTTTGTAACGCTGCTCGTCGCCGGCGGACTCTCACTCAGCGGCGACACGATGGAGATGTTGCAGGCCGTACTAGACACCAATTTCTGGCTCGCAACACATGTGGTGATCATCACTATCGGCTACTCCGCCACCTTCGTCGCCGGCTTCCTCGCTATCGTTTATGTGGTGCGCGATTTTGTCGCCAACAAGATGCCGTTCGATAAGACGAATCGCTCATCCCTCACCAAGATGATCTATGGCATCGTCTGTTTTGCGACGCTGTTCAGTTTCGTTGGCACAGTTCTAGGTGGCATTTGGGCGGACCAGTCTTGGGGCCGCTTCTGGGGCTGGGATCCGAAGGAAAACGGCGCGCTGATGATTGTCATTTGGAACGCCGCCATCCTGCACGCACGCTGGGGTGGGATAATCCGCGAGCGCGGACTCGTCGCCATGGCAATCTTTGGCAACGCCGTTACCGCGTGGTCCTTCTTCGGGACGAACATGCTCGGTATCGGGCTGCATTCGTACGGCTTCATGGACAAGGCGTTCGCCTGGCTGATGGTGTTTGTCTGCATGCAGATCGTGATGCTGACCGGCGGCCTAATGATCGGCACACTTGGCCAAGCGGGCAAGCCGAGCGTCCAAAAAACCGGCCAATCCGCCCTGGGCCTGCCACCTTTGGCCCAACTCGCAATCGAGGCGCTTGTGATCGTCGCCAGCTTCGCCGTCACGATCTTCTACCTGCTGAAGGCGCTCGGAATCTGGCTTTGATCAGGCCAAGCCGCAGTTTTTGCGGGCGCGGTCGAGTACGATGGTTGCGCAGGCGCGGGCTTTATCGGCACCGTCCCTCAGGACTTGGTTGACGTGGTCCAGATTGCTTTCCAACTCAGCCCGCTTGGCCCGCGCTTCCGCAAAGTATTCCCAATAATGCTCGAACAGCGCTTTTTTCAGTTCACCGTAACCAAGCCCACCGGTGCGCAAGCGCTCCTCCCAGTCACCGGCCACGTCTTCCGGTGCGACTAGACGCAAAAGCTGCACAGCGATGTTTTTGTCAGCATCTGGCTTGGGTTCATCCGGCGGTCGGCTGTCCATCACGAGGCGCATGATGGTTTTGCGCAGCGGCTTTTCGTCGCCAAAAATGTCGATCGTGTTTCCGTAGCTCTTACTCATCTTTTGGCCGTCCGTGCCGGGCACCACCGCCACCGAGTCGCGAATCTTCGGCTCGGGAATGACAAAGGTCTTCCCGTAGGCCTGGTTGAACTTGATCGCAATGTCGCGCGTTACCTCGACGTGTTGTTTCTGGTCGCGGCCGACCGGCACGACGTTCGAGTCGTAAATCAAAATGTCCGCCGCCATCAACACCGGGTAGCCGAACAGCCCGTGATTCGGCGAGAGCCCCTTGGCCAGTTTATCCTTGTAGCTGTGACAACGCTCGAGCAGCCCCATCGGCGTGAGCGTCGTCAGCAGCCAAGTCAGCTCGCACACCTCCGGCACGTCGCTTTGGCGGAAGAACACCGCCTTGGCCGGATCGAGCCCGCACGCGAGAAAATCCAGCGCAACGTCGAGCGTGTTTTTGCGCCGTTCATCAGCATCGAACACCGACGTCATCGAGTGGTAGTTCGCGATGAAGTAATACGCCTCACCCTGCTCCTGTAGCTCGATCGCCGGACGCATCATGCCAAAGTAGTTGCCAACATGCAGCGTCCCCGACGGCTGGATTCCCGATAAAATAATCATCTACTTACGAAAAAAACCTCCAAGCAGTTGCCCAACCGGTAGAACCCCAAGCCGGCAATTGCTTATTCCCAAAAAACCGGCCAAGTTCCTAACGCCTTCGGGCGCGGCGTCAATGCAAATCAACGAAGACAGAGACTGGGAAGCCCTCTATCAGGCCAACGACACGTTCTGGGATCACGGCGAAGCCTCGCCCGGTTTGGTCGATTACCTGGCCGCGAACTCGTCTCTGCCGCTTGGCCAAGCGCTCGTCCCCGGCTGCGGCCGTGGCCACGACGCCCGCGCGCTGGCTCAAGCCGGCTGGGCCGCCACCGGGCTCGACCTCGCCCCAAGCTCCGTCCCCTTGGCCAAGCGCTTGGCCGACGAGGAAAGGCTCCCGATCGACTACCGCATTGGCGATTTTTTGAGCGATGAGCCGCATAAGCTGTTCGATCTCGTATTTGAGCACACGCTGTTTTGCGCCATCCCGCCGGTGCGACGCGATGACTACGTGCAGGCGCTGCGCCGCTGGCTCAAGCCGGGCGGACTTTACCTCGCAGTCAACTACATGATTACCGAAGACAACGGCGAGCCGCCGTTCAGCACCACGACCGCCGAACTGGACGAGCGCTTCGGCGAGCCGTTTGAGCTGCTCCGCCGCTGGACGCCGCGCTCATACGAAAGCCGCGAAGGAAAGGAGCTCATTAATGAGTGGCGGTTTCGTTAGGGGAGTTTCCAGAACTATGACCGGGCTGCTGCTCGTCACCTGCCTAAGCTTGGCCAAGCTGGCCGACCCCGGCACCGGAAAACCCGGCTTCACGCTGATGCCCCCGGCAAAGACCGGCGTGCAGTTCACGAACACCCTCTCGACAGCGATTCTTATCGGGAAAAAGAATCTGCTGAACGGCTCCGGCGTCGCTCTCGGTGATTACGACGGCGACGAGACTGTTTATGACCGCAAAACCGACTGAGAGTGGCGTGATGTTTTGCGGGAGGCGGCGCAGGCTGCTCCCCTTCAATGGGATGAACCGTGGACGGAGGCCGACATGATTGGACAACGAAATGTCCTAAACCTGTTTTTACCGCTCGAAAAGCGGCTCAAAAAAACTTTGAAATAGTTCAATTTTATTGGTTTTTCTGCTTGCGAACCCCGCAGACCGCTCGTACAACCGAATCCCAGTAGTGCAGCACTACTACAAGGAGTAATAATAACCCGTACTATTAATAACGATATGGCAGACAAACCGTTGACTAAATCACAAATCTCAGCAGCTGTTGCTGAAGCAAATGGAATCACCAAGAAGGAGGCCACTGACTTGCTGGCCAATCTGGCCGACTTGGCACTCAAGAGCACCAAGAAAACTGGTGCCTTCACATTCCCAGGTATTGGGAAGCTCAAACTGGTAAACCGTCCAAAACGCATGGGGCGTAACCCCGCTACTGGCGAACAAATCCAAATCCCAGCAAAGACTGTTGTGAAGTTTGCCGTGGCCAAGGCCGCGAAAGACTTTATCGCCAGCTGAAGATTAACTCATTCCAATGAAAAGCGCCCGCGTTTGCTGGGCGCTTTTTTTGTGCATCAATGACTGAGAAAAAGGGCAAACTCGACAAGATCGCCATCGTCGGCTGCGGTGCTGTTGGCAGTTTTTATGGGGCTAAACTGTGCCAATCCGGTCGCGATGTGCACTTCCTGCTCCGCTCCGATTACGAGGCCGTTCGAGACAACGGCGTGTATATCCAAAGCCCCAACCGCGATTTTCATGTCCGCCCAGTCACTGCGAAGTCGCCGTGGGAAATCGGCCGGTGCGATCTCATTGTTGTTGGCTTAAAGTCCACGGCGAACCACCGCCTCGGCGAACTGCTGACACCGCTGGTCGGCGAAGGTACAGTTCTGCTGACGCTTCAAAATGGGTTAGGCAATGAGGCAGCTCTGGCGAAACGGTTCCCGGCTCAGCCTGTCTTCGGCGGCATGTGTTTCGTCTGCCTCAACCGCATTGCGCCGGGAGTCGTCCAACATCTCGCGCACGGCAAAATTGTACTGGGCCGTCACGGCGGTTCGCCGGATGAGTTAACCGGTGCGATCGCCGAACTCTTCCGCTCGACCGGCATCCCGGTCGATGTCTCGCCCGACCTCGAAAAGGCGCACTGGGAAAAGTTGGTCTGGAATATCCCGTTCAACGGTCTCGGTGTCGCCGGTGCGGCGGGACTCGACGCCACACTCGTCGGGCGGCTCGGCCCCTGCCAACCCATCGGCCCCTGCCTCGCCACTGACGCATTGCTCGACAACGGGCCCTGGGAGCAACTTGTCACGGAACTGATGGACGAGGTCATCGCCTCCGGCTGTGCGCTTGGCCACGACCTCTCGCCCAGCCTTGGCGAGCATCAGCGCAACCGCACACGCGTCATGAAGGCTTACCTCTCCTCGACGCTGATCGATTTCGAGCGCGGCCTGCCACTGGAACTCAACGCTCTCTTCCGCCTACCGCTTGGCCGGGCGCAGGCCACAGGTGTCGAGACCCCGCGCCTGGCATCGCTTTCTGATCTGCTTGCGGAATTGGATTATAGACGAAAAGACTCGGGATCGGACGCTGCCTGAGTCACAATTCGCCGCACCGAAATGCGCCTATTTTCCTTAATTTTTATCACATTCGCCGCCTTTGCCGCGCCAGCACTTGGCCAAGCGGATATGCGACCCAACATTGTTTTCATCATCGCCGACGACCTCGCATGGGACGACCTCGGCTGCACCGGCAACCCCCGCGTTCGCACGCCGAACCTCGACCGCTTGGCCAAGGGTGGCATGCGCTTCACAAACGCCTACCTGACGATCAGCTCGTGCAGCCCCAGCCGGGCCAGCATCATCACCGGCACCTACCCGCACCAGACCGATGCCGAGCAGCTTCACTGGCCGCTGCCGGCCGACCGGCTGACGTTCGTCGAGTTGCTCAAGGCCTCCGGCTACTGGACTGCGGCGGCCGGCAAGTGGCATCTGGGCAACGCAGTTAAGGATCGCTTTGACGAGGTCCGCGAGGCCGACGTGTCCGGCTTTCAACTGCCCACCGGCGAGGCGGCCAAGGCTGGAAAGATTGTGCAGAAGGCAGTCGGCGATGCGCGCAGCGGCTGCGATCAATGGGTGCCTTTGCTGAAGGCGCGGCCAACAGACAAGCCGTTTTTCCTATGGCTCGCCGCGCTCGATCCGCACCGCGACTACGACGAGGGCATCCTCGAGCAGCCACACAAGCCAGGGGATGTTCGCCTGCCGCCGTATGTCGCCGATACGCCTGGGTCCCGTCGCGACTACGCGCTGTACTACGACGAGATCACACGGCTCGACCGTTTCGTTGGCGGCGTGATGGCCGAGCTGAAAGAACAGAACGTCGCCGACAACACATTCGTGCTGTTTATCAGCGACAACGGCCGGCCGTTCCCTCGCGACAAAACGACGCTTTATGACAGTGGCATCAAGACGCCGTTCATTGTGCACTGGCCGGGGCATGTTGGCGTCGACAGCCACTGTAATAGCCTGCTCAGTTCGGTCGACATCGCGCCGGCGTTCCTGGAACTGGCCGGTTTATCGCCGCCGAAGATTTTTGAGGGATGCAGTTTCCTGCCGCTATTGCGTAATCCGCAACAGGGCATTCGCGAGTTCGTGTTCGCGGAACGCAACTGGCACGACTACGAGGATCGCGTCCGCGCAGTCCGCAACAGGCGCTTTAAGTACATCCGCAACTTTTACAACGACCTGCCCAACACACCGCCGGCGGACGTCGTGCGCTCAGTGGCCTACCGAGAAATGATCCGGCTGCGCGACGAGGGTAGACTTGTCGATGCACAAAAAAACACTTTCATTCAGCCGAGAGCCAAGGAGGAGTTGTACGACACACAATCCGATCCGTTCGAGTTGAAGAACCTTGCTAGTGACCCCTCACAAGCCAAGCATCTGAAACGGTTCCGCAGCGCCTTGGCCAAGTGGCAGAAAGATACGGGCGACACCAAACCTAGATTTCGCACGTTCGACGAGTTTGGACGGGAAGATGGCCAGGCGCTGCCGGTGCGTGAACGGCCCCGCCCCGACAAGACTGAAATGACCCGGCGCCTCGAGGCACATTACCGCAAACAGGCCAATTGACTGAGCGCTTGGCGAAGCGGAAAACGACTGGCCAAGCGGCTGTTTTTGCGGAACTCTCTCCGCCACCTATGAATTCTCTTATCCGAACTTCTCTATTGAGCGGGTTGATTAGCGCATTGGCTCTTGGGCAAATCTCACCGAACCAGGTTTCCGCCGACGACAAGCAACCCCCGAATGTCGTTGTCATTTTCATCGACGACATGGGCTACGCGGACATTGGCCCGTTCGGGGCCGAGGCGTATCCCACGCCCCACCTCGACCGCATGGCCAAGGAGGGGCGCAAGTTCACCGACTTTTATGTGACCCAAGCCGTGTGCAGCGCCTCGCGGGCGGGGTTGCTCACCGGCTGTTACAACGTTCGTGTTGGTATTTTTGGCGCGCTTGGCCCCGGTGCCAAGCACGGCATCAACGCCAGCGAAACGACGCTTGCTGAGGTCTGTAAACAGAAGGATTACGCGACTGCCATCTACGGCAAATGGCACCTTGGCCATCACAAACAATTCCTGCCGATGCAGCACGGGTTCGACGATTACTTCGGCCTGCCGTACTCGAACGACATGTGGCCGTACCATCCAGGCGTTTTGCACTTGCCGATGAAAGAGCGACTCAAACGTTGGCCGCACCTGCCGCTCATTGACAAGAACGAAGTCGTCAACGCACAGGTCTCCGGCAAGGTACAGGAACAACTCACCACGCAATACACCGAGCGCGCCGTGTCGTTCATCGAGAAAAATAAGGACAACCCATTCTTCTTATACGTGCCGCACTCGATGGTGCACGTGCCGCTGTATGTTTCCGAAAAGTTCAAGGGCAAGAGCGGCGCAGGCCTGTTTGGCGACGTGATGATGGAGGTGGACTGGAGCGTCGGCCGAATCCTCAACACACTCCGCGAACACAAGCTCGATAAAAACACGCTTGTCATTTTCACCGCCGACAACGGCCCGTGGCTCAGCTACGGCGACCACGCCGGCTCGGCCGCGCCGCTGCGCGAGGGCAAGGGAACGATGTTCGACGGCGGCTGCCGCGAGAGCACGCTGATGTGGTGGCCCGGCACCATCCCGGCCGGCAGCGTCTGCAATACGCCGGCGATGACCATCGACATTTTGCCGACCGTCTCCGAGTTGATCGGGGCCAAGCTGCCGAACCATAAAATCGACGGCAAAAGCATTGTGAACCTCGTCAAGGGCACCAGCGACCAAAGCCCGCAGGAGGCGTACTATTTTTATTATGGCAAACAGTTGCAAGCCGTTCGCTCCGGCAAATGGAAGCTCCACTTTCCGCACGGCTACCGCACCATGGCCGGCAAGGAAGGCGGCAAGGACGGGATCCCAACGGCTTATGCCCAGACCAAGATCGGCCTGTCGTTGTTCAATCTCGAGAAGGACGTCGGCGAAACGACGGACGTGAAGGCCCAGCATCCGAAGGTGTTGGCCAAGCTGAAGTCGCTTGGCCAGGCGATGCGCGAAGAACTCGGCGACCAAGGCAAAAAAGGCAGCGGCCAACGCGAAGCAGGCCGCTTGACCAAGCGCTGAATCTCTAGTGGCCGATCGATCAACCATCCCGTTCGGGGCACGGTTTTGGTGTCTTTGGCGGCCGGTTTGGCGGTTGCGCCACAAGGCCAACGGGATGCTCTTCCCGGCGCTGCTGTTGTTCTGGGTGATGCTGCTCATCAGCCCGTACATCGTCATCAATCGAATGGCGGCTTGGGCGCATCACACACCGATCAGCGCGGAAGTCATCGACCAGCGGGAGACGCTCAAGGTTTCGCAGCAGGACGATCGCACGGTGTGGGATCCGAAGTCGTTTTTTCGCGACAGCGAAGGCCGCTTCCTCGACTACAAAATCCCGGCCATCGACTGGACGATCTGGTTTTACCTCACGCTTTTCGGCTACTACTTCGCATTTTTTGCAGCGCAAAAAAATGACCGGGGCCGGGCCGAGTCGCTGGTGATGGCTCAGGCCTGGGCGGTGTCGAGCTGGATCGCCTACCCGATCTTCGCCGTGTTGCCGGCACACATCAACATGCGCTGGCAGTTGGGCGAGATGGAGGGAATCTACGGCTTTGTTTACGAGGCATTCCACTCCCTTGACGAGCCGTTCAATGCCTGGCCGTGCCTGCACATCGCGCAGAGTTTCATTATTGCCGTGGCGTTGTCGCGCTGGTGGCGGCAGCTCAAATGGAACTGGGCGGTGTGCCTGCTTTGGCCGGCATGGCTTGGCCTGTTCATCAGCGTGATGACCACCAAGCAGCACTTTATTTGGGACTCAATCACCGGCACGCTGCTAGGCGTGGGTGTGTGGTTGACGATCATGCGGCCCGGCTTCCGGCATCTCGACAGTGTAGCCGATGACGATCTGCCCTTGGCTAAACTGGGGTAAAAAAAGTGGCCGCCGGCAGGGGATGGGTGTGGAAGTTGCCGACGACCGACGACCCGCAGCTGGGATGGGAGGGGGATGCCACGGATCGCTGAAGGCAGAGGATACCTCAATTTCCTCCTTAAGCAACCCAAAAACAACTATCAAGCCGTGCTCAAGCCTCAGCGGTGACGGCTTGGCCAACGCCGGTCTTGGCCTCCAAATGGCGGAGCATGCTCTCGAAAACCAGACGGCCGTCGTCCACACCGAGGACGTTTTCGCTGGCCCGCTCCGGATGTGGCATCATGCCGCAGACGTTTCGGCCCTCGTTGCAGATGCCGGCGATGTTGAGCAGCGAGCCGTTGGGGTTCGCCTCATCCGTCAACTCGCCGGTCTCGGTGGCGTATTGGAAAATAATTTGGTCGTTCGCCCGCAGCTTGGCCAAGGCCTCGTCGGCGGCAAAATAACAGCCCTCGCCGTGGGCGATCGGCACGCGCAATAGCTTGCCCTCCGGCACCTCGCTGGTGAACGGCGAGTCGGTAGTCGGCACCTTGAGATAAATGGTCTCGCAGCGAAACTGCAGTGAGCGGTTCCGCACCAGCGCTCCCGGCAGCAGGCCAGTCTCACACAAAATCTGAAAGCCGTTGCAGATGCCGATGACCAATCCGCCGGCGTTGGCGAACGCCTTCACGGCATTCATCACCGGGCTGAACTGCGCGATGGAACCGGTCCGCAAATAGTCTCCGTAGCTGAAGCCTCCCGGAACCACCACGGCGTCGGCGTCACCAATCGATTCCTCCTTGTGCCAGAGATAGTCGGCGTCCTGCCCGAGGACGTTGCTCAGCACGTGGACGCAGTCCTGATCGCAATTTGAGCCTGGAAACTGGAGGACAGCGAAGCGCATCCGGGGTTACTCAATGGTGAAGTGGTAATCCTCGATCACCGGGTTGCTGAGCAGCTTGTGGCACGCCTCGTCGATCTTCGGCTGCCACGACTCGGCGTCGCCCTCCAGTTCGATCTCGAGGTATTTGCCGACGTGAACGGCCTTAACACCGTCGTAGCCCATGTGCTCCAGCGCGGTCTGCACCGTCTTGCCCTGCGGATCGAGCACGGCCTTCTTGGGGGTGATGACTATCTTGGCTTTCATTCACTGCGCGCACCCGGCGCGGCCAAGGCAGTGTCAGGCCAAGCGCGGCAGTGAACCAGTTTATTTTGTTCACAGCAGGAAATTTGCGCTTGGTCAAGTTTTGCTTTTACCCGGCCAAGCGCTTGGCCATGCTCCCCCGAATGAAGCTCTCCTTCCACGGCGCAGTCCGTACGACGACCGGTTCACAGCACTTGCTCGAGGTCAACGGCATCCGGCTGCTGCTCGACTGCGGCCTGTATCAAGGCAAGCGGCAGGAATCGATCGATCGCAACCAACAATTTCCGTTCGACCCCAAGTCGGTGGACGCCGTCATCCTGAGCCACGCGCACATCGACCATATCGGCAATCTGCCCAACCTCCACAAGCAAGGCTTCGCGGGGAATGTTTACTGCACGTTCGCCACGCGCGACCTCGCGGCGATCATGCTCGAGGACTCAGCGCGAATTCAGGTTGCCGACGCTGCGTATGTCTCGAAGAAGCACAAAAAGAAGGGCCTGCCACCGGTCGAGCCGCTTTATTTGCCGGAAGACGCCGAGGGCGCGGTTCGGCAGTTCGTCTCGCTTGGCTATGAGCGGCCGATCCCGGTGGCCAACGGCGTGACGCTGACCTTCCGCGACGCCGGGCACATCCTCGGCTCAGCACAGGTCATCCTCGACATCGACGAAGGCGGCACAAAACGCCGGCTGCTGTTCAGCGGCGACATCGGCCGCGGCGGCCACGCGATTCTGCGCGACCCGAAACCGGTCGAGGACGTCGACGTGTTGCTCGTCGAAAGCACCTACGGCAACCGCGAGCATACGGCTCACTCCGGTTTGTCGGACGATGTCGAGGCGCTGCTCGCCGGCACACTGAACAACGGCGGCAAGGTGATCATCCCTGCGTTCTCGGTGGGCCGAACGCAACTGCTCGTTTACACGCTGCACCAGCTCGTCGAGGCCGGCCGGTTGCCAGCCTTCCCGATCTACGTGGACAGTCCGCTCAGCGTGAACGCCACCGAGGTTTTCCGGCTGCACCCCGAGTGTTTCAACAGCGACATTTACACCTTCCTGCGCGAGAAGGAGAACCCGTTCGGCATGGACAACCTGACGTACATCCGCAAGGCGTCCGAGTCGATCAAGCTAAACAGCCTCGACGGCCCGGCGATCATCATCAGCTCAAGCGGCATGTGCGAGGCGGGCCGCATCCGGCATCACTTGAAAAACCACATCAGCAACCCGAACGACCTTATCCTGTTCGTCGGCTACTGCGCCTACAACACGCTCGGCTCGGTGATCCGCGCCGGCATCGACCCGGTTTACATCTTCGGCGAACCGCACAAAGTGAAAGCCAAGATCGAGAGCTTCGACGGCTTCTCCGGCCACGCCGACAAAAGCGAGCTGGCCGACTACGTGAAAAACCTCACTGGTGACATAAAGAAAATCTTCGTCGTCCACGGCGAGGAAAAATCGAGCCTGGCCTTCGCCGACACCCTGCGCCACCTCAAGCCAAGCGCAAAAGTCACCGTGCCGGAGTTGAACGAATCGTTTGAAGTTTAAGGCCAGGCGCTTGGCTAAGCGGGGTTACATTCGGAAGAGCACGTTCTCGCGATTGAACCATTTCGCGCAAAAAAACAGCAACCCACCCGCGATCAGAGTGCTGGAGGTGAGAATGGCCACCAGCATGGTATAGTCCATCGTGCCCTTGAGCAGCTCCTTCATTGCCAGTGAAATGTTAGTGATCGGCACCCACGCCCAAAACCAGTTCAGCTCCACGCCGGGCAACATGGCAAGCGCGGCCGGAATGATCAAAACGATGCCTAACGGGGAAATCAACGTGGAAGCCTCGGCGGAGTTTCGCGCAAAAATGGAGGCACTCAGCAGCAGGGCGGCGAACATGGCTGCAACCGGAATCAGCATCAGCGCCAGAAGCACCAAGTCCAGCAAGTCGATCGAGCCGATAATCGTCCCGATGATCCCACGCAACTCCCCTGCCTTGATGGCCAGCCATGTCCCGAGGCTGGCCAGGTTCAGCAGCACGGCGATGATGCCGCCGCAAAAAACCGCCAGGAATTTTCCCAGCACAACCTGGTGCCGCGGGATAGGCGCCAGCAGCAGCGTCTCCAGCGTGCCCCGTTCCTTCTCACCCGCGCCAAGATGAATCGCGGGATACACCACACCCATGAAACAAAACGCGATAAAAAAATAAGGCACCATCCCGCCAATTCGTTCACCGATAACTTCGCGGATTTCGCCCGTGCCCTGTTTACCCAGTCGAACCGGCTCAAGCAGCGACTCTTGCTTCTCCCCCTGCGGCACTCCCAGATTGGCCAAGCGGGCGGCAGTCAGCTCGGTGTTGAATTCCTCCACCAAGTCCTCAACGCGATCTTCCACCTTGCTACTCATCGACGCATTGTCAAAATGCAACTCGACCAACGCCTGTTCCTGTTCGCTCAACTGGGCTGCGGCCTGTTCCGGGATCACGAGGCCGAAGTCGATCCTGTCCTCCCGAATGGCCGCAACCAACTCGTCCGGGGAGCCAAGCGCAACTTTTTTGTAGCCCTTCGCCTCCTCGAAAGTCTTGGCCAGCTCCGGCGCGAATTCACCTCCGAAAACAACGTACTCAAGCACCTCGGTTCGGGCTTCCTTTTCTTTCTTCATCACGAACCCGATCAACAGGCTCAGCAACAGCGGAACGACCACAATCGGCAGGACGATCATCAACAGTAGGGTTTTGCGGTCCCGCAGAACATCCTTCATCTCCTTGAAAAATACGGTTTGGAATCCAGCCTTCATATTGTCGCTCCCTCTGTTTTTGGCTTGATGAGCTTGAGAAATGCCTTGTCCAAAAAAGTCTCACCTGTTTGTGAGCGCATCGCATCAACGCCGCCCTCGAAGCAGATTTTACCCTCGTGGATGATAACCACGCTGTCGCACAACTGATCCACCTCGTCCATGTGGTGCGTGGAAAACAGAACCGTCCGCCCCTCGCTTTTGCAGGCAGCCACCACTGTCAGCACCGACTCGGCGGCGGCCACGTCGAGGCCTGTTGTCAACTCGTCGAAAAGCAGGATTTCCGGGTCATGAATCAGCGCGCGTGCGATGGACACCTTCTGCCGCATACCGGAAGAAAGCGTCTCATTTCGCTGATCGAGGAACCAACCCATGCCCAGCTTCTGAGCCAGCAACCCGATACGTTCATCGAGCGTGGTGCCGGTTATGCCATGCAGTTTACCGTAATAGCACAGCATCTCGCGTGCGGTCAACCGGCCGTAAAGCCCAGTGTTACCAGAGACAAACCCGATACGCTTACGAATCTCCAGCGGGTTTTTAGTGAGGTCTTCGCCGTCACACAACACAACGCCTGAAGTCGGCTTCAGCGATGTGGAGAGAATGCGCAGGAGGGTGGTTTTCCCGGCCCCGTTAGGGCCAAGCAACCCAAGCACCTGGCCGCGATGAACCCCAAGATCGATGCCGTCAATCGCGTGAAACCACCGACCTTTCTGCCGTGGATCCAGCGACTGCTCCCTGGCCCGTTTCTTCCTGGCCAAGCGAAAGGTTTTTGTGAGGGAGTTGACTTGAAGCATCACGGAATATATTATAATTTGTACTGAAAATAATACAAATTTTTCTGCGCTTGGCCAAGCGCTTGGTTATTGGGCACAAAGGCGTTGCAGGCGCTCGTCGGGGGTTTGGTAAGCGCGGGCGTTGAAGAGGAAATCGACGATGCTGCCTTCGTGGGGTTGAAGCCAGTTGAGGGCGATGGTGGGCATGGCGCCGATGTTGAGGCGGTCGATGTTTGTGGCGTCGGTGAGTTGCGCGGCCCAGGTTTCGTCGTTGGTGATGGCGGAGGCGACGAGGGTGCCGCTGATTTTTTCGATCATCTTTTCCTGCGGGCATTTCACGACGCTGGTGAAGGGGAACATATATTCTGTGTTGGCCATTTTAAGGTCGGGCGAATCGCAGTGGAGAATGGTCGGCCGGATGTAATCGCAGCGCTCCATTTGCTCAAGACGCGCACCGTGCTTTTCGGTTACGTGCGTAGTTCCGCTTTCTTTACAGCCTTCTTCGATCATCCCCCAAATCGCCTCGGCTTGGCCGGGGACGGTGAAGGCCGCGAGGCCTGCCTCGGGGTCAGTGGGGTCTTTCACTTCGTAGGGACCAACTTTTTCGGCGAGCGCTTCGGCGATTTCATCGGTGTGGCGCGAGGCCCAAACTCCGGAGCAGTTGATGCAGCCGCGGCCGCTGTTTTTGTAAATGCTGTCGGCCATCAAATCGAGGTAGTCCTCCCATTGATCGACAACATCGTCACCCAGTAAAATTTTGCTGTAGCCAGGGCCGTGCACTTGCACCTGCTCGTTGCCGGAATAATTTTTGACCGTTTGCGTGCTGCCGAAAATCATCACGCGCCCGCAGCGCGAAACCGTCTCCGCGCCCATGTCGCCCCCGCCGGGGTAAATGCCGATGGCTTCCTTGGGCACGCCTGCCTCGGTGAAGGCAGCGAACATCCTGTAAGGCGTCCACGGTTCTTGCGGGCCGGGTTTGAGCACAAGACCGATCTGCATCGGGATGACGGGCATCCACAGCGTGTGCACACCGGGCGAATTGCTCGGCAGCACCATGCCGAGTACGGGCGACTGCGCCTGATAACTTACCGGCACGCCACGTTCCTCCACGCCGAAGCCGCGCTGGAGAATCTCCAGATCCAACCCGCGCGTAAGGGCGTCGAAAATTTGGTCCATGTGGTTCAACACGAAATGATTTTTCTCCATGTTAAATTTGCACATATGCTCGGGCAAACCGGTGGAGGCGGATTGTTGCCGCGCGAAATCATCGGGCGTTTGCTCGCCGTCGCCGAGCGGCAGCGTGGCGTTAAGATAGAGGTCGCCGGCCTTTTTCATCATCTCGATAAGATCCTTGATAGGAATCTCGCGCAACACCTCGCGGGCGCGAGCGGCTTTGCGCATGTCGCGGGCGAGTAGTCCGGGATTGGCTTGACCCACAGATGCGAGCACTTCGCCGGTGCGATGGTGGATGACCTCATCGGTCTCGAGGCTTTCGTACGGTACGCCCCAGCGTAAAACGGGAATATTAATCATGACTTGTTTGTTAAATTTATAGTTGCGTTAATAGTTGCATTCACTCTCTCCCTGAAGGAGAGGGAGCTTGGCCAAGCACGTGTTGATTAATTCCTTCTCCCCAAAGGAGAAGTTGAACCAACAGAATCAATAATGCTCTAAATTCCATGTCAATTAGTAAACACCTTCAACAATTTTTTTTGTCAATGCGCCGAAAGGGCGCACTTCGGCCACGCCGTCCCATGGGTATTGCTCGATGGGTTCGCGACGGATCGCTTCATCGCGTTCGAGGAAGCGCGGCATGAAAAATTCCTTCGTCAGCGTGGTTAACTCGACGCGACCCCACTCGCCATACCCGACCGGCGCACCAGTTTCCGGATTCAGGACACGCATCAAGGCGCGCGGCTGCGGCGCGTAATAGGTGATGGAATATTTATCCTCAGTAGTGAGCGGCTTATGCTTGGCCAAGCCCATCAGCGTGTTGCCGTAGGTGGGCACGAAGCCAATTTTATTTTCCAGCAACTCCTCGCACAGGAAGCGGGTATACTGCGGATCCATCGTAGTGCCACCGCAGAACACACCGCGCACGCCAGCATCGTACAAGCTGCTGCCTTCGTTCTCATAACGCTCGGCGATGCTCTCCAGCAACTTCGGCGTGGTGAACAGCGCGCTCACGCTGCGGTTTTTCATGATCGTCGTGGCTTGGTCGACGACGTGTTCCATGTACGCCTTCGCTTGGTCGAATTGTTTTTCTTTGATCAGCCGCTTGACCCAACGCGGATCGAGATCGACGAAGTAGCAAGAGCACCCGCGCACATTGGCAAGATGCTCGATGGAGAGCCGCAACCGCCGCGGCCCCGTAGGGCCGACCATCAGCCAATAGTGATCGCGCGGAAACGCGGCGTCATCCAACGTGTCGGAAAACTCGCTGTAATCCACCTTGTAATCATTCCAGCCGATGCGTTGCTTGGGCATCCCCGTGGTGCCGCCGGTTTCAAAAATATTGAACGGCTTCCCTAAAAATGCCTTTGGTACCCACACTTCCGGCTGCTTGTCGCGCAGCCATTCGTCCTGAAAATTCGGGAACTTCGCCAGCAAATCGTCGAGGCACTTCACCTCCACCGCCGGATCCCAGCCCGCGTCTCTGGCCCAATCCAGCCAGAACGAACAGCCCGTTTCTGGCGAGAAATGCCAATGCACAATGTCCGCCACATGCGCATCGATCGCGGCACGTGCCTCCTGAATTTGTGTGTCCAAATCAGCCATAAAAAATGTTACGTCAGTGTTGGGCTTGGCCAAGCGCGGTAGGCGGCTCAGCCCTTGGCCGGGAAAAACTTGTCGATCGTCTCACTGGTGGGCGGTTTGGTTGCCAGCGACACGCCAACCAGTGCCACCACCGATGCGAGACAAATGAATGCCACAGGCATCACGCCCGCGATGAGGTACTCGCCGTGTGCCTTCACGCCAAACCACTGCTCGCCGGCAGCGCGGCCAAGCGCATCGTGGATAAACAGCGCCCACGTCACCGCTGTCGCAATCACGCTGGCAAACACGCCCGCCGTTGTAACCCGCTTCCAGTAAACGGCGGCAAACGCGATTGGGAACAATGCTGAAAAACCGCTGAAGCACCAGATGCCAAGATTGAAAACGCTCATCGGCTTGAATATGGAAATCACGTACGTGATCACGACAATGAACACGATGAAGCCGCGACCGAGCCAAACTTTTTGCGTATCACTGAACCGTTCGCTGCCGAACAGCGGCAAGGCAAAGTCGTTGGTAAACATACTGCCGACGCAGACGAACTGCGAGTCGAGCGAACTCATGATCGCGGCCAGCACGCCGGCTGAGAACAGCCCGATCAACACCGGGTTGACCATGAATTTTTTTACCATCATGCTCAATACTGCGTTGGCATTGGGCTCGCCGTTGGGCAGCTTTGGCACGAACAAGCTGCCATCAGCGAACAGCCCTGCGCCCCAGATGCCGATCAGGATGCACGGCACCCAGACGATCATGATGCAGAGCGGATGGGCGATGACCGTCAGCCGGAAAGCCTTCGCGCTCTTGGCTGTCAGCCAATGCTGGAACAGGTGCGGGAACATTCCGACGCTCAACGGCACCAGCATGTAGCTCATGAAATGCGCCGGCGTCATCAACCCCTCACGGACGAGTTTCTCCGGTGCGTGTTGCCTGGTCATTTCGGAGGCCTCGGCCAATCCGCCGATGCCCTTGGCGATCACGATGAAGCCGACGAGGCCCATGATCATGAAGACAATCGTCTGGAACGTGTTCGCCCAGACGGCAGATCGCACCCCGCCGGAGAAGACGTAAAACAGGACGACCCCACAGATCACCAAGCTGGTCAGCCAACCCGGCACTGCGCCGGCGGCGAACGTCCCCGGGAACATTCCGCGCGTCACCCCGCCGATATACGTCCCCGCTCCGATCAAGCCAACCAGCAGATACGGAATGATCAGCCCGGCCAAGATTGGGAACAGGAGATAGCCGAGTTTCTTCGACTCGAAGCGGTCGCGGAAAAACTGGATCTGCGTCACGTAGCCGTATTTTTTGCCGAAGCTCCACATCCGAATGCCGACGAGAAAAAAACAGGCGGCGTGAATCAACCCCGAACTCGAGGCCATCAACCCGTACACGCCGATGCCAAGACTGAAAGCCTTGCCGGTGGAACCGACTAGCGCGAAGGCGGTCATCGTCGTGCCGAACACGCTCATCAGCAGCATGAACGGCCCGATCGAATGGCTCGCGACGAAGAAGTCCTTGCTCGAACCGCGAAACAGCCGGCTAGAAATCCAGCCCAGCCCAAACAACACGCACATGTAAATGCCAATGATCACCAGCGGCGTGCGCGATGCCGGCTCGGCCACCTGGCCAAGCGCGATCAACGGAGTGATGCTGCTCATTGCTCCCCTCCCGCCTCGTCACCAGACTCGGCCCACTGCTCGATGTCGCCTGGCCAAGCCCACTTGACGGCCATTGCCCACACGGCAGCTGCCATGCACGAATACAGCGAGTGATAAAAAAGGCCAAGTGGCATGAAGCCAAACACCAATTCGCCGTTGTCCCACCACCAAACGTCCTGATGGATGACGGCCAACAAAATGAGCAAACCGTAAACAACTTTTTTCATGAGATGCGATTGGCCAAGTGCTTGTTACTTGGCCTTCTTTTGATCCGTGACGGCCTTGGCACGGGCCTCGTCGTACAGCGCGTAAAGGTGCGATTGCGTTGCGACGTACAACACGCCGTTGGCCACGATCGGCGTGGAATAGATCGGTGCCGGGAAGTAGGTCTCGCTCAGCAACGTCATTTTTTTGTCGGAAGCCAGCACGACAAAATCGCCGTCCTCGTCGCCGACGTACACCTTGCCGTCCGCCACAAAAGTCGAGCCCCACATGTGCGCTTTCATATCGTAAATCCAGTGCAATTTGCCGGTGTCGGCGTCGAGGCAATGCACGTATCCGGAGAAATCACTGACGAACAAAAGCCCATTCCCGGGGTCGATCGACACGGTGGAGATGCTACGCTTAATGCCCTTGTACGACCAGATCGTGCCGCTCTTTGTGATGTCGCCCTTCTTCGTGGGGTCGAGGCAAACGAGATGACCGACGCCCTCGCCGTGTTCGGGATCCTGCCCCGTCGCGATATAAACGCGGTTGTTGTAAAAAACCGGAGTGGCGTTTATCTCGCTCGGACCCTCGGCAGCCGGGTACTTAATATCCTTGCCGTCCTTGTCTTTTTTGTACTCAGACGGATTGGCGTCGAACCACCAAACCTTGCGGAGAAAATCGAGATCCTCGTCCTTGTCGTAAACCGGCTTGGGATTGAAGGCGTAACAAATACCATCGCCACCTCCGAAGAACAGTTGGCCCTGCCCGTTCACCACGCCGTAAGAGGGCGAGCTCCACTGGCCGTGAAAAATATTCGGGCCAATGCCAGCATCGTCCTCGCCTTTCAACTCGCCGGTCTTGGCGTCGAGCGCGATGAAGCTCGGCGAGAGTGGCGACGGGACGTTGGAGTGCGTCCAGTCCTGACCGTTGGAGGTGCAGGCGTAAACCATGTCGCCCACCACGATGATCGAGCAGTTCGAGGCGTTGTGCGGGAACACGCCCAACTCGTCCATCATATCGTAACGCCAAATGATGTCGCCGTCTTTCGGGCCAAGCTTGGCTGGCGGCTTGCCGGTGTCGAGGTGCACGTAAACAGCCTCGTCTTTGTATGGGCCGTCGTTGCCGTTGGACAAGCCGGCCACATCGACGCAGAGCACTTCGCAGCGGCTGCTGACGACGTAAAGCCGGTTGCCGACCACCGTCGGCGACGAGAGTAGGCCGAGGCTTTCCCAATCGTTCACCTTGCCGGATTTGAGCTTGGGGATGACCAGTTGCCAGAGAAAGTCGCCGCTCTTTTCATCAAGACACAACAGGATGCTTCGGTCGCCGGGATGCTTCGGGTCACGCATCGAGTCGTTGTTGGTGCCGACGAAAATTCTGCCGTTCGAGACAGTGGTGTTGCCGTAACTCTGCGTGCCGAGCTTGGCAGCCCACTTGACGTTTTTGGCGGTCGACAAGTCCACCTCCTCGGTGCCCTGCTTGAAATCGCCCGGCTCAACCTTGTCCGGAAGGCCAGTGGCTCCAGGAGCGAACATGTTGCGGCCCAGTGTGTTGCCTCCCCACTGCGGCCAATCCACTGCCACCGCGGCAGCGTTTCCAAAAATGCCGACGGCCAATCCAGTTACGATCGCGTTTTTGAGGTTTTTTATCATCTGACTAAAAGTTTTTTGTTACTCGTTGGGGGTCACTGTCACGTTATCGATATACACCGGCACCTGCGGGGAAAACCCGAACAATCCGGGCGAGCCACTCTTGTGGGCGTTGTCGTGCTTGAACTCCAGCGTCCAGTCTTTCGGCTCCGCCTCGCCCCTTGGCCAAGCCTTGGCTCGGATTATCCCGGAGCCATCGTCGGCAACGTCGATACGCGCCTTAAGAGTGTGCCACGTGTTGGCCTTCCATCGGTAGTTCGGAGGTGAGCCGCGTTCCGGTACGCGGATGCGGTCGAGATTCGAGTTAATTTCGATTTTTTGCTCGTTGCCTTTGAGCACGATGTAGTAGCGCTGGTTGATGATGCCGACGTCGGACATCTTCCGTCGGCGTCCGTCGGTGAGCACATCGGCTTGGACGGTGTAGTTGCTCATGCTTTGTTCACCGATGAACACCGTGGCGCGTTGGAGCCGCTTGTTCTCGATCGTCTTGCGTAGCACGTTCGAGCCGTCCTTCTCGCGCACCTCAAACTTGAACCTCGCACCAATCCACGGCAACGGTGGGTAGGCGAACTTTACACCTGGGTCGGCTAGGCTATCCTCAGTCAAGTCGAACCCCTCGAAGTTTTCGCTGAGCGGCGGTGCCGGCAGCACGCGGCCGCGGATCACGCCGGTTAGTCCGCCAAGCGTCGCCTTGAACGCACCGGCTGAACTGATCATTTTTTTGTCGGCAACGATCTGGCCGCGCTCGTTAAACGAGGCATTCATGCGGGCCTTCACCTTGGCTGTCGGCGGGATGTACGACTCCCACTTGAGCGTCGAGCCGTCCACCTCCTCAACAAGAAAACCGTTGGCGTCGAGTTTGCGTGTGCGGAAGGAAATCGCTTGGCCGGGCGCGAGCAGAATTTCCGACGGAACGATCTGCAGACGTTTGGCCTTGCTGGGCTTGGGCCAGCGCTTGGCCTTGGGCGACTTGGCCAAGCCGCGGCTCCTGCCAGCTTTGCCGAAGCAGTATAGTTTCTTTGTCGTCTGCACGTAAATCTTGCCGTTGTAAACCGAAGGCGTGCCAAAGCAACGTCCGTCGAGTACGGCGTGTGAGAGAATCTTTGCTTCGTTTTTCCCGGGTTTTATTACGTAAAACGCTCCGTGCGAGCCAGTGGCCTCGTCGCCGCCCCCGGGGTTTTCGAGCATCGGCAGGTAAATCTTGCCGTCCGCGAAAAGCGGCGAGGCGTTGCGCTGCTCGATGCCTAGCTTGATCTTCCAGTTCTCTTTGCCGGTCCGGATGTTGATGCTATGTAGCTCGCCCTTTTCGGCGACGACGTAAATGGTGTCACCGACAAGGATCGGCGAACTGGTGGAAGTCGAGATGTTTACGGTCCAAAGCTCGACCTGTTTGCGCTCGACGACGACCGGGTTGGCATCCGTCGGCTGTACGTGCGGAATCTTCAGGCCGACCATTTGGCCCGGCTCATAAGGCGTCCCATAAATCGCGGCAGCGATGTCGTTTTTGTAAACTACGACCGAGGCATTGATGCCGGCCTTGAAGAGCGGCACCTGCCAGATCGCCTCTCCGGTGCGGGCGTTGGCGCAGACCACGCTTCCATCGCCAGTAGTCGCGTAAAAAACTCGCTTGCCGTCAAGCCAACCAAGTGCCGGCGAGGAGAAGCAACTGTCCTTGGGCCTCCCTCCAGGCTTGGCCGCCCAGACGAGCTCGCCGGTTTTTTTGTCGAAGCCGTAGAAGCGATCCCACGGTGGGCCTTGCGCGCCCCAGTTGGCCATGATGCCGCGAGTGATCACCAAGTCGCGATCGACGACCGGTGTGGCGGTACGGCCGTTCGGGAACGTCATCCGCCCCAGCGCCTCCATCAGCGAATGTTGCCAGAGCATCTCGCCGTCCTGTGTGAACGAGGCGAAGATCCCCTGCGTGCCCTGATAAAAGAGGTTGCCGGTCTCGGGATCGATCGTCGGACTCGAGGCGGAGTAGCGCGTGTAAATAATATCGCTCAGGAAATCGTTAAACTTGCGCTCCCAAAGTTTCTCGCCCGTGTTGGCGTCAAAACAAAACAAGCCCTCCTGCAGGTTCGCGCCTTCGCCGAGATGGCCGACGACAAAAATCCGGCCGTTGGCCACCGTCGGCGTGGAGCGCCCGGGCAGATCCGCCGTCCAAAGCGCGTCCTCGGTTAAGATCTTGTCCGGCAGCTGTTTCTCCAGCGAAACGCCGGTCTGCAGCGGCCCGCGCATGTGGAGCCACCCCTCCACTGGGGCAGCCGTCACCGCTGCTGCAGTGAGGCTCAATAAGGCTGTTATTAGATTTTTCATGTGAAAATCCTTAAAAAAGTCCCGCTTGGCCAATCCAACTCAAGGCTAATCGACGAAGAACTAAAGGCACAAAAGCTTAGCCGAATTGCCACTCCATGCAACAAAATAATACCTACACGTATTATTTTTTGAGCCCCGCCGTCCTCAGCTTGCCCAAGCGGCCACCGGGTTAAATCACTGTGTCGTCCTGTATGACGGCGTTTTTCGGGATAATCACTATACCCTCGCGAATGTAATAGTTTTCACCGTCGAAATGTTCCGGCTTGTCGTCCGGCGTGATGACACAGTTGGCGCCGATGCGGGCGTTTTTGTCGATGATGGCTTGCTCGATGCGGGTATTTTCCCCGACGCCGATGCGCGGAATGCCTTTTTCATCACTCTCATCCTTAGAGGCGTTCGTCTCGTAAAAGTCCGACCCCATCAACACCGAGCGGTGAACCCGACAACCAGGCGAGATGAGACAGCGAACGCCGATCAGGCTTTGGCTGATTCGCGAGCGGTCAATGATGCACCCGTCGGAGATCACCGCTTGGTCGATGGCTGCGCCGTTGATCTTGGAAGCAGGCATGAAGCGTGGCCGGGTGTAGATCGGCATCTCCATCTGGAAGAAATCAAACTTGGGAACCGTGCTGACCATGTCAAGGTTTGCCTCAAAAAAGGATCGGATCGTTCCTATGTCCTCCCAGTATCCCTGATAGACATGAGAGAAAACCCGGTGCGTCTCAATGGCGCGAGGGATGATGTGCTTGCCAAAGTCGGTCATCTCGTTGTCGAGCAACTCGGTCAGCGTTGACCGCTTGAAAATATAGATGCCCATCGATGCGAGGTAATGGTCGCCGCCCGCCTCGAGCCCCTGTTCGGCAACCTGCGCATCGGAGAGCCGGAGAGAGTCGAGCAACTCCGGCGTGCTGGGTTTCTCGACGAACCGACTAATCCGACCGTCCTCATCGTTGTGCATAATGCCAAATGCCTTGGCCAAGTCCCGGCCGACCGGGATGGTCGCTACGGTCAGTTCCGCCTCCTTCTCGATGTGCGCGGCGATGATGTCGCGGAAGTCCATCCGGTACAGTTGATCCCCGCTCAGGATCAACAGATGCTCGAAGTCGTTGTTTAGCAGGTGAATCAGATTTTTGCGGACGGCGTCCGCCGTGCCTTGGTACCATGTATCGCTGGTCGGCGTCTGTTCGGCCGCCAAAATCTCCACGAAACCGCGCGAAAAATGGTCGAACTTATACGAGTGCGAAACGTGGCGGTGCAGCGAAGCGGAGTTGAACTGGGTCAGCAGATAAATCTGGGTCAGCCGTGAGTTGATGCAGTTGGATATGGGGATGTCCACCAAGCGATACTTCCCAGCCAGCGGCACTGCCGGCTTCGAGCGCTCCTGGGTCAACGGGAACAGGCGTGCTCCCTGTCCACCTCCCATCACGACGGCCAACACCCGTGCCTTTCCTGCTTTAGTGACTACCTGTGACATTGCGGATGAATGAATGAACTCCTTTGGTTCTACGCTTGGCCAAGCTGAAGTTCAAGCAGGTTGCGTCCCCTTCGACCCAGCTTCGAAGTGTTGCCGCCCCGCGATTAGTCGATGGCCCTGAACGAATCTTGCTGGATGAAGTTGCGGTTATCGACCAACGCACGGTGCAGGGCATACTGAATGTTGCCCAACTTATCAACGGTGCTCATGGATTTGCCATCTGAACTCTCGATGTCAGCGGCTAAGGCCTGGACGGTATCGAGCATCATCTGGTTGGCGGATACTTCGCCGAAATGCTGAACCAAGTGCTCGGCATCCTTTCGCAACGCCGGGATGTCCCGCTCGACGATGGCCTCTTTCTCGTTGGCCAACAGATTATCGCGCAGAGAAATCAGGTTGCCGAACAGGTCGCCGCCGGTTCGCGAGTCCTTCACCAAGCCGATCGCGCCGGTGGTTTCGATGTTCTCGCCGGGAATGTCAGTAGTTACCGTGAAACCACTGCCGAGATTCTCCACAGTAGCATCGGTGGAGCCTTGATAATTGACCTCGGTGATTTTCCCCTTGGCATCTTTCTTGGCAACGAAAGGCTCCTCTTTTGTCTCGTCACCGCCGAAAAGAAAATCGCCCTCCTCTCCCTTGCGATTGGCAATAGATACCCCTTCCTTGAGTAGTTGATCCACCTTGCCGGCGGCGGCGCTCATCCCCTCGGGTGTGGCCTCGGCAGCCTTGTCTGCGATGTCGCCGGCCTTGCTTTGGACTTTTTTCAGATCATCGAGTGCACGCTCGTTAGCCTCGACGCGAACCTTCAAGTCCGCAGCCTTTGCGCCGTCCAACTCAAGGCTCTTAATCGCTATGCTGGCCGGGCTCTCGGTGCGGCTAACCTCATCAACCACCTCCGCACGGCGGACGCCGCCCACGGAGCCGACTGCCGCTGCGCGGGTCGCCTTGGCGGCGGCCACTCGCGAGGCGGTCGAGGGGCGGCTGGTGCCCACCCTGTTGATTTTTCCTGCCATTTTGTGGATCGAATCGCGTTTTTAAAAACGGCTGAACCGAAGCAAAACTGACCCCCAGCTTGGCCAAGGGCAACCTTTTTTTCGACCGCCTGAGAAGGCGCTTGGGCAAGTTACTCAGCGACTAGTTGCAGAATACCCCCCATCGGGTCGCGCTTCGTGGGCGGGTTTGACACCAGCGGCAGCAGGTACAACTCGCCAGCGGCATCCTCACCAAAACTGGCGATCTGATAAACTTTGCCCTTCTGCTGGTGGATCGTGGCATGCTCGGTCGCCTTGCCGTCTTTTTGCCGGGCGGCAAAAATCAGTCCGGTAACAAAGTCGCCGTAAACGTACGCGCCTCGCAACGCCGGGATCGCCTTGCCGCGATAGACGTAGCCGCCGGTGATGCTCACGCCGTAGCCGTGCCCAGGAAACTTGCTCTCTTTCTCCACGCCGGCGTGGTGCGCGTATTCGATCACCGGGTCTATCCAATCTCCCTTGGCCGGGCCGTCCTCCTTGAATTTGTGAAACGACTCGCGGATGTTCCAGCCGTAGTTGCCGCCGCGCGTGATGAGGTTGACCTCCTCCCACTTGTTCTGCCCGACGTCCGCCGCCCAAAGGTCGCCGGTCTCGCGGTCGAAACTCATGCGCCAGACGTTGCGCAGGCCGTACGCCCAAATCTCCCCGCGCGTGTCGTCCTTGCGCCCGGCGAACGGGTTGTCCGCCGGGATGCCGTACGCCAGCTTGCCGGTGCGGGCATCGACGTCGATGCGAAAAATCTTGCCCAACATCGTGCCCAAATTCTGTGCGTTGTCGTGCGGGTCGTTGGCCTTGCCACCGTCGCCCGAGGCGATGTAAAGCTTGCCGTCTGGCCCGAACAAAATCACGCCGCCGTTGTGGTTCCAGTACGGTTGCGGGAACTCGAGCAGGATACGCTCCGACGTCATGTCGGCCTGGTTCGGGTGCGCCTTAGCCACAGTGAACTCGCTAACCACACTGCGCTTGGGCTCCTGCTGCGAGTAGTAAACGTAAAACTTCCCGTTGGCCGCGAACTTGGGATGGAACGCCATGCCCAGCAGCCCCTCCTCGTTTTCGCGCCACGGCTTGCGCTCGGTGATGTCAAAAAATACGTCGCGCTTGGGCTTGGCCGCGTTTTTGTCCTTCGGCAAAATGATGATGGCCCCGCCTTGCTCGAGGCAGAACAACCGCCCGGAACCGTCCGGAGCCGTCTCAAGCCAAAGCGGACGAGTCGATTCAAGCCCCTCCCAAACCGGCTTCAGCCCTACCTTGGGCAGTTCCGCCCGGGCGGCGCCCAATCCGACCACCAGTGATAATCCAACAGAGAAAAAACGCAATTGCATGCACGGAGTAAACTTGCTGAAATCGCCCAAGTCAATCAGCGGGTAAAGGGCGATGTCAGGATTTGTTGTCATTATCCGTTCTATTTACCGTGCGGCTTTCTGAACAGGACATTTTGAAGCAACTGATGAGTCAGCGCGACCGCGTGTCGGCTGCGGCCTGGCTGGTGGTCCGAAATGCGCACACCGCCGAGGATATTTTCCAGAATGTCGCTCTCAAGGCGATGACCAAAGGGGTGCAATTTGAGTCCGTCGGCGCGCTCATGTCATGGGCGATCATCACCGCCCGGCGAGAAGGCATCGACTGGCTACGCCGCCAAAAGAATGCGCCGATCTGTCTCGACAATACGATCCTCGAGCTACTGGAGCAGGAATGGGCTGATGAAGCGGCGGCGGGTGACATACGTGGCCAGGCTCTACGCGACTGCCTCGAGGATTTGCCAGCCAAGTCGCGTGACCTGCTCAAGCGGCGCTACTTCGACGGACACGCCTGCGAGGCGGTGGCGGAGCAACTCGGCGTCCGTCTCGACGCGATTTACAAACGGCTCTCCCGGCTTCATCAGGCCTTGAAAAAGTGTATCGAAATCAAGCTGGAGCAGCCGGCCAGCTGAACTATTTCAAAAATTGAGATTGAGTGAGGAACAGAACGAACTTTTGCTGCGGCACTTGAACGGGCAACTCGGCCCGGACGAGGAGCCCAAGGTTGCCGACCTGCTGCGCGGCAATGCCGAGGCGCGCACCTTTCTGAGGGCGGTCGCCGAGCAGGCCGTCGTCGTGGCCGACGTCGAGCGTCTCGATCAACACAAGCCACAACCGGCCAAGGTTGTCACACCGGTTTTTCGCCCGTGGAAGTGGGCGGTTGCCGCTGCGGCGGCGTTCGTGTTGCTGTCGGCGTTCGTGATCGCCACCACACCGCCAAGGCACACGGCAAAAGTTAGTGCAATTCTCGGCCCCTGCCAGTACATCGCTGCCGACGGCAAAAAGCGGGACGAAGTGAAAGTGGGCACCTTGCTGCGTGTCGGCGATACGATCCGGACGCGCTCAAGTAGCGCTTGGGTGAAGCTGGACTTGAACAGCGGTTCGCTGATGACCATCGCCGGGCGTTCGCGGCTGCGACTGCTCAATGTCGATGGCCGGCGCGGGTTTCAACTGGCCAACGGGAATCTTTGGGCGACGGTAGCGCAATCGGCCGGGGCCAAGCCGATCTCGATCCAGACGCCGACCGCGACGGTCGAGGCCAAGGTCGCGCAGTTCGATGTCGAAGCTGCCTCCATGTCGTCGATCGTGCGGGTGAACAGCGGAACGGCAAACGTCATGCGGCTGGCCGACGGCCAAGCGCTGGACGTTGTGGCGGATCACCAGGCCGTTGTCTCCCCAAGGCGCAGCCGGCCATTCGCCATGACGCGCCAGCCAGAACCGGTCAACGAGTGGAGCTGCCGCCTGATCGCCAGCTCCGAGGCGGTCTTCGGAAAATGGCTACAGCCGGATGAAAAAAACAGCGTGAGGCTGGGGGCCACCCCGCTGCTCATCGGCAAAAAAAACACCATTTACATGGCCAGCTTCTCGGTGCAGTGCAGCAGCTCGCCGCCGGTGTTAATAGAGAGCGGCTCGAGGGTTCGCATCCGAGGCACCACCCGGGCGGAGGGGCCGATTTATTTCGGCATCACGACCCAGCGCATCAAGGGAGTCTTTTTCGGCAAGTACACTGCCAAGATCGAGCCTGGGACGCTTGGCCAAGCGGGCGAGCCGTGGCAGGTCGAGGTGCCGCTTAGCCAGTTCAAGCCAAAGGCTAGGCATCTGCCCGGTTCTCCGGCAGGCATGGAGCTGACTGACATCTGGATTGTGTCGCGCGAGGAAAACGCCGAGCTCGAAATTCACAGCGTCAAGTTCCTGCCAAGGGAGGTGGGGCAATGAACTACAGCGCATCGGTCGTTGATGAAGTCGCACCAACCGGGTCGAAAGCGCCGCCTTCACCACGAGCTGCTGAAACCGCAGCGCTTGGCCAAACGGAAAAGGAAATCCGGTGCGCCGAGAGCCGGCGCCTGGCCATTGCGGCGCAGAGTGGTTGCATCGAGTCATTCGAGTCGCTGGTCGGGCAGTTCGAGAAACCGCTCTACCACTTTCTTTTAACCAAGACCCGCAACCACCACCAGGCGCAGGATTTGCTGCAGGACACCTTCCTCATCACCTACCGCAAACTGGACAGGTTCAACCCTTCCTACCCTTTTTCCTCCTGGATTTACACCATCGCAAACCGGCTGGCCATTAGCCATTATCGGAAACAAAAAACGTTGCTGGAAGAAGTTGAGTTTGTGATCGAGACAACCGCGTGCAACGAGGTGATGGAGCAGGAGTGCGCCCGCTCGCTATGGGCTTATGCCAAGCGGCTGCTTACGAAAAACCACTTCACCGCCCTTCGGCTTTTTTACACCGAAGGAATGACCATCGACCAGGTGGCAGCGGCCATGAACCGGAATCCCAACTCGGTGAAAGTCTGGCTGCACCGCGCTCGAAAAAGACTGGCCCAAGAGCTCAACCCAAGACCTTCCATGCCATGAACAAACTCTATACAGCCATCGCTGGAATCATGCTGACTTCCGGATTGCAACCACCTGCCCACGGGAAAGAGGCCGAAAAGAACCCCTACCTTGCAATCGCCAAGCGCAACGCCTTTGACTTAACCGACACGCCGCCCAGCACGCAACAGAAGGCACCTGAACCAATCAAGGCAAGCGATATAAAGCTTACCGGTATTTTCCTCCGTAATGGCGTGGAACGCGCAGCGATTGCCCTGATCGAAAAGGACAAAAAAAACACGAAGCCCACCTACCTCCAATTGGCAGTTGGGGAAAAGCAGGGGACCATTGAAATCAAGGCAATCGACAAACGCACAGGCCGTGTGACATTGCTGCAGCTTGGTTCAGAGCGGGAACTTAATTTCAAGGATGACGCCTTCAAGACCGCTGTATCCAAAGCCCCGCGTACTTCATCCTCTAAAAGTTCCTCCTCCAAGTCCAGATCATCAAGTGACGCTGCCAGAAGAGCGGCTGAGATCAAAGCAGCCATCGAACGCAAAAAAGCAGAAAAAAAGGCCGCCAAACCTAAGGGGAACGACAAGAGCGCGAAGGTCTATAAACAACTGAACAGTGAGCTGAAAGAAGCAGTTAAGTCCGGCAAGATATCAAGAGATGAATACAGCCAAGCCTGGCGAGAAATAAAAGGGGTAGATGGAGGTAGCGCCCAGGGTGACCTCAAGCGGGAAGAACGTAAATGAAAAGAACTTTCAATCTAAGAAATTGTTTTATTGGAACGATCATCGTACCCGCCATCCTTTTCGTTGGCTGTGGTAAAGCCCTCATCGATGAAGCCTCCACTGAGGCTAACCAAATCGAGGCGCTCAAAAAGCAGGCCGCGTCGCTGAAATCCAAACTTGCCAGCACTCAGTCGCACATCGACAACCTCCGCTTGGAACTCAACAACAGAGATGCGCAGGATGTTTCCGGGGGACTATCCGCAACCGACATTCTAGACGAGTTAATGGAGATCAAATTAACTTCCGGAAATCGCAGTAGAATTTTGCGCCGCATTAACTTTCTCTTCGAGAGCCTGTCGCAGCAGGGTGAAGTCGCCGTGCCCCATATCCGTGAGTTCCTCAACAGGATGGAAGATGTTGATTTTTCGGCACCAAAATCACCTAAAGATGAATCAAATGAACTTGAATACTGGCGCACTCGCATGGTTCATGGCCCCCTCGATTTTGAGCAAACGCCTTCCCTTCGGATTGGCCTGATTGATATTCTGGCAGAAGTTGGCGGGAAAAAAGCTGAGGAGACTCTGGCAGAAGTGCTTTCCAGCACGGGCCGCGGTTTTGAAATTGCCTATACTGCAAAGAAGTTACAGAAATGGATTGGCAAGGATGCCTACCGTGACGAAGCTCTAGGTGCCGCGCACGAGCTTTTGGGCGAACCGATCGATGTGGCTAACGGCAACAAGTTTGATGCTGCCTCAAGACAGTACCTGTTCATGGTGCTGGAAATGTATGGCGACAAAACCTTCGTCCAAACAGCTCAGGGGCAACTCATCAATGAAGAGGGAAAAATAGATCGCTCCGTGCTGAGCTATTTTGAAAATATAGGCGACGGAAGTGCCATCGATGCAGTTGTTCAAGCAATGCAAAGCGGGCAGCTCAGAGAAAGTGATATGAGGGAAATGGCTAGAGTAGCTGTGCAGGCAGTCGGTAAAAACGATGCCCAGGCTGACTCATTGTTCCAAGACATAATGACAAGCGACCAGTACTCTCTTGATGTCAAGATGGAGACCATCCGTTCCATGGACAATTCCGAAGATCTTACTAACATGGACAAAAACGAACAAGCGGCCGTTCTGCAGTCTCGATTGGCCCTGATGGACACGATTCAACTCGGCGATGACGACATCATGTCATGGGCGAATGAAATATATTACGGTAGAGTGGAATCAAAAATCCAAGGTAGAGGATTCGATGACGAAAAAGCCTACGAGTCGATGCATGATTCCTTTCGAAAAATCAACGAACAGGTCCGGCGAGAATCACGGGGTGGAAATTCCGGTGCCGAAGTCAATAATCAACCAACGATTATCCGAGGAAATCCTGGGGATTGACGATCAAAGGCAAGGCGCCAAAAGAAAAAAGTAACAGAAAACAAATTTACATCATGAAGCAAAGCAAACTTCTATCAGGCCTGATTTTCTCAGGCATCATTGCGTTGACCTCAAGTGCCATCGCAGAAGATTCAACCTACCTCGAGGAACTCGGCGCTAAGCTCAAGGCTGCGGTAAAAGCTGGAGAGATAACCAAAGAGGAGGCCATAGCCAAGTACAAGGCGGCCGAGTCTGGTGAAATCAGCGACACAGCAACGTCAATTAAAGGATTTTTTGTTGGTTCAGGAAAAGATGACGACGGGCAACCCAAAGCCACCATCATCGTGCCGGGCAAAACTAAGGATAAAAGTAAATGGCCCACCATTACCTTTACCGGGGAGAGTGTCGTTACAAGATTTTCTGACCTCAAAAATGAGGCTGTCATCGTCAACATTGACGATGGACAGAGCAAAAAGGCAGCCAGCGGCAAAAAGGGAGCCAAAGGGAAAGGAAAACTTGTGATGAGAAAAGGAGGAGGCAAGGGAGGTTCTGCTAATTTTTATTCCATCGTAATTGGTCGATTAAAATCCAAGGATATCGAACTTGGGGAATTCACCATAGAGGTCGACTATGCCACATTGAACAGATATAGCGCGGCACGGATAAAGGATGAGATTATGGGCAAGACGGTGAAGGTTACCGGCGTGTCAGGGCAATTCAGGGACAATCTACTGCTGATTAAAACCGGTCAAACGCTCAAGGTTCGCACGGGTGGCTATTCTTCAGACTCAAAAACACTGGCCTTTGCACATAAATTCAACGTGCTCGAGCGCGCTCTACCATTTAACCCGGACGCACACGGGGTACCTCCAGAAGCATTCCGTGGATTTAGGGGAGTTCTAAAGGGAAAGATCGTTGAAGCCGGTGGCTACGAGGTGTTGCTGCGCACCGAAGAAATTACAAGCTTGGATGATGCCAGCACAGCCACCGATGCCAATAGTATAAAGGGGAAGCTAGTTCGGATTAATGGTTTTTATAATGACCACGCAGACAAATTTAACGAACTTCAGCTAAGCGACAGCATTCAAGTTGGTGTACGCCATGCCAATCCCATATTTGACACGTTTGGTGTGACAGATGTTTTGGAGATCGTTGAGCAATAATTTTTGCCCGCTTAAATCAAATGTAGCAGGGGCGCTTATAAGCAAATATGAGCTCAATGGATCAAATAGGTAAAATTAATGGCTTAGTGGCTCTGCTCGGCTACCTATGTATTGGAGTTATGGCCGGAAGAGCAGTGGAGGAAAGCCCTTCAGCGGCTTTCCGTTTTGCTGAGGCAGATAACAAGGCTGTTCCTGATTTCCAAAAGCACGTAATTCCTCTGCTTGGAAAGCTGGGTTGCAGCTCTGCCAAATGCCACGGCTCATTCCAGGGCCAGGGTGATTTTCGGCTGTCCCTTTTTGGTTTTGGTTTCCAGAAGGATCACGCAGCACTCTTAGCGGAAGCTTCTTCAGAGGACGGACATCGCATTAGTCCCGAGTTGCCTTCCCAAAGCCTGATACTTCTCAAGCCAACAAAACAAATCAAACATCGTGGCGGGGAAATCATCAAACAAGATTCCTGGGAATACAACCTGCTGCATCGCTGGATAGAAACCGGAGCAAAGGGGGTTCAAATTACCAAGACGGATCAACCCCCTCAACAGAACCAACCCGAATTTTCAAAAGAAGGTATTCTATTCTTTGAAGACAGAATTCGTCCCCTACTTGAGAACAATTGCTATGAGTGTCATGGATTCAACATGCGCAAGGGGGATCTTCAGCTTAAATCACGTGAAGACGCCTTGCTTGGGGGCGGATCAGGAATGGCCGCCCTTGTTCCGGGAAATGCAGAGAAAAGCCTTCTCATTGAAGCGGTACGACACACGAATCCCGATCTGCAAATGCCGCCTGAGCGAAAACTAGAGGAAAAGGAAATTGCAGATTTGGAACAATGGATCGCCATGGGTGCCCCTTGGCCTAATTCGTCTGATTTGGGTCCCATCCAGTCAGGAAAGAAACTGGCACAGCTCCATTTTGAGCCAAAAGAAATCCTTTTCCAGAATACGAACGATATCGCCCAGATCAAAGTCATTGCCGAATGGGAAGATGGAGAGCGTGAGGACGTAACCTGCCTTACGCGTTTTCGGACAAACAACGATACTGTAGCGGCAGTAAATGAATCCGGCATGGCCAAATCCACCGGAAAAGGTGACACGCACATCGTAGCACTATACGACAATGGTATTGCGGCAATCCCCGTACTGCGTCCGCTTACTGATGAACGTTTGGAGATTGATATCACAGGCTATTCCAACCCCATTGACCGGTTTGTTGTGTCAAAGTTGGTCAAGTTGGGGATTACGCCATCTAAGCAATGTACGGACACAGAATTCCTGAGAAGGTTAAGCATAGATTTAACAGGCACACTTCCTTCTCCTGAAGAAGTTTTGTCATTCGTTGGAAATAACTCCCCCGATAAACGAACCCTTAAGATCAATGAACTGCTGGAGCGTCCATCCTACGCCGCCTGGTGGGCCAACAAATTGTGCGACTTTACCGGCTGCAACCCGACTTCCATCAGTAGCCTTTTGGAAGTGGCCAGAGAGGACGGCTATATCAAGGCAACGAGGTGGTACGACTGGATCTATGAACGGATTGCCAACAATGAATCCTACGTCGACCTGGTCGAGGGGATCATGCTCGCCGATATCTCGAGCGGTGTGGGGGAAGGAATGCCTTATTTCTGGACACGCCAAAGCCTCGAAGAACCAAAGGCCACAGCCATGTCTGTGGCCCACAGCTTTCTGGGAATCCAATTACAGTGTGCAGAGTGCCATAAGCATCCATTTGATCAATGGACACAGAACGACTTTGTAGATTTCTCAAGTTTCTTTGACACTCCCATGTTGAAGAAAGGCCGCAAGGTAAGATCTTCAAAAGGCTCGGCCACACCGGAAAAGGAGTTGAGTCTTCTTCGCAGCCACACGGTTAAGGTTGGAGACATCGATCCGCGCGAACCTATCATGGATTGGCTACGGAAAGAGGATAACCCCTGGTTTGCCCGGTCTTTTGTTAATCGTGTCTGGGCCGGATATTTTAACGTCGGGATTGTTGAGCCAACTGACGAGTTCACTCCATCCAATCCGCCCAGCAACCCCGAGTTGCTCAACTGGTTGACACAGGGTTTTGTTGCCAGCGGCTATGACATGCAATGGCTGCATCGGCAAATTGTCAGCAGCGAAACCTACCAGCGCAGTTGGCAACCGAACGAAACCAACCGCGAAGACCGGCGTAACTACAGTCGGGCAATCCCGCGCAGAATTCCAGCGGAGGTCATTTATGATGCCATGAAACAGGCCACGGCAGCAGCGGATCAACTTGAAGCGGTTCGCACAAACCTGAAGCGACGCGGAACAGGACATCTTTCCATGCGCATGGCAGGGACTCATGCCATGAAAGTATTTGGTAAACCCGATCGTGCCATCAACTGTGATTGTGAACGCGTCAACGAACCGACATTGTTGCAATCCATCTTTTTACAAAACGATCCTCTTGTCCGAATGCGACTGGACAGCAGCGGCTGGATTGCTGAGGTCGAAGAAAGTAAAACTAACGATGAAGCCGACTTGATCCGTGAAGCCTGGCTTCGTTCTGTGAACCGCCAACCAACTCCAACAGAAGTCGACCGGGCCAAGGAACACCTGGCCTCGGCCAAGTCAACCAAAGAAGGGATGAGCGATCTACTTTGGGCCCTCATGAATACAAAAGAATTTATACTGAACCACTAATAAGTCTTTACTACATATGAAAACATACCGCTTCGCTATCACATGCTTTTTAATTTCGCTGGCTTCCACAGCTTTTTGTGTAGGCACACACTGGAATCAATTCAGAGGTCCTAATGATGGGCTTGCACCAGATGCCAAACTTCCCATCGAGTTTTCAGGCACAAAAAACGTGCAGTGGAGAACCCCTATTCACAATCTCGGATGGTCCTCCCCAGTCGTCTGGAAGAATCAGGCTTGGGTCACAACGGCAAAGGAAGATGGTTCCGAAGTGTTCGCCGTCTGCGTCAATATTGAGACGGGAAAAATTGAACACGACATCAAAGTCTTTGATGTAGCCAATCCCCAGACCGAATTCAACAACCTGAACACGCACGCCACTCCCACCCCGATCATAGAGGAGGGTCGTATTTATGTGCACTTTGGGTCCTACGGCACCGCCTGCTTGGATACCAAGACCGGTAAGAAACTTTGGGAACGTCAAGACCTGAACTGCGATCACCGGGTTCGCGCCGCCTCTTGCCCTATAATTGATGGAGGCTTGTTGTTTCTTACCTATGATGGGGTGGACCAGCAATTTGTTGCCGCCTTGGAAAAAGAAACCGGCGAAACGCGGTGGTTAACAAAAAGGTCTTACAAGTCTGGGCAAGTTCCCCCAAAGAATAAGCCCAATGACAATCGCAAATCGTATGCCACCCCGACCATCATCGAATACGATGGAAAAAAACAACTCATTAGCCCGGCCGCAGAAGCGACTTATTCCTATGACCCAGCTACAGGCCAAGAATTATGGTTTATTCGTCATGGAAAAGGCTTTGGTTATAACGTCACATGCCGCCCCATTTATAGGCACGGCCTAATTTTTACGAACTCAGGCATCTCTAAAAAACTTTTCGCCATTGATCCCTCTGGTTCTGGAGATGTAACCGATACTCACATCCGATGGACAACTCGGAGAGGCGTTTCTAATATCCCGGCTCCACTGGTTGTTGGGGATAACTTGTACATGATTAGCGATAGCGGGGGAATGGTCAGCTGCTTTGAAGCTAAAACCGGCAATCAAATCTTTAGTGAGAGACTGGGAGGGCTTCAAAATCATTGGATCTCGCCTATATGTGCTAACGACAAGATCTACTTCTTCAGTAAGGATGGTATTTCTTCGGTAATAGAAGCTTCCTCTGAATTTAAGGTCCTCTCCAAAAATGAGTCCGATACCGTATTTGTTTCCATGCCAGCCATTGTAGAGGATTCAATGCTTATCAGATCCGATACGCATCTCTATCGCATCGCCAAGGGATACGAGGTTGATGCTCTCCCAAAAATTGCTTCAACAGCTAAACGCTCAAGAAAGGGAAAAGAGGTAGCCAAAAAAACCCCGAAGCGAAATTCAAATAGCATTGTTGAAGTAACCGCCTACTACCTGGGAGGGAAAACCAATAGCAAAGGTGTATTTGAAGCCAGTTTTCTGATTGAAGACGAGAATCTTCCAAAGGATGAATGGCCTCAGGTCAAGTTTACAGGCGACAATTTTCGAGATTCTTTTTCCAGCTATAAACAATATCAAAAAGTAAGCCTCGACTTGGCCAAGCGGCAGGTCAGACGCAAAAAATAGTTTACCAAGGGAATCAACATGAACTCTGCACTTTTTAGTCGGCGGCAAATGCTCAAGGTCGGTGCCTTGGGGGGGCTCACGCTCTCTCAATATATGAGGCTACAGGCCAGCACCAAGGAGCCATCGCAAAAACGGTCTGGTATTTTTATTTTTCTTGAGGGTGGGCCTTCTCATCAGGACACCTTCGATCTCAAGCCTGACGCGCCGGCTGAATATCGCGGCGAGTTTAAGCCCATATCGACATCCGTTCCTGGCATTCAAATTTGTGAGCACCTTCCTGAATTGGCCAAGCGCATGAAGGACTACGCCATCATTCGTGGCCTCTCTCACACCCTTGCCGATCATGGTATTGGAAAAAAATATATGCTGACCGGGAATCGCCCGTCCCAAACCTTAAGCTACCCTGAATACGGTGCCGTTGTGAGCAAGGTCCATCCGTCCGCGCGTGATCTTCCGTCCTACGTTTCAATAGATGAATCGTTTGTTGGCCCTGGCTATCTTGGGAATGAATTCAGTGCGCTCACAACCAACAAGCCGACGTTTGGCATTCCCTACAGCGTCCGCGGCATTTCCCTCGAGGACGGTCTGACCGTCGAAAAATACAATTCTCAAAAGAAACTTCTCGACGATCTCGATACCGCATTTCGTGGTTATGAAAATCTCGACGAACAAGTTCGTGGTCTTGACCGTTTCGGCGAGCAGGCGCATGACATCATCAGCTCGCCAACCACTCGAAAAGCGTTTGATCTTTCTTTGGAAAAAACATCCGAGTCCACACGGTTCGGCAGGCACGAGTTCGGCCAAAGCCTGCTGCTGGCTTCGCGGCTGATTGAAGCCGGCGTACACTTTGTCACTGTTCGGTTGCGTCCGGCAGAGTTTGATTTCGACACCCACTTGGATAATTTTTCCAAGCTCAGCGCCCTGCTACCGCCTTTTGACAAAGGCCTGTCTTCATTGATAGATCGGCTGAAGGAGCGAGGCCTTTTTCGTTCCACTGGGATCATGGTTGCCGGTGAATTTGGCCGCACACCAAAAATCAACAGTCAGGGCGGACGCGACCATTGGGCGCGAGCGATGTTTGCGCTGATGGCCGGAGGCGATATCGAAGGAGGTCAGGTGATTGGTGAAACCGATGACCGCGCCGGGGCACCAGTCGGAAAGGGATATTCTCCGGATGATCTGGCGGCGTCCTTCTTTCAAAACATAGGCATCAACTCAAAACACGAATTCCAAACCAACATCGGCCGCCCGATCAACCTCGTCCGCGACGGCAAGCCTATTGCCCAACTGTTTTCATGAAACAATACATTATACCAATCGTAACAGCCGTACTCCTTGTGGGATGCGGAGTAAAAGCCCCCGATATTTCCCTCTTTGAGGCTGCCTTAGAAGGTGATCTCGATGCGGTCAAACAGCACATCGCTGCGGGAACTGATTTAAATTTAAAAGATCCGAATCCCGAGGGCAATAAAGACACTGCATTGGGAATGGCCGCAGCGTTTGGCAAAACTGATGTGGCCATAGCCCTAATCGAAGGGGGAGCTGATCTGGACGCGAGAAACAAGGATGGGACCACGCCACTTCACTCAGCTTCTTTCTTATGTTACCCAGATATCGTTCAGGCATTGGTGGACAAAGGAGCTGACAAGAACGCAAGAAACAATAGTGGCAGTACGCCGCTTGAAGGCGTCGAACTCCCATGGGCGGTAGCCAAGGGGATTTATGAGTTTCTTGATGGTATTATATTTAAACCGCTTGGGGCTCCATTGGACTACGAACGCATCCAGGAAACACGGCCCGAAATTGTCGAGATACTGCGCTGAAGAGTTCGAAAAACCTCTCAGATTGAAGATTAAAAACCTCTCTAGAGAGAGTGCAGAGGCGATGGAATGTAACCAAAGTTGGGAGTTTTCCCTATAAAACAGTATCCTGCCTCTTTAGGCAGCGTTATTGCGGAATAATTCCATTGGCTAAACGTATTATTATAGCAGATTTATGAAACATAGATTCATTATACCGGTCGCAACTGCACTCCTTTTGGGGTGCACAGGTTCGGAGGCCCCGGCCCCTGAAGCAAAACCTCAAAGCACCCTAAAGACTTCAGTAGAAGCGCCCGCTAAAAGCATTGGTGGGAGCTTGAAGACATTGAAGTTCGATGACATTTTCCCGAGGGATCGGGTGCTTGAAGTCGACATCACGCTTGCTGACAAGGATTGGGACACGCTCCGTTATCAGTCGCGTAATTTCTTCGAGGCCCTTCAACCAAAGCGACAGTTTGAGGAGGTCGACTCCCCGTACACCTATGTCGAGGCCAGCGTCACGATTGATGGCGTGGCGTTCCCCAACGTGGGCCTCCGCAAGAAGGGTTTTATAGGGTCTCAAAGCACTTCCCGGCCCTCCTTGAAGATCAAACTAAATCAGACCGACAAAAAAGGCGGCATTGACGGGCTGACCACTTTGACATTCAACAACAACCAACAGGACAACAGCACCATGAGTCAGTTCATGGGCTACGCCCTGTTCAATGCCGCCGGCTCGCCCGCGTCCCGTTGCGCCCTAGCCAAAGTCACCGTCAACGGCAAAAACCTTGGAGTTTATGCGCATGTTGAGAGCGTGAAAAAACAATTGGCCAAGCGTGGCTTCGGGAACAGCAAAGGAACCCTGTACGAGGGGACAGTCGTGGACTTTCACGAGAACTGGGAGGGTAGTTTCGAGAAAAAGTTTGGCAAGGACAAGCCCGGCCGCGAGCACATCGTCAAGGTCATCAACGCGCTCAAGGGCAAAGGCGGTGATGTATTTTTTGGTGGGAAGGCAGCCGGCCGTGCCTTGGTGCCGACCAGTGGCGAACACGACGGTGAGTGGTTCAAGCCAGACTTTGACGACTCCGCCTGGACCGCCGGCAAAAACGGCGCGGGCTATGAGCGTGAGGAGGGCTACGGGCCGCTTATCAGCGATGGCTTTGATTTCGAGGAGCAAATGTACGGAAAGGCCACCTCGCTCTACCTGCGGTTCCCGTTCGAGATCGATGATCTGAAAAAAATAAAATCTGCAGCCTCCCTTTTGTTGCGAATGAAGTGCGATGACGGTTTTGTTGCCTACATTAACGGCCACGAGGTGGCTCATTTAAATGCACCGGAAGTTGCCGAGTGGGATTCTGTGGCGACCGGAAGCGGCAACGACCAGGCATCCATGCAGTTTTCGGCATATGATATTTCAGACCACAAGGACAAGCTTCGCAAGGGAGAGAATGTTTTGGCTATCCACGGCATGAATAACAGCGAACGAAGCTCCGACCTGCTCTTCGTCGCTGAGTTACAGACCAATGATTATGACTTGGAGAAGGAGATATGGAAACTCATAGATGAGGAGGCTTTTTACACCTTTTGGACTGTGGAAGGCCTGCTCAGTTTTTGGGACGGCTACTCCGGCAACCGGAACAATTTCTTTGTCTATCTCAACCCCGAAACCGACAAGTTCCATTTCCTGCCGTGGGGCGCCGACAGCATGTTTGAGAAATACAGCCCTCTCGGGGTCGATCGCCGATCGCCGCGCTCCGTGCGGACCGTGGGCCTTGTGGCCCACAAGCTGTATCAAATCCCAGCTGTCCGAAAAAAGTACGCCGCTAGCATGAAGCAACTCATGGCTACGCATTGGGACGAGGACAAACTCCTGGCCGAGACTGAGCGGATCGAAGCAATGGTCGATCCGCATCTCTCCCGTGAACAGCGGCGCAAGGTCGATTACGAAAAAATCCGTCGCTTCATCCGCAATCGCCGCGCTGATGTCGAACGGGAAACCTCTGGCGACGACATGCCACTATGGAGCGCTGCCCCGGAACCACCGCCAGTGATCGGGGGTGAATGGGGGCGAGACAAGGGAAAAGATGACGACAAGGATTCGGAGAAAGATGGCAAATCTTCTGCCAAGGCCACTTCACTTTGGGACGCAGCCAGAACCGGTAATACTTCCCTGCTAAAGCAACTTTTGGACAAAGGGATGGATGTCAATGCCAAGGATGAGGGAGGCGGCACAGCTCTTAGTCTGGCGACCCTCGCCGGACACATAGAAGCGATGGAGTTTCTCATTGAGAAAGATGCCGACGTGAACCTTTCTGGCAATGATGGGAGCGCCCCACTTCACGGGGCCGCTTTTCTTGGCCAAGCGGGCGCCGCAAAACTGCTCGTTGAAGCCGGGGCTAAGGTGAATGCGCGGAACAACAAGGGAGAGACCCCGATCGACTCCGGTGCCGCCGAGTGGAGCGAGGAGATTCAAGGGATCGTGCAGTTCATTTCTGCCATCGTCCAGATTAAGACTGATGTCAACAAAGTGCGTGAGGGTCGACCCAAGGTAGTCGCCTTGCTGAAGGAGAACGGCGGCAAATCTGGCCGCGAATTAGCTGGCGGCCTTGGCGGCCTTTGGGCCGCCGCAAAAAACGGTGACTTGGCCAAGTTGCAGGAGGCCTTGTCCAAGGACGCGGACGTGAACGGGCACGACGATAAAGGCATCACGCCACTGGCTTGGGCTGCGATGGCAGGCCAAACGGAAGCCGCGCAATTGCTCATCAAAAAGGGAGCCAAGATAAATGGAAAAAACAGAGATGGAGGAACGCCCCTGCATGGAGCTGCTTTTCTTGGCCAGACCGAAATTGTGAAGCTGCTCATAAAGAACAAGGCAAATTTAAACGTCTCCAACGACAAGGGAGAAACTCCATTGGATAACTCCGCTCACCGGTGGGATGAAATACAGGGTATTATGCAGATTGTTGGCGGGATGCTCCAAATGGAGGTAGACCTTAATCGTGCCAAGGCAGGCCGCCCCAAGATCGTCGATTTACTAAAGGAAAACGGTGGGCGCAGCGGTGAGGACTTTCGTTGATAAGAGCCTTTATTGTCATATTCGCGCTCCATATTTCCACTGAAACAATCATAAGAGTAACTGCTATAGGATAAACTTATGAGTGATAAAACATATGAAATGATTGGCGGCGACGTTGAACAATATGGGCCGTACACAATCGAACAGTTGCAGGACAATCTTTCACACAGCCACTCCAATGCGCAGACCCAGATCAGAGAAACGGGAACAGAAGCCTGGCTACCGCTTGGCCAAGTGCTCGACAATCAATCCATCGAAAACTTCGCAGAATACAGGGAAGCCATCCTGACTGGCAACCGGCGACTGGACGTCGGAATGGCGTTTTCAGAAGGGAGTGAACTCTTCAAGGCGCACATGGCGCCTCATTTTCGCAGGCCCCTTGGTTTTACGCCGTGATGGCCCACACAGGCCTAGACAGGCCTAGAACAAATATTTTTTCCCTCTTCTGTGGCTCTCCAGAGTGAAGAATAGCCCCTCTCCCTTCCTAGCTAAGAAACGGTACCACGATCTGGACGCCCTGCGGGCGTTTGCCATGCTGCTTGGGATTGGGCTGCACGGCTTCATGTCTTTTGTGCCAATCCCGCTGCCTGTCTGGCCCGCACAAGATGTCAACCAGCACAACGGCTACCTGTTTGCGCTACACGCCATACACGGCTTCCGGTTGCAGCTCTTCTTTTTAGTCAGCGGTTTTTTCACGGCGATGATGTTCCGGCAGCGCGGACTGCGCGGACTGATCAATCATCGGGCCAAGCGTATCCTACTCCCACTGGTGGTTTTCACAATTCTCCTTAGCCCAGCCATCATTGGCATCGGTATTTACGGCAACGCCCTCAGCGCGAAGCGCGAAAGCGGCGAGACAATCTGGTCGGCGGCTAAGTCGGGTGATGTCAACGCGATCCACCGGCACTTGGCCGAGGGGGCTGATGCCAGCCAGCCGGACGCCGCCGGACTCACTCCTCTCTCGTGGGCTGCGCTGCTTGGCCAAGTGGAAGCCGCCGAAGAACTCATCGATAGCGGTGCGGATGTTCACGCCATTGACAACGACGGCGCCACCGCACTTCACTGCGCCGCGTTTATGGGCGAAGCCGCAATGGTCCAGCTGTTGGTCAAGCGCGGGGCCAACATTAACGCCCTCAGTAATGATGGAGGTACACCGCTATCTGCAATCGAAACGGACGAAATAACCACCGAGTTCATTACATGGTTACTACAGATACCCGTGGATTTAAAGAAGGTTGCCGCTGGACGTATTCAAATCGGTGAGTTTTTGAAAGCCAAGGGGGCCCTCCCGAGCCAAGCTTCGATCGAGGATCCGATGGCTTGGCTCTATCCGCTCGTTCCTGGCTTCAAACCGATTCTCGATCAGCTGCCCGACTGGGCTCAGCTTGCCGTGATTGCGCTCGCCATCAACTGGCTGGTCGCGATCATTCCCATCTTTCAGCACTTGTGGTTTCTTTATTACCTCGTTTTGCTAATAACCGGTTTCGCCATAGTAACCTGGGTCGCGCGCAAACTTAACTGGACCCCTTTACCAGCGTGGATCGTCAATTCGCCGCTACGCCTGCTATGGCTCGTGCCACTGACGTTTGTCCCACAGTTTTTCATGGTGACTGACTTCGGTCCGGACACCGCTGCGAGCCCCATCCCTTGGCCTCCCATGCTGGCTTACTATGCGGTCTTCTTTGGCTTTGGCGTGCTATGCCACGCGCATAAAGCATTCGAGAATAGTATCGGTCACCGTTGGCCGGTGTACATGCTGCTCGCCCTCCCAGCACTACTGCTAGCGCTGCATTGGTATGAGCTTCGTGGCGGCATTTTCGCCACAAGTGAGTCGAAAGAATTGTCCCAGTTGTTGTACAACAACATGCTTTGCACATTGTTCACGGTGCTCTATGCATGGTTGATGATCTTTGGCTTAATCGGGATGTTCCGCCAGTTTTTCTCCAAAGGAAACCGATGCATCCGCTACATCTCCGACTCATCATACTGGCTGTATGTGATGCATCTGCCGCCAATCATGTTGCTACAAATCTGGGTGAGCGGTTGGCCTTGGCCAAGCGCGATCAAGTTCCTCGCTATCTGCATGGTCAGCACGGGGGTGCTGCTCCTGATCTACGAGTACGCCGTCCGCTACACGTTGATAGGCACAATGCTCAACGGGAAAAAAACCCGACACAACCACAACAACTTCGAGTGAAGCATTGCGCCGGGCACCCAAGGCCGCTACCGTTTGCCGGAGTGCTCTGCGGCACCCCTAGCGGCAATAATCACGGCTGTAGCCAATCGGGACACCCTCTCTCAACATAGCTTTTAAGCGGGTAAGTTGTATTGAGCGGGAATAAAATCCGGGCGTTCGCGTATTTATATCTGAGTGACTGCTTTAAGGCTCAGACAAAACCTAACCCCGGTAAAAGCGTAAGCCGGGATTTAACCATGAACATTCTAAAACCCATGTGGAAAGCATTCGATATTGCCCTTGCGATGTCGGGGCTCCGACTGGATGCCGGTCGTTATCTTTTTGCATGGATTCCGTTGCTCGGCGCGAGCGTCTGGCTGGGTTATCAGGCTGAGATATCCGGGTGGCTTGTTGAGTACGCCATCAGCACATGGGTGTTTTACTACGTTGGTATAAGCCTGATTCTCGGCACACGAATTAAGAGTGTTATGCTCGAAAAGTTTGGTGAAAATAATGCCACTAAATTGTACGACATGATTTGCGGCCTGATGTTTTTCAATATCGGCTTAGGTGTTGCGGCAGCAGCCCTACATTACGATGCGGTTCTTCCAATGCCGACGGCCATAAAATGGAGCCTGTTTGTCCTGCTCACTGTGGTCGGTTTTGGAATCAAGTTTTGGGCAACATGGATCGTGGGCATAAATACTTATTATTTTCACGATTTGTTTTTGGAAAAATCTCACGGCGAGTATACCGCTCGCGGCCCTTACAGGCGGTTGGCCAATCCAATGTATGGCGTCGGAAATTTCCATGCCTACTGCCCAGCTTTGATTACGGGATCCCTTATAGGCCTGTCGTTTGCACTGGCTTGCCACATGGGGATTTACGCATTCTACTTCATCGTCGAGAAACCATTCATCCGGCGAATATACCAATCCGACTAAGCCTTGAAAGCCGCAACTTATGCGTCAATAATCACGGCTGTAGCCACTCGGGACACCCTCTCGTAACATATCTTTTACGCAGGCCCGTTGTGTTTATCGGGAATAAATCCCGGTACTGCGCGTAGTTATATGTGAGTGACTGGTTTAAGGCTCAGACAAAACTTAAAGCTACAGGATACTGACCTAGAGTCGCTGTCCCATAAGGGCTTTGGTGTAGCCATGCAATTGCTCAAGCATCGTGAAGATGCCATGGATGTGGTGCAGGAATCTCTGCGAAAACTCGTGCATAGCGGCAAGTACAACGGAAAGCTTGGAACTCACCGATCCTGGTTTTTGATGGTCGTGCGGAACGGATCGTTGGATGTTCTACGTCGACGAAAGCCTCACGACGCGGAAGCCTTGGCTCATCAAGCGGACAACAATAAAACCCCCGACGCAGCAGCCGAGCGAAATGAACTGACAGTACTGCTAAAACGGGAGTTGAATTCCATGCCGCAGGATCAACAGGAAATCATCCTACTTCGGGATCATCAGGACTTGAGCTACGTCGAAATCGCCGAGGTGCTGGCCATGCCTGCAGGCACGGTAATGAGCCGCCTGCACCGGGCTCGAAATGAACTAAGAAACCGCATGAAGAAATATCTGCAATGAAACACGACTGCCAAGAAACAGAGCTGTTAATTTCCGGCTACCTCGATGGGGAACTGACCCAGTCCGACCGGCAGCGTGTGGATTTGATATTGGAAGATTGCATACAATGCACCGAAAGCCATCAGGAAATGAAGAAATTCCGCAAAGGTGTGGGCGACATTCCCTTCGATATACTGACTAAAAAAGAGAAAACGGCCATGAATAAATACGTAACAACAAACACTTGGGCAAACGTTGGTCAACTCATGTTCATTGTCCCTTTAATTCTTCTTTACGGAACCGGTGCGTTCCTTATGGTCGCCAGTGTGATCAAAGACCCAGAAGCCCCGTTATGGCTCAAGATCGGGCTACCTTCTATCATCGGTGGTCTCGGATTGATGGTCTTTACCGTGGTGCTCCAACGCATAAAAGCGCACAAGACGGACAAGTATAAGGACGTCCACATTTGATGAAACATCCACTGAAAGCACTAATTACCGGCCTGTTCTGCGCCATAACCATTGTGGCACAGGAACCCGACCCCAAGACGGGCTCCCTTATGGGGGATATCTGGACGGCGGCCCGCAAAGGCGACCTGACGGCACTACAGCAACATATAGATGCCAGGGTTGATATCGATGTCCGGGATGAAAAGCATCAGTCCACTCCGCTTCATCGCGCTGCCCATTATGGTCAGGTGGAAACGGTGAAATGGCTTGTCGAAAAAGGCGCGGACAAAAACGCACGCAACAAGGATGGAAACACCCCATTGGATGCTGCCTATGCGCGAATGGAATCCGATGAGTTCGACGGTGATACCCAGAAGGCAAAGCGGGAAGTCGGCGAATACCTTGACAGTATCGGCGCGGAAAAAAACGAAGACCCTTGGTTTGGGCTTTTGTGCTGCTTTAGTTGTCCGGCGTTGTTCATTTTCGGCATCCTTTACGCTGCATTCACCAAGCCCAAGCCGGAGGAGATTCCGACACCCTCAAAGCAGATCATGGTGACGACATCGCCGCAAATCGCCGGTAAAAAAGTAGTGCGCACGATCGGGCTGGTCCGGGGTAATACCATTCGTGCCCGACATCTTGGGCGGGATATCATGGCTGGCCTGCGAAATCTCGTTGGGGGTGAGGTAACTGAGTATGGAAAATTATTGGCTGAAAGCCGCGAACAGGCTCTCGACAGAATGTTGGTACAGGCCGATGAACTTGGAGCCAACGCTGTTATTGGCTTGCAGTTCCAGACCTCGGTCGTGATGGAAGGCGCCGCAGAAATGATGGCCTTTGGAACAGCAGTGGTGGTGCAAGATGCTTAACCAACTCAAAGACAAGATATTGTGAGTGAAAAAAAACTAGCGGAGACGGGATCCAATATTGGTCAATTCTTGGCCATTGTCGGCTTGATCCTTGTTTACGGTGTCGGAGCCTTTTGGTTATGCCAGGAACTGATCACTGATGCGGAATTTGCTCGCACTGGGGATCCGGAGGATAAGGTACCGTTGTTTATCCGCTTAGGTGTGCCAGCAATGATCGTCGGAATTGGTATTTTGTTTTTTACGGTGCTCTTCCAACGCCTTAAAGCCGCCAAGACCGACAAATACAGGGATGTCCAAATTTAAATATGAGTGAGACCAATAAAATGATAGTTGTCACAACGCCCACTGTTCCAGAAAAAACCGTAGTGCGTACGCTCGGCCTTGTTCGTGGTAATACCATCCGTGCCCGCCATGTGGGTAAAGACATCATGGCAGGCCTTCGGAGTATCGTCGGTGGTGAAGTCACTGAATACGCCAAGTTGCTCGCCGAAAGCCGCGAACAAGCGATCGACCGCATGACCGACCAGGCTGAAGAACTGGGTGCCAACGCCATCATTGGCCTGCAGTTTCAAACCTCGGTGATAATGAAGGGTGCCGCTGAGATGATGGCCTACGGCACGGCTGTCGTTGTGGAGTAAAGGCGCTTGGCCCAAGCACTACTTCTTCTTCGCACCGGCCTTGGGCAAGACATGCATCATACCGCGCATCAGTAGCGCGTGGCCGGGGAATGTACAGACGTACGGGTAATCCCCCGGCGCCGGTGCGGTGAAGCTGATGACCGATTTCTGCTCATAGTCGATCATCGTCGAGCCCCACAAAATTTTCGGTGTGTCGGGACGCCACTGTTTTTTGAAGCCATCGTTGCCGAGCTGGATCGCGAGGGTGGCCACCTCGTCCGCCGTCCCCGGCTTGACGATCAACAGGTTGTGCGGCGGGAAGTCGTTGTTAATGAAAGTCAACTGCACCAGCTTGCCGGTCTCGACGCTGAACTCCTTTTTGTCGTAAAGCATCTTGTCCTGCACGGTGCTGATAGTGATGCGAAATGGCTTTTCTCGCTTGGCACCACTCACTCCCATGTCGAGTGAGTAAAAGCCGGTGCGTGCCGTGACATAGAGAGTCTTCAAATCCTTGCCCCCGAAAACGACGTTGGCGGGACTCTCCGGAAATTTAAGGTCTGCAACCTGATCCCCTTCCGGGCTAAACACTTTTACGCTACCAGAGGTGAGGTACACGTTGCCATTTTCGTCGAGTGTCATGCCATCCGAACCACTCTCACAGAACAATTCACGGTCCTTCAGCGTGCCGTCGGACTGGATAGCGTAGCGATAGATTTTTTTGTCTCCGATGTCGGCGATGTAAAGTGTCGAATCGTCCGGCGTGCCGACGAGGCCGTTCGGCCGCTTGAAGCCGTCGGCCACGCGGATCACCTCGCCGCTGGGGGGGATGTAGTAAACGTGCTCACCGTCCTGCGTGTGCTCCGGGTTGCCGTAGTTGGGATCAGAAAAATAAACACCCCCTTTGCCGTCGATCCAGAGGTCGTTCGGCTTGTTGAATTTTTTGCCGTCGTAGCGCTTGGCCAACGAGCTGGAATCGGTGCCGTCGGCCGTGTAGGCGGCCACGCGCTTGGCCAAGCCCTGACAGGCGTAGAGGTTACCATCCTCGGCAAAAAACAGGCCGTTTGCCCCGTTGGTTTCCTCTGCAAACGTCGAGAGTTTTCGGTCGGCGACCGACCATTTGTGGATGCGATTGTTAGGGATGTCGCTGAAATACACGTCGCCGTTGTCCGCCACGGCTGGTCCTTCGGTAAACTTGAAACCTCCTCCAAGTTTGACCGGCTCGGCCCCCGGCGTAACGAGTTCCGCCGCGCCGCCGGCGCTTGGCCAAGCGAGCGCCGCCAGAAGTATGATGGGATTCCTCAACGAAATTACCATCTGCTTGGCTTATAGATTATTGTCCCAAAACTGTTTCACGGTCTTGGCCGAGATGCGGGCGTGCTCCACGGGCGAGTTGAGTACCTGCTGCAGCAACGCTTCGTTCTTCGTGTCGTTGCGCTGGTAAATCCAAAGAGCCTCCAGGAAATGATGGGCGTCCTCCTTGGCTTTTGGGTCGAGCTGCGCGATCCACTTGTCCGTGGCTTCTATCACCTTGCCGCTCGGGTGCTCGGACAACTCCACGCGGGCGCGCTGTCGGATGCCGTTTATTGGGTGCTTGAGCAGGTCGAGTAAGTCCCCGATCGACTGGCCGTCCACGTTCGTATGCTTGGAAAGTTCGCGGCCCTCGTAGGTCACGCGGTAAATGCGGCCGTGCGTCTTGTTGCGGTTCGGGTCGCGGACGTTGTGCTGCATGTGGCCGACTATGACATTCTGCCAGTCAGAAACATACAACGCACCATCGTCGCCAATCTCGAAGTCGGTCGGGCGCAGGTTGCGATCTTCGGAGACGAGCAAGTCGTGCGTCTCGCTGCCCCAGACATCGCCCTCGTCATCGTATTCCATCGTGTACTGCTTGATGCCAAGGAATCCGATAGCGTTTAAAATAAGAAAGTTCCCGTTGTTTTCCTCGGGGAAATGGTCGCTGGAGAGGATGCCGCTCGAGCAGACCGGGCGAACGGTTTTCTTTAACAGAGTCTGCATCTTGAAGCCGCCCTTGCCGTTGGGGCGAACTTGGTAGGCGCGGCCGCCTGTGCCGTCGGTGGCGTAGTGGTAGCCCCAGTAGTCGAAGCTGATGCCGTGCGGGTTCGGGCTGTTGTTGGCGTGATGCGAGAACTTGAACGTGCGCGGGTTAAATCGATACATCGCCGAAGCCGTGTCTTTGCGCGGCCCGCTCCAAGGGGTCTCTACATTGCTGACGTGGAACACGCCACGCTGGTAATAAATGTAACCGCCCGGCCCATAAACGAGGTTGTTCGCGGCATGATGCGTGTCTGCAGAATCGAGCCCGTGGAGCAAGCGCTCCCTTATGTCGGCCACGTCGTCGCCGTCGGTGTCTTTGAGGTAAATCAGATCCGGCGCGCTGGCGACGATGACGCCGCCGTTCCAAAACTCGAAGCCAGTCGGGTTTTGCACCTTGGCAAACGTTATCATTTTATCGGCAACGCCGTCGCGGTTTTCGTCCGGCAAAATGACGAGCGCGTCGTTGGTTTGCTTTAGCGGCTCCCACTTTGGATAAGTCGGCCAGACAGCGGCCCAGAGGCGCCCCTTCGTATCGACGCCCATCTGCACCGGGTTGATCATGTTGTCGAACATCTCTTCCGAGGCGAAGACATTGGCCTTCATCTTCGGCGCGAGCTTGAGCTTGGCCAAGGTCTCCTCCGGCTTCAGGTATTTAACGGAGCCTTCCTTGCCGGCATTGCTGCTTGGCGAGCCGCCTCCCACGTTGGAAATGACCTTCACCGGTGCCGGCACATTGCTGTCGCCAGCCTTGATGGCTTTGCCGTTGGCGGCGGCATGGATGACCTTGTCGCGATTGGCCGTCATCACGTCTATCATCTTTAATTCCTGCTGCAACACCTCGCGGTTGGTTTGCTTGTCGTAGAAGGCCAAGCCGGAGCGGCCGCCCCAGACGTCGTTACCGTCCGTGGCGCGGTAGCGGTTGTACCAGTGCCAGTTCTTGTCCAGCACGGCGGCGTTGATCTTAGACAATTTGCGATTCCTCGCTCGAGGCAGTTTGCCGAACAGGCTTTTATTGATACCGCGCGCGAGTTGCTTGTTGCCTCCGCTCTTCAAGTGAATGCCGTTGATCGTCAACGGTGTTTTACTCCTAGAATAAAGTTTCTGCGACTGGCTGAATAAATCGACGAACTCAACGCCCTTTTCGTTGGCAACCTGACGAGTGGCCTCGGTGTACTTGGCCAAGCGCTCGTTGTTGGCTGAGCCGTCTGGGAGGTTGGCTTGGCCAAGGTTCTCGTGGGCGATCGGCGAGAAAAGCACGATGCGCGGGGCGCTCTCGCCGTTGTACTTTTTGCCGTTGGTTTCATCGAGCCACTTGGCTAGATCGGCCCGGTAGGCATCTGGGCTGTCGTCGAACGACTCGTTGTAGCCCCAGAACGCGAAGATCACGTCCGCCTTGGAAATCTCGAGGTACGCGTCGGCACTCGGGAACCCGCTGTTGCGCGGCCGGTTGTTCACCTTGTCGCCGCCAAAGCCGTGGTTGCGGAACACCAGTTCCTTCTCCGGCATGGCGGCCTGGACATAGCTCTCAAGCCAGCCGTGATGCTGCATGCGCTCAGCGAGCGCGTTGCCGATAAAGACAACGTGGTCGCCCTTGTTCAACTCCAGCGCATTGCCGGTGGTCGTGGCGCCGAGGCCAAGCGCGATCGCCAAGCCAAGTTGTTTAATTTTAGTGGTATGGATTTTGAGGTTCATCATATTAAATTTTTTTTTGTTCGCTGGAGACAGACGCCCGGGCCATCGAAACATTCAAACGGGGCGGGATTATTACCAGCCACCGCCCCGGGAGTAAACCTGGAAAACCATCCCCATGACGCTCAACTAAACACTCGCCGAAACAGCTCGATGCTCTTGGCGACACCTTCGTCGGCCGGGGCTTTGCCCTCAAACTCCAGCGATACATAGCCGGTGTAGTTCACGTTTTGCAAAATTTTCCCCACTCGCTCGTAATCGAGATCCAGCGTGTACCACTCGCCGCCACCGTAGTACGTCTTGGCCTGCACAAAATCCGCCTTGGGCGCGATCTTCTCCAGCTTGGTGTACGGATTCTCGAGAAAGTTGCCGGTATCCATCAACAACCCCAGCCACGGCGAATCGATGGCGTTGACGATGCGCAGCAGACCCTCCGGCGAACGGGTGAGGCCCCAGTGGTTTTCCAGCGCAAGCATCACGCCGCACTCGGCGGCCTTGGGTAGGCATTTCTCGATCGAGTCGATGCACCACTTGAATCCCTCGTCCAGCGTGTGGCCCGGCAGCAACGGCTCCTTGCCGCGCAGCTCCATCAGCTTGTCGAACGACTTCACTGTGCCCCAACGGCCGGAGTTGAGTCGGATGCACGGGATGCCCATGCGGTAAGCCAAGTCGATGCACTTCTTCGTGTGCTCGATGTGTTTATCGCGCACGGCGGGATCGGGATCGACGAAGTCCTGATGGATCGACAGGCAGATCAAGTCGACGCCATTGGTGAACGCATGTCGTTTAAGCTTTTGCAAATAGCCGTTGTCCTCCGAGTCCATCTGCCGGTGGAGAATGTCCACCCCCTCGACGCCAAGCCGGGCCGTCTTGTCGATCACTGTCTCGATGGACACTTTCGGGTCGCGGAAATGCCAGTACGAGTAGGACGAGATGCCAAGCTTGATGCGCTTGGCTGATGGCGCTGCGGCGTTGGCAAAGCGCGGGAGGCCGGAGGCACCTGCCACGGCACCAAATGCGGCAGCCGTTCCGATGAAATTTCTGCGGGTGAGAGCAGTCGATGGGCTATTCATGGGCGGCGAGTATCGGGATGCGCTTGGGCAATGTCGAGGCCGCTTGGGTAAGGGACAGGCTTGACGTCGCCTAGGGGCAAACCTAATCTCCCGCCGCTCTGGCTCAGCCGATTCCCGGCGGCCTGAACCCCCAACTTTTAACGAAAGATTCCTGTGGAAGTAACCATTACAGACCTGTCCCCGTGCAAGAAACAGCTCCGCATCGAGATCGACGCCGAGACCGTCAATGCCAAATTTGACGCCGTGGCCAAGGACTTCCGGCGGCACGCCAACCTGCCAGGATTCCGGCCCGGCAAAGCGCCGTTGGCCAACGTCATGCGCTCCTACGGCGACAAGATCGGCGAGGAAGCCAAGCGCACCCTCATGTCCGACAGTTACTCCAAGGCGCTCAAAGAGAACGATCTTCGCCCGGTGATCATGCCAGAAGTCGAGGATCTTCAGTTCGGCCACGGCAAACCTTTCCAATACCTCGCCACACTCGAGGTCACCCCCTCCTTCGAGTTGCCGGATTACAACGGCATCGAGGTCGAGAAGGAGCGCCGCACCGTTTCCGATTCGGACGTCGCCAAAGCGCTGGACACTTTGCGCGAGCAGCGGGTCAGCTACGCGGACGTCGATCGCTCCGCCGGCGAGGACGATTTTATCGTGGTCAACTTCACCGGCACCATCGACGATAAGCCAATCACCGATCTCGTCAAGGTCGCCCGTGGCCTGACCGAGCAGAAAAACTTCTGGCTGCACACAAAACAAAACCCGCTGATCCCCGGCATCGTCGAGGCCCTCATCGGCTCTGGCAAGGATGACAAAAAAACAGTCACCGTCACCATCCCTGACGATTTCATCTACGAGGAACTCATCGGTAAAGAAGCAAAGTACGAGATCGAAATAGTGCAAGTGAAAGAAAAATTCCTGCCAGAGCTTGACGACGCATTCGCAAAGGGATTCGGAGCAGAGAGCATGGAAAAACTCCGAGAAGGCGTGGAAAACGACCTTAAAAACGAGCTGGAGTATTCGTTGAAAAAATCGATTCGCAACCAATGTGTGGACAAGCTGCTTAGCGCCGTAAACTGCGACCTTCCCGAGACGATCGTCAACGAGGCCACCCGTGCCGCCGTGCACAACATCGTCCAGCAAAACCATCAGCGCGGCGTCGGCAAGGATATCATCGAGGAAAACAAAGACCGTATTTACGCCAACGCCAAGGCTGACGCCGAAGTGCGCGTCCGGGCCAACTATATCCTTTCACGCATCGCCGAAAAGGAAGGTATCAAGGTCACCGACCAAGAACTCAGCCGGCAAATCGCCGCCATCGCGGCACAGCAAAAAGTCAAGCCACAGAAGTTGGCCCAGCAACTCAAGGACAACGGCACTCTCTACCAAGTCCAGGAAGAAATAATGAACGGCAAAGTCATCGATTTACTCGAGGAAAAAGCCAAAGTCACCGAGATCGACCCCAAGCCGGAGGAGGAACACACCCACTCCCACGAACACGGCAAAGACTGCGGCCACGACCACTAAGCCACGCGCGTTAGGTTGACGTTTGGGGTTGCTTGTGAACAATTGCCCGTCATGCATGAGTACATCGAACGTGTCGTTGACCTGACTGACCCCACCGAAACCGAGCTGCTAAATCTCACCCCGGGGGAGGCGCGCCAACGCATGCTCGCCAACTCGCCGGAAACCTTACGCGACTTTGACGGCTCGTTCGCGCTTGTTGCCAAGGACGGCAAGTCGGTCAAACTAGCCCGATCGCTCGACCGTCCGTTGCGCTACTTTTTGGCCAAGCAAATTGAGGGGCCAGCGCTCATCGTCGCGCATCGCATCGACGCGATTCGACAGTGGCTCGAGGAGCAGGGGTTTGGCGACCAGTTTCATCCGTATTACACGCGCATGGTTCCGGCGCATTATTTAGTGACAATCCAACTCGTAGGCTGCCCAGATCCTGACCCAACTTACGAGCGGTTCTTCAATCCGGTTCGCAACAAATACTCCACCGACCTCGAGCCGATTGGCCGCAACTATATCACTGCGCTGAAAAACGAAGTACGCAAATGGCTCGAGCGCATCCCGGAAACTGAGCCAGTCGGCTGTTGTTTCTCCGGCGGCATCGACAGTGGCGCGGTGTTTCTGGCGACGTACTCCGTGATGCGAGATTTGGGTTGCGACCTTGGCCGGCTTAAAGCGTTTACGCTAAGCTTCGGCGACGGTCCCGACCTAAAGCAGTGCAAAGACTTTCTTGGCAAACTTGGTTTGGAAATGTTCCTCGAGCCGATTGAGTCCAGCCTAGGCGACATCGACGTCGCAGAGACAATCCAGATCGTTGAGGACTACAAAATACTCGACATCGAGTCCGCCTCGATGGCAGTCGCGCTTTGCCGTGGCATCCGAAAAAAATATCCTGATTGGAAACATCTCATCGACGGCGACGGCGGCGATGAAAACTTAAAAGATTATCCAATCGAGGAAAATCCAGAGTTGACGATTCGCAGCGTAGTTAACAACCAGATGCTGTATCAGGAAGGCTGGGGGGTTGGCACAATCAAGCATTCGTTGACTTATTCCGGAGGCTTGAGCCGGTCGTATGCGCGCACTTACGCGCCGGGCCATCACTTTGGTTTCAAGGGGTTTAGCCCTTTCACTCGGCCTGACGTAGTCGAGGTCGCTGAGGGTATTCCGTTTGTTGAGTTGACCGACTACAGCGTCGGCAAACTGTACGCACTCAAGGGCGACATCGTCGCTCGCGGCGTCAAATCGGTGCTTGGTTTCGATATGCCGGCTTTTGAAAAACGGCGCTTCCAGCACGGCGCAACATCGGTCGATTCTCTCCGCGAAAACATACCCGCTCGCGAAGGGCAGCTTCGCAAGAAATTCCTCGAGCTTTATTCCTGACCCCTCCGCAGCGATCGGCTTGGTTTATCCGGAAACGCCCGCAGCCCGCAGCCGATGGATCATCGGGCAGCGCGGCCTGAAGAACCCGCTCGACCCGAGACGCCCCTACGCTTGGCTGCTAGAGAAAGAGCTCGACGCCGACGGTAGCCTTGTCAATGGCCTGACAATTTTTCTCACCAACAAGGAATGCCCGTGGCATTGCCTGATGTGTGACCTTTGGCAGAACACCCTCGACGAAACCGTGCCTAAAGATGCCATCGCAGGGCAGCTCGACTTTGCGCTTGGCCAAGCAGAACGCCAGTGCGGAGGCTTGGCCAAGCTGCAGCAAATCAAACTGTACAACGCCGGCAGTTTCTTTGACGGCCAAGCCATCCCCGAAGACGAAGACGCCGCAATCTCCGAGCGCTTGGCTAAGTTTGACCGAGTCATCGTCGAGAGCCACCCGGCATTAATGGGGGATCGTTGCCTACGGTTTCGCGACCGACTGGGCGGCCAACTCGAGGTCGCGCTTGGCCTCGAGACCGTCCATCCCGAGGCGCTTGAAAAACTCAACAAGCGAGTCACGCTCGAGCAGTTCCGAGCCGCCGCCGACTTCGTCACAAAAAATAATATGGCACTGCGCGCCTTCGTTTTACTCCAACCGCCGTTCGTCCCGAAAGACGAATCCGTCGAGTGGGCCAAGCGTTCCGTCGATTTTTCACAAGACTGCGGAGCGACGGTCACAGCGCTGATCCCTACCCGAACCGGCAACGGCGCGATGGATCGGCTTGCCGCCGCTGGCCAATTCAGCGAGCCAACGCTTGGCCAACTGGAAGACGCGATAGACTACGGTGTTGGCCGGGCGCGCGGCCGTGTTTTCGCCGACCTCTGGGATCTCGAACGGTTCTCGAGTTGCGCCGATTGTTTCCCCAAACGCCAGTCCCGCTTGGCCAAGCAAAACGACACCCAGCAAATCTCTCTCCGGGTCACTTGCCCAAGCTGCCGTTGACCCCTATCGAGTGGCAGCTTAGCTTCGCGGCGGAATATGAAAATAGATCATTCTGTCAATAAACGTCTCGAAAAATATCTTGGCCTGCAGCCGGTGATCAGCGAGGGCGTTTACATCACCAAGTCGGCGGTGGTATTTGGCGCGGTGACACTCGGGAAGCATTCGAGCGTCTGGTACAACGCCGTGCTGCGGGGGGACATTCATGAGATTGTTGTCGGCGAAGGTACCAATATTCAGGACAATGCCGTGTTGCACATCGCAGACAATTTCGGTTGTTACCTGGGCGACTATGTGACCGTGGGCCACTCAGCGGTGGTGCATGCGTGCCGTGTCGGAAACGAAACCCTTGTCGGAATGGGGGCAACGATTCTCGACGGCGCGGTGGTCGGCAGCCAGTGCATCGTCGGAGCCAACGCGCTCGTGAAGCAGGGTCAGGAAATCCCCGACGGCTCAATGGCTGTTGGCAGCCCTGCGAGGGTGATTCGCAAACTCACCGATGAGGAGCGTGCCGGGTTGAAAGGCTGGGCGACGAAATACGTTGCCAACGCAGTTTACTGCCTGAAACACGGCATCAACGTCGGCGGACCGCTTCCCACATCGTAGCCTTCGCTTGGCTACGCGGCTCCCATGAAAACTGTCTTCGTCGCGCGAAATGCCATGGCCACTCGCTTTGAGATGGTGTTGCACGGCGAGGACGAACTTGCTCTGCGTGCGGCTGGGGAGGAGGCGCTCGACGAAATCTCTGCGTTGGCGTCTCAACTCAATTTTTACGGGGCGGACAGTGAAATCAGCCGCATCAACACAGAAGCCGCGCTTGGCCCGGTGCCGGTTGAACCGGGATTGTTTCGCCTGCTGCAGGAAGCTAAGCGTGTCCACGGGTTGAGTGGCGGCGCGTTTGACATCACGGTTGCTCCGCTGATGCGATGCTGGGGTTTTGTCGATGGCAAACATCGTGTGCCTTCTCCGGGGGAGTTGGCCGAGGCGCGGGAATGTGTCGGGATGGACTTGGTACACTTGGACGCAGAAAACTTTACAGTGCAGTTTGAACGCCCCGGCGTGTGGGTTGACCTTGGCGCAATCGGAAAGGGGTTTGCGTTGGAAATTGCCGGTGAGATTTTGCGGGAGACGGGGGTGACAAGCGCACTGATACACGGCGGCACCAGCACGGTATGCGCAATCGGCTCGCCGCCGGATGAGGCGTTTTGGAAAACGGCCATCGAGCATCCCGGCTGGGGGCAACCGGGTGCGGTTATCCTTGAGCATGAAAGACTTGTGGCCGTGACCAAGCTGCGGGATGAGTCGCTCAGTGTGTCGGCTGTCTGGGGTAGGGTCTTCGAGCAAGACGGGGTTTCCTACGGACACGTGCTGGACCCGCGCTGTGGTCAACCGACGCAGATCGCCCTGCTGGCTGCGGTGTCGCTGCCAAACGGAACCGCAGCCGATGCCTGGTCAACCGCGCTGCTTGTCTCGGGAGAGGCTGGGGTGGCCGCGCTTGGCCAAGTGGGTGAGAGTGCCCGCTCACTGCTCCTGCTGCCGGATGACTCTTCAGGGTTTCTCACACTCAACGACGGTTTTGATTTGCAGAAACGATGAATTTGCTTTGCGGCGTCTTCGCCCTCGCGCAGAGTGTCCGCCGCTCGGCATCCGAGTTTTTCGGGCCCATAGCTCAGCGGTTAGAGCAGACGACTCATAATCGTTTGGTCGGGGGTTCAAATCCCTCTGGGCCCACCATTCCCCATCATGAGCGCTCCCAAGGACCAATTGATATTCGATGATGGCTGTGGTCTTTGCCAACGGGGCGTTTGGCTGCTCCGGCGGTTTGACTGGTTAAAGACCATCACACTCGTTCCCGTGTCCAGAGCTACTAATCTCTTGGCCAAGCACTCCATCTCACTTGAAGCCATGATGAAGGCGATGCACCTTGTGACCCGGGACGGACGGGTGTTTGCCGGTGCAGAGGCGGTTCGGGAGTTTGGGACAAGGATGCCGCTGTTGTTCCCGTTGGCTTTGGCCATGCGGCTTGGATTAGTGCTGCGCTTGGCCAAGTGGGTTTATAAACAGATCAGTGGTAACCGATATGTGATCAGCCGTCTGCTGAAATGCGAGGGGAAAATATGTCCATTGCACAGAGACAGTTGAAAACATTGCCGCGCTTTAATCGCGTTGCCACACTCCGCCGCTCATGAGGGAATACTTTCTGGCATGGACAGAGTCGCTGGAGCAGTTTGTCCTTGATGTTATTTATGGGCAGCGCAAAGGGAAACGTGCCGCCCTGCTCCGCGCCGTCCTTTATTTACTCTCGAAGGTTTTCACTGTCGCCGTCAAGGCACGCCTGTTCCTTTACAACTTTCGCATCCTGCGCGACTCCACCCTTGGCGTGCAGGTGATCGCGATTGGCAACCTCACCGCTGGTGGCACCGGGAAGACGCCTGTTGTGGAGAAGTTCGCTAGAGAACTTCAGGACGCCGGCCGCACGGTGGCCATTCTCAGCCGGGGATATCGCTCAAAGCCGGCTCCGTTTTACCACCGGCTCATCAACAAGCTGGAAAGAATACCACCAAAGGTGGTGTCTGACGGACAATCTCTCTTGCTGGACTCGGAGACGGCAGGAGATGAGCCATACATGCTGGCTTCCAATCTCAAGGACGTGGTCGTGCTGGTGGATAAAGATCGTGTTAACGCCGGGCGCTTTGCCATTGATAAATATGGCTGCGACACATTGTTGCTCGATGATGGATTTCAGTATTGGAAACTGAAGGGGCGCCGGCGTGATGTGGTGTTGATTGACTGCCAACAGCCGTTTGGCAACAACGGTAAGCTCCTGCCTCGGGGCACCCTTCGTGAGCCACCGTCCCACCTGTGCCGGGCCCACATTGTGTTCATCACAAAAAGCGCCGGAAATACTGAGGAATTAAGGGGCAAGATCAGTAGATACAATCCCCACGCAAGCATCATTGAGTGTGTACACAGCCCTCTTTATTTTGAGGATGTTTTTACCGGTGAACAGGCCGGTCTGGAACTTTTAAAGGGGAAGAAAATTGCGGCGCTCAGCGGGATCGCCTTGCCTGTCAGTTTTGAGGAAAGCTTGATTCAGCTGGGTGGCGACTTGGTTTATACCAAGCGATTTGTGGATCATCACCGCTTCACACAGCAGGAAATCTTGAATGTAATCAACCGAGGAAAAACCCGGCTGGCGGACTTCATTGTCACCACCCAAAAGGATGCCGTCCGCTTCCCTAAGATCGACCGGCGCGATCTGCCCATCTACTTCATGCGAGTGGAAATAAAGATAATTAAGGGTGCAAAGAATTTTCAGGAGTGTGTCCGTCAAATCTGCTTCCAGTAAAAACTGTGGATTCATTGTTTTATATCTTGGCCAGATCCTTCGTTTTCGTTGTCCAGTTGATGCCCTTAAAAGTGGTAGCGCTGATAGGCCGGGCAGGTGGTATTTTAATATATTATCTAGATGCGAGACACCGCAGGGTTGCTGTGAATAACCTGTTGGCTTGTCTGGGTAATTCACATTCTAAAATGGAAATTAATTCTCTTGCTCGGGAAAACTTTTGTCGTATCGGGGAAGTGTACCTTTCTGCGATGAAAACGGCGGCCATCCCCGGAGATAAAATTGGCTCTGTGCTGTCGGTCAAGGGTGCGGAGAACCTCAGCTTGGCCAAGCGGGAGGACGGTTCCCTGCCCAGTTTTTTGTTTGCTATCGGGCACTTTGGAAATTTTGAGATGTACGCAAAAGCAGGGCTTTTCATTCCTGGTTTTGAGCTTTCCACAACTTATCGGGGGTTCCAGCAGAAATGGTTGCAGCGCTTGATCTTGTCACTTCGTAATAAATCAGGAACCAAATTTTTTGATCGTCGATCGGAAGGGGGGAAACTTCGGTCTTTCATGAAACGCCAGGGAACCATCACTGGGCTGCTTGCAGATCAGAGCGCCGGTAGAAGAGGCCTGAGGCTTTCTTTTTTAGGTCGCCCCTGCTCTGTCACTCCCGCCCCAGCAATATTCGCCCTGCGGTACAACCTGAGCCTGCACGGGTGCTTCTGTCGCCGGCTTGGCTTGGGCCGCTGGGAGATTGAGCTTTATCCGGAGATTCCGACTCTGCTGAATGGCCAAGCGCGACAGGTTGAGGACATCATGTCTGACATCAACACCCTGTATGAATCGTTCATACTAGAAGATCCTGCGAACTGGTTCTGGGTGCATAATCGTTGGAAAAATCCTAATAGTGCAAAAAAAAGAAGCCTATGAGTGCTAGTTTTTTCTGCTTGGCCAAGCCTACGAGGTTCTCATCGGCATGATCACATAGAGAAATGGGTGTTTCACTTTTACTACGCCTGGGCTGAGTTGATCCGTAAACTCGAAGTGAACTTCTTCCTCATCCAATGCCTTCAACGGGTCTATAAAAAACTGGGGGTTGAAGGCGATCGAGGTTTCCTCTCCCTCGTATTTGATGGCCATTGTTTCGCGACTCTCGCCCACTTCCGGTGAGTTGGCGGTAAATGTAAGGTTATTCTCTGAAAATGTAAGTTTAACAGAGTTCGCTTTTTCGCTGGTCATAATCTCCGCCCGTCGCAATGCGTGGAACAGCTCTTCTTTGTCCAAGGTAACCCGATGCTTGGATTCTGCGGGTATAACCTGTTTGTAGTTGGGATAGGCTCCCTCGACCAGTTTTGAAACAATCAGCGATCCAGTACCATCATTTTCTTTCAGCCCGAAGGACACTTGGTTCTCTGTGATTTGAATCTCCACATCTCCTTTGTCTCCGAGCGACCGGCTTAACTCTTGAATCGCTTTGGTCGGGACTATCACTTCCAACGGATTATCATCCTTCAATTCCACATCTTCCTCTGCTAGCGCCAAGCGTCTTCCATCCGTTGCCACCATCGTCAGCTTGTTCTCCTTAAAAATCAAAAACAGTCCATTGAGCACATACCTGTTTTCGTCGGTGGACACCGCAAAGGAAGTTCTGCGGAGCATGGTCTTGACTGTGTCCTGCGGCATTTGAATCGTCGTCTGCCCTGAAAAATTTGGTATTGGAGGGAATTCCTCTGCCGGCAGTCCGTTGACTCGATACGAAGAGGAGCCGCTTTTGATGGAGCATTGGTTTTTACTGACATCCATCTCAATTTGGCTCCCTCCCACCTCTCGGGCGATGCTGAGCAGTTTTTTTACCGGCATGGTAAAATATCCATCAATCTCCACCTTGGCTTCAACTGTTTTTGAAATCGTTACATCAAGATCCGTGGCTGTCAGCGTCAAACGATCTCCCACTGCGTTTAAAAGCACGTTGGAAAGAATCGGAAGTGTAGTCCGTGTGGATACTACGTTTTGAACAGCCTGGAGACCTGTAATGAATTCCTCTTGCCCGATAGTCAACTTCATCTGCGCGGGGATAATATAAATCTCTTCTGTGAAAAGGAATCCTATTATTAAGGGACGTTAATAAGTGGATAAATAAGTGAATTACTCGTGTTTACTGGATAATTTGTTGGTTTTGCTAGGTAGACGGCAGTTAATAATAAAGACGCAAAAAAAGTAAACCCACATTTATACGTTGAGTTGGCTTTCAATTCACAGGTTTTAAGAGGGTAATTCAAACCGATCTGTTGCGATGAACAAAGTCTGGGAACGTTGCCAAGACATTATTGATTTCTTCCTCGGATGTATCGCGGCCAAGAGAAAAACGGATGAGAGAGTTGGCTTCATTATCATTTCTTCCCATTGCAGAAAGGACATGAGAAGGGTTAAGTGAACCGGCAGAACAAGCAGAACCAGCGGAAGCACAAATTCCATTCAAGTCCAGCGCGGCAAGCGAGGTCATGCTGTCGATGCCAGGCACAGTAAAACTAGCCGTGTTGGCCAAGCGCTTGGCCAACGGGCTAACCAGATTTATCCCGTCAAATTCATTCATGGCACAAAGCCTGTTTGCCAACGACTCAAGTTTGCATCGATCAAATACCGGGGAAGGGACGAACCTCTCGATAGCTTCCACCAACCCGGCAATGGCGGCCAAGTTCTCTGTACCCGCCCTTCGCCCATTTTCGTGCCCGCCGCCAAAGAGGATCGGATCAGGCAACAAAGGAGACTTTATGAACAAAGCACCACTTCCCTTTGGGCCATAAAATTTATGCCCACAGATGGTAACCAAGTCGGCGTTAAACTGATGAATAGATTCAAATGGTTCCTTACCAAACCACTGCACCGCATCGGTGTGAAAAAGAACACCCCGCTGCCGACAGATTGCCCCAAGCTCATCCACAGGTTGGATGGCGCCAGTCTCGTTATTGGCAGCCATCAAAGAAACCAAAATTGTGTCATCTCTTATAGCAGAATATAAATTTTGTGGAGCTACTCTCCCCTCGGCATCTACCGGTAGTGTAGTCAGCTCGAAACCCTCCTTATTAACAAGATATTCAACAGTGTGCAAAACAGCGTGATGCTCAACTGCAGAGGTTATCAAATGCCTACCTTTAGACTTCAAAAACCTTGCCGTGCCGCAGATCGCTTGACTGACGCTTTCGGTGGCGCCACTAGTAAAAACCACCTCGCTCGCCTTGCACTTCCAAACTTGGGCGACTCTCTCCCTGCTGTCGTCCAAGATGGCGCGAGCTTTCCGCCCAACCCGGTGAATACTTGAGGGATTACCGAAATATTCTCCCAAAAACGGCAACATCACTTCCTTCACTTCCGGGTCAAGAGGAGTGGTGGCGTTGTAATCGAGGTAAACCGTTTTCACTCGCAGTTCCCTACCTAAAAAGTAGGCAAACCACAACAGCAATACAGAACATGAGAAATAGAAGAGGATCGAATAACAAGTTGAAAGGAGCTGAAAAGAATGCGAATAAAAGGTTAATACTTACAAAGTAATTCAGAAAGTAAGTTCTGCCTGACTTTATTCACATAACGACCGCATGAAGGCAACCAAGCGCCAAAGAGTGTAGAAATTGTTAGGAGGAAACCTTGGCTGAATCCGCATCAAAAGGCACATCTGCCATTATTTTACCCAACACAATATCGGTAGTGACGCCCTCTGCTTCTGCCTCAAAATTGACAATCAATCTATGACGAAGCGCTGGTGTGGCAACAACTGCCACATCATCAAAGCTCACGTTGAAACGGCCTTCCGTAAGTGCCTGAACTTTGGCTCCAAGCAACAAGGCTTGAGCGCCGCGCGGGCTGCTGCCAAACCGCAGAAACTGGTTGGTGATGTCGAGCGCTGTCTCCGTGTTTGGGTGCGTGGCCAGAATAAGCCGTATGGCGTAGTCCTTCACATGCGAAGCGACAGGCACTTGCTGAACAAGTTGCTGTAATTCAATCAACGTCGCACCATCGACGACTTTCGAAACCTGCACCGAGGAGCCTTCGGTGGTTCGGGTGACGATCTCGGAAAGTTCCCCAGCCGTAGGGTAGCCGACCAGCAACTTGTAAAAGAAACGATCAAGTTGTGCCTCCGGCAGCGGGTAAGTGCCCTCTTGGTCGATTGGGTTTTGCGTGGCCAAAACAAAAAAAGGCAAATCCATTTTACGGATCTTGCCACCGACTGTGACACTGCGTTCCTGCATAGCCTCCAACATGGCCGACTGGGTCTTCGGGGTGGCACGATTGATCTCATCCGCCAAAACCAAGTGGGCAAAAATCGGCCCGTGCTGATACTCAAACGCCCTTTTCCCATCATCGGTTTCATGCACCATGTTGGTGCCGAGAACATCGGCTGGCATGAGGTCGGGCGTGAACTGGATGCGGTTGAACGACAGGTCGAGTACTTGGCTTAACGTCCTCACCAGCAGCGTCTTGCCTAATCCTGGAACTCCCTCCAACAGCACGTGGCCATTGGCGAAAAGTGCATTGAGAGTCCCGTCAACAATCGCTTCCTGGCCAACGATCACTTTACCAATTTCCTCCCGAAGGCCGTTGTATACCTCCCTAAATTTTTCGATTTGTTCCTTTGGATTCATCTTTTTCCCCTTGAGCCAGGCGCTTAACCAAGCGCTATTCCTTCAAGTCGTCGAAATAATCCCGCACAGAGTCACGATAAGCGCGGGGCACCTTGTCCTGGTTTAACGCGTTGAGGGCATCCGACTGCGCCGCAGTCACCGCTTCCTCAAATTGCACCTTACTGCTGCCCTTGATGCTCACGCCGCGCAGCGTGATACTCGGCATCGGCCCCTTGGGGTTGATCTTCCCCTTTATGCGGGTGGACACCATCTCTTTCGGCACTTTGCCGTCACCGCGATCTGTGTTGCCACGGGCATCCATTTCCGGCCGAGAAAAGCCAGAGTTGTCCCAGCGCTGCGCCAAGTCATCCTGCGTGAGTTGGTAGCTGTCATCTCCCCATGTGCCGACTCCGCCGCCCGGTTTGTTGCTTGGCCCAACACCCGGTCTTTTACAGGATCCAAACGACTGACTGTTGCCCACGGCTAGTTGTGCCCTTTCAAGGTTTTGCAGCGCGGCCATCATGTTTTCCATGTCCCCCATTATCTTTTTCAACTCTTCCGCTGCCTCCGCCAGCGACTGCGCTGCCCCAGCCTTGTCCCCAGCGTTGGCTTTTCCCTTAGCATCTGAAAGGAGCTTCGAGCACTCGCCGAAATCTTCCGCCGGGTTGAGAGCCTCCTGTAGTTCCTGAATCATTTTATCGAGTTGCTCGGGAGTTAATCGATCGGACTCCAATTGAGACATCATCTTTTGAAGAGACTCGATTGCGGCCGGCACCTGACCTTTGTCGAGTTGTTCACCTAGCGTTTTGCCAATCTCCGCCATCTGCATTTGCAGGTTCTGCATCGCCTTGGCCAAGTCGGCCATTTTCTGCAAATTATCACCGGAAATGTCCATATTCTTTAGGAATTGATCAATATTACTGGATTCCAACGCTTGCAGAGCTTCGTTGATTTTCGGCATTTCCAGCCCCATTTGCTCAGCCATCTTGGCCAAGTCAGCCATCGATTGAGCCAACTCCTGACGCGCCTGCTGCCCATCTGGCGTGCTAGCGTCCGGTAGTCCTGCTGCGGCGCTCTTGACGGCATCCATTTTCGACTGCAGTGCATCAAACTGTTCTGGCTTGGTTTCTTTCGCGTCGCCGAGGCTTTTCTTTAACTCGTTCAGTTGCCGCTGTATTGCGGCTTTTGTTTGGCGGCCCGCTCCCGGGGCGGCCCGCGAGGCTTGCTGTATTTTCTTGAGTGTGCGCGCTTGGCCAAGCTTGCTGGATTGATCACGCAAACGCTCCGCCAAAATTGATAGCTCGGCCAAGGCTTCGTCGCGCACGAGCCTGCCCTTCATGAATTCCCGGCCAAGTTCCTGCACCGACTCGAGCGCATCCTCCGTCGACTCGAAGTGAGGCGGGCTTATCTCGACTTGCAGCTTTGTCAGCGCCGCCAAGTTTTGGCCAACGTCCCCGATGATCGCCGAGTCGCGTTGCTGGTCGAGATGAGCTTGGCTGCGATGCTCCGGCACAAAGCCAAGCCCGACGCACGCAGCCAACACTAGCAACGTCCAGTGGCAAACCGTTGGCAGGCGCAGCGGCAAAAGTTTCTTCGGCTCAATCTCTCCAACTGCTTTTGCGGCGTCGCTAATCACCAAAGCAGACCAAGCGGAGTTTTTTGAAGAGCTGTCGGACAACTCCACCGCTGTGCTCAGGCGTTCCTTTAATCCAATTTCGCGGTCAAGCCAACGCGCAGTGTCGCTGCCGGCAAAGCGCCTAGCCAAGCCGAACAGCAAGCCGGCCAACGGCAGAGCCAAGCCGATGGCTCCCACCCAAAGCAGCGATGACTGGGGAACGGGAGCCAGCTTGTATACCGCTAGGGCGGCAAGCCACAAACAGGCACCGATCAACAGACCAAGCCACATATTACGCCAGCCCAACTGCAACTTCCGACGTCTCGCAGCAGCATCGATTTTTGCTTCAATGACTTGTCTTTCGCTCATGCAAAGAGTCGAGGCTGCGCCCCAATCACACTTTTTACGAGTGCGAAATGAGGGTTTTCTTTATGAAAAATAAGAAGCGCAAAAAGACAACAGAAAACGCTAAATCCCCGAGATTAATCCACAGCAGGCAATTTTAAATAGCGCTTAGCTAGGACTTTTTTGGTCTGATCTTTCCGGAACTGATCATAAATTTTGCGATATTTAGCCGACTTTACGCCGAGTATCGACACGGCCAGCAGCGCGGCGTTGATCGCTCCCGGCTTGCCAATGGCCAATGTGCCTACTGGGACGCCGGCCGGCATCTGCACGATCGACAGCAGCGAGTCCATGCCCTTGAGAGAGGCCGACTCCATAGGCACGCCGAGTACCGGGAGCGTGACTTTTGCAGAGATCACGCCCGGCAAATGTGCAGCCCCGCCGGCCCCGGCGATGATCACCTCTATGCCCCGCTTCTCCGTTGTGGCGAGGTATTTCATCAGCGCGTCGGTGGCGCGGTGCGCCGAGATCGCTTGGGCTTCCCAAGGGATACCGAGGTCGTCGAGTTTTTGCGCGGCATGGGACATCACGCCCCAATCCGACTGGCTACCCATCAGGATACTTACTAAAGGTTTCTTAACTTTTACTGCCATAAAAAATCAAATTGAACCGTTAAACGGCAAACGAGTAAACTTGGCCAATCACCAAAAATCAACTCTGCGCTTGCGCCAAGTTCAGTGGTCGCGCTTGAGCAGGTAATCGGCGAGCGCCTCCAGTGCGACTGCCTTGCCGTTGAAAGGCTTGAGTGCAGCGTAGGCTTTGGTCGTCAGTTTAGCGGCGATCTTTTGCGACTTAGTCAGGCCTACAACCGACGGGTAAGTCGACTTTTGCACCGCAGCATCCTTGCCGGCGGTCTTGCCCAACTGCTTCGACGATTGGGTCACATCGAGGATGTCGTCGATGACTTGGAAGGCCAAACCGACGGAGGAGCCGAAATCGGTCAGCGCCTGAAGTTGGCGTGGCGTGGCGTTGGCCGACATGCCGCCTAGCCGCACCGAGCAGGTCAGCAGCGCGGAGGTTTTGCGCTCGTGAATGTAGCGGAGCTGCGCTAGCGACACCGGCACGCCCTCGCCCTCGAGATCGGCGACTTGGCCGGCAATCAATTGCGCGTGACCGGCCGTCTTGGCCAGTTCGCCCACAAAACCATTCTGTTTGTAGCGCTTGGTTGGCTTCGCTTGGTTGGCCAACTCGAAGGCCAAGGTAAGCAGCGCGTCCCCGGCGAGCACCGCGACTCCTTCACCGTAAACGACGTGATTCGTCGGCATGCCCCGACGCAAATCGTCGTCGTCCATCCCCGGCAAATCGTCGTGGATAAGCGAGTAGGTATGGACGCACTCGACGGCCGAGGCGAGGATCAGAGAGTTGCTGGCTCTGCCACCGCACGCCTCGGCTGCGGCCATGCAAAGGATAGGCCGAAGTCGTTTACCACCTGCAAACATTGAGTAGCGCATCGACTCATGCAGCGTCTTCGGCTTTGCCGACGCCTTGGGTAGATGCCTGTTCAGCGCTGCATTGACCAGCTTGATGGATCGGTCAAGGTAGCGATTAAGCGAAAAGGATTTAGGCTTGGCCTGCTTGTTCTGGGAAACCGGCACGCAAAGGTTTTAAGCAAGCCCACCAAGACCCACAAGGCAGGAATGGAGAAAAGAGCCTCGTAGGAGGGCAGTATAAAAACCTTGAATTAATAGGCAGAGAAGGGGTCTAATTCCTTCAGTTAAAGCACACGCGAAATGAAACCACTCCTCATCTCAAAAACAGCAACTTTGCTGTTTTTGCAGAGTAGAGATTGATGAACTCAGACGGATTGTACCCCCATTAGTAGACAAAATCTTATGAAAAAAGCAGCCACCCTCATCCTCTTCACTATCCAATGGGCTTCAATCAATGCCCTGGACTGGCCAACCTATCGGCATGATGCCCAAAGGACAGGGATTACCAGCGAGCAGTTGGCCCTTCCATTGTCGAAAAGCTGGACATTTGTGTCCCCACACCAACCCGAGCGGGCATGGCCAGCTCCATTCAGGGAAAACCCATACTCAGGAGTCAAGGTGGAGCCGCTGCTTACCTTCGACCACGCCTTCCAGCCGATCGCTTGCGGGAATTCGGTCTTTTTTGGTTCGTCAAGTGATCATCAGGTCTACTGTCTTGACTCAACATCAGGTCACATCAAATGGACATTTTATACAGAGGGACCGGTTCGCATCTGTCCAACATTCCATCAGGGAAGGCTTTATTTCGGATCGGATGACGGAATTATTTATTGCCTCGATGCCCAAACAGGGCAGGAGCATTGGCGTCATCTTGCGGGCCCAAGCAATGATAAGATTCCCGGGAACGAACAAATTATTTCCCGTTGGCCGGTACGCACCGGTGTACTTGTCGAGAAAGGACTCGTTTATTCGGCCGCAGGGCTGTTCCCGGCGAGAGAGGGATCCTATTTATTTGCACTTGATGCCTACGAGGGGAAAAATGTATGGAAGAAAAAAATAAAACAGACAGCCCAGGGCTATCTATTGGCCACGCCAAGCAAGATTTTTGTGCCTTCTGGTAAATTGACGCCATTGATGTACAATAGGTCTAATGGGGATTACCTCAAACGCATCTCTGGGCCACGTGGTAACTTCGCGTTGATTGTCGATGATGTAATGGTTTCAGGCCCAGGCATTTCAGGTGAAAATTTAGTGGCGCTAGACCAGTCTAATAAGCAATACCGCGTGGCGAACTTCAAAGCCAACAAGGCGGTCATCAGCCCCAACTCGGTTTTTCTTGCCTCTGGAACCGAAATCATTCGTCGAGAAAGAAAACCGCTTGCCCTAAGGAGTCTTGAGAAACGCAAAAATGATTTGGAGGGAATGATAAAGGCGGAGCATGACTGGGAAAAAGCGGAGGAATTGAAACTAAAGATCGCGGCAGCAAAGAAAAATTTCGAGGGGGTTATTGACCTGAACAACAAACTCCAGTGGCAGGCCGAAAAATTTGATCGTGGCAATGTTGTTGTAGATCGCGAGTTGTATGGCAAGGAAGTAGGCATTATTTCTGACCCTGGAGGGCAAAAGAACTTTGTTGAGTACGATCTCATAGTTGAGAAGCCCGGTATGTTTCAGTTGGAACTGAGGTATGCTGCGCGATTACCGCGCCCGGGACGTATTCTTATAGATGGAAAAGTTGCAAGAGAAGTAGCCATTGCGCAAACCACTGGAGGATGGGAGCCAGAATATCAGAGGTGGCATAGCGAGGGTTTAGTCAAAGCTGTCACAAAAAAATTCACTCTCAGAATTGAGTCTGAACCAATGATGTCTCATATTGATGAGATACGCCTGACTCCCCTTATAGGAAACATCCCTGAGCTGGAGAGAGTTAATGCAGTCATTGAAAGTTTGAACAAGCAACTTACTGAGACTCAGAAAACCGCCAAAAAACCAGGAACAGCTATCACCTTAAAAGGAGGTATCTCTATTAAGGAGCAGATCAAAACCACAAAAGATTCCATTACTAAAATTAAGTCGCAAGCATCGCTTATCAAGGAATGGAAGCAGCCAGTTAAAGAAGCCAAGGCAATCATTATGGCGGGGAACACCTTATTCGTGGGGCGAGAAAACGAGGTACTAGCCATTAAAGCCAACACAGGGAGCATTGAATGGAACATGAGTGTAGACGGCATAGTGCATGGTCTTGTCGCGGCCAACGGCTCCCTTTTGGCAACCACAGACAAGGGAAAAATTTATTGTTTTTCAGAACAAGGAATCCCTCAACAAGTTACAGTTAATAAAGCCACAACGAAGCAGCGTATAAGCGAAGAACATATTGATTATTTAGATCAGGAATTTAGCAGGCAAATGATCAGGCAACTCGATCAACTAACAGGCTATGCTCTGGTCCACGGGGCTGGTGATACGCAGATGGCATCGCAAATTCTGATAGACACAAATTTTAATCTAGTTATTGTGGAGGAAGATCCCAAGATTGCAGCGAAAACCCGTAGCTTTTTTAACGAGAAGGGACTGTACGGAAAAAGAATCGTGGTTCATAAAAAGTCAGGAAACCAGCTGCCTTATCCGGATTTTATGTTCAATTTTATTTGTGTGGATATTAATGCCTTAAAAGGGGCAAAACCTCTACTCAGTGAGTACTATCGTCTGCTGAGACCATTTGGAACATTTACCATTGGAGGAAAAAAAGGGGCGAGCGAGGCATTGGCGCTTGCACACAAACCATTAGTCGAACTGGTTGCTAGTAGTCCGGATTTTAAGAGCAAGTTTCACTCAATGAAAGATCAGCAGTGGCATGTGATCAACAGGGGCAGGCTACCAGGGAGCGGTGAGTGGTCCCACCAATATGCAGATCCTGGGAACACAGCTTGCAGTGAGGATATGAGGATAAGTGGAGATCTCAGGCTCCAATGGTACGGCAAGCCCGGCCCCTATCGAATGTTTGACCGGCATTCATATACAACAGCACCCGTCTACAGCAGCGGTCGTTTGTTTACGCTGGGCGAAAGAATACTATATGCCAATGATGCATATAACGGTCGCGTACTTTGGGAGAAAGAACTCCCATCTTTAGAGCCAAGAGTAAATCTGCCCCGAGATTGCGGGTACATGGTGACCGATCGGAATCATGTGTACCTTGCCGTTAAGAACAATTGCATAAAAGTTAATGCTAGGTCGGGAAAAACCGAAAAGGAATTTAATTGCCCAAAAATAAAGGACGATTATGACTACAATTGGGGGTATGTTGCCACAACCGACGGACTCCTTTTCGGCTCAAGTGTCCGCTCAGGAAACTTTTATACTGAAGGTAGAGGGCCCTGGTATGACGACTCCGGCTTTAATAATGCCCAGGATAGCCACAAGGTGTTGAGCGATTGTCTTTTTGCCGTTGATTTGGCCGGTAACAGGCAGGCTTGGAAATACAACGGGGTGATCATTAATTCGACCATCGCAATTGGGGGCGATCAAATTTACTTCGTTGAAAACAGAAACCCAAAGGTCCTTCAAGACAAGTCACGTAGATTAAGTGGAGGCAAGGAGTGGATGGCGTTACATCTTGTTGCCTTGGATGTGAAAACAGGGAAGAGGGTCTGGGATAAAGACATGCAATTTGAACAAAGGACTCCAGTGTTCTTTTCCACCTACAAGGATGGAACCTTGATCGTACTGCGCTCTTCCCCCAAGTCATTTGATCTTAGGGCGATTGATGCTAAATCCGGTAAACCACTCTGGAATCGTGATCATGGCTGGGAGAACAATCATCACGGGGCGCATCGGCGGCACCCGGTCATTATTGGAGATGTTGTCTATCAACAACCCCTTGCATACGACCTCAAAACGGGCAAAGAGAAGTGGTCCACCAGTAAAGTGGGTGTGGGCGGCAATTGCGGAACACTATCAGCGTCTTCGACCATGTTGTTTTCTCGCTTGAGTGATTACCCCGGCTTCATCGATTTAGGGGAGGGCATGAACAAGGAAAATCTGGTGGAGATTACCCGGCCGGGATGTTGGATTAATATTATACCCGTAGGGGGAATGGTTCTGGTTCCCGAAGCGGGATCCGGGTGCAGCTGCGAATACTCTATTCACGCATCGATGGGCTTTCTCCCAAGAAAAAATTGACTTGTTACCATAACAAACAAGTCCCATGGGGGACAGTGTCAGAATATTATTGAAATGAGACAACACACAATAATCGCAGACGTGTTGTTTATGACAGGCCCGCTCACCCCTCATTGTTTCGTGAGATATATCTAAATTGATGAATGATCCAAAGCACGGGTTTGTTACCTACGAAAAAGTAGATTCCGAATATTTCACCAAACGTGGTTTAAAGCGTTACGCCGGCGTGTGGTCCCTCTGGGCATTGGGAGTCGGCGCGGTAATATCCGGAGATTTTTCCGGTTGGAACCTTGGAATCCAATATTCCGGTTTTGGGGGATACTTGGTGGCTATGTTCATTGTCACCCTGATGTACCTTGGCTTGTGTTATTCGATCGCAGAAATGTCCCCCGCGCTGCCGCACACCGGTGGGGCCTACTCTTTTGGCAGGACGGCTATGGGCGTATGGGGCGGATTCCTGACCGGCTTGGCTGAAAACATGGAATACGTGGTTACCACCGCCGTGGTGGTCTACTTCATGGGAGCATTTCTGACTGACATCTTCGAGACGCCCTATTCGTTTCGGCCTGTTTGGTGGGCCGCCATGTACGTTGTTTTATTGGGACCAACATTTGGGGAGTAGAGGCAACCTTTCGATTCACTATCGTGATAACCCTTCTAGCTCTTGCCATCCTGATTATTTTTTATGTTGGAGTGATATTCACCGGGAAATTTGACTTTGACTTGGCCTTGAACATCGCACCCGAAAATCCAGAAAATTCAAGATGGTTTCCGTTTGGATTCAAAGGGGTCGCGCTTGCCCTGCCCTATGCCATATGGCTGTACCTGGCAATTGAGCAACTCCCCCTCGCCGCCGAGGAGGCGATTGATGTCAAAAAGGACATGCCTAAGGGAATCATACTAGGACTGTTGACCTTGATCATCACAGGTCTGGGAGTGGTTTTCCTTAATGTAGGCATTGGCGACGTAGAAATTGGCGAAGGTGCAGATTTCTTTGGCAAGAGTGAGGCTCCGCTATTGAAAGGGTATGAAGTTGTTTTTGGAACGGGGGCTGCAACAAAATTCCTCGGACTGCTGGCAGTGGCAGGGTTGATTGCAAGTTTTCACACGATCATCTTTGCCTATGGAAGAAACATCTATTCACTTTCTCGGGCCGGTTACTTTCCTAAATGGCTGTCCGTCACGGGCGAAAAACGAAAAACACCCCACGTGGCCCTTATATCTGGGGGAGTTATTGGTTTTTTAATTTTGTTAACCATGTTTTTTACCGGTGGAGCGGATGCAGCGTTCGGCAAGACGATTCTTTCCATGGCGGTATTTGGAGCTGTCATTGCATATGCCATGCAATGCCTGGCTTTTATAATACTCCGGGTAAAATTTCCAAACATGGAAAGACCCTACAGAAGTCCATTGGGAATACCCGGTGCGGCCATCGCACTTATCATATCGCTCGCGACACTTTATTTTTTATTTTTAATTGAAGAAAACCTATACGGTGTTGTTGGAATGGCGATCTGGTTTCTTGTTGGCGTGGTTTACTTTGCTGCATACGGAAGGCATCGCTTGGTCTTTTCGCCGGAGGAGCAATTTGCTTTAAACCAGATTACTGAGTAGCCGAGTAAGGTGAGAGCTGAGGAACCCAAATAATCGGCAACTACCGATGAAAAAATATATTCAAGGACTGAGCCTTTTCGCGTTGTTTGCACTTGGCCAAGCGGCGATGGCGAAACAGCCGAATGAGTCGAAGGTGACGTTGATCGACGGCAGTTGGAACCCCGGCGAAGGCGGGTCGGTGACAACACAGCCCCACCCACTCAACCGGCCATTCGGAGTTGATTTCGATTCGAAAGGCCGGATGTGGATCGTCGAGTTGGAGGGAGGCCGTGTGCATCGCTCGGCCAATGGCGTTCGGAAACAGGTCGGAGGAGACGGCAGCAAAAGTTACCGGGGCGACGGTGGTTCGCTTGGCCAAGCGACCTTCAACGGCATGCACAATCTGGCCATCGCGCCGGATGACTCGGTTTACATTGCCGACAGCTGGAACCACTGCATCCGGCGGATTGATGCCAAGGGGCACATCACCACATACGCCGGGAGCGGTAAAGCCGGTTTCAGTGGGGACGACGGTACGGCGGCGAAAGCCCAGTTCAACTACATCATGTGCATCACACTCAACCCAAGCGGTGAAAAGCTGCACGTGGCCGACCTCAAAAACCGTCGCATCCGCGAGATCGATCTCAAGTTCGACAAGGTTCTAACCATCGCGGGCAACGGCCAACGGGGTATCCCAAAGGACGGTGCCAAGGCGACTGAGGCCCCATTGGTTGACCCGCGTGCGGTTTGCAGCGACACAGCAGGGAATGTGTACGTGCTTGAGCGCGGAGGACACGCACTGCGGGTGGTGCGGCCGGATGGACGGATTTACACCGTCGCCGGCAATGGGGAAAAAGGTAACAGCGATGGCATCGGTTCAGCCGCGCGCTTCAACGGGCCGAAACATATTTGCGCCGATCCGTCGGGAAATATTTACGTCGCAGATGATGTGAATCACTTGATCCGCAAGTACGAACCGAAAACCGGCGAGGTATCGACCGTGCTCGGCCGAGGGAAGGTAAAACTCTCAAAGCCGCACGGAGTGACTTGGGACAAGGGCAAATTGTATATCGTCGATTCCAGCAACCACCGAATTCTCCGGGTGGAGTGAGGAAATAAAAAAACACTCAGTATGTGCGCTCCCTCAAACTCAACCGTCCCGGCACTTGGCCTAGGTTCACTCGTTGGCCGCCCCCGGAGTGGCCGCCCCCTCGCTGAAGTCGCCTTTGGCGTCCGGTAAGCGGCGGTATGCCGAGTCGGGGCCAAGCTTAGCAAAGTTCACTTCGTCGAGGACAGAATTGCCGGCTTTGTCGGTGTCGATGAGTTGAATGGTCTCGCCGGCCTTGGCCAACTTGAAGTTGGCATGCAGGCCCTCCTTGGCTTTGCCGTCTTCGTCGGCCCAAACAACCAGGCGCCCGCCCGCCGCGATTTTGGTGCCTTTCGGGAACCTCCATTTGCGGGGAATTTTTTTGCTGTCAGTCAGGAATTTGCCGGACAAATCGACCTCACTGTCGGAGGTGTTCGCGATCTCGATGTAGTCGTCGTAGTCGCCCTGCGGATCCTTGCCAGCAGCTTGGTTTTCAGAAACGATCTCGTTTATTGTCAGCACGGATTGGCTGGCCTTGGGAGCCTTGACGCGGAAGGTCAGAGGCTTGGCTTCGGCATGGGCTGGATAAAAATCTGAGGTCATCTCCTCCCCATCGGAACGGGCCTCGACGTAGTAGCGAATCTTTTTGCCGGCGAGCTGTGCCGGGATGTTTGCGGTGAAGACGCCGCCGTTCGCTTGGCCATCGGGCTGCATCGCCATCTGCTTGTACGGCTCGTTTTTGCCGTCAGCAAACCAGAGAAAGATCGAATTGGCCAAGGTTTCGCCGCTCGTTTCGGCGGCGATGCGGATGGAGTCGGTCGATTTGGCTTCGTCGAGTTCAGTCACCGATACGATCTCCGGTGCAGGGAGATTTACCTCCGGATGGTTCAGCAGAAACTCTCGGCGGCCCTCGGTGAACGGCCTGAGGCCAAGCTTGATGCGTCGCCCGTCGGAGCTTGTTTGAATGAGCCCTTTTTCAAACGCCTCGTATGAACTGTGTTTGCGGACGTCCTTTTTGACTTCGTCCCTGATTAGGGCTGCGTAACTTTCGACGAGCGGGCCTACTTTGTCCCAAGTGATCCACTCCTGGGTGATCGTCTTGAGGTGGTGCCGATAGCGCGCCTTAAAGTGGGGTACCTGGAACAGCTTGTACATGAGTGGACGGTCTGGGTTGTCGGCATTGTAAAATGGTTCAAGCTTTGGCCCGCGCAGCCCGGACGGCATACCGGGGCCGCCGGGGATGTTCATCACCTCATTGCCGTCGTGCTGCAACAGGTGGAAGCGCCCATCTGGATCAAGGTACAGGTTGTAATCGCTTCCCCGGGTGAAATATCCCTCATCCTGAAAAACGCACTCGAGTGCCAATGACCACATGGCGCTGTCTATATTAAAGCGTCCATTTAATTTATCTGCCAATTCTTCGATCGGGGATTCATCCAGCAGTTTGGTGAACTGCTGCAATTCTTTCCAAGCCTCTTCTTTGCCCTCCGTGCGTTGTTGAAAGCCAGTGTAATCTTCCTTTTTCTCCCCCGGATAACGGAGATTGCCACTGCCACCTCCGCCTGCGCCAATCTTCCAGCGTACACCGTCTCGTGTGCCGAAGTTGTCCTCGAGGAAATCCTTGTTGTACTGCTGGATGTGCGAGTAGAGGCCCCAGCTTTCGCCGTTGATCACCACCTTGATGAAGTTGCCCTTGAACGCTGGGATATAATTACGTGCCACGTGTGAATAGATGACCTCACGCATAAACGTCGGATCCGAGTTGGCGTTGAGCAGGTTGAGGGTCTTGTAGCCGAGGAGCTTTTGGTCGCTGTGCTTGTGATCGATGTAAAGGTTCATCGACCGTTTCAAGTCGCGCGACACGGAACGAAAAGAAGAGTTGCCGCGAAACTTCAGGCCAACGTTCTTGTAGAGTTTGCCGTCTACGGTCAGGTCAGCGGGCACGGCGACATCGGTCCGGTAAAAGGCCTCCATCTCCTCCATCCACTCGTCATCCTTAAACTTGATGAACAACGTGCGAAGCGTGCCCTCGTCGTAAAGCTTGGTACCGAGATCCTTGTCATTGCCCGGCTCAAGCCGCTCGGCTTTTGAAAAGTCGCGGGGCTCGGGGGCGGGACGACCGCTGCCGCCCCTCGGGTCAGGACGGGCTCCGCGATCGCCGCGAGAAGGCGGACTGCCGCCACGGTTTCCGTCTGGGCGGGGGGGCCGGCCTCCGCGCTGACCCCGATCGCCGCCGCCATCGCCGCCGCGTTGCTCCTCCATATATTTTCTCGCAGCGGAACGCTCAGCTTTGTCGAGAAGCCCATCATCATCCTTGTCAAACTTTGGGATCAACTCGATCCGTTGCCCGCGTCGGGAACCTCCCCTGCCCCCGCCTCCCCTGGAGCGACCCCCGCGATCAGGCGGCGAGCCTGCTGTACGACCGCTGGCATCCGGGGGACCACCGGGTCGACCCCTTTGACTAGAAAAGGGATTGGGACCGCCGCCACTCCTGAAAGACTCCCTAGCGGCTTCACGTTCTTCCTCATCCAGTTCGCCATCCTTGTTTTTATCAAAACGATCAAGAATTTGTTTGCGCTGCGCTGCGCGGTCGGGGCGTTCGCCTCGCCCAGATCGTTCGGCGGGTTGTGCCGTAAGGCTCGCAGCCGATGCGGCCATTAAGCCACCAGTCAGGAGTAATTGGGCAGTAATAGTTTTCATGTAAAAATGATGTGTGCCATCAGCCAAGCTGAACGGAAAGATACGGCCAAATCGGACCAGATGGTTACAGGTTTATCAGCGAGATGAAATAATTATCTGCCCTGTCAAGCTCTTGAGCAAGCGGCGCGGTGCGAGCATCGGATTGCCTTTGGCAATGGATTGTGTTGCATTTGAACGCCTTGCCGCAGGGCATGGACAGCGTTAAAACAATGACACAAACAGACGGCAATAATCTTTGGGAGAGGTTTCAACGTTACTACACAGAGTTCCCCTCTATCGGCCTTGGTCTCGACATCAGCCGAATGAATTTCACGGAGGAGTTCATCGGGCAGATCAAGCCGCGCTTGGCCAAGGCGTTCGCCGCGATGGATGAACTCGAGGCAGGCGCCATCGCCAATCCCGACGAAAACAGGATGGTCGGCCATTATTGGCTGCGGAACTCCACCTTGGCTCCCACGGAGGGAATTCGGCAGGCGATCGATCAAACCTTGGCCAGCATCAAGGCGTTCGCCGCCAAGATTCATTCAGGTGAAATTCACGGAGCAGATGGGCCGTTCGAAAACATGCTGATCATTGGCATCGGCGGCTCAGCGCTTGGTCCGCAATTCGTCGCTCACGCACTTTCGCAGCCCGGCAGGGACAAAGTTACCCCTTGGTTTATAGACAACACTGACCCGGACGGGATCGACCGCATTAAATCTAAATTGGAAAATTCATTAGGAAATACACTCGTTATTGTGATTTCCAAGTCCGGCGGCACCAAGGAAACCAGGAACGGAATGCTCGAGATGAAAGCAGCGTTCAAGGCAGCAGAATTGAACTTCGCCGACCACGTGGTCGCCATCACCGGGGAAGGAAGCAACCTCGACAAAATAGCCAAAGCTGAAGGATGGATTCAGCGATTCCCGATGTGGGACTGGGTTGGCGGACGCACCAGTGAAACGTCCGCGGTCGGCCTCCTGCCTGCAGCGCTGCAGGGATTTGACATCGACCAGTTTCTCGCAGGAGCCGCTGCCTGCGATACAGTGACGCGAACAAAATCATTTGAGGGAAACCCTTCCGCACAGCTTTCGGCGATGTGGTTCAACGCTGTAGACGGTCGAGGCTCCAAGGACATGGTGATACTGCCGTACAAGGACAGACTCGAGTTTTTGTCGAAATACCTACAGCAACTCATCATGGAATCACTAGGCAAGGAACGAGACCTCGACGGCCAAGTTGTTAACCAGGGAATCTCAGTTTACGGCAACAAGGGATCGACGGATCAACACGCCTACGTTCAGCAACTGCGCGAAGGCGTGCACAACTTTTTTGTCACATTCATCCGGGTTTTAAAGGATCGCGATGGTGAGTCAATGGAGGTCGAAAAAGGCCACACAAGCGGTGACTACCTTGACGGTTTCTTTCAAGGCACACGGAACGCACTTTATCAAAATGAAAGAGCATCTATAACGCTTAACATTACTGTTATTAATGAATTCAATATTGGCGCTTTGGTGGCGTTGTTTGAAAGATCTGTTGGTTATTATGCGTCTATGATTAATATAAACGCATACCACCAACCCGGCGTGGAAGCCGGTAAAAAAGCAGCAGGAGATGTTATCACGTTACAAGGTAAAATAATAGATTTCCTTAGTGAAAACAGTGATTCAGCTCATTCAGTAGATGAAATTGCGGACGCCATTAAGGATTCAGAAAGCAAGGAGACGGTGTTTCTGATTTGCCAGCATCTCTCTGCAAATGAGAATAGGGGAGTAAAAAAAATCGGCTCCGGGGCATTAAATAAAATTACCTTTCAAAGTCAGTAATCCATGTTTCTTTATCCTAAGAAATATGACGTGATTGTTGTAGGCGCAGGCCATGCCGGGATTGAGGCGGCCTTGGCTTCAGCGCGGATGGGATGCCAAACGCTCATGCTGACGATGAACGCAGACACCATCGGGCAGATGTCCTGCAACCCGGCGATTGGAGGGTTGGCCAAGGGGCATCTCGCACGGGAAATTGATGCGTTTGGTGGAGAGATGGGCAAGTGCACCGACATGACCGGACTTCAGTTCCGAATGCTCAACACCAAGAGAGGCCCGGCTGTGCGCGCACCACGGGCTCAGTGCGACAAAAAAGCTTATCAGTTTAGGATGAAGTGGATTTGTGAGCGCCAGCCCAACTTGGATATTTTTCAGGGGCAGGTCGCCCAACTGCTTCACCAGTCAGGGAAAGTTATAGGGGTCGAGACGACCATGGAGGTTCGATACGAGTCGGTTACGGTTGTGATCACAACAGGCACGTTCCTGAAAGGATTGATGCATGTAGGGGGGAACAAGCAGAAAGGCGGTCGAGCGGGGGAAAATTCAGTTGGAGGGTTTTCTGATTCCCTACGTTCGGTGGGATTGGAGTTGGGTAGACTGAAGACTGGAACTCCTCCCCGACTTCTAAAGAGATCCATCGATTTTAAAAAAACAGAAAAACAACCCGGCGATGAATCCGTTTCCTACTTCAGCTTCTGGAAGGAAGATTTGTTCCACGTGGAACAATCTGGCGTCACCCCAAGTGACATTGGCTGTTCTGAGGGGAAGTACCCACCAGGTTCTATTTTGGATCGAATAAACGGGCAATTGCCCTGTTTTATCACTTATACAACTGATAAAACCGCTGAAATCATACGAAAAAACCTTCATAAATCCCCGATGTATTCTGGTGATATTGAAGGGGTTGGCCCAAGGTATTGCCCTTCCATTGAGGATAAAATTGTCCGTTTTGCGGATAAAGAAAGACATCAAATTTTTTTAGAACCAGAAGGGATTTCAACTGATGAAATCTATGTAAACGGATTTTCAACCTGCCTTCCGTTCGATGTCCAATACGACATGGTTCGAACCATCTTTGGTTGTGAAAACGCAGAAATCCTTCGACCAGCCTATGCAGTTGAATACGATTTTGCATTTCCAACTCAGTTAAGAGCAACACTTGAAACTAAACCTTGTGAGAACCTTTTTCTAGCAGGTCAAATCAACGGAACCTCCGGGTATGAGGAGGCTGGGGCACAGGGATTAATGGCCGGCATCAACGCCTCTTTAAAAGTTCAAGGCAAGAAGAGCTTAGTTCTGCAACGCAATGAGGCCTATATCGGAGTCTTGATTGATGACCTGATCACAAAGGGAACAGCAGAGCCATATCGCATGTTTACCTCTCGGGCGGAGTATCGATTATTGCTCAGGCAGGATAATGCAGATCTTCGTTTATGTGAGGTTAGCCGGGAGATTGGATTATTGTCAGATCGACAACATGAGATTTTTCGGGCCAAAAAAGCACAGTTTGAAATTGAGTTGGAGCGCATCCAGACTACCAGGCAGGATAGTTCCTCATTGGAGCAGTTACTCAAGCGGAATGATTTCACGCATGCAAAGTTGCCGCAGCCAAGCGGCGGCGTTTCTCCGGAGGTGGCCGAACAGGTGGAGATTACGGTCAAATACGCAGGATACATTGAGCGCCAAGAAACCGAGATCGAGAAATTCCAAAAGATGGAATCCAGACAAATCCCAATATGGCTGGATTATGATCGTATATCTGGTTTGCGAAATGAATCTCGTCAGAAACTGAAGGAAATACAGCCTGCCACTTTAGGCTTAGCCTCAAGAATCTCGGGGATCAATCCTACGGATATAAGTTTGTTGATGGTGTGGATCAAACGAGGAAGAGTGAGTTTCGATAAGAGCGGACCGGTATCAAGCCTCCCTAACACATTAAAACAAAAGTAAGATAAGGTTTTCCCATGCTGAAGACACACCTAATTTAGCAATGGTTCATTGGTACATTATTGATCACCACCGGGCTTCTCATTTTTTACACCTTTCATTTTTGACACAGAGCAGCCAAGAAAATTAATTGGAAATGATCAGGACAATTCTTGTAATTGAAGATTACTGCATCATTGCCTCACTTTTCATTTCAATCCGGCTTCGCTAACTTTTAGGAATAAAAAGGTTCAAAGGGCGCATGATTAACCATAACTTGCTTTAATTCGTAAATGTTGCCTTTTTATTGTCCGTCGCGCTTGCGGGATTAAGCTTATTTTTCTTACTGTAGAGGGGAAAATGATTCATCTCCTGGGTACTGAGTCACGGACAGCCGAGTGTTCCACGTGGAACATTTCAGCTAAAGGAACCGGCCAATAATGGGCCTTAGGCTCTCAAGCGTCTCGCTTGGCCAATCGCTCATTGTGGTCATAATGGCATGATCCAGTGACTTTTGGCTTGGCCAAGCTGGGGAGGTAGGGATCTCTGATATTGCTTTGCGAATGATCTCTTTTGCGGAGGTCGTGTTCTTTTGGAGATTTGCAATAACTGTTTTCACCGAGACCGGTTCCTCCTCCACTTTCCAGCAATCGTAGTCAGTCACCAGGGCAAGCGTGGCATAGGAGATTTCAGCTTCGCGCGCACATCTAGCTTCCCCCAAGTTGGTCATGCCAATCACATCGAATCCCATTTTTTGATTTCGCAGTGACTCTGCCCGCGTACTGAACGCAGGTCCCTCCATGTTGACATAGGTTCCTCGATCGTGCGTCTTGACCCCTGTCTCAACGGCGGCAGACAAGAGCACCCTTCGCAGCTCCTCGCAAATTGGGTCGGCGAAAGCAACATGCCCCACGATCCCATCCCCGAAAAAAGTGTGTGTTGTTGACTGCTTGGTGTTGTCGATGAATTGATCGATCAAGACGATATTGCAAGGCGCGTATTGCGGTTGCAGTGAACCGACGGCGCTCGCACTGATTATCCATGAGACCCCTAGATGTTTCATCGCCCAAATATTGGCGCGGTGATTGAGTTCGCTTGGCATGAGTCGATGCCCACGGCCATGTCTCGGAAGAAAGACAACATCCCTGCCGATGAGTTGACCTGTCAGAAACTCGTCCGAGGGAGCCCCGAAAGGGGTTTCCACGGGGGCCCATTCCTGAGCAGTTAATCCTTCAATTTCATACAACCCACTGCCACCAATAATGCCAATTTTGTCCATGTCTGAAAGCCATTATACCACGGAACCAAAAAAACTAAACAAAATAAATAATATAAATAATATAAATAAATTACTCAATAAATATGGCACAGTAAACATTTTAAAAAATCAAGTTAGCCTTGTGGGTCAGTTGAGTGTTTTGGTTAAAACTCAATGAAATCAAGGTATCAGTAGGCTAATAGCTTGAGATGAGAGATGCCTTTTGAGGTCAGCACCCATTGCTGGCCCTTTTTGAAAAGCAGTTTACGGCAGGGGAATTGTTTGTAAATATCCGGATCAACGTGGAGCAATTTGAACGGCTCACTGCCGCTGAAGGCGGAGGCATCGCGCGGGGTGCTGCGGATGGGGACTCCGTTGGGATCTAGTGATATCTCATAGCCGGCAATGGCCCCGGGCTCCTTCGTTGACTCGACCAAGTTGGGGTAGCGCTTGGCCCACCGGAAGTTTGGTGACTTTACGAGCACGCGACAAAGCACCGGTTGACTTCTGATGAACTGCCGAAGGTTGAACGGCTGCCGCTTGGCCTTGGCTTGGTGTTGGTCAAGGAACAGTTTCCACGGGTCGATTCCCATCAAGTTTTGCCCATTCCATTGGTCGTGATCGTTACGCTGATCTTTCAGATTTTTATTGAGCCACGCTGAAAAGTTAGGATTGGTGAGCAGGCAGATCTCGAAATGCAGGTGCGCCCGTACTCGCGAGATCCTCTGACGCGTGTTTGAGGTGCGGCCCATTGTTGCGATGATTTCGCCGGTTTTCTTCGCTTGGCCAATAGCCAGTCCGCTCGCGATGGCTCGCAGATGAGCGTACAGCGTGTACACCGTTAAGCCGTCAACTTGGTGTTGAATGACGATGTAGTTGCCGTAGTTTGAGAGGCTCGGCTTGGCGTTGATGTGGACGATGGTGCCATCGGCGGAGGCGCTGACAGGGTCGACCGGTTCGCCCTTGGCATCGCGCTGAGTGCACTTGATGTCGATCCCCTCGTGCATCTGCCATCCCTCGGAGCGAACGCAACCGAAAGTGCCGCTTGGCCAAGCGCGGCCGACGGTGGGGGTGAAGTAGTCAGCCTCTTTGCCGGCCTCGAAGATCGCCCGGTTGGGGGTCGGCAGTTGGAACGGCTGGCCAAGCGCGGCAGTGGCTTGGCCAAGCGCAATCGTCAGTAACACGCACCGGCAGATGGTCATTTACCTTTAATTTCTTTAATCGCCGTGTCGAGGCCCACGAGGATTCGCTCGGCTTCCTCGCGAGAGCAGTCGGGGGTGAACCGGATGATGCCGGTGGCATTGCGACGAGTGATCATAGGGGCGGCGAGAACGCGAGGCTCGGTGAACTGGCAGAAGATGGCCATCCGCTTGCCTTTGTTAGAAGTCGTGTAACTTTCGAGCACGGCAGTGCCGTGCCGGTTGAGCTGAAGTTGGAGAGCAAAGCCGCCGATCGCCTCCATCAGCGTGGCTTTCTCGAGGTCAGCCGTGCTGAGGAACGGCTCGCTGTTGACATAAAAAACGATGGGATCTGCCCTGTAAACGGCCATTTTCTTGGAATATTTGGTACCGTCGTTGTTTTGCTCCATATAGAGCATGATAAGGCTGTAATTTTCGCCTGGCTCCTTTTTGCTCATGGATTTGCAGCCCAAGCCAAGTCCTGTGCATAAGGCGATTGCCATTAAATAGTGGTTGATAATTCTCATTTTAACCGTCATCTTCCCCAGCCGCTCTCCGGAGAGGCAACCATTATACATCATGGGCAAACAACACAACAAAGTAATCAAACGCAAACGGCGGAAGGCATACCTCAAGCGCAAGCTGGCTGTCGCCAAGAAATAATCACTCCACCCGACCAAGGCCAGCGGGGCTCGGTGGCGACTGATAATTATAAAAATGGCTAATATATTTAATAACATTGTGGAGACCGTTGGACGCACGCCGTTGGTGCGGCTCAACAAGGTCACAGAGGGCATCGACGCCACCGTGCTGCTCAAGTGCGAATTCTTTAACCCACTCTCCAGCGTCAAGGATCGCATTGGTGCGGCGATGATCGAGGATGCCGAAAAGAGCGGCACGCTGAAGAAAGACACAGTTATCATCGAGCCGACGAGCGGCAACACCGGCATTGCGCTGGCGTTCGTCGCGGCGGCCAAAGGCTACCGGCTGATCCTTACCATGCCGGAGACCATGTCGCTCGAGCGCCGCACATTGCTGGCGATGCTCGGCGCCGAACTCGTCCTCACCGAGGGGCCGAAGGGCATGAAGGGGGCCATCGAGCGGGCCAATGAGTTGGCAGCCGAGACGCCAAACTCGTGGATCCCACAGCAGTTTGAGAACCCAGCCAACCCCGAGATTCACCGCCAAACAACGGCTGAGGAGATCTGGAACGACACCGATGGGGCAGTCGATATCGTTGTGGCTGGGGTTGGTACAGGCGGCACACTCTCCGGCTGCTGTGAAGTTATCAAACCGCGTAAGCCGTCGTTTCAGGCGATTGCGATGGAGCCGGCCGACTCACCGGTGATCTCACAGACGCTTGCCGGCGATGAGTTGACGCCCGGGCCACATAAGATCCAGGGCACCGGAGCCGGCTTTATTCCGGGTAATCTTCATCTTAAAAGCGAGGACGGCAGGGATCAAATCACCGAGTGCATTCGGGTTGGCAATGACGACTCCTTTGTGATGGCCCGCCGCTTGGCCAAGGAGGAAGGCATCCTCTGCGGCATCTCTAGCGGCGCAAATGTCCACGCTGCTCTAGAGGTAGCACGTCGTCCTGAAAACTCAGGAAAAATAATTGTCACTATTGCTTGTTCAACAGGTGAACGATACTTAAGCACAGCGCTGGCTGAGGAAGCCCGCGCGCAGGTGGGCAGTTAATCTCGCGTTGGCTTTTCATTAACACAACTAAAGATCCGAATGGTCTATTCCCTTTCCAGTCGGGCGTTATCGCTTGCGCCTTCACTGACACTAGCCATTTCGGCCAAGGCCAAAGAACTGCGCGCTCGAGGCGAGGACGTCATCGGCTTCGGCGCCGGTGAGCCGGACTTCGACACGCCGCCGCATATTAAGGACGCCGCCGCGCAGGCGTTGGCCGACGGCTTCACTAAATACACGCCCAGCAGCGGTATCCCGGAATTGCGTCAAGCGGTCGCCGACAAGTTCCATCGCGACTACGGCGTCGAGTACGAGGCGAACCAAATCATCGTCAACTGCGGCGGCAAGCATTCGTGCTTCAACGTCATATACGCCACTTGCGAGGCCGGCGACGAAGTCATCATCCCCGCGCCGTATTGGTTGAGCTACCCAGAAATGGCCAAGCTCGCCGGGGCCAGGCCAGTGATCCTCGACACCACCGACGAGACTGAATTCAAGGTCACGCCGGAGCAGTTGCGCGACGCCATCACGCCGAACACCAAGCTGTTTATCCTTAACTCGCCGAGCAACCCCACCGGCTCCGTATACTCGGCGGATGAAATCAAGGCGCTCGGCGATGTCTGCGTCGAGAAAGGCGTGCTCATCATGAGCGACGATATTTACGAAAAACTCGTTTACGACGGAGCCAAGTTTACCAGCGTCACCGGCTTCTCCGACGAACACTTGGCACACACCATCATCGTGCACGGCCTAGCCAAGGCGTACTCGATGACCGGTTGGCGCATCGGCTTTCTCGCCGCGCCCAAGCCGATCGCCCAAGCCATCAACGCCGTGCAAAGCCACAGCACCAGCAACGCGACCTCCTTCGCACAGAAGGGCGCCGTTGCCGCGCTCAACGGCCCGCAGGATCATATCGCCGACTGGCTGGCAAAATTCGACGAGCGCCGGCGCTACGCCGCCGAGCAACTAAACGCCATGTCTGGCATCAGTTGCATCAACAGCAAGGGCGCGTTTTACCTGTTCCCGAACATGGCCGCGACCGGTCTCAAGTCGGCCGAGTTTTGCGAGCGCCTGCTCGATCAGGCCAAGGTGGCCGCCGTCCCTGGCATCGCCTTCGGTGCGGACAACAACTTCCGCATCAGCTACGCCACCAGCATGGAGCATATCCAAACTGGCATGGCCCGCCTGAACGACTTTTGCAAAAATCTTTAGACGAGGAGGCTGCCAAAGACACGGATTGGCACGGATAAATATGTATTTTAAAATGATCCTCTTCGATCCTGAAAATCTGCGCCCCATTTTCCATTGCGGCACGCTGGGGACAGCTCGCCCTACCTTTGGTATTGGCCAAGCGATGGCCTGAACAGCTTGCTCACCCGACTTTTCTTGTGTTGTGGGGTGGGGGTTGTAGCTTCGTTTTTTTCGCTTTGGGCTCCTTATTACTTAATTTTGACCGTTTTCTCTCTCTGAACCGCAGGAGGGCGGCGTTTACGCTGATCGAGTTGCTGGTGGTGATTGCGATTATTGCGATCTTAGCTGCGATGCTGTTGCCGGCCTTGGCCAAGGCGAAGGATCAGGCGCGCTTGGCCAATTGCCTCTCGAACCAGCGCCAATGGGGCTTGGGGATGCAGTTGTATCTAGTGGATAATGAGGACTCGCTGCCGCGCGACGGGATGGGGGCCAACGGGCGTTATCCCGGCTCACCGCCGCCGACCGGCACGCCGAAGGATGTTAGCGCTTGGTTTAATTTGCTCCCGCCGTTCATGGGCGAGAAAACTCTGGCGCAATACTGGAAACGGCCGACGGTGGTGTATCAGGACAATATCAAAAATATGCCGTTCCCCGGCAGGCTGGGGAAGATTTGGCACTGCCCGAACGCCAAGATGACGACGGAGGAGTTGAAACAGTTGAAGGGTGGCGGGCGGCACGGGTTTTTCAGTTACGTGATGAACATTGACCTCAAGCGCGGGACGGTGAACTCGTATTTACCGTATCCGAAAATGCCGAAGGCGACCGATCTACCTAATCCCTCTGCAACCGTCGGCACGATGGATATGTATTTCAGCTCGTCGGAGGGGCTGGGGAATCCTTTCTATTCAGTGAACCCGGCGGCACGTTGGCGGGCGTTCCCGGAGCGGCACAAGGGGCAGGGAGGCGTGCTGTCGTTTATCGACGGGCATGCGGCTTACTTTTCGCGGCACTCAGTCACCAACGGCGCGGGCACATTTGAGGGGCCAAACTCTGACGTGATCTGGAATGCGCCTTTCCGAAAGTAATCGAACCATGAAAAAAGGACTCATATTATTGACGACGGCTGTCGGCCTTGTGGCTGCACGGGCCGAGGTGGTACTCGATGAAACGTTCAGCTACGACGACGGCCCGATCGTCGTGCAGGCGGCGGACACTTGGAAAAACCATAGTGGCACAAGCGCACAGGCGGAGGTGTCCGAGGGTGAGCTGATCCTGACGCAGTCCGGCTCGGAGGATTTTCACGCGAAGCTGGCCGGCGAGCCGTACAAGAAATCGAGCGGCGGCACGATGTACGCGTCGTTCGACGTGGAGTTCACCGGGCTGCCCAGCGGCAGCGGGAGTTACTTCGCGCATTTCAGGGATGACGGCTTTGGCTATCGGGCGCGGATCATTGCCCAAACCACTGGTGCGGAAGGCGGCGCATTCCGGATCGGCGTCACCTCTAAGGGCAAAAAGTCCACGGCAGTGGTGGACAACGATCTTCACCTCGACACGGTTTACAAAGTCGTCATCGCGATGAGTCTCGCGGACGCAAGCACGACGCTCTGGATTGACCCGGTCGGCGGTGCGGCCGGCGGCGTCACCACTACCGACAATGGCTCGGCGGTGGACGTGACCGGGTTTGCGTTTCGGCAGGCCAAAAACATCGGCGTGATGCTGATCGACAACCTGAAAGTAGGGACGAGCCTCGGTGATGTGACCGAGGGCAACGGCGGCAATGACTTAGCCATCCTCTCGCAGCCGACATCGCAGGCCGTGTTCGCCGGCAAGACGATTTCGTTTTCCGTCGTGGCCACAGGCGCGGAGCCGTTGGCGTATCAATGGAGCAAGGACGGCGCGGACATAGACGGCGCGACGTCGAGTGCACTCGAGTTGGCCGACGTGTCGGCGGACGATGCTGGCGACTATGTGGTGACCGCCAGCAACGCCGATGGCGAAGTGGAAAGTGACACGGCTACGCTAGAGGTGCAGGACTCGCCCGGTGGCGACGCGGTCACTATCAAACACCTGCGTTCATTGATGGATGACAACCGTGAGCCGTCCGACACGAAGACGATTTTCACCGCCGAGGGCATTGTCACCACGCACACGAACATGACTGGCGGCAGTCACTCACTGTTTTATTTTCAGGACGACACCGCCGGGATCGCTGTGTACTTCCGCAGCGGCAAATCGAGCCACCCTAAAGCCGGCGACAAGGTGCGCGTCTCCGCGCCGCTGGCGCATTACAACGGGTTGCTGCAGTTCGTGCCGGACGCCGGCAACGCCATGCACTTGGTCAAGGTCGTGAGCAGCGACAACGCGTTGCCCGAGCCGGCCAATCTGGATTTTATGCAGTGGGATGATGTCGCCGCGATGGAGGCGCTCGAGGGTTCGCTCGTGGTCGCCGTCGAGGTGGAGATCGATGGAGCCGGTGGCTCAAAGTTTGCCAGCGGAGCCAACTACACGCTGAGCGATGCCAACGGGATGACCTTCACCCTGCGAATCGACTCGCGGATAAAGTCGATCATCGGCCAGCCATTCCCCGGCACCGCCGTCAGCGTCACCGGTGTACTCTCGCAGTACATGCGCGACCGGCCGCGCGAGGGCGGCTACCAGTTGATGCCGACGCGCATCGAGGACATCTCCGGGCCGAAACTGCCGACGATCGAGTTCACGCTAAAGTACGAAAAATTGGTTCGCCCCGGGCGGCCGCTAGAGAGTTCGCGCACCGATCATTTTCTGCTGTTTGGAGAGGCAGCGGTGATCGAGGCTGTCGTAAAGAATCCCGGTGGAGGAGACGTGACCGTGACGCCGACGGGCGGTTGGGTGCTTTCGGCGAATCCTGCCAGCGAAGTCACAGCCAACCTGGTGCTGACCGCCGGTGAGGAAGATATAGGGGCATCGTTCGAAGTGTCACTCGAGGCGGAAAACGACGAAGGCGTGGCGATGCTGGAGTGGGATATTTATGTACCAAGTGAGGCCGAGCAGCAGGTGGCCATCACCGAGTTTTTGGCCAACCCAACCGGCAAGACGACGGCTGGTCATTACAACCCGCTGCACCGTGAGACACTGAGCGGCTCGAACGCCCTTAGTGTTGAGGATGAGTTCATCGAGATCGCCAACCTTGGCCAAGCGGACGTGGACTTGGCCGGCTGGAGCATATCCGACGCCGTGGCGTTGCGGAGCAACTTTTACGAGGGCGACGTCGTGGCCAAGCGCGGTGCGGTGATCGTGTACGGCGGTCGTTCGTCCGGATCGGAGCCGGTGCTTGATGAGGGAATCCTCGCGTTGCCGGCCACGGAGGGCCCGAGCGGGCTGGGCCTCAATAACAGCGGCGACACAATCACACTACGCAACGCCGACGGGCACGTGATCGAACGAATCAAGTTCGGCAAACCGTCAAGCAACGGCTCGATGACGCGGGATCCCGGCCTAAATGGGGTGTTTGCGGATCACAGTACAGTGGCCGCCGCGGCCGTCTCGGCGGGCACTTGGCCAAGCGGCGCGCCGTTTACGGAGGATCCGACGGTGGAGATTTCTGAGATCGAAATTACCGTCAGTCTGGCCGATGGCGAGATCCACTTGAGTTGGGGAGCGAGTCCGGCGGCAAGCTACACGGTACGGTCGAGCAATTCAGTGGCCGGGCCGTACACGCCGGTGGGGAAGAAATTAAAGTTCGACGATAGCGCGGGCTCCTTCAGCGCCAAGGCCGACCAAGCAGCGCAGTTTTTCATCATCCAGGCCGAGTAACTTATCGTGAGATTGCAAAAGTGTTTTATCGCCGCCGCCGCTATCATTTTGGCGGGGCCGCTTGGCCAGGCGCAACAGACCTTCCGCGTGGCGACGTACAACGTGGAAAATTTCATCCTCGAGCCGATCCAGAATCGGCCGCTCAAGAAACCGTTCGCGCAGGCGAAGATTGTCGAGAGTATCCTCGCGGCCAAGCCGGATGTGATCGCGCTGCAGGAGATGGGAAAAAAAACGGCGCTGATTAAGCTGCAGGCCACGCTCAAGGCCAAGGGACTCGACCTGCCGTACGTGGAACATCTGTCAGCGTTCGACCCGGCGATTCACGTCGCGTACTTGAGCCGTTTCCCGTTCAATAAAATCACGCGGCACGACAACGAGAGTTTCCTACTCAACGGCCGCCGACTGCATGTGAGCCGCGGGTTTGCGGAGGTGGAGATTGCGCTGGGTGACTATTCGTTTTCACTGATCACCGCGCACTTGAAATCCAAACGGGAAGTGTCGGTCGCGGACCAGGCAGAGATGCGTTTGCAGGAGGCGTTGCGGCTGCGGCGCATCATTGATGCCCGGCTCAAGGCCAACCCCGAAACGAACTTCGCCGTGCTAGGCGACTTCAACGACTACTATAATTCCAAGCCGGTGAAGGCGCTCGTCGGTCGCGGAAAGTCGAAGCTCATTGACGCGCGTCCGGGCGAAAAAAACGGCGACAGCGGCCAGAACCGGATCAACTCAAAATGGTTTCCGCGCAATGTGTCGTGGACGCATTTTTACGGTGTGGAGGATGTGTACAGCCGGATTGATTACATTTTGCTCAGCCCCGGCATGGCGAGGGAACTGGATCGCGCCAACTCGTGGATACCGGTTGTGGCGAACTGGGGCCACGGCTCGGACCACCGCCCGGTGGTGACAACGTTCGTGGCTGCGGATCGTGAGTAAAGCCTCACACGCAGCCGCGAAGATCGCTAAGAGAGCAAGTGTGGCAAATCGCTTCGGGCGATCGTATAGTGCGCGTCCCTTGTGGGGTGGCACATGAGCGACTCCTCCCAATCCCAACTGCCGGCCAAACTTACGAGCCTGTGACGACGGACGAACACGACACACAAAAGAACCTGTTGCCGGCGCTGGCCCGGTTGGTGCGAGGTACATCGATTCTCTTTTGGGGCTTGCCGATCGCGATGGTCGTCAGCGTCATGGCCACTCTCTCAAACTGGACCGATGCCGCTTGGCCGATGGGCATGCTTTTGCCGCCGGTGGCGTTCGCGATGCTGTGGATCGGACTGTGGTTGCTAGGCAGTTTTCAGCCGCAGGAGCGCGTTTGGCAGGCCGCGCTTGGGCAGGCAAAAATCATGGGCCTGTTCAGCCTTGGCTTGTCGCCGTTTTTACACTGGCACCACCGCGCGCCGGACGAGTTGTACTTCACCAACGCCGTTTGGCTGCTGGCATTGGTCTTCGTGTTTTACCTGATGTCGCTCAACAAGATGCTGGCCCGCCTCGCTGCTATGCTGCCGGACGAGACGCTTCGCGTTGAGTCGCAACTTTTCTCCCGCATGAACCGCGTGTTGTTGGCCATGACTCCGATCGGCTTTGGCGTCATGTACCTGTTTTCGTTCATGGACGAGTTGCCGGAGATTCTGATTCACGGGGTGTCCATGGCGGCCCAGTTCCGGCCGTGGCTCTTCATGGCCTTCGTGTTGATCCCGGTGTCGATGACCATGTCGCTCCTCTGGAAAACGAAGGAGTCCATTCTCGCCAGCGTCTTCACCCCCCGGCAGTAAAGCTTAGCCCAGCGGCTTTTCAACCGCGAAGCAACACCAATGGCACCGGGCAATCCCTACTCCCTCAGGGAGAAGGTGGCCGAAGGCCGGATGAGGGTGAACGTGCTGCCGCCGCACTCCGCCGCCGCGCTCTAATAATGCGAAATAATTCGCCGAAGGTGCCGAATTAGCTTACCTTCGCGTCTTCCATTTTTAATCAATGATAACCAAGATTCTCCTCACGATTGCTTTTGCGCTGGCCGCCTCAACACTCTCCGCCGAGGATGCCCGATGGTGGAAGGGCAACCTCCACACCCACTCGCTCTGGAGCGATGGCGACGACTACCCCGAGATGATCGCCGACTGGTACCGCAGCAACGGCTACCACTTCCTCGGCATCTCCGACCACAATGTGTTGGCTGAGGGGCAGCGCTGGATTCACCGCGAGAAAAATGCCGGAGGCCAACGTGCGTTCGACAAATATCTGAAACGTTTCGGCGACGACTGGGTCGATCACAAAGTTGTCAAGGGCGTCCCGCGGGTCCGGCTCAAGACTTACGCCGAGTATCGCCCGAAGATGGCCGTGCCGGGGAGTTTCCTGCTGATGCAGAGCGAGGAACTTTCCGACCAGTTCCAGGGCCGGCCGATCCACATCAACGTCACCAACATCAAGAAACAAATCCCGCCGCAGGGCGGAGCCGGGGTGGCGGCGACCATGCAGAAAAACATCGACGCCGTGCTGGCGCAGCGCAAGGCGACCGGCCAGCCTATGTTCCCGCATATCAACCACCCCAACTTCGGCTGGGCGATCCAGCCGGCCGACATGATCCGGCTGCGCGGTGAACGGTTTTTCGAGGTGTACAACGGCCACCCAGCGGTACGGAACTACGGTGACTCCAAGCACCTCAGCACGGGGCAGATTTGGGACGTGATCAACGCCTACCGGATCGGCGTGCACAAATTGCCGTTGATGTTCGGCCTGGGAACCGACGACGCACACAACTACCACGACCTCGCCGTTGGCCAGAGCAACACCGGCCGCGGGTGGGTGATGGTTCGCGCCAAGTCGCTCACGCCGGAGTCGATTATAGCGGCGATGGAGCGCGGCGATTTTTATGCCTCAAGCGGCGTGGCCGTGGACGGTATCCGCCTGGCCAGGAGCACGTACAGCTTCCGCATCCAGCCGGAAAAAGGCGTGACATACACCACATGGTTCATCGGCACGCGAAAGAACTTCAAGAGCAGCCCCGACTTGGCCAAGCGCAACTCGCTCAAGCCAAGCGAGGCCGGCATCGGCGAGATCCTCGGCCAATCGCAGTCGCTCGAGCCAAGCTACACCTTCAACGGCGACGAGCTATACGTCCGTGCCGAGATCATGGCGTCAAAAAAGAAAGCCAACCCCTACGCTGCCGGGGAACACGAACGCGCCTGGCTGCAACCGGTACGTCCAAGTAAATAATTTTTATCAATGAACTTGCAACGGCTTTTCCTTTTTTTGTCGTTCGGCTTGGTGGTGGCGACTGTGTTTTCGGCCGATAGCGCGCCGGCGGATTATCAACCGGAAGCGCAGCGGCTGACGCAGGCGGCGACGAACAGCTTGTTTGGGTTTTCTCGCCTGGCCACGATGTGTGACACGTTTGGGCCCCGCTTTACCGGCTCGAAAAATCTCGAGTCCGCCATAGACTGGTGTCTCGCTGAGATGAAAAAAGACGGCTTCCTCAACGTTCGGGGAGAGGAAGTTACCGTCCCGCGCTGGGTTCGTGGTAGCGAGTCGATTGAGTTGATTTTACCACGCCGCCGCGAGCTGCCGATGCTCGGCTTGGGCGGCAGCGTCGGCACGCCGCCCGAAGGCATTATGGCGGACGTGTTGGTGGTCACCGGGTTTGACGATCTCAAGAATCGCACCCCTGAGGTCAAAGGGAAAATCGTCCTCTTCAACGTGCCTTTCACCGAGTATCGCGAGACGGTGATCGTCCGCACGCAGGGGGCAATTCACGCGGCGAGGGCCGGGGCAGTAGCGAGTCTGATTCGGTCGGTTGGGCCGTTTTCGATGCAGACGCCGCATACCGGGGGAATGTCGTACGCCGATGGCGTAAAAAAAATCCCGCACGCCGCTCTTTCGCTGGAGGACGCCAATATGCTCTCGCGGATACAGGCCCGCGGCGAGCCGCTCCGCGTGCGGCTCAAGATGGAGGCACGCACGCTGGCCGATGGCATTTCACGGAACGTCGTTGCGGAGATTCCCGGAACGGAGAAGCCGGAGGAGATCGTCATCGTCAGCGGCCACATCGACTCGTGGGATGTTGGCCAAGGGGCGATGGACGACGGCGGCGGTTGCCTCGCCGCGTGGGAGGCTGCACGGCTGATGCTCAAGCTTGGCCTGCGGCCAAGGCGCACCGTGCGCGTCGTGCTGTGGACGAATGAGGAGAATGGCATACGCGGAGCCATGCAGTATGCCAAGCGGCATGAGGCGAACCTAGCCAAGCACACCCTGGCGATCGAGTCAGACGCCGGCGTGTTCCAGCCTACCGGCTTCGGCTTTTTGGGCAGCGGACGCGGTATGGAAATTATCCAGAGCGTTGGCAAACTGCTCGACCCCATCAGCGCGGGCAAGATCGCCAAGGGCTGCCGCGGGGCGGATGTGCTCAAGCTCGTGCGTGGTGGCGTGCCAGTCATGCATCTCGAGGTGGATCGCGAGAAATATTTTTGGTTTCACCACACCGACGCAGACACGATCGATAAGCTTGATCCGGCGGAGTTCAACCGCTGCGTCGCCGCGATGGCCGTGATGGCCTACGTCATCGCTGACCTCCCGGAAACGCTGCCACGCTGATTTAAGGGGATAAACAGCCTGATTCTAGGCTCAGCATTTTGAATATCCGGGCGTGCGGTGGCGTTCTTTCTGGGCTAATTTTTGCCAACTCAATGTTTTCGAAATTGTACAAAATCACTTTTTTGGCACTGGTAGGAGTCTTTGGCCAAGCGCTTGGCGCGGCGGAGGAAACCAAGCCCACCGTCGTGCCGACTAGCCAAGCGGAGTTCAATCCGGACATCTTCCCTATTATGAAGGATATTTGTTTTGGCTGCCATGGCAATAAGCGGGCCAAGGCGGAACTGAACCTTGAGTTGCTCAGTGCCAACCCGGATTTCTTTAAGGACGGCCGCACATGGGAGCACGTAAGCGAGATGCTGCGCCACCGCGAGATGCCGCCGGAAAACAAAAAGCAGCCGACGGAAGATCAGCGAATCATGCTGATCGAATTCATAGAAAAGGAGTTGGCAAAGTTTGACTGCTCCAATCCGGCCGTTCCGGTCAATCCGGGCCGTGTCACTCTGCGTCGGCTCAACCGCAGCGAGTATAACAACACGATTCGCGACCTGTTTGGCGTGGACTATCGGCCCGCAGCGGATTTCCCGAACGACGAAGTTGGCTACGGCTTCGACAATATCGGCGACGTACTCTCGATGTCGCCGATCCTGATGGAAAAGTATTTGCGTGCGGCAGAGGAAATCACGGCACAGGCCATCCGTACCGACATCCCGGCTTACCCGCCCGAGGATGTCATCCGCACCAAGAAATGGGGCACGCGCAGCGATGACGGAGCGGTGCGCATTGAGAATGACAATCTTTGGGGATTGTTCCGTGAGGGGAACATCGACATTCGCTACCCGTTCCGTACTGATGGCGAATATCTGCTGCAGATCAATGCGTACGCCACACTCGCCGGGCCGGAGCTTCCCAAGATGCAAATCAGTCTCGGCGGCAAACCGGTGAAGACATTTGAAGTTAATCAAACCGAGGAAAAACGGCGTAAATTTATCGTGAAACTCAATCCGGGAAAGGGGAATCATCGCATCTCCATCGCCTACATGAACAACTACGTGAACAACGACTCGCCCGACCCCACATTGCGAGGCGACCGTAACCTCTTCATTCGTGGAACCAAAATAATCGGCCCGCTCGATGCTCCACAACCGAAGCTGCCGGAGTCGCATCGGCGCGTGATTGTTCGTCAACCAAACTCGACCGAGGTTCGAGATGTCGCCCGGGAGTCATTGACGCAGTTTGCAGGGAAGGCATTTCGCCGGCCGGTTTCAGAAAAAGAGATCAACCGGCTGCTGACGTTTGTTGATATGGCCCTTGCCGATGCCGGTTCGTTTGAGCTGGGAATGCAATTGGCAGTACAGGCAATCCTGATTTCCCCGCACTTTTTGTTTCGATGGGAATTGGATACACGGCCAAGCGGGGACGACCCGATCCGCGAGTTGACCGACTGGGAGCTTGCATCGCGGTTGTCCTACTTCATTTGGAGCAGCCTGCCGGATGACGAACTTCGGCACTTCGCCAAGCGGGGTGAACTTTCCGAGCCGGACGTGATGCGGGCGCAGATTCGCAGGATGATCGCCGATCCGAAGTCCGATGCGCTGATTGAGAACTTCGCCGGTCAGTGGCTGCAGATTCGCAACCTCAGCGGCGTCACTCCGGACCCGGGCAGTTTTCCCACGTTCGACGACACTCTCCGCCTAGCCATGAAGCGGGAGACGGAAATGTTCTTCGGCGCACTGATGCGCGAGGACCGGAGTGTGCTGGAATTGATCGATTCCGACTTCACTTACCTCAACGAGCGGCTCGCAAAGCATTACGGCATCGACGGTGTTGAGGGGTCGGATTTTCAGCGGGTGAGCTTGGCTAAGGGCAGCGGCCGAGGCGGCATCCTGACCCATGCTAGCATCCTCACTATCACCTCCAACTCCACGCGCACCTCTCCTGTGTTGCGTGGCAAATGGATTCTGGAGCAGATTCTCGGCACTCCTCCGCCGCCTCCACCTCCCGATGTCGAGGAGCTGGAGGAAGACGAGGAGACGATTACCAGCGGCTCGCTTCGGGAGCGCTTGGAGAAGCATCGCGAGAAAACCGAGTGCGCCACCTGCCATTCCAAGATGGACCCTCTCGGGTTCGCGCTGGAGAACTTCGACGGCATCGGTGCCTGGCGTGATGTAGACGGCAAATTCCCGATCGACCCCTCTGGCGAACTACCCACCGGTGAGGAGATCAGCGGCCCCGATGGACTAAAAAAAGTGCTAAAATCGCGTGAAACTTTTATTCGCACGCTGAGCGAAAAACTGCTAACTTTTTCTCTTGGTCGTGGTCTAGAATATTTCGACAAGTGCGCGGTTGATGAAATATGCCGGGAATTGAAGACGAACAATTACCGGTTCTCCGCACTGCTCGGCGGCGTGGTTAACAGTAAACCGTTTAGGTATAGCAACTTGCAGACAGAGGAAGATGAGTAAAAATCATATTCACAGGCGAACCTTCTTGAAAGGCCTTGGGGCCGCGGTGTCACTCCCGATGCTGGAAAGCATGTCCCCGGTGAAGGCACTGGCTAGTTCCTCTACCCAACCGCCGGTACGCATGGCGTTCATGTTTGTTCCAAACGGAGTCCACCTGCAGGAATGGAAGCCGGCAGCCACCGGTGTACACTATGATTTGACGCGCATCCTTAAGCCACTCTCGCCCGTGAAGCGCGACCTCACCGTTATCAGTGGGTTGACACAGGACAAAGGCCGAGCCAATGGCGACGGTGCCGGCGATCACGCCCGCTGCGCTGGGGTATTCCTGACCGGCGTACAGCCACTCAAGAGTCAGGGTTCGGAAATTCGCGCGGGGGTTTCCGTAGACCAGTTTGCCGCGAAGAAAATCGGGAACAAGACCCGGTTCGCCTCACTGGAACTGGGCACCGAGCGTGGCCGGCAATCCGGCAAATGTGACTCCGGCTATAGCTGCGCCTACTCCAATAACGTTTCGTGGCGCGACGCAGCCACGCCGATGGCAAAGGAGACTAACCCGCGTCTGGTTTTCGAGCGACTATTTGGCAACAACTCCAAGGGCGAGCACAATGAAAGTCTTGCTACGCGCCAGCGTTACCGAAAAAGCATCCTCGATTTTGTCCTGGAAGATGCGAAGACCCTGACGCGGAAAGTCAGTGGCAACGACCGCATGAAACTCGATGAATACCTCACGGCAGTTCGCGAGATCGAGCAGCGCATTGAGCACGTCGAGGGCGAAAATACCGCGCAACCGGATGTCCTAGCTGGGCTCGAGAAGCCGGGGGGCGTGCCGAACAGCTACGAGGAACACATACGACTGATGGGCGACATGATGATTCTCGCATTCCAAACTGATGTAACTCGCGTTTCGACGTTCATGCTGGCCAACGCCGGCTCAAACCGCAGCTACCGCAACATTGGCGTCAACGAAGGTCATCACTCGCTTTCGCATCACCAGAATGACCGTGTCAAGCTGGACAAGATTTCCCGGATCAACACGTTCCACGTTCAACAGCTCTCGTACATCATTCAGAAGATGAAATCGATTCCTGAAGGGGACGGCTCATTACTCGATAATACCATGATTGTCTACGGTAGTGGCATCAGTGACGGCAACAAACACAACAACGAGAACCTACCCATCCTGTTGGCCGGGCGTGGCGGCGGGTTGGTTCGTCCTGGGCGCCATATCCAGTATTCGGAGGACACGCCGTTGAACAACCTGTTCGTGACCATGCTCAACCATATGGGCGCCACGACGGACTCCTTCAACGACAGCACGGGACACCTCCCGTTCCTGTCCTAAGCAGGCGTTTTTAAGAACGAATTTACATCCCGCCAAAGGCGGGATTTTTTTCGAGCATGAAGTTTTTTAAGACTGTTTCCGCCATACTCCTTGGCGTCCTGCTGGCAAATGCCGGGGAGGTGGAGGACTTGATCGGGGAACTCGGCAGCGGTGACAAGGTCAAGCGCCGCGAGGCCGCCCGGTCGCTCGCCCTGCTTGGCCCTGCGGCCAGGGCCGCGGTTCCGGCCCTAATCAAAGGGCTCGACGACGACGAGGAACAGGTCTTCTTTTGGTCCGCCACAGCGCTCGCGAAAATCGGGCCGGATGCCCATGAGGCCACCCCGGAGCTCATCAAGCGACTCAAGCGCAGCGGGCGTCGCTACAAGGACCAGGTCCATGTGCGGATCGTCCATGCGCTCACGCAAATCGGCCCCGCTGCCGTGCTCCAACTCACCGGGGCGCTTGGTTCCGAACACAGCTCGGTTCGTCTAGGCGCCGTACGAGTGCTGGGCAACCTCGGCTTCGCCTCACGTGAGGCTGCACCTCGACTGTTTGACCTGTTGGCTGATGACTCCGAAAGCGTCCGCTTCTCGGCTGGATCCGCGCTTGGCCGGATTGGCGATGTGGCTTATCCGCAAATCATGCAGGGGCTTTCGGCTGACAGCGCGACGGTTCGCGCGGCTGCAGCCCACGCGGTCGTTTGGATCCCGGCGAACTCGCGCCCCGCGATACACTTGGGCAAGCGCTTGGCGAAGGAGACGGATAACGAGACCAAGGTTGCCGGGCTGAACGCCCTGAACCGAATTGGCTTTGACGGCAAACGGTTGCTTGCACTGCTTCTGCCGGCACTGGACTCGGAAGAGCCCAGGCTGCGGCAGGAAGCCCTCAGCGGCATCCTGAGCCTTCGCCCCAACAGCAGGGCTGCAGTGCCACACCTGATTGAGCGATTGGCTGCGGAAGACCCATCCAAGCGAAAGCAGGCAATCGATCTGCTTGGCCGCATGGGCTACGATGCCTCCGTTGCCGTACCCAAGCTCATAACAGGGCTTGGGCAAGCGGATGAGGAAGAAAAACGTTCCATACGAAATGCACTCGTCGAAATGGGGCCGGCCTCGATCCCGAGCCTCCTCGATTCGGCAACGGAAATACCCCTGGCCAAGCTGTTGGGCGAGACATGGCAGGCAGATTGCATTGGCGGCATCGGCATCCAGGCGGTGTCGAGCCTGACGAACTCGTTGAAGGAAAATCCCGGTAATGGAGCCGGGTTGTTGTCGCTCGTTGCACTTCAAAAGATTGGTGACAAATCTCCCACAACACGCCAGGTGATCCTCCCATGGCTGGAACACGAACAGGCGGTGTTCCGTGGGGCGGCACTCAGTGCGCTCGTTGCCTCATCGACGAAACCGAACATGTTGATGCCCCGGTTGCAGGCGGCTATGCGCGACCCCAACTCACTCGTTCGGCAGGCGGCGATGGATGCACTTGCCAGCCTCGGCTCAAGCGCGAAGGGCGCAACCACCGCTCTGGTCAACAGTCTCGACGATAAGGACGCCGCAGTTCAGCTGAGTGCCATCCGAGCGATCGGCAAGCTGGAAAGCGACGACTCCGCCCTGGCCGAGCGGCTGGCCGGCATGCTCGACGGGGCCGGCACCGATTTGCGCCTGGCGGTGGTCGAGTCACTCGGAGGTTTTCGCAAGCTGCCCAGCATTGCGGTGAAGCGTTTGGTCGGCGTGCTGGAAGTGAAGCATGCCGCGACCCAGTCAGCCGCTTTCGACGCGTTGGCTAAGCTGGGACCCGAGGCCAAGCCGGCGCTGTCAGCGCTGAACCAAGCCGTCGGCCACGCCGGCTCGCGCGTACGTGCCAGCGCGTTGAATGCCTTGACCAAGGTAGAGACGGATGACGGCAAATTGTTGGCGCTACTCAAGCCGGCGCTTCGCGACGCGTCGGCCAAGGTGCGTCACACGGCCATTCGAGGGCTGGGAGAGCTCGGATCGGACGCCCGGCCGGCCGGGCCGGAGTTGTTTGCCCGACTCGAAACGAGCGAGGATCGGAAGCTGGCGTTGGAGGCCCTGCGCCGAGTGCGCGTCCGTGACGTTGATCTGTACATCTCGATTCTCGACAACGACGAACCGCTCGTGCGCCTCTTCGCCTGCCAAGTGCTTCGGCGTTTGGGTAAAGGGGCGCGAAAAGCCGAGCCGGAACTACGGAAGCGGCTGCGCGACGAATATGACTACGTTCGCCGCGAAGCGCGTCGTGCACTGGATTCCTTCAAATAAGGCAATTTCTCGCGAAAGACGCTTGCAATCGGGTCGACCATGAGTATGTTGCCTCGCCGCTGGGCCCCGTGATTGCGGGCAGCCCGTTGGAAGCTGAGAAACAATTGTTCACCGAGTAACTAACCTTTAACCCGGTCGCTCCGTCTTCGGACGCCTTTCACGAGCCACTGGTTTTTCCGGGAAAACTTACTCCCATTTATACAAAAATATAGTGTCATTAACCATGGAAGAGGCCATGGCGCAGAGCCAAGTCAGCTATGTCGCCGGTCAAATAGTCAAAGGGACGGTCATTGAGATCCGTCAGAAGGAAGTCATGATCGACATCGGCTACAAGAGCGAAGGCTCGGTGCCGAGCAACGAGTTTTCCGATCACGACGAGGAGGAATTAAAGCTGGGCGACGTGGTCGACGTACAAATCTTGCGCCTCGAGGATCGCGAAGGCATGGTTGAGTTGTCACACGAGCAGGCCATTTTCAAGCAGAACTGGGAGAACATCAAAACCATCTGCGAGGAAGGCGGCTGCATCAAGGGCCGTGTCAAGGCAGCGGTCAAGGGTGGGTTGATTGTGAACGTCGGCGTGGAGGCTTTCCTGCCCTCGTCACAGATCGACATCATCACGCCACGGGACTTGGACGTCTTCGTCGGCAACACCTACGATTTCAAGGTGATGAAGCTCAACCTTGAGCGGCAGAACATCGTGCTCAGCCGCCGCGAGTTGATCGAGGAGGAGCGCTCCGCCAAGCGCGCGAAGCTTCTGGACGACATGGTGCCGGGAGATATCCGCAAGGGCACCGTCAAGAACCTCACCGACTTCGGCGCATTTATCGACCTGAACGGCCTCGACGGCCTCCTGCACATCACTGACATGAGCTGGGGCCGCATCACGCACCCCTCGCAAATGCTGGCGGCCGGCCAGGAACTCGATGTAGTCGTACTCGACGTCAACAAGGAAAGCGAGCGTGTCAGCCTCGGCTTGAAACAAAAAGAGGCCAACCCATGGGACAAGATCGAGGAGAAATATCCCATTGGCAGCAAGATCGCCGGCAAGGTGGTCAACCTCATGCCGTACGGCGCATTTATCGAGTTGGAACCTGGGGTAGAGGGGTTGGTTCACGTCAGCGAATTGTCCTGGACCAAGCGCATTAATAAGCCCTCCGAGGTGCTCAAGGCCGGCGAGGACATCGAGGCCGTCGTGCTTGGCATCAATCAAGACGACCAGAAAATCTCCCTTGGCGTACGTCAGCTAGACACCAATCCGTGGGATTTGGCCGAGGAGAAATACAAGGTCGGTGCAAAGGTGTCCGGCAAGATTCGCAACCTCACAAGTTACGGTGCTTTCATGGGGCTGGAGGAAGGGCTCGACGCCATGATCCACGTCTCCGACATCTCATGGACCCGCAGGGTCAACCACCCGTCCGAGGTGTTGAAAAAAGGAATGGACGTTGAGGCACAGGTGCTCGAAGTCGACCGCGAAAACCAGCGCATCTCCGTCGGCATCAAGCAGCTTGACGATGACCCGTGGGACAAGATCGCCGAACTGTACAAGATCGGCGACCTCGTCGAGGGCAAGGTTTCCAAGCTCGCCAGCTTTGGAGCGTTCGTCGGGCTCGATCACGACATCGACGGCTTGGTGCATATCAGCCAAGTCAGCGAGGAGCGGGTCGAGAAAATCAAGGACGTCCTCAGTGTGGGTGAAGAAGTGACGGCCCGAGTGATCAAGATTGACCGGTCGGATCGCCGCATTGGCCTCTCCATCAAGGCGGCCACTTACACGACCGAACAGATCAAAGAGGAGGAAGCCGTACTCGACGCCCTCAAGCCGGGCGAAGATCTGGTGGCATTGCAACACGCCTTTGACACCTTCGGTAACGACGATGCGGAGACTACGGCCCCGGCCGCCAAAGCAAAAGAGGAAGCCTCAGCAGTCGAAGAGCCCGAGACTCTCGCAAAAGAGGAGGCTCCAGTTGTTGAGGCTCCTGCCGAGGCTGAAACCCCGACCGAGAGCGAGGAGGCTTCTGCCGAAACAGAAGCAGAAGCCAAGGGCGACGAAGCCAAGCCGAGCGAGTAAGCCGCCGCTTCAAATTGTTTTGCAACCGGGCAGGTTTTCCTGCCCGGTTTTTTGTCGGCCAAGCGCTTGGCCAAGCGGTCGGCTCTCGACTTTCAACGGCCAAGGAGCCATAACACGCGCCGTTTTATGGGCATCATCGAGGAACTGGAATGGCGCGGACTGATCTCCGATTGCACGGACCGGGAGGGGCTTGCACAGCGCTTGGCCAAGGGGGCCGTGACGCTGTACTGCGGGTTCGACCCCACGGCCGACAGTCTGCACGTCGGCAGCCTTGTGCCGTTGCTGGCGCTACGCCGCTTTCAGCAGTTCGGCCATAGGCCGATCGTTGTCGCCGGCGGGGCGACCGGCTCAATCGGCGACCCCAGCGGCAAGAGCGCCGAGCGGCAGTTGCTCACCCACGGGCAGCTCAAGGCCAACATTGAGGGGGTCAAGAAACAGTTGGCCAGTTTTTTGGATTTTGACAGCGAGGCCAACGCGGCGTTGCTCGTTGATAACGCCGACTGGACCGCGCCGCTCTCGTTCCTCGATGTGCTACGAGACGTCGGCAAGCATTTCAAGGTCAATGCCATGGTGGCCAAGGAGAGCGTGCGCGCGCGGATGGAGGATCGCGACGTCGGCATCAGCTTCACCGAGTTCAGCTACATGATCCTGCAGGCGCTCGACTTCGATCACCTTTGCAAGCAGAACGAGTGCGAACTGCAGATCGGTGGCAGCGACCAGTGGGGGAACATCACCGCCGGCATCGACCTCATCCACCGCCGACAGAACCGTCAGGCCTACGGCTTGACCATGCCGCTGATCACCAACTCGGACGGCACCAAGTTTGGCAAAACGGAAGCCGGCGCCGTGTGGCTGGATGTGGCCCGCACGAGCATCTACCAGTTTTACCAATACTGGGTGCGCGTCGATGACCGTGATGTGGTTCGGTACCTGAATTTTTTCACCTTCCTCAGTCGCGACGAGATCGAGGCCTTGGCCAAGCAGCACGCGGAGCAGCCGCACGCGCGCATCGCGCACAAGGCGTTGGCTAGGGAGGCCACCGTGCTCGTCCACGGCGAAGAGGCCGCCAACGAGGCCATCCGCGCCAGCGAGATTTTGTTCGGCGGTGCGATGGACGGGATCACCGAGGCAACATTCCGGGAGATTGCCGGTGAGGTGCCGACGCACAAGGTAGCGTTGGGCCGGTTCGGCGGCGAGGGGGTTTGGCTGCCGGAGCTGCTGCACGAGGCCGGCTTGGCCCAGTCGCGTGGCCAGTCGCGCAAGGACATCAAGGGCGGCGGTGTGTACGTGAACAGCAGTCGAATCGATGACGACCAGCACAAGCTGAAGTCCGGCGACTTGTTGTTTGGCAAATACCTACTGTTGCGCCGGGGCAAACGCAACTACGCTGTTGTTTTGGCCGGGTAGCTTGGTTAAAGTCCACGCCGAAATGGAGGAGCTCACGGAGGTCACGGATGACGCCCAGGCACCGCAGGACGCGGAGTTGGACTGGTACGTGGCCCACGTGCGCCCGCGCTGCGAAAAAAAGCTCGTTGAGCACGGCAAAATCTACAATTTCTCCACCACCCTCCCGACTTACAGCAGCACCAAGAAATATCGTGGCAAGGTGGCCACATTCCATAAGCCGCTTTTCCCCGGCTACGTTTTTCTCCAGCTAAACCGCCAAACAAGAGAGGCGGCGGTCCAGAGCAACTACGTCGCTAATATGCTCGTAGTCCATGACCAGGAGGAGTTTAAGAAGCAGCTGAGCGACATCCTATTTGCACTCGATCAAAATGTAGATATCCGAGTCGAGCCAACGATCGGAAAGGGAAACCGCGTAATCATCAAGTCCGGATCGCTGCAAGGACAGGAGGGATGGGTGGAGGATCGTTTCGGCATGACCACCGTGCTGCTGCGGCTTGATTTCATTGGGCAAGCCGCCGCAATCAAAGTCGATGCTTCCATTCTGGAGCTGATTTAACCGCAATTCCAGACTCGCCTTCGGGCGGTGTTGTTGGCAGAGTTTGCGTTTCCAATGTCCGCTGCAAAAAAAGCTCCCAAGCGATCCGGGATTCTGGCTGGTGGAAACTGGATCATCGATCAGGTGAAGATGATCGATGTTTACCCCCAGAGAGAGCAATTGGCCAACATCACCGGAGTCACGGTCACCGGCACCGGCGGTTCGCCGTACAACGTACTCGTCAACCTGGCCAAGCTCGGCGCTAACATCCCGCTCGCCGCCGCCGGCTTGGTCGGCAAGGACGCTTTCGGCGACCTGATCCTCGCGGACTGCGCCAAGCACAAGATAGACACCAAGCACCTCAAGGCCACTCGCGCTGCCCCGACCTCATACACCGATGTGATGACCGAGACCAAGGGCGGCAACCGGACATTTTTTCACAACCGTGGTGCCAACGCGCACTGGGGCGGCACCGATATCGACTTCAAAAAAACCAAGGCCCGTTTTTTTCATTTGGGCTACTTGCTCCTGCTCGATGAGATGGACAGCGCCGACAAAAATCACGGCACCAAGGCGGCCAAGCTTCTCGCTGCCGCGCAGGCGGCTGGGCTGCGGACGAGCATCGACGCCGTGAGCGAGGACAGCGACCGCTTCGCCAAGATTGTCACGCCCGCACTACAGTACACCGACTACTGCATCCTGAACGAAATCGAGGCCGGCAAGACGACCGGTTTTAAGATACGGCAGGACGACGGCAAGCTGGACACCGTGGCGCTTCGGCACGCCGCCGGTGCATTGTTGCAGATGGGCGTCGGCGAGCTTGTGGTGATTCACTTTCCTGAGGGCGGATTCGTGCGCACGCGAAAAGGTGAGGACGTGCTGCAATCCTCACTCCGAATCCCGGCAAAGGACATCGTTGGAGCAGCCGGGGCGGGGGATGCCTTCTGCACCGGCATGCTGCTTGGCCTGCACGAGGAATGGGACTTGGCCAAGTGCCTCGAGACAGCGGTATGCGCCGCCGCCGCCTGTCTCTCCGATCCGTCTTGCACCGGCGGCATGAAGCCTCTCCGCAGTGTGCAGGCACTCGCCAAAAAATATAAATTTCGCCCAAGGCTCGAGCCGGAGTTTTGACAAAAAAAAGCCACGCTTGGTCAAGCGGGGCGCTCAAAAAAAAACGTTTACGGTGAACTATTTGTTCACGCGCTCCATATATTTTCCTTCACGCGTGTCTATTTTCAGCCGCTCGCCGTTCTTGATGAAGAGTGGCGCTTGGACGGTCTTCCCGGTCTCGAGAGTGACGGTTTTCATCACGTTCGTTGTGGAGTCACCTTTCACGCCTTCCGGGGCATCGGTTACGGTGAGCACTACACTCGACGGCAGTTCCAACACAGCCGGGTTGCCCTCGATGAACGTGATCTCGACCTCGCAGTTCTCGACCATGTAATCCACCGCATCGCCGACCAGTTCCGGCATGATTGTTTCGGGTTCGTACGTTTCCGGATCGGTGAAAACGAAGTCTTCTCCGTCGCGATAGCTGTACTCCATCTTGCGGCGGTTGAGCGGAATCACGTCGACTTTCTCTGTGGAACTGAATCGAGTGTCGAACGATTTTCCCGTGCGAATGCTGCGCAGCGTGGCCTGCACAAACGCACGCGTCTTTGGCGGCGTGCGATGGTGGCACTCCAGCACGACGGCTACCTCGCCCTTGTGCTTGACGGCCATTCCTTTGCGTAAATCGTTTCCTGAAGGCATAATTGGGATTCCGTTTTAATGAAAAACGGGGCGCGAACGTAACGAACCCCGGTCTGATTTCAAGCCCGGAATTTCAAACCGCAACCGATCACTTGCGCGGGTCGTTCTTGAAACGGAACGGGGCCTTGCCGGTGAGGGCGGTGCTGGTGATGGAGGGGCACCAGAATTTCTCGACGTGTTGCACGACTAAGTCGGTACCGGCGAAGTGGCTGACGAACGGTCGCTTTTTCGGGTTGTACATCGTGTCGGTCATGTCGCGCATGAGGACGACGTTTTTGCCGACGGTGACCATTTGGCGGATACCGACCGGACGGCCGAGCACGCACATGTTGAGGTGCACGCCCAAGAGGATGACGTTGTCGATGCCGTGCTGCGCGAGCAGGTTGTACGCCTCCTGCCCGTTGTCGGTGATGGCGTCACGCTCGGCGTCGATCTCGATGAGGTCGATCTGCCGCGTCCACGCCTCGCGGATCGGGTACTCCTCTTCGCAGTCGCAGCCCATGTCGGTGTCGTCGATCGGCAGATCCGGCTCGCGGGACTTGTTTGGCCAGCACCAGTTGGTGCCCCAGCGGACGTCTTTCGAGAGCGACACCGGGGGCTTGGCGGTCGGGGCATCCTTGGCCCGTTTGCGCGCCGGTGTGTCCTTGTAAAAATCAACCGTCGAGCTGGGCGCGTGGATGATGAGCAGGCCCTTCTCGCGGGCCAAGCTGAGCAGTTCGTTCATCGGCTTGGCCATTTCGGCGACGCGCTTGGCGGCGTTCGGGCACCAGTGATCGTCCCACATGTCCACGATCACCACGGCCGTCTTGGAGGTTTCCCAAGTGACCTCAGTCTCGACCGGTTTGTATTTGCCGCCGCCGGTCGCCGAGAGCGACTGCGAGCGGGACGTGAAAGTGAGCGGGGCGGAGTGAGCCATGTCAGCGACAAAAAAAGTGGCCAATGCGGCCAGGGCCAGGCGAATGGTTTTCATGAGAGGAGCTTGGCCAAGCTCCGACCGTTTGTAAAGACGCCGACTACGGCTTGGCTAGCTTGAGGCTGTGCAGGTAGGTGACCATGTCCACCAATTCCTGCGGCGTCATCGTCGCCTGCAGGCCCGGCGGCATGATGCTGATCGGCAACTGCGTGCGCTTGGCGATGTCCGCCGTTTTGTAGGCGATGGAAATTCCGCCGGGCAACTTGAGCGTCATCTCGTCGTCGGTCTGGCTGGTGATGATGCCCAGTGCTTCGGCGCCGTTTTTTGTTTTCAACAGCCACGCCTCGTAGCCGAACGGGATGCCGGCGTTGGGGTCTAGGATGGAGAGAAGCAACGCCTCGCGGCCGAGCTTGGTGCCGATGCCGGAAAGTTTTGGGCCGAAGTCGATGCCCTTGCCGTTGACCTGGTGGCAGGTGGCACAGGTGCTTTGCGGACGAAAAAAAATCTTTTCGCCGTTGGCCATGTCGCCCTTCATCGCGACGAGCTTGGCCAAGGGGGGCAGCGCCTGGCCAAGCCCCTGCGGTGGCGGGAAGAGCTTGGCCGCCTGTGCGCGCAGGTTTTTCCAGCGGACGCCGCGCAGTGCGTTGCCGGCGGCAAAGTTGAGATCGGCCGAGAGTCGCCCAGCCTTGGCCTCGGTCAAAAGTTCCTTTGCGCCAGTCTTGGCCTTGACCAGCCCGTTGACGGCGATCGTGCGCAGAGCCAGCGGCTTTTTGGCGTCCTTGGCCAGGCGCAGCAACACCGGCTCGGCCTCGGGTGCCTGCGCGTTGGCCAGCGCGGCGACGGTGTTGTCGGCATGCTCCCCGTCGATGGCAGCGCGGATCAGCTTCAATCCGGCGTCGTTCAGCAACAGGCGGATCGCCTCGACGCCGGTCGAGTCGTTGGGATGCGCCTGCGCGTACCGGAGCAGCCCCGCCTCGTGACCGCGCAGCTTGAAATCGCGGACGATCTCGACGAACGACGCCTGGCCACGCGACGCCTCGAGGAGGTCGAGCACCACTTTTTTGATCGCCGGGTTTGCGTCGAGGTCGATGTCTTTGAGCCGCTTGAGCGCCTCAAGCTGGACGTTGATCTGTGCCGTCAAATGAGGGGCGGCCAAGCCGATGGCCAGCACAATGAAAAACCGTTTCAGCATCTCAGCCCTTCTCGATGCTAGCGTAGGCGTTGTGGTTGTGAATGCTCTCGAAGTTCTCGGCCTCGACCTTGTACCACGTGACGTGCTCGTGCGCCTTGAGCCGGAGCACCACGTTGCGGACGAGGTCCTCGACAAATACCGGGTTTTCGTACGCCCGCTCGGTCACCGCCTTTTCGTCGGGACGCTTGAGCAGCGAGTACAGTTCGCTGCTTGCCGACCGCTCAATGAGCGCGATCAAATCCTCGATCCACACCGTCTCTGACGAGCGAATTGCCACCGTGACCTCGCCGCGCTGGTTATGCGCGCCGTACTGGCTGATCGCCTTCGAGCAGGGGCAGAGCGTCGTCACCGCCACGCGCACGGTCATCACAAAATCGATGCCGCCGCCTGTGGCGTTGGCCTCGAATCGCACGGTGTAGTCCATCAGCCCCTCGAGCCCGGTGGCTGGGGCCTTCTTGTTGATGAAGTACGGGAACTCCATCTCAAGGTGCGAGGTGTTGGCCTTGAGCCGCTCCTGCATCCGGGCGAGCAGGTCGGGGATGTTCTCGACGTGGATCATCCCGCCGTGCGAGTGCAGCACCTCGATGAACCGGCTCATGTGCGTGCCCTTGAACTCCATCGGCAAATCCACGAACAAGCCGACCGTGGCGATGGTGTTCTGCACCACGTGGGCGCGATCCCGCACCTGGATCGGGAAGCGCAGTCCGCGCACGCCGACCTTGTCAATCGGGAGCTCTCGGGTGTCCCGCGTGCTTTGTGCGTCGTGCAGCGGGGTCATCGAATCGGAGATTGGAGAATGCTCGATCGGCATCACGGCCAATATAGCAAGAGCGTCCCGCCTTGCCAAACGGCGAACTACTCGCGCTTGGCTAAGCGCGGCTTCACGAGAGAAGTCCAGAGCGCGTAGCCCTTTGCGTTGAGGTGCAGGCCGTCCCGAACGAACAAATCCGGCTTCGGCTTGCTGTCGTCGCCGAGCATCGGCTGCCAAATGTCGATGTAATCGAGCCGCTTGTCCTTGGCGCAGTCGTCGCGCACAAGTGCGTTGGTCATGGCCATTTTTTTGGAGAGCTTCCAGCGGGCGAGGCTGGGCTTGATGGCGATGAACGAGATGCGCGCTTTGGGCAGATTGGCATGCACGGCCTTCACGAATTTCTGAAAATCAGCAAAGACCGTCTCCGGCGATTTGCCGGCGGCGACGTCGTTGTCTCCAGCGTAAAGGACGATCTGCCTGGGTTTGTACGGATGCAAGATGCGTCCGGCGAAGTGGGTCGAGTCGGCAATCTGCGAGCCGCCGAAACCCCGGTTGATCACCGAAAAACCAGCGAAATCCTGTTTTAGTGTTTTCCACATCCGGATACTCGAGCTGCCGATGAACAGGACACCGCCCGGCTCGGGCATCTGTTTTTTGTCAGCGGCCTCGAAACGGGCGATATACTTTTCCCACCGCGACGAGTCGTGATCCGCCCCAATAGCAGCGATCGGCAACATCCCACAGACAAGTGCCAGTCGGGCGATAGTTTTTTGAACCGAGAGCATGCGAGGACTCTCAGGCAACGCTTCCCGCTTGGGAAGAAAAAACGGTTTAAGCTTCAATCCGATGGCCGCTTGGCCAAGACTTTTGCTGATGCTGGAAGCGCTCAAGCCGGACGATTACCTGCCGCTGGTCAAGGCCGCTCTGGCCGAGGACATCGGCAGTGGAGATGCGACCACCCTGGCATTGGTGCCCGGGGACTCGGTCGCGACGGCGGTGATGGTCGCCCGCGAGCCGCTGGTCATGGCCGGGGTCGATCTCGCCCTGGCTGTGTTTCTGGAGGTTGATGAACGCGTTGAGTTTGGCATCGAGATTTTCGACGGCCAACTCGGTGGGCTTGGCCAAGCGTTGCTGCGTGTGCAGGGGCCGACCCGAGCATTACTCACGGCGGAGCGAACCGCCCTCAATTTCGTCCAGCACCTGGCTGGCGTGGCCACACTCACGGCGCGGTTCGTCGAGGAGGTCGCTGGCACTGGGGCGCAGATTCTCGACACACGAAAAACGACTCCCGGCTGGCGCGCGCTGGAGAAATATGCCGTGGCCTGCGGTGGCGGCACGAATCACCGTGTTGGGCTTTACGACCGGGTGATGGTTAAGGACAACCATCTAGCCGCACTCGATGGCGATATAGCCAAGGCAGTAGCATTGGCACGCGAGGCGTCGCCCGAATTGAAAATTGAGGTCGAGGCAGACACGGTCGAGCAGGCCCAGGCGGCGGCGGAAGCCGGCGCGGGCATCGTCCTGCTTGACAACATGAGCTGCGAACAAATCCGCGAAGCCATCGAGCTGATTGATGGCCGTTCCGAGACCGAGGCCAGCGGCGGCGTGACGCTGGAGACGGTCCGAGAAATCGCCGGGACTGGAGTGAACTTTATCTCGGTCGGCGCGCTGACCCACTCCGCGCCGTCCGTCGATATCGCGCTCGACTTCGACCAGATCGCCTGACAGCGGCTACTTCTGCGCCAGTTTGGCCAAGGCGGCCGAGGCGGCCTGCGACTCGGCTTCCTTTTTGCTGCCGCCGGTGCCGCGCCCCAGTTCTTTTCCTGCTTGAAGTACGGCGACCTCGAACTCCCGGGCGTGAGCCGGGCCGGAAGTGCTGAGCAGCTCGTACGTCGGCGAGACGCCGGTGATGCCCTGAAAATGTTCCTGCAAATCGCCCTTGGGATTTTCGATTATGGCGATGCTGTCCGGGTTAGCGAGTTCATCCTCAAAAACCCGCCGGACAAAGTCACTCGCAGCGTCCAGCCCGCCGTCGAGATACAGCGCGGCGACTAGTGCTTCAAAGACATCCTCCAGCGCGGAGTCCTTGCCCCGGTCAAAGTCGGTTTGCTGGCCCCGGCCCAAAACGAGGTGCTGCCCGAGGCCAAGCGTATCGGCCTTGGCCGCCAGCGACGTGCCGTTGACCAACCCGGCACGGGCCTTGGTCAGGTGGCCTTCGTCCTTCTCGGGGTGCAGCCGGTAAAGCGCCTCAGAGATCACCGTCTGTAAAATAGCGTCGCCGAGAAATTCCATCCGCTGGTTGTCGTCGGACGGCTTCGACTGGTTGCCGGAAGCCGAGGGGTGCGTGATGGCGAGCTGCAACAGGCTCACGTCACGAAATTCGTGACTGAGCGTCTGCTGTATTACCTGCAAGTCAGTCACGCCTTGGGTCACGATTCGTCGAAGGCCGCAGCGACCGGTTCTGGTTCCCTGGTGGCTTCGCCAGCTGCGGGCGGGTTGAGACCGTACTCGAGCAGCTCGGCGACCTTGGCCTGCACGTCCCCCAGCTCGGCCAACTTCAGCGCGGGATCGAGGATGGTGAAGACGTCGCCGGACTTGGCATGCTCGTAGATCAACATGCGGCCGCCGTCCTCGTTGCGAACCTGATCTTTATTTTTGATGACGCGCTTGCGCTCAAGCATCACGGCGAGAATGAAGCAGGCCTCCGTGTGTTCGGGGTCGTTTTGCTCGATCAATTTCTTGAGCAGGGTCTCGGCGTTGTCCTTTTGAATCGCTTCCGGTGGCGGTGGAGGTGGCACCTCGTAAACGCCCTGCCAATGGGAGATATAGCCGCCTATCGCACCGGGCTCAGTCTTGTGTTTTTGCTCCCAGCAACCGGGGCAGATGTCCCGGCGCTCGAGGCTCTCCATGCCACGAAAGAGAATCGTGTGGTACGGTTGCTTGTCCTCGAACGCGGTTTCGCAGTCGTCGCAGTGGTGTGAGCGTGAGCGGAAATGCCAATCCATAATGTTGCCCCGAAGGCCCGCGGAGTATCACCGCGAGTGGGGCGTTCGGAAAGTTTTTTGCGCTTGGCCAAGCGCCTGGCCTACCAGCCGACGGCGGCGCGGGAGCCTTGCTTGACGATGAGTTTCTCCTCCTCCCAAACGGCCAAGCCGGTCTTTAGGTCGGTCAGCGAAAGTTGGAAGGCAAACTCGGACTGCCTGATTGTTGGAAGCAAACCACCCCTGGCGCGGGCATTGTTTTGGATGATCTTGCCGGACAAACTGTAGTCGGGCGAGACGAGGTTGCCCTTGCCGGGGATGGTCGTCTGGTTGAACTCGTCGTCGTCTCGCAACTCACGCACTGCCTTGGACGACTCGTCCTCCGGGCCGTCAAGCCCGACGGCCGTGGTCGTCAGTGCGCGGCCTCCTTTGTTCAGCGCCACGCGGATTTTTTTCATCAAACTGTCGGTGTCGATGTGCTGCGTAGTGTTGTTTTTGATGCGGCCGATCATCAGCACCTTGGGCTTGCCGGCGACTGACTGAATCGCGCCGGAGAGCAGCAACGACTGCGTCAGCTCGTCGGCCACGCGAATCCAGTCCTGCGTGTTGATTTGGCCCACGTTGACGATGCTGTCGCGTCCATTGTGATCGACGTACTTGGCAGTGGCACAGCCCAGCGCGAGCGCTGGCAGCATGGCGGCGGTGATGAGTTTGACAAGCGGTTTCATGTCTGCGGTTTATTTTAGCCGAAATTGCTGAATCTTCAAGGGCACTCCCGGCGCGAAGCTCTTGACACAGACCACATTCACGCGGCCGGTATTCACCGTCACCTCGCTTTTTTGCGGGCCAACGAGCAGCGCCAGCTTGCGATCGCCCGGCGTCTCGACACGGCAAACACGGAACTCCTTTGGCAGCGTGGTCCACGTGCGGAGATCGGCCTGCGCGCCAGCGGCTTGATACAAAAAAGCGGCGAAGGCACCGAGATCGCCTCCTTCCTCCCGGGCTTTTTTTGCCACGGCCGCCTTGGCGGCGGAGGCGGCCAGCGTACGGAAAATCACCGCCGGCAGCCCGGTGCGAAAGTCACGGGCGACCACGGCGTCCATGTCGCAGATCAGCGTGGCCTCGCGCTTGGTCCCGCCGATGGCAACGTGCGCGTGAGTGGAGCGACCCCGGCGCTGAAGCCGGGGGAATGCCGCCGCGACGTACGGCACTTTTTTGTCGTACAACGGCACGTCGAGCCGAACCTCGCGGCGGATCGGCGCCACGCCGGTCTCGAAGATGACGTACGTCAGGTTGGGATACTTCGCGCCGCCGAGGATGCGGTCGACCATCCCGATCTCGTCGGAGAGAAACCCCGGCCCGCCCAGCGTCGAGTAAATGCGTCTGAGCGAGACGAGCGCATTCTCCCGTCCGTCGGCCGCAAGGTTCCACAGGCAGAGCGCGTGCAGAAAGTCGGTGAACGGGTTGACGAACGCCCCGTAGTCCAGCGCGATGTCCGGCTGAAGCTCGTCGAGCTTCGCGCCGCGGATGGCCCGCTCGAATTCCCCGGCGGACTTGCGCGCGGCGACGATGCGGCGGGCGTTGCGGACGACTTCGGCATCCTGCTCGGCGTGCGCTTGGCGCAGCTCGACGAGGGCGGTCTCCGCTTGGCCAAGCTGCAAATAATTCAGCGCTTGGTACGTGTTGAGCATCACCCGATCGTAGCCGCGCCCCTCGTACGGTAGTGCGGCTAGGTTGGTCAGCAGTCCGGTGGCCTCCCTCGATAGCCGCAACTTGGCCTGCCGGTCGTAAAACGCGATCCGCTTTTCTGCCTGCTCGAATGCGTGGTTGCTGGACGCGAACTGGCCGGCAGCCCGGAGCGCCGCGCCTTGCTCGAGAAACCACACCACGGCATCCCGCGAGTCGCTGCGTTTGCCGGCTTCCCGGCTGGCGATCTGCGCGGCTTGGCCGATGCTGCCGCCGTTCCACGCCCCGCGAAACGACCCGGTCTGGCTCTCGTAACTGGCACACCCAGTCAGCAGCAGCACAAAACCCAAATGACAACCCCAACGCATCGGCAGCAACGTTAACGCTTGGCCAAGCGCAAGCCAACGCCAGAGCGGCGGCGGGGGGAATTGGCGTGCCGGGGCGGAGACGGCGTGGCAGGTTTTGGGCGGTGGGTAAGATTATTGGCATTGACCTTGGCACGACCAACTCGCTGGTGGCGATTGTGGAGTCCGGCATTCCGCTGGTTCTAGCGGACGGCCAGGGGCGGCGGCTGACGCCGTCGGTGGTGCGTATCGCGGCGGCCGGCGAACCGGTGGTCGGCTGGGAGGCTAAGCGCGGGCGGGTGGCACACCCGGAGATGACGATCACGTCCATCAAGCGGTTCATGGGACGCCGGGGCGACGAGGTGGATTCAACCGCCGCCGCGTCGACGTACGCCATTCGCGCCGAGGGCAGCGGGCCGGTGGCGGTGCCGCTGCACGGTCGCGACTGGTCGCCGGAGGAGTTGTCCGCCGAGATTCTCAAGGCGCTTCGGACGATTGCTGCCGAGGGGATGATTGATCGGCCTGAGGCGGCTGTTATCACGGTGCCGGCCTATTTCAACGACGCCCAGCGCAACGCCACGCGCAATGCTGGCGAGCTGGCCGGGCTGCGGGTCGAGCGCATCATCAACGAGCCGACCGCCGCCGCGCTGGCCTACGGGCTGGGTTCGCTGAAGGAAAAATCGAAAGTAGCCGTGTACGATTTCGGCGGCGGGACGTTCGACCTCTCGATTCTCGAGTTGAACGAGGGCGTGTTTCAAGTGCTGGCCACCTGCGGCAACACGCGGCTGGGCGGTGACGATATCGACCGCGTGCTGATCGAGCATTTGGCGGAGCAGATTGGCCAAGCGGGTGGGCCAAGCGCCGCCACCGACCCGGCGATTTGGGCGCGCTTGGCCGAGGCGGCGGAGGAGGCCAAGGCGCGGTTGTCCACGGAAAACGAGGTTGCGATCGCGCTGCCGTTTTTGGCGCCGGAATTTAGTTTTGAATACACACTGACACGCGAACAGCTCGAGCGCTTGGCCAAGCCGGTCGTGGCACGCACGCGCGAGTATTGCCACAAGGCGCTCGCCGACGCCGGCCTGGCCAGCAGCGATCTTGACCAGGTGATCCTCGTCGGCGGACAGACGCGGATGCCGCTCGTGCGTGAGTTTGCCTCGGGAGTGTTTGGGTGCGGCGGCGGCGGGCCGGAGTTGAACACTTCGCAGAATCCGGACGAGGCGATCGCGCTGGGCGCGGCGATTCAGGCGGGAATTTTGTCCGGCGACTTCAGCGGCATGCTGTTGCTCGACGTGACGCCGCTCTCGCTGGGCATCGAGACGTTCGGCGGGTTGATGAACGTGATCATCCCACGCAACACGACGATCCCAGTAAAGCGCGGCGAGGCGTTCACG
>ENA-OREN01000088-OREN01000088.1-marine-metagenome-genome-assembly--contig:-NODE-88-length-126647-cov-7.114656_pt1 | contig 126647 bp, 123 predicted proteins | sample MGYA00248624_ERZ508555 | MGnify/ENA primary metagenome ERZ508555 (study PRJEB26222, sample SAMN06267773) | marine metagenome | isolation source: Saanich Inlet, British Columbia, Canada | place... | reverse complement strand
TTACAACTGATATACTTTATGTCCGCAACGATGGTAATGTAGGTATTGGAAATAATTCTCCTCAATCTAAACTTCATGTTACTGCATCAAATGGTAAAAGAGGTATTTTGGTGGATGGTGACTCTGGGTCTTCTGATGTACAAGCATATTTTGATGGAAGTACATACGGAGTTTTTATAAAGACCAATAATACTTCTTCTTCGTATTACTCATTAGCTATTAATAATAGTGCAAATAATATTTTACTATATGTACGTAACGATGGTAATGTTGGTATTGGTACTGATAGCCCTGCTGAAAAGCTCGATGTAGCAGGTACATTACGCCATCAAGGTCTCACTTTAAATGAAGGCACTACGCCTAACGTAGACGAAATCAAAACTTTTACTCTTAATCTTTCTGTTTCTACGTCTTGGATTGACACCGGAATAATAGGTAGTGACCTCGCAACTGGAAGCTACATAATACAGGTATTTAGTCATAATGGGACGCTTGGTCAATATTATAGTACTTTTACGGGATTTATGAGCTGGCACAATACTGTCACAAATAGTAATTATTATAATGAAGTACTATTACATAGTGTGGGTAATGATATATCGAACGTTTTATATATTAGAACACAATTATTACTTGGTAACACGAATACTTTAAAACTTCAAATGCGGCTTTCTGGAGGTTCAGGTTCTGGAAACTTTACCTTCAAATTCCGCCGTATGATATAAATTTAAAATATTTTCTATCTTAGAGTTAAATGAACATTGAAAGCATAGTTTATAAAAGATTTGTTGATCTTGTTGGTGCAATAGCCTATTTTCCAAATGAAACACCACCAATTGGTTGGTTGGTGTGTGACGGTTCGTCTTTGAATATTAATGACTATCAAGATCTTTATACATGTATTGGAAATACTTATAATGGTTCTAGTCAGGCATCTGGTACATTTAGTATACCAGATTTACGAGGTGAATTTATACGATGTTTAGATAATGGACGTGGAATAGATAGTGGAAGAACTCTTCAAAACGATTACCAACAAGAACGTATCAAAACTCATAAACATTGGATATCGTATGCTCCACAAGATGACCACAATCAAAGTGGTACAACAGGTAATAGTCAAAGATTTGGTCTTGTAGCTGATGAACGTGCTGGGTATTATTCGGCTGATGATAGAAATTATGCTTATGGTATTTTTACACGTGATGACCCTGGTTATAATATAAATAATGAAGTAATACCTTACAATCTAGCTCTTTTGGTGTGCATAAAATATTAAATCTTTATTTTTTAATGTTTTTTTATTATAAATGAACATTAGTGAATTAAACACAGTACGTTTATATGATACTGTTGGAACTATAATGTATTTTGGGACCGAGACTGTTCCATATGGCTGGCTTGAATGTAATGGTTTTACACTTTATGTATCTGATTATCCTGAACTCTATGCATATATAGGAAATAAGTTTGGTGGAACTAGTAATTCAACATTTAAAATACCTGATTTACGTCAAAGATTTATACGTGGCTTTGATAAAGGACGTGGACTTGACCCCAATAGATCTATGGGTTATGTGTCTATTTCTGGTATGTTTATTATTGACGGTGTAGCATTCAATGGTTATAATGGTCAGGAATTTCAAGAACAAATGCTAAACCAACATAGACATTGGGTATCTGGTACAGTATTAGGTAATAGAGATTATAGTAATACGGGAGGTACATATGAAGAATATGGTGTGATTGCCGATGCTGGAGGCTCTAGCACGACAGATCGTAATTCTAGTGTTGGTAGAAATGTACGTGACACTGGAACAGCTGGAAATTATGGTACAAAACCAAGAAATTTAGTTTTGATGGCATGCATAAAGTATTAAATTGTTTTTTCTTTTTTCTTTTTTATTATTAAATGAACATTAGTGAAATAAGCAGTGGTGTACAAGTAAATGTAATGGTAGGTACAGTGGTTTACTTTGCAAGAACATCAGCGCCTATTGGATGGCTTGAATGTAATGGTGCTTCTTTAAACCGAGAAGATTATAACTATCTTTATAGTGTTGTTGGTACACGTTATGGATCCGTTGACTCAAATAGTTTTAATTTACCTGACTTACGTGGTGAATTTATACGATGTTGGTCACATGGTATTGGTGAAGATTATAGTCGTTCTATCGATAGTAATTTTCAGTTAGATACATTTGAAAACCACGTACATTGGATGTCTGGTGCACCCATTGATGATCGTAATTTTAGCGGAAGTGGTAATACTAATTACCAAACACATGGTCTTGTCTCCGATGCAAGTAGTTATAGTATAATGGATCATTACAGTGGTGCTGGAAGAAATACGCGCGTTGATCCAGATCATTCTAGTCGTGGAGGAGTAGATGAAACACGACCACGAAATATTGTGTTATTAGCATGCATAAAGTATTAAATAAGTTACTTTTTTCTTTTTCTATTTTAAATGAACATAAGTACAATAGATGCAACTAGTTTAATAGATATATTAACTGGTTTAATATTATTTTTTCCCAAATCTAGTCCTCCAATAGGATGGATTGAATGTAATGGTGCTGCTTTAAATAGAGATGACTATCCAGATTTATATAATAGCGTGGGGTTAACATATACGTCTGGTGATGATGGAGCTACATTTAATGTTCCTGACTTACGTGGTGAATTTATACGGTGTTGGGACAATGGTCGTGGTGTTGATAAGTACCCTACTTATACATACGGTGGCTCTACAACAGAGTCAAATAGACAATTTGATTCGAATGTTCAGAGTTATGCAACAAAAACAATAATTGGTTCTATGTATAAAATATCAGAAACATTTGCTAATTATGGTTCTGCTAATGGACCTATGTGGAGATCTGGTGGTTATTATGCTGGGAATACTCCAAATCACGTTGATAGTAGTGGTACCGGGTCTTTTGAATTTAATTCATCACGAGTATCAAATTCTAGTCTTGGAGAAACAAGACCAAGAAATATTGCTTTATTAGCGTGTATAAAATACTGAAAGCATTATTTTATTTTCTTTTTCACTATTAAATGAACATTAGTGAAATAGTTGTTAAAAACATAGATGTAATGATTGGAACAGTTGCTTATTTTGCTTGTTCTAGTCCTCCAATCGGTTGGCTTGAATGTAACGGTGCAGTATTAAATAGATCTGATTATATTGAATTATTTTCAGAAATAGGAACTACATATGGATACACAAATAGTGATAATTTTATTCTTCCTGACTTACGTGGTGAATTTATACGGTGTTGGGACAATGGTCGTGGTGTTGATAAATACCCTACTTATACATACGGTGGTTCTACAACAGAGTCAAATAGACAATTTGATTCGAATGTTCAGAGTTATGCAACAAAAACAATATCTGGTAGTGTCGCTTATGTATCAGAAACTTGGGCTTATAATGGATCTGCATATGGTGTGTTTAGAAAACCACAATACGGTGGATATGGACAAGGATTGACACCAAGTAGTACCGACGATAGTGCTGGTGGGGCAGTTTATTTTGATTCATCAAGAGTTATTAATAGTAGTCTGGGAGAAACAAGACCACGAAACGTAGTTTTAATAGCATGTATAAAGTATTAAAGCGATTATTTATTTTCTTACGGTATGTAAATGAAAGTAAGTGAAATAAAAACAAATCAAATAAATTTAATAGTTGGTACTGTTGCATATTTTGGTCGTTCTAGCGTACCAAAAGGTTGGTTAGAATGTAACGGTGCTTCTTTAATTAGAAATGATTTTATAGATTTGTTTAACATAATAGGTACTACATATGGTTCTGTTGATGCTAATAGTTTTAATTTACCTGACTTACGTGGTGAATTTATACGGTGTTGGGACAATGGTCGTGGTGTTGATAAATACCCTACTTATACATACGGTGGTTCTACAACAGAGTCAAATAGACAATTTAATTCGAATGTTCAGAGTTATGCAACAAAAACATTAACTGGTCAAATGTATAAAATTTCAGAAACTTGGGCATATGGAGGTGGTGGTGGTTCTGGTCCATTTTGGAAACCACATTACGGTGGATGGAATTCATGGAATACGCCAAATGGTAGTGATGGAAGTAATAGTGGTATATTATATTTCGATTCATCAAAAGTATCAAGTAGTAGTCTTGGTGAAACCCGTCCACGTAATATTGCTTTATTACTATGTATAAAGTATTAACAATTAAATGTTTAAAACAGGCCAATTTACTGATGTTTCATCAAGTACGTGATAATATAAATTTATTTCTTTTAATTGTGGGTTACTATTGGAAGGTAAGTCTCTTAGTTGTTGCATATAATCTTTTACAATTTCTGGAACTTCCGTGTTAGTAGAAACAGCTCGTATTACATACCAATCTACTTCTGCCAACATTCTGTCTCGCTTATTTCGTAGTAATTGTACTGGATCAGGTTTTACATAATTCTTTTTAAATTCTTCTTCTGCTTTTTCCTCTTCAGTTAATGGTTTTGGTGGTTTATCTATAATTAACCAGTTATTACCATCGTATTTTGCTACTTTTGAAGGATTAGTTATTACTGGTGGTTCTTTTAATGTAGACTGTGCGGGTATTAAGTAGTTGTTTGGTCGTCTTGGATTTTCATGTGCTACTGTAATACCAATAAAAATACCAGTTTCTCTGTCATATGAATATGCTTGCATCTTTTATAACTTTATAATTTATTTTTTAATATATTTGTATATTATAAAAATGGAAACATATAATTTATACATGGGGTTTAATAATTGTGCACCAGTTAATTTTAAAAATTTGAAACACCTAGACACCAAAAGACAGTATTCAATGTCTGTTGAAGACTATAATATTATATATAAACCATTAAATACTCGTGTTGGTAATGAACATATACCACGTTCTGGAAATATTTAATTTAAAAATTGATTGTTATTTTTTAAATTTTAAAATGATTAAAGTGTATCCAAAAAAATTTAAAAAAGTTAACAGAAATAATAATTATGTAGTTAACAGAGAAAATATATGCAATTTAAATTTGATAAATATTACCGAAAACATTATGGATGGACAAATCGGTCTTAATGGTTGTATTCATGAACTAACTTGGCAAGATCTTGATAACAATACAAAAGAAAGAAAGCTTATACAGTATTGCAATAAAGTTAAAATCACAGATTGTCTTGACAACGAAGAATATGAAAGTTTAAAAAATATTTTGTTGTTTCAAGAAAAAAAGTTTGATGTTTTATACGATTCAAATTTAAGAACTATTAATAATATTTTAAATATTAAAAAATCCGAAAAAAAATTTTATTTTGAAACAACAAAAAAAATTTTTAATTATTTAAAATAATTATTTTTATAATCGTATAAATTTGTTGTACCCATGGAACGATTACAAGTTTGGCATATCGGTAATAAGTTTTCAATGTGGTTTGATCCTCCCTTTGCTACTGCCACTATGTGTCCTGCTTCAAAACTATTTATGTGGATTAAATCTGTACATACTTTACAATTACCAACAGCTGCGTATTCACCAAAATGATTTTTCCACAGTTTTTTTCTTATTCCAGAAGGTATATTTGTTCGTTGTTGTTTTTTTTCTTCTTTCATATAAATTGTAAAATCTGGTACTAGTCCAATGTAACAATTAAATTTTTCGCATTTTTTCCAACGTTCTGGATTTTTTACTTTGTATTCGTTTGTACTTTTTAAATTTTTTATTTTTTCATTTGCATTATTTAATTGTAACTTTAATTGTTCGTAAGTAATATTCTTATTAGGTTCAATGGAACTTGTAAAACTTGTAAAACTTGTAAAACTTGTAAGAGAATTTAAAAAATTATTTTCATTTATGTTTGGTTTTTGTGGTTTAGAAGATCTACTAATCATTCCTTTTAAACCACCGTATTCTGTTAACTTTTCGTTCCATAATTTTTGAATTACTTCCATATTATTTTGCGGTTTTGGATGTTCGTTTTCTTCACCATGTATCCATTTTTTTACTTCATCATTTTGTTCCCATTGTGTATTGGAACGTTTAAATGATTCCATTACTTGTTCATCGCTATTACAATATTCGTATAATACAAGTACTTTAATAGCATTATTATGTTTTTTACATATTTCTTTGTATACCTCTATGCGATGTTGTCCATCTATAATATATTTCTTTTTATCTGTTGTAAGAGCTATGTGAGGTAAACTAGAAGAATATTTTATATTTTTAGTAGTATTTATACTGTTAATCATTTCTTCTTTTATTTCTTTTATGTGTTGTCTGTTTATAAAGCGTTGTCCTTTCCATAAACTATAATTATCTGTTGTTAGTTCTTTTATGGTCATTAGTGAATATTGAAAATTGCCATTTTCATACTGTATTATACCCGGTACGTTTGCAAAAGTTATATTCATTTTTATTATATTGTTTGTTTTTTAAAACAATATGGCATTTAAAATTATAGTATTAAATTAAAATGTACTTAATTGAATTTATTTATTCATTAACACGTATTTCTACGTTTGGATTATTTGTTTTTATGGTTACCAAAATTATTTGCAATAAAAAATTTGATAATTATTTTGATGAAAGCTTTAGTAGCGATGATGACGAAAGTGACTTTGTATTAATTGGAGAAAAACATAAAAAATGTATGACAGAGCTTTTGGAAAATACTAATACACAGCAATAGCATTATTTCTTATTTTTATTGTTTTGTCTGCAATATGGCTAATATCCCGTTGTGAAATTATTAATGTAACGTCATAGTCTTCTGCTATTAATGAAATAAGCTGTGGTAATTTTGAAGTAAAATTATTTTCGTCGATGCAGTCAAATGCCTCGTCAATAATAGCTAAAGACGATTTTGAATTACACGAAAATTTATTAATTGCTCGCTTTAATGCTATTCTAACAACGCATTTTTCGTAACCGGATAACCTCTGGAAAGACAAACATTTTTCTGTTTTTGTGTTATAGCATAAAATTTCTAAGTATTGTTTATCATAGTCAAATGCAAATTCAAGTCGGTAATTTATGAAGCTTGTGATAAGACTATTTATATAGTATTCGATCGACTTTATAATGTCGTAAAGAATTTTAGACGGTAGTCCTTTATTAGAAATAAGTTTATCATAATCTTCGAGTTTGGATAACTGTATTTGAATATCTTTTATGTCACTTATACATTGCTTAATTTTCGTACTAGTAGTTTCAATGGTTTTGATTCTTTCTTTGTTCAGTTGTATGTTACTTTTTAATAATGTTATTTTATTATTTGAATCACTACAATTTTTTTTAAGCGGTAATAATTCTTGTTGTAATTTTTCTTTTTCAATACTAAGATTAACAGACGATTCTTTTAATTCGATGTAAGTTAGTTGGTCATTTATTAATAAAAAGTTTTCTTTTTCTTTTTGTTCTTGCTTTTGGTTTTGTAATTTTTCGATTTCAATATTATTGTCTTCATAACGGGTTAAATAAGTCAGTGTTTGATTATAATTATGGATTTGTTGTGCTATCTTGGAATAGTTTGTGTATTTTTTATGGTTATCTATTTTATTTTTTAGTTGTTCAATTATTATTTCATTTTCTTTGTATTGTGCTTTGTAATTTTTCAAATTTACATAGTTCATATGCTCTATGAGTTCTTGATTGTATTCGTCAAGTTCATTTAGTTCCGATTCAATGGAATCAGGGCTTGTTGATTTTAAATCTTCTAAATGTTGCTGTATTTCGTGTGCTTGTTTTATTTTATTTATATTGTTTAATTTTTTCTCGTAAGTAATTAATTTTTGTTTATTTTCGTTATACTCGTTAATATCAAGTATTGTTTGAATATTATTTATGTTATTTAATATTTTTTCATTTTCTTGCTTTAACTTGCTAAGCTCGTCGTGTTTTTTGTTATTTTCAGCTGCATTTTGGTACTTGTCAACCAAAGATTCTTGAATAAATATATCTCTATGCAGTGTTTCAACCAATCCAATATCAATAGTATTGTCACAGCATGATTTTAAAATTGTTTCAATGTTTTCAATATTTTTTTTGTCAAGACGCTTAAAAATGTTATCGTGATCACTGTTAATATACGACGAAGACACTTTTTTATATGGAAGAGTGTCTATGACGTCAAGTAGTTCAATGATTTGTTCTTTGTCGCAATATATACTGTCATAGTAACTTTCAAGTCGATTTCTACAGTCATCAATAATTGCATTGGCATTAAATAGTAGTTCTTGGTTTTCTTCGTCAATTAATATTTTTGGTGGAATGATTATGGAGTTCGGGTCTATTAATTTACGTTCAAGAGAAGATTTTAACCGCATTAATACATCGTTTGGTTTATCGCAATAAAATTCATCGATTGTTTCATTTGTTGTTTTTCTTTTTAATAGTTCTATTTCAACGCGTAAATTTTGGATTGTTTGATTTATTTGCTCTTCGGTTTCATTTGTTTCGACAATGGATTGGCGAATATAATATAATTCTGTTTCAAGCTGTTTTCTCGACTTTGTATTTGAAGATCTTTTTAATAATTCATTGCGTTGTTGTTTTACATTTTCAATTTCTTCGATTATTTCTTGTAATGATAAATCGTTTTCAATACAACTTTTGTTTTCAAGTTCATTAATTTTGTTGCTGCAATTTTGTTGGTTATTTTTAAAGTTATAATAATTTTCTTTTTCTTCTTCTTTTAGTTCTTCGTGAATTTCTATGTAACCAATATTTTCTTTTTCACTTTCAAGGTCCTCTATTTCTTGCATTATTTCTTCTTTTGTTCCTTTATGGAGTATATTACGAGTGTATTCTTTATTTAGCTTATTGAGACCTTTTATTTCAGAGTCATACCATGCTACACTGTTGCTTTGTTCATTGATTAATTGTTTATTATAATAAGCATGGTTCTTAATTTTTTGTATAAGTTCTTTTTGAGAATAATTTGATTTGTGATGCTTTGTATTATCGAGCTTTAAATTTGCAATTTCTAGTTTTGACAACGTAGACTGAAAAAGTTCTTCTTTTTGTGTTAGTGTTTCTTGTAATTGTTGTAGTCCTTTTTCTTCTTCTTTTAGTTCCTTTTTTTCGTTTGTTATAGTATTTTGAAGCACGTCCTTATCCATTTCTTGGTATGTTGCTTCCATGCCTTTTATTTCATTCATAAGAGCATCTTGTGTCTTTTTCATTGATTTTATTCTGGAATTATTCATAGACTTATATTCGTCGTAGTAATCTAGGTGAAAAATTTTCTTTAATATTCTTAGTCGCTCTGTTTGTGCAGTTGAGCTGGCAATATCTTTTGATGCTTCTTTGTCCATTAAATTGGAATGCAAGAAATATTCAATATCGCCAAACATTTTCAAAATAACTGCATCAGTTGCGTTACCAGTTTCAGAAATCTTTTTTGGATCGGGATTATCAAAATTGTTTCCATATTCGTAAAGCTCAACATGGAACGTATATGATTGTAATTTTGTGTTAATAAATTTTTCTGTTCTGTACCGCTTGTTAGACGTGTTGTTGTATCGTTTTATTAAATAATGAACATTGTTAAACATAAAGTAAATATTTACAAAGCCGTTGTTTTCAAGATTATTTATTATATCGTATGTATGACCACGACCAAATGGTACCAACGGTGTTTTGCCGTATATACCGAATATCAATGCATTGACAATGGATGTTTTGCCGTTTCCATTTGGTGCTTGTATGCTGTATACGTTGTCTGAAAAATTTATAGTATGTACCTTGGAATTATTGTATCCAAATAAATTTTTGAATTCCATTTTTATTGGTTTCCATACACACGACGAATATTCATTATTGTCTTTTATTAGTGCTTCTTGTTTGTATACATTATGTAATGAAAGCATTGTGTCAATGTCCAGTTTGAGAATATCACATTCCTTTGTTAGCATATCTGATTCGTTTGAAATCGAATTATTTTGGGTTTCGTGTTTAAGGCTATCTCTTGGTTGTGTTTTAATGGTTACAATACATGATTCTGTTTTTGTTTCAATTTGTTTAATAATTTCTTTTATTTCGTAATCGCTGGTATTTGATGCAATAAAGCGGCAATATACGTGCTTTGGTAATTCGATTTGTTTATTGACCCATATACCATCATTGCATACTATGTCAACAAATCCGTGGTCGTTTTCAATATCAAATTGTGATGCAGTTTTTGATTTTATGTCCCATAATAGTCCACCGTGATGGTTTAATGGTTCGCCGTAATTTTGTTGAATAAGACTGCCTGAATAACCAATATGCGGTTTAATCATTTGGCGTTTGTGGATATCTCCCAGCATAACTATGTCATAATTAATAAAATCTTCACTGGTTAAACAAGCGCGTTCGTTTTCTATGGTGTCTGCTAACATACCATGATACATTCCAATAACAGTATTAAGTTTGTCTTTATTTTCAATTTTAGTTATTTCTTTGTCATACAATGACGATACTGCAAAAACGTAATCATTTACTTTGTAACATCCACTTAAAGAAAAATAAAATAAATTTGGAATATCATTTACAATGGGTGTCAATGCATCAAGTCGTCGTGTGTTTGTTTCAAGCATATCGTGATTTCCTGCAATAACAAATACTGGTGCTTGTTGCGATAAATCTTTCATAAACATTTTACATAAGTTAAATGTTTCGGGTTTGAATACTGTTTTATTATCAAAAATATCTCCTGTTATTGCAATAGCAATTTTGTGCTTATTTTTAAAACTTTTTATTTTATTTGTCAAGCTTTGAAATACTTTTAAGTATTCGTCGTGTCTTTCTAATGGCTTAATATGAATATCAGAAATATGCACAATATGCGTAAACTCACTGCATGATATATTTTTTTTACTTGCTTTTGCGTGCTTCATATTGATTAGTCTAAGAATTTATAATTTTATTTTCTGACTGCATTTAAAATATTTGCGTTAATTATAATGGACGCATTTGCAGGTGAATATTGTTTTAGTATTCCTGGCTTATATACCATAATTGGTATTGTCGGAATAATATTTGTTATGCTTATGACCCAATTTATTCAAGAGCGTGACATGTACAAATCAAAGTACTATGATTTATTAAACGGTAATAGCTCGTATAAAATGAATAAAAAGGATAAAATGGATAAAAGCGATGAAATGGATAAAATGGATAAAAAGGATAATGGTCCTTTTAGAGAAAATATATACTTGGATAACAGAATCAATATTCCTACACAAGGTGAATATACTTCTTGGCATCAAGTAGGTGTATTGCGTCAAAAAGTTGTAACTGATCCAGAACAAATGATGCCTCTTATGGGACGTAAACTGAATAGAAATAATTGGGATTATTATACTACAAATCATTTAAATACTTCTCTTAAAATACCTATTGAACAAAGTAAAGAATTTTATGATGGTGATGAAATTAGTATACCTGGTTACAATGGAACGTTTGTAATAGAAATTTATGATTATAATAAACCTAGGTATATACCATACTTTTAATCTATTTCGTCTTCGTCTTCTTCGTCTACTAAGGTAAACCCAGTCCAACGATTTTGTTCGTATTTTTGACCAAGTTTTTGTTCCATTTTACCCTTGAAATATGTCCTTGTTGGAGGACGCATTGATTGTGTACTATTATTCTTAAACCAATCTTTAAAAACTCGATATGTTTCATTGAGTCCAATGTGACAATTTTCTTTTTTGGCAATGTTATCAGTTATGAAGTCATTGTATAAGTCACTAACTCGCTGATATTCACGTGTTACTTCAAGCACTTCCTGAGGCTCTTTTAGCCCTACTTTTTTGTATTTTTTATATAGTTGCAATAGCAAATATACAAATGCTTCTTTCCATTTATGGATTTTTTCTGAAAGCATATGGTCAATAGGGTATTCGTTTTCGAGTTTTGGATTGTCTGTAAATTTTGAAATAAACTGCACAACTCTTATACGTCTCCATGTACCATTGTCGTCTGCATTAATTTTAGGAAGCTCGTTACATAATAGTATCATTTTGAATTGTGGCTTAAACTGAATAGGATCCTTGAACAAACCACGAGCGTAAATTTTATCTCCACCGCTTAGTTCTTTCATACGTCCAACATTTACCATATCGTCTTGTTCTGTTTCTTGAATACTGGCAAGACGCTTTCCCTTGGTTTGTTCTATATCAGGTGATGCATTACTGCTATTACCTTGTTTTCGTGTAAGCACAGTATTTGATAATTTGCATGCATAGTCTCCCAATGCGAACTCGATAAGTTCTAGCATTTTGCTCTTCCCGTTAGAACCTATGCCCGTCCAAATATGAAACTTTTCATCTCGAGTTGTACCTCCTAAAAAGCTGGAAAGAAGAAGGAGTATATATTCTCTTACTGATTTTTGAGGAAATACTTGTTCAAAGAATTCGTAAATTTCTCTTATTTCTTCTTCTATTTCTGGTCCTTCAATTGGACCAAAATCTATGTAGTCATAACCAGTACTAAATGTAATATAGTCTTCTGATCTTCCATCGCGAAATTCGTCAGCTTGTAAGTCATAAACACCATTGTCGAATCCAATAAGATATGGATTCGCATCCATGCTTTCTAAAAATTGCTTTGCATTTTCACCAAACATGGTACCACACTCTTTGATAACTTTTTCTTTAAAAGAAATGTCGCGTAGTTTAAACGTAACGGCAACAAGATTTTCAACCATATCGAGCGTTTCATCGCTTTCTTGAGTTTCTTTTCTTTTTGTAATAGGTACAAATGTAGTTTCACTTATATCAGAAGAAGCTGTACTAGGCGCTGGTGACACACATAATGGTATATTATTGGATTGTCGATTATTCATTAGTTCCATTTGTGTTTTTTGGGCTTTTAGTGTAGCATCACGATTCATTTCATAAATAGTTTTTAAATATTGCTTGACAACGTCTTCACTTATAAGTTTAATAAGTGTATGTGCTTTTTCTATTATAACCCAGTGATGTTTTGCTGGTTGAAATTCGTACCATTTATTTTCTTTGTAACTTATACATTTAAAATTGTATTTGTACATTTCATACACAACACGTGCAACATCATATGTAGTACACGAAGCACTCTTTCTTATTAGTGATTTTAAGTTTGAACGGCGTATTTCTTCGTATTCTTTTGGATTGTCTTCTTTTGCCCATCTATGCAATGATCCAACACCAAGACCACTTTCTTGTCTTTTCATTTCGTTCCACATGTACATGCAACGCTCCGGACTTCTGCCATGTTCAATACTTTTTATTTTGTGTTTTTGTGATTTAGAACTAAATTTTATCCAGTCGTCCAAAAGATTATCTTTGTTAATATTATGCAAACACCAACCTGTTCTGATCCATTTGTCATGATCATCTGCGCGTTCTTGTGATAAAATGTTTATTAACATTCTTACTTCAGTTAGATCAGCAATTTGATTTATTTTTTTTCTTAATGGAACAAGTTTGTTTGTTAACTCGGTTTTTCTTTTTGGTGACGATGTATTTACAATAAATGTTTCAAGTGCATTTTTATATTTTTCATTTACCTCTGTGCTTTCTTCTTTTGTTTTTTCAGAAAAATCAAAATAGTCGAGTAAGTTTCGAGTATTTATTATTTTATGATCCTTGACTTTTGACATTACATAGGTAAGTTCATAAGGATCTCTGTTTATTTTTCTTGCACCGTATATCATCCAGTTACTGTTTTCAATCACTGCTTTGTCGACAATATCTTCAACTGTATTTGTGCTTTTAAATGAATTAGTAAATAGGTCATCGCAATTTGACAATACATAGTCACGCAATAAATATTGTGATTTTGTATGTGTTATGACCTGTGGGTACATAATGTGAGTACCATCTTTTACAAGTTGTTTGTCTTCATCTGGTATTACTCCGCTTTTGCGTTCGAATATATAGGCATTAATGTATTTATCATCAATATTATATATTTCTTTTATCCCATTGTTAAACAAGTTTATTAATTTTTCTATTTCATTTTGAGTATATTGTCGAGTTTCTGTGGTAATAGGGTATCTAAAATCCAAGTCAATGTGAAGACAGCTGTATGTAGAAATTTTTTGTGTTAACGATAATGTTTTTGGGAAATAATTATGCTCAATGCATTGTGTTAATATTTCTTTCAATTGATCATTGTGTTCTTTGTTTGAGAAATTGTATTTACCTCCTCCAATAATTTTTCCAGTACTGTCTTTGCTTGGTATGCTTGTATGTGTATATGTTTTGTTTTCGCCTTTTTTAGAATATACTCGTGTATCATTAAACAATTTTGTTAATTTAGCGTGTATATCAAAGGTGTCGAGTTTATTTTTTTGTTTTTCAAATATTGGACATTGAACATGTAATAACTCTTCAACCATAGAAACTATTAAGTAGTAATTTATTTTAATCAGTTTTTTAAAATGAAAAAAAAATGAATTTTTTAGCTACTAATATGCTGCATATAAATTTTATTTTAAATTTAACAAGTAATTATACTGCATAAACAATAAAATATAATTACGGTTAAAAAATGATTTCAAAAACTTAAATATAATATATCAAACATGGCAAAGAAAGAAGAAAATACTATTGATGCTGCTGCAGAACTATACGTCGAAAAGGTAAAATCTTATATTCTTGGTGCATACATTGTAGAAAAAGAATTTATTGATAACGTAGAAGGTGCTATGAAAGCTATTTTTGAAGGTTTCAATATAACATTGCGCGATGCCAGTGAAGAAACGAAGTTTCCTGTCAAGTTGAAAGAACGAACAAAGAAATCAAAACCCGCTGAAAAGAAAGAAGAAGTTTTTAATGAAGAAGAACAGGAACAATCTTCACAAGATTTACAAGCTTCAGAACAGGAGCAGGAACAAGCTTCACAAGATTTACAAGCTTCAGAACAAATGCCGGAACAAGATTCACAAGCTTCAGAACAAGAAGAACCGAAAAAACGTGGTCGTAAAAAGAAAGCAGATGAAGAAAAAAAGAAAAAGGCTACACCATTTAGCGTTTTTTCTCGAGAATACAGCAAGTCTGGTGATAAATCTATTCCGGGTGGCGCAAAGGGTGCATGGCAACTTGTAAAAGTAAACCCTAATGAGTTAGCCAAATATACCGAAATGGCAAATAAAGAAAATTCAGAATAAAACTTTTTATACAATATTTAAGTTTGTATAAATTTTAAATTACTTTAGTTATTCCAAGCAGTTTTTCTTGGGCTTTTTGATCTTTTTGATAATGCAGGTTTCGATAGGTCTTGTGGTGCAATACCCCCTATATAAGCTATAATTATTGATTCAAATAATGTCTGATTTTTAAGAATTTTAAATGCGTGCATAGGTTCATTTTGTTTAGCATACTCATATAAATAATATGTTTTGTTCTTAGTATAACCCGTTTGATTGAAATAGTGAGATTTTATATTTTTATTATTGGTTTTAACTATTATTTCAACTTTATTTTTTGCAGGAATATTATCTAATTCATTTGAAGTAGTGTTAATAATAATTATTTTTAAAACACCATCTTCTCTGTTATTCATTTTTCTTAATTCAATTGTTCCTTGCTTTTTAGTTTCATCATTGGTAGTATTTGGGAACACTATATCAAATTTAGAAACAGATGATGTATTAATATCTATATTATTATTTTCTAATTCACTCTTTAATCGATCATTTAATTGCTTATTATCTTTTAATTCGCTTTCCATTATAGAAAGATTAGTCGTTAATTCACCTTTACTTATTGCTAATTCACTATTAAAATCTTTTTGATCCTTTAAAGTATTAGTTAAATCTTTAATTGTATCATCAAGATTTTTTATTTTTTCTTCTAATTCATTTTTTTCTTCATTTAATTTTTGATTTTCTTTTTCTGACATTTGTTTGTAATTTTCCATATCATTTGTTATATTAGTAATTTGCAATTGTTGATTTTTTATTTTTTCTTCTAATTCATTTTTTTCTTCCATTAAGCTTTGAATTGTTTCTTCTTTGGTTTTAAGTTCTTGTTTACTTAAATTAAATTCTTCTTCTAATAATTTTTTAGTCACATTTATGTCATTTTTATCATTGATTAGAGTTATTATTTGTTGTTCTAATTCTCCTTTTTCTTGTTGTAATTGTTCATTTTCCTTATTTCTTTGTTCTAATAAATTTCTTAATTGATCAGCACTATTACTTTGTTCACTTTGCAAATTAGTTATTTTAATTTCAAGATCTTTTATTATTTGTAATTGTGTTTCTTCTTTTTGTTTAGCAACTTCAATTTGTTGTTCCATATTTGTTATTTTCTCATTCCATTTTTGTTCATTAACTTCTTTTTCGTTTTCTAAAACTGCTATACGATCATTTAATTCTGCTATTGTATTATTTAAATTTGTTTCAGATGCTAATATTTTTTGTTTTTCTAATGTTAATTCTTCTTTTAAACTAGTTAATTCTGATTCTCCAGTGATAATTTGTTGTTCGAGGTCATTAATTTTTTTGTCTTTATTTTCATTTTCTATTTTTAAAGTATCGTATTCACTTTGTAACTTACTTAAATTACTTTCTAATTGTTTTTTTTCTTCTTTTTCTTTTACATACAATGGTTTTAGTTCATCAAGTTCTGATTGTACTTTTTCAAGTTTATTTTCAATTTCTAATTTATTTTTTAATTCTTCTTCTTTTTCTATTAATTTGTTTTTTAATTGTTCTATTGTACTTATGAAACCACTAATATCTTCACGTTTAACATATTCTCCTGATCTATATTGCGCAAGTTCATTAACAGTCATATTAAATAATGATTCATACTCTTTTAAATCTTCATTTTGTTTTTGTAAATCTTTTATTTTAGTCTCAAGATCATTAACTAATTCGTCTTTTTCTTTTACTAAATTACTTTTTTCTGTTTCAAAAATATTTTTTAACTCTTCTTTTTCACTTTGTAATTTACTTTGTAATTCTTCTTTTTCACTTTGTAATTTACTTTGTAATTGTTCTTCTTTTTTAACTTTTTCACTTTGTAATTCTTCTTTTTTACCTTTTTCACTTTGTAATTCTTTTATTTGATTTTCTAATTTTGAAATTATTGTTATTTTATCATTTAAAGTAGTATTAATAGTCTCATTTTTAGTTTTTAATTTTGATAATTGTTCTTCTAAACTGGAAATCTCAGTTATTTTATTTTGTAATTCTTGTGTATCTGATTTATTTTGATTAATTGTCTCTTCTAATTTTTGTTTTTCTCTATTTAATTTTTCTTTTTCACTATTTAATTGTGAAATTTTTTCCTGATATGCGTTTATTTGTCCTTCATTTAAATTATTGTTATTATTTTTTTTTAATTCATTTGTATATAAATTATTTAATTCTTCTTTTTCACTTTCTAAATTATTTATTTTACTTTGTAATTCTTCTTTTTCACTTTCTAATTTAGTACTTACACTAACCATTGTGTCTGCAATTTTATTAACATCTATACTATGTTGATTTTTTAACTTTTTTATTGTATTTTCTCTTCTCTTAACACGATCTTTTAAAAGTTGTACACCCGTATCAACTTTATACTCTATTGCATTTTGTAACTGTTCTATTTTACTTTGTAATTCTTTTTCTTTTTCCTTAAAACTTTCTACGTATTCTTTAATTTCGTTTAACTTAGCTAATGGTTGAAATTGTTCACTACCTGCTGTTTGATCTTCAACAAGTTTAATATCTTTAATAACATTATTAATATCTTCTTGATATTTTGTTAACTTTTCTATTTCACTAGTTAAATCTTTTACTATTTTAAGTTCATTGATAGCATTTTGAACAGCCTCGTATTTGCCTTTGTTGTTTTCATTTTTTAAAGTAAAAATTGTTTCTAATAATTCTTTAAATTGATCTTCATTTATTTTTTCTATGTATTTTTGTGGTGTTAATTGTGAAATATTAGCATCTTTATTATCAGAATTAGTAAATATGTTTTTAATTAATTTAGCCAATTCATCTTGATTTATTTTTTTTAATTCTTCTTCTTTTCCTTTTTCTTTTTGATTATTTAAATAAATAATTAAATTATTTATAGTATCAGAGTTAAATGAATTTGTGGTTTTTTCTAATTCACTCAATAAATAATTGTTATATAAATTATGTGCATATTCTGGTGTATAAGTATATGCTACTATTTTTAATTCAAGTTTTTTAATATCATTTTCTGCATTTTTTATTTCGTCAACAAGTTTTCCCAACTCATTGGCATCAGCTTTCTTACTTTTCTTACTAGCTAAATTATTTCTTAACTTTTCTAAATTTCTTTTTTTAGCTTCTAAAGCATAATTTATCTCTTCTATATCTGTTGTTACTAATGTATATTTATCAAAAATAATAGTTTGCGAATCAGAGTTTGTTGGGTTATATTCACCTTTTTCAAAAATACCGTTATTCCATTGTGCAATACCTGTTATATTTTTATTTAATTTTTGATTTTCTTCTTTTAATTTTTGATTTTCTTTCTTGGCTATTCCATAATTTTTAAAAATTTCTTGTCGTTTATCTGATACTTTTTTTTTAGATTTTTTTGCTTGTTCATTTAATTTTCTTAGTTCATTGGACAACTTGTATCTTTCAGTAATATTTGTTTCAGTTGCAAGTTGATTATGTAAAATTTGTTGGTTTTCAGCTATTTTATTATATTCTTTAATAAGTGGATTTAATTCATCAAGATCATTTATTTCTAAGTTATTAGTTAATTGATTTTTTAACAACCAATTCTTTTGAGCTGCCTCTATTATTAACTCGTTTGTTAAACTTCCTTCTTCTGATAAATATTGATATAATTGGTCTTTATTAAGACTTTGAACAGTAGGAGCAGGGTCGGGGGCGGGAGCGACACCAGGAGCAGCAACAGGGGTGGGAGCAGGAGCAGAAGTAACAGGGGCAGCAGGGGTAGCAACAGCAGGAGCAGGGGCAGCAGCACCAGGGGCAGGAGCGGAATTTTTGTAATCTATATAACTTTGAGTTATTTCTTGAAGATTTTCATAAGAATTATTTGTAGCATTAAGCCATTTAATTGTTTTTTCATTTAAATCAATAGTTAGTTTATAATTATCTATAATTTTATCCTTTGATTTATAATTTGTTATTAAATTGTTAAGTCTTGCAATTTCATTATTTAATTGTCCTATATCAGATTGATTATCTGCTATTTTTTTATTTAAATTTTCATTTATTTTATTAATTTGACTATTATCAGTATTAAAATTATTTTTATAATTTATAAATTCATCCACTAGCCCCCTAAAATCATTTTTTAATTTTTCTATTTTCGCTTGTTGTTCATTAATTCTATTTATAAAACCATTTTTTTCTTGATCAATTTTATTTTTATTATTATTAAATCCATCTAAGTATTTATCAAGTTCGCTTTTGTACTTACTTCTTACATTATTTAATTCATCTTTTAAATTACGATTTTCATTTTGTAATTTATTAACTTCATTGTTAACTTCCGTAAGTTTTTGATTTTCAAATTGTAAACTTGCATAATCAGCTTTAACTTTATTAATTTGGTTTTCCAAACTAGTTTTTACCTTTTTCCAATCCTCTATTTCGTTATTTTTTTCATTTTTAATTTTTTCAATTTGTTCTTGAGCTTCTCTTTTTGTTTCGTTATTATTATTTTGTTTTAATATACTTATTTCACTTTCTTTTTCTCTAATTTTATTTTTTGCATTTTCTAATTGATCTTGCAATTGTTGAATATCGTAGTTTGAACTTACATTATTTTCAATTTCATTTATTTTACTTTGTAATTCGGCAATTATTTTGTCTTTTTCTAAAATATTTTTTTCATTATTTAAATTTTCAGTTCTACTTATTGCAGAATTAGGATCATTATTTAACTGAAAATTTAAATTATTTATTTGTTGTTCATATTCTTCAATTTTTGTATATAATTCTTTCTTTTTTTCAATTTCTTCTTTTCTTTTTTCTTTTAATTTTTCAATATAAGATTTATCTTTTTCACTTACTTTTTCAAGTTCTTTAAGTTGACTATTTAGTTCATCGATTATATTTTGTTTTTGATTAGACAATTCAACAGACTTGTTGTATTTATTTTTATAACTTTCAAGTTCTTTTTGAATATTAATAAGTTTAGTTTCATACTTTTCATTTTCTTTATCAACGCGACTTCCAACTTGAACAGATTGATTTTCAAGTCGTGTTAATTTGCTAAGTTGTGCATCATATTTTTTTTCTAAGTCATTAATTTTCTTTGTAAGATCAACAATTTTATTTTTTTCATTTTCTAATTGTTCATTTTTTTGTTTAATTTGTTGTTTACCGGTTGTTAAGACTTCATTTAATTGTTTAGCAAGTTCATTATATTTTTGTTCACTTATAGAGCCTTCATTTTTGTATTTTTCAATTGTTTGTTTTTGATCATTTATTTCTTCTTTTTGTTTTTCAAGATTTTTAATAGCTTGTTCGGTACTATTTTCAAGTTCATACGTTTTTCGTTGGCTTTCATTTAATTTTTCCAAATAAGCTATTTTAGCATTTTCAAGAATAGCTGCATAATCCTTAACAGCATTGTTTGCTGCAAATGATACGTCATTATCGTATTTCATTTTTAATAACTTTTCTTTTTGTTGATTTTCATTAATAGCTGTTTTTAAAACATCAAGAATGTCTTTATGGTTAGCCATTTCCTTTTTCATATCTGAAATTTGGTTATCATAATTTTTAGTTTTTTGTGCAGATGCTATTTTTTGCTTAGTGTTTTTAATTTTATCTTTGTACTCACTAATCTGTTCTTTTAATTGGTTAACAGTTTCTTTAGTATTTGGTTGTTTTTTAACTGTTGCCATATTTTTTATGAATCTATTCAATATCCAATTGTGAGCCTTTGTACTGTTATCGTCAATACCTTCCATGTCATAAACATTTGGTTGATTTCTAAACTTCCATGAATCAGCGCTATTAGGCTTTAAAACATTTTTTGCCTTTCTATTAACATCGCGCATCATACTGTTTACATTATTATTGTAATGCGTTGCAATGATTTCCATTGCTTGTCTTTTTCCAACTGGTTTATTATTATTTTGCATAACCATCTTTATACATTATGCAATCAAAAAAATTAATAGAAATATGTTCTAACTCTTCCAAGCATCGAATGTTTGCCCTTACCTATTCTATAATGAACATGACGTTTTATATACTTACCGGAAGGAACAATGTAACCAGTGCTTTTTCTTATTTTTAATATTGCTTCGCCTTTTTCGTTTGTTGTTGTAATTCCAGCATTAGAATAATCAGCGTATGCTTCAAAAACATCCGTTGTTTTATCCGATGATGCCCAGTATACTATTTTTGCATTAGGTATCGAAGTACTTATTTGCAGTTCTTCTGTTGCATCTTCTGGCTCTTGGTCTTGTAAAATATTATGAGGAAATACTGTTTGTCCTAAAAATGGTAGCCAATTGTCTCGTTTTATAGCAAATAAAAATGCACTTATTCCTGCTAAAATATAAACTGGCTTTTTCAAAGGCATAAAGTAATCCATTATACTAACATTGAATACGCTAAGTGCGAGTTCCAATGCAGCAAAAATTATAAATCCTGCTAAGTAAAAATGAATATTATATTCAAGTAATTCAAGCATTATATATTATAAGTTAATATTTAAAGGTTTTAAGGTTCTTGTTCAGTATCACTATCTACTTGTTCGCCTAAATAAATAAGAGCATTTCGCGATGCAAGTTGTTGTGCATGTGTCTTTTTATTGCTAATACCGTATCCAATAATAGTATTTCCATCGTAACCATATACACCTTCTTTAAATCTTTTTCCAGAAGCACCGTTTATGTCAACAATAGATGTATAACGCGGTACTTGCCCATCAAAATTAGTTTGATAGTATCTCATTAACTGATGTTTATAATTACCATCGTGACTTATAATGCGAGTAAGGTTTACGTGTTGTTCAACCACATTGATAACGAATAATTGACACGCTGCAAATCCAGGTGAACAATTTTTTATATCTATTGTTTCTTGTATTTTTGGTTCTAGTGTGCTGTAAAGCGCACCAATAAACGATTCAAAACAGTCTTCCATAATCGTTTGTGCACAACGCCCGTATTTCTTTTCAATTTCGTCAGAAATTAATATGTACTCGTTAAAATTCATTTTTTGCGCTATTTTAGACAGTGTTTTACCACATACAAGGCGTCCTTTCATTGTTGTCATCCACCCTTCACGCATTGTAGGATATCGTGTTGTTAAATAAAAAGTTATTACGGATCCAAGCATAGAATCACCAATAAATTCAAGACGTTCATTGCTCTTGTTTCTGAAAGGTACAACATTTGGTTTGTTATAATAAGGATCTTGACTGGAATCTAAATGTTCAGAATCTTCCAGTGCATATGAATTATGGACAAATGCTTGCTTAAATAGTGAAAAATCTTTTATTTGTTTTGTATTTATACCGTATATTTCGAGTATATTTTTTACTTCTTTGTCACTTATAAGTTTGTTGCATGGATTCAAACTATGTATTGTTTTCTTTTCCATTTTACTATTTTGAAAAGAGAAATCATTTTTAAAAATATATTATTTAAAATAAACATGAAGTTTGATGACAATATTTATAATGCGTTAAATAGTTATAAACCAAAAACTATTAAAACGTTTGAACAAAATATTACACGTATTATAAAATTGTTTCATACAAGCGGACCAATTGTATTAACAAAAGAAGATTGCATTTTTTATTTGTTAAACAATGAAAACACAAAAGAAACAATTATTGCAAATATACAAAATAAAAATTCGCTTGCTGTTTGTACTTATGCGTGCTATGTAATTTTAAATAAGTTAAATCTTGATCATAGCGTATACTTTGAATTATATAAAACATATTCTGCAGAAAGTATGGATGAGCGTACTTATGCAGATGCGTCAAACAAGGAAAAAAATAATTTTTTAACAATGGATGACGTACGTCAGCGTCAATTTGAACTCGAAAAAAAAGTAATGAACATGTACGAAGACACTGCTAATAGTTACACATTTTTGAATTTATACCAGCAATATTTACTGTGTTCATTGTATGCTTTTTATCCAGCATTGCGAGGGCAAGACTATTATGAAACACAACTAATACAAAGCGATGAAAATGTAACAACTGAAAGCAATACTTATAATTTAGCTACTGGAACACTTATTATAAAGCATCACAAAACCGAAAGAAAAATAGGAGACAAAGTACTCCAATTACCGGATATCTTACAATCTATTATTTTAAAATGGAGTCAAATAAATCCTACAAATTTCCTTATTATAAACACCAAAACGAAAACCAAAATAACTCAGCAAGCATTTACTAATCTTTTAAACCGTATTTTTGAACCAAAAAAAGTAAGCTCGAGCATGCTTCGAAAAATATATGTATCCGATTTTTTGATGCATAACCCTAGTGCAGAAGAGCGAAAGCGCATAGCCAAAATAATGGGTCATGGTATTGCTTCGCAAGAATTCGTTTACAGTAGATTCAAAGATCTGTACGTAAATAATGAAGAAATGTAATATATAATAAGTTAAATGCATAAACTTTTATTTGTTCAATACGAAAGCTGCAAGCATCATATTAAAATTTTTGTAGATACCATGGTTAATAACTATGGATTTACTCTTGTAAATATTTCTAGTGGGTTTAAATATAATACTAGTATTACCCAGTTATTGAATGACCTTTCTATTACACTTTATGACGTAAAATGTTTCTTTGTCATAGATAGTTATAACGACATATTAGTACACCATATATTCAATGACTTTTATGATTATTCTAATATAAACAGGTATATATACACGGATAGTTTTCATATTGAACAAGACACAAAAAGCATAAATTATTACAATAATTTCATAAAAATTTTTACGCCACATTTAAAACAGTTTCTTCAAAAATATGACGTTAACAGCTCATTGGTTTATTGGGTACCACATGCTTCTTCTTCTTCTTCTTTTAAACATGAAAAAGTAGAAAAAAAGTTATTGGTTTGCGGTAAAAATTTATCTACACACCCATTTAGACGTAAAATGATAAAAGAATCTATAAATGAGCTAATAGAATACAAAGAATGTGTAACGCAAAATGAATTAAAAAATTATACTGCTTGTTTTGCAGATTGTTCGTCAATGCACTTTATAGGTCCGTTGTATTTTGAAATACTTATGAGTGGGTCATTGCTTGTTGGTGAAGACAACTGTTATGAAGACTTAATAAAACTTGGAATGATTGAAGGTATACACTACATACGGTGTACTGAAAGCGACATAATGCAAAAATTGGACTGGATATTTGACCCTATAAATGAACCCAAAATTAATATTATTAAAAAGAATGCAGTTAATTTAGCAACAAAGCTACATACAATTGAGCGTCGTATTGACCACATAATGCGGATTATAAACAATTATTCAATAAAAGAATTATTTCTTTTAAGTGATTACAACTCGTTAAATAAGTATCACATATTTGGGATTGAAAAAAGTGGTACACATGCTATTACAACATGGGTTCATAGAATGCAATCAAATTCTATTTTAATTGACGATGCAACTAAGGAATTTTGCACTCCGGATTCATTAATACCAAAAATAAGCGAAGAAACAAACAAAGTAAAATGCTATGAAAAAGTTGTAACAAATTTTTCGTCAAAACAACCATTGTTATTTTTACATAAAAATAGTCCAATGGTTGAAGTAAATACTATTATAACAGATTGCAAAGTTTTGATATCTAAATTAATAATAATAATTCGAAACCCATATAACAATTTAGCAAGTATATTAAAAAATTATTTAAAAGAAGACGAAATAGCAAGCATTATAAAAAAATTTATTGATTTATGGAAGCAATACTTTTATGTTTGTATGCAATATCCTGAATGTGTTGTTGTATACGACGAATGGGTAAACAGCAGGGGTTATCGAGTTGCTGTTGCAAATAATCTTTGTTTGTCAAACAAGGAAAAAAATATATTTCAAATTACAGAGCGTGGTAAGAGTTCTTTTGATACAAATTCAAAAAATATTGAAATTAACTCAGTATTACGTCGTTATGAAAATTACAGAAGCAATGAATTGTATAATGAACTAGTAATGAATGACAAAGAACTAAAAGTAATGTGGAACAGCATAACTACTGTGTTTTGCAGTTCTTTAAAAAATTACAAATATAGCATAATGACTAATACGCCCGCACTTATTATTTAGACATGAAATTCATATTTTGTGCTTTATAGTTTTCGTCTTGATTTGGTTGTTCCATTAGCGATTGCTCTGTTGGTAGTATTTCTAGTTGTTCTTTAATTATTTGTTTTGTTTGGGCATCTTGTAGTACTTGCATTCCGATATTGGTTGCTTTTTTATTATCGACTATTTCAAATTGTTGGTCAATAATACTTTTTTGTTCTTCAAATAACATGGCTAAGTTTTCTGTTTTAAAATTTTCAGTATTAGTACTATGAGTCAAATAAGCTATTGCTAACAAAATTCCAATAATAGGGTCATATGAAGTCAGTAATATTATGAAAATTATCCATATAAGACGATAAATAGTGTTATTAAACAACGTTTTCATAATGTTTTCAGACGGTGCTATAAAAATAGCGTAAACTGCTGCAGCTATTGTCAATAATAAAACATTATTTTTAAAAAATGGTGCAAGATATTGAGTTTCAAAATTAACAAGTTCGCTTATAATAGTTTCCATGTTTATACACTTGGCTTATAAATTTATTCTTAAAAGTGTTTCATCTAATAATATAAGATGAAATTTTATTTGATTGCTGCTTGTGACAAAGAAAATGGTATTGGAAAAGACAACACCATACCATGGCATTCTAAACAGGATTTATCTTATTTTTATAACAAAACATCTACTCGAAATTCAAACAAAAACGCACTTGTAATGGGTATTAAAACATTTAATGACATTATTGATAGTGTTGGTGAAAAAATTATTCAAGGCGACAATGGCAACAGAATATTTATTGTATGTACAAGTAATACTGAAAACATAAAAAATTACAATGATAATGTTAAATATTACAAGGGAGATATTGCTCCTTGGAATCTTCGCTTGTTTATTGAACAAAATAATAATTGTTATATTGATAAAGTTTTTTATTGTGGAGGTCAGTCAATTTATAATCAAGCGCTAGTGTATATTCCATACATGGAAGAAATATATATTACACAATTTGCAGAACAAAGCTTTGTTTGTGATAAACACATTCAAATAGATCAAATATCAAGCTTATGCTCACGTATTTGTTGTTCGCGGTTTATGTGTGATTCTCTTGGTCTTGGTTTCTTTATAACGTATGTACCTACTTGGTCGTTATACGAAACCAATAAATACGAGTCAAAATATATGAATCTTTGCAAAAATATAATGCTTTATGGTGAATGGCGTGATGACAGAACTGGTGTTGGTACAGTTTCATTATTTGGTACTCGAATGAGTTTTGACTTGTCAAATGATACTATACCTGCGTTAACTACTAAAAAACTTGCTTATAATGCAGTAATAAAGGAACTTTTGTGGTTTATTTCTGGCTCTACTAATTCTAAAGTGCTTGAAGAACAAAATGTTAAAATTTGGACTGGTAATACAAGTCGAGAATTTTTAGACAAACGAGGTCTCAATGATTTAGAAGAAGGAGACATTGGAGCTGGTTATGGTTTTCAATGGCGTCATTTTGGTGCAGATTATAATGGTATGGCACAAAATTACGACAATCAAGGTGTTGATCAGATTAAAAATATTGTACATATGCTAAAACACGATAAATATTCCAGAAGAATACTTCTTAGTGCATGGAATCCGTCTATGTTAGATAAAATGGCATTACCTCCTTGTCATTTGCTAGTACAGTTTTATGTGACAAACGAAAATGAACTTTGTTGTCAAATGTACCAGCGAAGTGCAGATATATTTTTAGGAGTTCCGTTTAATATTTTCAGTTATGCTCTTCTTACACATATGCTTGCAAAAACATGCTCATTAAAAGCCAAGAAACTAGTATTGTGTTTTGGAGACACTCATATTTATCAAAATCATAGCAATCAAATTAACACCCAGCTTTCACGTGTTCCTATGAAATTTCCAAAAATATTTTTAAACGAAAAAATAGAAAACATTTTTGATTACACATTTGATGACATTAAAGTATTAAACTATGATTGTCACCCTGTTATTCGTGCGTCAATGGCAGTATAAAATTATATAATTTATTATATAGTTATGACAACATTGCGTGATAGATTATTGAAATCCAAAATTAGTAGAAGTTCTTCTAACCCTGTACCACAAAAGAAAAATAAAGACGAAGTAGTTATTTCACCTAGTATTGACAATAGTATATTTTTAAAATTATTGGACAATAATGATTCCAAGGATGCTATTCATAATAGAATAAATAGTGTTGAAGATAAATTAAACCAAATTGTTCAAATAATTAATAATAAAAGTTATTTGAAAAATGTTTTAATGGAATTGCTTGATACATTAGATGAACCAAATAACGAAACAAATGTTATTGAAACTTTAAAAATTGAACAAGAAGAAATTTTAAAAGATTTTAAAATTGAACAAAAAGAAATTTTAAAATCTTTTAAAATTGAACAAAAAGAAATGCATGAAAATAATTTAGAAAAAATTAATATTTTAAATAAAAAAATAATAAAATTACAAGAAGAATTAATGGAAAAAAATAGTTCAATGTTGTCAAAAATAAATGACAATATTTCATCCATAAATATGAAATTACTTTCTAAAATCCAAGAAAACTTTTTGTTAAATAATTCTTCTATTGCGGAATTAAAAAATTGTTACGAAGAAAAAGTTGTACAAGAAAATAATAAGTTAAAAAAACTTATTACAGAATCAAACGATGTGTTTATAAATAAATTGTCAACATTTGGTAGTGAAAATAAAATTAATGTAAATAATGAATTACACAAAATTGAACAACGTATTGACATTATAAATAGAAATTTACAAAGAAATACTGCAAAAGAAATAATGGAAAATTATACAATGGAAATGTCACAACTTAATATTAAACTTGAATCTATAAAAACAATACAAATTAATGACAATATGCAAAATAATTTGCATAAACTAAAAAATCGTGTTCAAAAAATAGAATCATTGCTTAAATGCAGCGACAATCATTGACACATGAATTAAATTATTTTTACCTAAAGATAATCTGCTTTCAATAGTAGAAAAAGTATTAATAATTTTTATTTTGCGTGTTATGTCCATTTTACTGTTGACTATTATTTCCAACATACTTTCTACTAAATTCATTACGTTCCACGTATTGTATTTTATTTTTTCATCCAAATAATAAATACCCTCTTTAAGATCGTGGGTTTCAATGTAGTCAATAGTTTCTTTAACTGTTTCTTCTGGTACAAAACCTGTGAATTCGTAAACATTTTCCTTTGTTATATTATCATAAAGTGAAGATACGCATTGAAAAATATTTAACATTTGTCTGAAATCTTTATTTGATTTTATAATAGCCTGAATACCATCATCTTGTATATTTACATTTTCTTTATCGGCTATTTCTTTAATACGGTGTATCATATTTTCATTGTTTAGCATATTAAAACGTAACATTGTACACCTTGATTGAATACCTGGTAATATAGAGTGTATATTGTTACAAATTATGCAAAATCTACAGTTCTTGCTGTATATCTCAATGACGCGTCTTAATGCACCTTGTGCTTCAATAGTCATTGCATCTGCTTCGTCAAGTATAATAAATTTTATTTTATCGGACATAGACTTTGCATAGTCTGGAATAACTGTTCTTACAATGTCTATACCTCGATCGTCGGAAGCATTTAATTCTAATATATAAGACTTGTAATTATCACCGTAAAGAAGACGTGCAATGGCTAGTGCCATGGTTGTTTTTCCACACCCTGGAAGACCATAAAGTAATAAATGTGGCATTTGGTCTTTTTTTATTAGGTTTTTTAGCGTTTGTGTTTTGTAAGAACTATCAATGATATCATCGAGGTTTTTTGGTCGGTATTTTTCTATCCATGGTAAACTACTCATTTATTTTTAGTTCTTTATCTTTTTATGTATATTTTTCTCTTTCTTCTGTTTCTGATATTGAAGTATCTGTCATTTGTTCCTCTTCAACACCGTTTTCAAACTCGATATCATTTATTATTTTTTCGTCGGCTCTAAATTTTTTGACTTGACTTACGTTATTGAAATTAACACTTTGTAGTTTATCGATTATTTGCTGTTCACTACGTTTTGAATTTTCAAGAGTATTTATCCGTGTTACTTCATCTAATCCTATGGGAGTTGGTGAAACTACATTGTTTGATCTATTAATATATTTTTTATAGTCTTTGTAACTGCTGTACATACCGTAAAAAAGTTCATAACAAATAATACCTATTAATAATTCTATGCATGGCATATACCATATGTCAATTGTACCTGTATAATAATGAATTAAAAATACAAGCAATGAAATTGCTAATGCTAATAATAATTTTTCTAAAAGCATATATACGTAAAACTACACAATTAATTTACTATTTTAACACAAATGGCTGAAAGTGTTTATAAATATGTTTCTGACAAACTAAAATGCGAAACAAAGTGGACCGACGATCAGGCAAAAATATACGATTGTTTAAAACTTTTACTCGCAGATTACAGAATAGAAAAACAAATTTACAAATTAAATGATAAATATGCAGATTACAAAAAATTTATTATGTGTCGTCCATGGTACAATGGAAATAAAAATAGGCTTTATATTGATAATTTAACACGTAATTGCGTGCTTTCTGAAAAAGTAATTAATGATGAAGAACGGGGTACACGAATAGTGTTATTTTTTAAAAATTTTAATTGTAATTTGCAGCTATTTCATGACAGAAAACTAGAACTTTTTTATGGATATTTTAGTCACAAAAATTCAAAAGAAACTGGTTATTTTGCTTGTAATAACCCACATAAAAACATTCAAGAACAAAATGTTATGAAAATACCTGATTTTGATGCCATGTACAAGATTTCCAATATTATGGACTCTATGATAACAAAAAAGAATTTTATGCTGTTTATCATAGATACAATTAGATATTATTGTGTGGACAATCAAACAGTATTAAACATAAAAATTGGTTTAAATTATAACATTACATTAGAACAATTATATCAGCAAATATACAGTTAAAAATAAATTATTTTATTACAAATGAATTTTACTGATCCAATAAAAAATAATCGCAAAAAACCTCTTTGGACAAATGAGTTTAGTCCTAATAACATAAATGACATCGTAGGCAACCAAGAAATAATAAAAAATATTGGTCCAAATAATTTTGTTTCTATGCTTTTAATTGGTCCACATGGTTGTGGTAAAAGTACTTTTGCAAAACTAATAGCAAAAAACGCTTTGGGTAATAACGTAAAAACAAATTTATTAGAGCTTTATAGCTCTATTAATAGAAACAAAGTTTATACAAATAATAAATTAATAATTGACAACAAAAATATCGATGATTTTATTCATAGTGCAAACTCGCAGTTAAAATTAAAAATAATTATTGTTTATGACATAGATACTACTCCAGCCGATACACAGCACTTATTTTTAAATTTATTACGTGACAATAATTTGCGAATAATTTTTACTGCAAATAACACGCATACATTAAGTGATACACTATTGTGCAATATTATGGTAATTAATATGACACAACTTTATTATTCTGAAATATTTTATGTAATGAATAAGGTATGTGATGCTAAAAATTTGAAATTATGCGAAGATGTACAGCGTGCTATTTGTATTAACTGTAATGGGGACATAAGAAAACTTTTTAATATACTTCAGCTAGTGAGCGGAATAGATGATTTATCATTAGACAATTTTTATAAACTTGTTGATATACCTTCTTATGAATGTATAAAATTAATAATCAATAATTGTAAAAATGGTAATGCAAATGGTGCTTATATGGAACTTAATTCATTATTACAAAATGGGTACGACATAACAGACATTTTTGATATCATAGAAAAAACATTGCTGTATATGGACATATTGGATCCGGATTTTCCAAAAGAAGACCAAGACTATTTGCTTATGTGTGCAACAAATTTTATAATGTTTAAAAATCATAATAAAATCCAGCTTTACAGTATGATAAACACTATGTTAAATAAATAATTATTGTTTAAGGAAAAAGTCGTCTGGTAAATTATTAACCTTTTTAATAAATTCTAGTCCGTTGTTGAGACCTTCATTGTAAGATATTTTGCCACTATTTAAATCATTAAACTGTGTTAGCACATGTTCTAGTAATTCAAAATTAACTGCATCATCCATTACCATTGTTGCTATTGATTTTGGACATTTTTCAATAAAAAGTTTGAATGTACTTTTTAAATAATCTTCTTTTTCCTTTTTTAGATTATTGTATTCATTTGTAGCTGCATTAAGCGCATTTTGAATGTCCCTGTTATTGGGATCTGTTTGAAACATTGAATACAAATCACGGTTATTTTGTTGAATCGTGTTCATACGACTTGTTAAATCTATTATTTTTTTGTCTTTTTGTTTGAACTCCTCTATGAGGTGTACATACTTTAAAATCATATCTTTTGATAGCTCCATTATAGTATAATGCTATTTTAATTTTTAAACTAAAATAATAGGTATATTATATTATGAAAGTTCCACCGAATACTGCTTTTAAAAAATTATATTTTTTATTAAAAGAAAATCCATTAGTCAAAATACCTGTTATTCCAGAGTTTGAAAAGCAAAACGGGGGGAAAAAGTTTGAATTAGAGAATGGCTTCTTTATGGTTTGTGCTTAATGCTTGAATGCTTGAATGCTTGAATACTTGAATACTTGAATACTTGAATGCTTGAGAATTTATTATTAAAAACAAACAAATAAAAAGAAACAAATAAATGTTAAAATTAATTGTAGACAACAGAGAACATGCAGTTATAAAAAATCTTAATATAGACTATGAAACTGCACAGCTGTCCATTGGTGATTTTCAATTTTGGAATGATGACCAGCTTATTATGGTAATTGAACGAAAAACTTATGCAGATCTTGCTGCATCAATAAAAGACGGACGTTATTCGGAACAAAAATATCGATTAAATGAGTTATCCAAAACAACTGGTTGTTCAGTAGTCTATTTTATAGAAGGCAAAATAAACAACAACTATAACATACCTGAAGCTACATTAAAAAGTTGTATTTTATCATTAATTTCAAAAGAGAGTTATGAAGTTTTGCAGTTAAAAAACTGCGAAGAAACAATATTAGCACTTAAATGTATACTTATGATGGAACATAAAGTAAGCATAATAGAAGATATTGAACAGGAAAATGTTGAACAGGTTATTATGCAGTTATATAAAAAAATTAAGGAAAAATCAAAACATGCTAGTCATAGCTGTAATTATAATGAAGCATCACTAAAAACAAAGAAAAAAACAATGATGAACCCACATAATGTTTTTGTACAACAATTATGCATGGTAAAAAGTGTTTCGTTAACAATCGCAGAATGCATTGCAAATAGTTATCCAAATTTTTCTTCGCTTTTTAATGCATATGAAAAATGTGAAAACGAAAAATCAAAAATAAATTTACTAAAAAATCTTTCATATAAAACAGACAATAATTTAAGACGAAAAGTTGGTCCAGTTGCTTCAAAAAATATTTATGAATCTATTTATGGTGAAACTATTTGTCTCGTATAAAAAGAATAACTTTTTTCTTGTTTTTAATAAAATGATACTGTTTGTTGAAAATTATAAAATATTTCAAAACTGGGCATCTAAGACGTATCCGTTTAAGTGTCAAGCTTTAAAAGACGATCCCAGAATAGATACGTACGACTTTGGTAACAGTTTAAGAAATATAAACTACAATGACTACGAAACTATTATTTTTGGTTGGCATGGTATACCAATAAATAAATATTATACTCGTAATCACGCTTTTTATTCAAATTATATTGAACACCTTGAAGACGAAGAAACAGTAAACGAAATTATTGAACCGCTTATATCTTGCAATAATATCAAAAAATACATTATGGTACAAGACTTACACAATGAAGATTATAAAGATGGGCTAAAGGGACTAATAAGTTATTTAAATAAGTACAATATAACCGGTATAATAACACCATATAAAAATACTAAAAACATTAACACCGTATTGTCTGCAACAAAAAATTTAAAAGTTATTTGGATACCACACCATATTGATACGCAATATTTTAAAAATTATAACCAAGAAAAAAAGTATGACGTTTTATTGTATGGTAATGACAATACAAAATATTATAGTTTTAGAAACAGAGTAATAAATCTACTTTTGGAAGAAGGAAAAAATAACGGTATTATTGTGCATAGAATTCCTAGACCAAGAAACTATTTTAGGTACAATGCAGCAATATCCAATGCAAATCTTTCCAAGCTAATTTCTAGATCAAGATTAACACTATGTACATCTTCGTGTTTAGATTATTTGCTTGGTAAATACTTCGAAACTTCATTTTCGGGTTCAGTTATACTTGGTAACATGCCGGAAGATGGCAAACAAATATGGAAAAATAATTATGTACATATTGATAATAATATGAGCGACAATCAAATTATTGAAACTATTTCTAATGCACTAAATGACGAAGAATTATTGAAAACTATTTCATCAAACATGTATAAAGTAACGACGTCTAATTTTCCTCTTTCTTCTTTTGTAGATCATCTTTGTGATCAACTGTGAACATATTATATACAATTGCCCATGGATCGTCTTGGTTTCCACGTGTTTTAAATTCCTTACTTACGCACGTTATGTGCATAAGACTAATTTTTAGTTTATCTTTTGATGGACTGTGTTCTTCGAAGTCGCAATACAAAAATTCTTGCGGGTTGGGGTTAACCTTAGTATCTTTGTACATGTTCATTAAATTTTTCTTTATAACAGGGTATTGTTGTGCTTTTAAAAACCGTGCATAAATGTAGTCATGATATAGGTTATTGTATACCTCTTGTAGTGTATTTTCATCTAACATTCCAGTATCAATATATGCTGGATTATTTTTAGTATTTATGGCATCAAGCATTTTAAAATATGTTTTAGTTTTTTTCAAAGCACTTAATGCTAGCGTTGCATTACTTATACCCATAATGTATATATAACGCTTATACTGCAAATAATATTCTATTGTAGGAAACGTTATGTCTCCTACATCAATAGGGTATTGCGTGTTAAAATCACGCATCCAAGCATTACCATTGGTGTTGTTTCCATATTTTTGCGTCATTTTAAATACACGTATTTATAGTGTAATGAGATATTTTATTTTGCTATTTTAATCTATATGGGTAACGTACTTGGCATAAATCTTGTAGACAATACTGTTTACTTAAAAAATAATAATACCAAGTTAGACACACTTTATGAGTTTACTATTTATAGCTGTGTAAACAAGGCTGGGTCATATTATAATGTTATATCCAATGACTGGACAATGACGCCTTATGTAAATAGTGAAAACAGTAATAAATTAGATTTTAAATTTGTTTACAACGACATTAATGGTATTGAATTGTCTTCGATTTATGAAACATATAAAATAGGAAGTATCGGTGGATTAGGGCACATATTCAATAACCCAGTTATAAAGTTAGGCTGGAAGCGTAATAGCAGCTCTTTGGAAAATATTTCCATACATTCTGATATTGAAACTTCTTTGATATATTCCTTTGCAAAAAGAATATACAATAATCACATTCAATTTACATCAAGAAATTATTTAATTAATTATGATAACACGTGCTTGCAAGAAAATCTTCCAGTTATAAATAACTATTATACTAGTGTTACAGAAGATGGTCATAAAGAAGTTATACTTGGGAGTGTAACATTAGGAAAAGGAAAATGGATAGTCATCGGAACAGGAAGCTTCGACTTAGAAAACAAAAAATATTTTTATTTTTCTGACCAAGCTATTGGAGGTGATTATGGTGCTGTTTATGGAAACGACTATTTTCAGCATCTTGCTAGTCATCCTGGTTTATCAGCGTCATTTAGCATACATTATTATTCAACACCAAATACCTTAAAAAACAATAATATGCCTATTAAGTCTTTAATGGTTTACGACTCAAGCAGTGAAAATACTGTTATTTCTTGGTGTACAACATGCGAGTCAAGTAGTGCATCAAAAGTAATATTTGATCCAAATATTTTAAATGTACACAATGATTTGGTTAATGAAACATCTTTATCATATAGCGTGTCAGCATATTGTGTTTCTTTCTAATTCTAATATATATGACACTTAAATTACAAGATACTTTTTTCTTAGATACACAATTACGTGTATTCCATGAACATGAAACTAAAGTAGCAGTATTAAATACTTCAATGGATTATACTCAACCTGTCGAAGAAAGAAAAATATTATTAAGTCTTAATCTTACACCTGGTAAATGGCTTATTCAATGTAGTGGTACTTTTTGTACATCTAAATACGGTGAATATATTTTTTCGTGGTTAGATACAAGTACTAATTGGACACCTAGTGAATGGTCTATTTGGGAAAATAACGATGAACTTTTTTCTACATTTACTAGCATAAAACCAGATAGTTATACTTCAAATTCCTTTAGTGGAAATAATGTATTGTCTAATTATGCAAACCTTGTAATAAACGGTGTTGTTACAATAACTAGTCCAAATACAACATTGAATTGGTCTAGTGCTGCAAGTAATTTAATGTTTCCAAATTGGCAACTTTTCTTAGGAAATTTAAGTTCTGTTCCCCAAAACCCATTAATGCATCAAATACAATTTAATAATGGGCATATAAATAATGCTATTATGATTGCGACGTGTTTGACTGATTAACTGTTTCTTTTATTCCTTGTCTAAAAGGTACAATGACCTTATAGCCAATATATTTTTGTGCTTTTTCTATGGATGCCATAGAATGTGGTACATCACCTTGACGTGGTTCTTTGTATATTGGACTAATATGTGATTTATTGCATTCTTGTGCTATGATTGAATATAGACTATTTATTGATGTATTTTCTTCACTACCAATATTGTATGCTTGTCCAAATGCTTGTTCATTTGTAGTTGTTAATGCCATTATATTTGCGTATACAGCATTCTTTACGTAAGTAAAATCACGTGAATAGCTACCATCTCCGTATATCTGAGCTTGTTCGTTGTTATTACAGTGATTTATAAACTTTGGAATAACTGCTGCATAAGGACCTTTTGGTGATTGCCTTGGTCCAAAAATATTGAAATATCTTAGTCCAATCGTTGTCATGTTGTAACAACGAGTAAATACTTGTGCATATACTTCGTCTATGTACTTTGATACAGCATAAGGCGAAAGAGGTTGTCCCATTATTGATTCAAGTTTTGGACTGTTTGTATCCGAACCATAAACACTGGAACTAGACGCATATACAAATCTTTTTATGCCTAAAATACGGGCATTATTTAAAATATTGAAAAATCCGATTACATTAGAGTCGTGTGTAATGTCGGGCGTAGCAATGGATCGTGGAACAGATCCTAATGCTGCCTGATGACATACTGCATCTAGATCATAATTATCCATAATATTATAACAACAGTCTTTATCTGTTATATCAGCAACAATAAGCATAAAATTTTTATGACCTTGCAAATGTTCGATGTTTTTTATGCTTCCAGTTGAAAGATTGTCAATAACTAGCACATAATGGTCTTGTTTTATTAATTCGTCGCAAATATGCGACCCAATAAAACCTGCACCGCCTGTTACCAATACACGCATTATTCTATAAATATTTAGTGTGTTTTTCAAAGCGTTTTAAAAAATGATTGAATTATAAGTAAATACATCTATGAACAAAGAATCATCTTTTTTTGACGTTATCGAAGGCGATAAAGAACAATCTTTTCTCGAAGAAGCAGTGGTACAATCCGACGAGTTTGTCCCTAGCCAAGAATACAAAGTTGAACATACTTATAATACAATGAAGTATGAACATGAAAATGTTGAATATCCACGCACACTTTTAGCATGTGATATACCACCTCAACTAAAAATGGTTAAAAACTCGAAGCGTGAAAATTCACTGTGTTTGCTTAAACCAGTCGACAAAGATTGCCCTGAAATTGAAAAGCATTATATAAGAATGCTTAGAGGATCAATATGGGAGGAAAAAGAAAAAGAAAGTTATGAGCTTGTAAATGTTTGTCATACACCGTTTAAAATCGTTGTAACACAAACTGAATCTATGTACAAGCTATTGGAGAATAATGGTATCACTGATCTTGTTGATTATTATCAAGATCATATTGATGGACCATTGATACGAGTTTATTATGATAACGGTACTTGGAATGTATCTACATCAAGCTTGATTTATGCTGATGGTCATTGGCAAAACAAGCGTTCATTCTTGGAACTATTTCAAGAAACACTCGAAGCTATTGGAGGTGACATGGAAAAAGACTTGGACAAAGAGTTGTCTTACTATTTCATCATGTGTAACCCTGATTATTTGCAAATCATTGAAATATACAAACATGGTTTGTTTTTCAAGGAAGCAAGAAATAAGTCGTTTGAACTTGTTACTGACGTAAATCTTCCAGATCACTACATGCGTCTGAATACATATTCTGACTGGGTGATCGACGAAACAAACACAGTAATCCATCCACATACGCTATATAGCATTGTGCTTACAAACGGAGATACTATTCGTGTATCTAACTGGATGTATGAAGAGCTGCAAATTATTAAGGGTAATGAATCGCATGTGAATAACATGATCATCAATGTATTGCGAGAACCACATTACAAAATTGAGTTATTTGCATACAATTTCAGTAAGCATTTGGAGATTCTTAACAAAACTAACTATTACATTCAGGTTTATTGTGATATGTTGTTTAAAAAATATCTCAAAAAGGAAACTGTGATTCTTCCTATGGAGCATCCATTACAGAAGAACTTGTATCATCATGTTAAAAAGATGTATGGTATTCAGAACAACGCACGGGAATCAAAGACGCATATTCTTGATATTATTCACAAGAATGACAATATTCCGCGTCAAGGACATCTTGATTTTCGATGGCGTGAAAACTATGTAAGAGACTACATAATGGGTTGCTCTAACGTGGATATCAGCATTTTGGTTAACATGACAAAGAAGTTTCTTGAAGAGCGAGAAAAAAGAAAAGAAAAATAAAAAAATAAAAAATAAAAAATAAAAAAAGAAAAAAATAAAATTACTTTATTACTGGTTTATCTTTTTATGAAAAGATAACCCAAATATTTACTTTATTTTTTGCAATAGTCTTGTAATACTATCTATTATTTTACTTAGTTCTTGTTGGTCGTCTTTGAAATTTACATTACCATTTACTTTTTCAATTGGTATTGTTTCGTTATTTAACCATTCTTTATGGCGATTATCTAGGTTTTCAAGATAAATCAATGGAATGGATTCTTCTTCTTCACGCTTACGCAATTCGTGCTTGCGTCGATAACATTCTTTTGGATCTGTGTCAATATACAGTATTCCATCGAGTTTAGATTTTTTTGACCAATAATTAAACCATTCGTTATAGCAATGGTATTCAACATCGTTTATCATTTTATCTTTGTAGAGTTGTTCTACAAACACATTTTTATCTGTTAACCAAGAACGTTCACCAATAATAAACTTTTCTTTGTTTGCATTGTCGTGCATCTCCATACGTGTAATTACAGTCATTGTTTGAAATATATACGAGTATTTTTGCTGGTCTTTGTAAAACAATTCCAAAAGATTGTAATGTCCAATGTTTTGCCATCGCTCAACTGGTTCAAATAAGAACTCAGTAAGATTGTTTAGTTCTGGTATTTTCGACAAAAGTTCTAGTAGTGTGCTTTTACCACCACCAATATTAGAATCAATGCATATTCTAAATTGTTCGTTTGAATTTTTAAGAATATTTACCAATTTTTTTACAGATTCGTCCATGTTATTTATTACTAATTTTTTATTCATTTTTTAAAATAATTTTATTTTTATTAAATGTTTGTATATTTTCTATGGAACTGATGTAAGTATAATTATTATTTACGAAATTATTTACTAAATTTTCAACAAAGAAAAATTCATTGATTTTTTTCAATGCAATTATTACAAAACAAATTTTGTTGTTTATTGCAAAATTACTTTTGTATACTTCTTTTTTATTTTTATAACTTACCTTCATAATACACGTATTTAAATAGGATTGTTGTATTGAACTATGGCATATTAGCAGTACATGTGGTTTAAAATATTTGAAATAATCATAACAATTAAGTTCCCATTTCATTTTGTTTGCATGTTGTGTTATTTGCATTCTATTTTTTCGAATACTACTAATAGAAACATCTGATATAAAAATATTTGGTTTCATTACATACCTGTGTATACTTGTCATGCTATTGATGGCTTCGTCAAGTGGGCAAATTAAATCGTAAGTTTCAAGTATTTTTAAAATTTTTTTTGGATTATTTAATAGTAATGCAAAGCTTCCTTTTGTATTATACGCTTCATAACAAAACGGATATTTGTTTGTATTTACATAGTTCCAATTATGCTGTGATCCACCCAAATAAATTATTTCCCAATTACTTGGAATAGTTTTGTAAATAAATGAAAACATAGCATGAAAATTAGTAATAGGTCTTACGTCATTGTCCATAATTAGTAAAGTACCGTTATATTTATTTAATATTTCAATCCACGTTAAATAATAAGAACATTCTTGTTGATTAATATTTTTATTTCTTTTTTTTGCTTGTATTGGTTCTATAAAAGTATAGTCAATGCATAAATGCTCTAAAATTGTTTTAATAGTATTAGCATTTTCTGTATCTGTTTTGTGATTTATTACTAAAACATGATCTACTATGTCATAAATACTAAAAGTAATTGTACAAACTAAATTTGTGTTACAAGTTTGAATAAACTTGTTAAACTTGTTCATTTTAAAATAAAAAATAAAATAAAAGTACAATTTATAATGGAATTACCCTTTGAAAAAATCCAAGAAGAAAGTGTTAATTATTATAACGTAAAAGCCGGTTTTGAATTTTACAAAGGTTTAAAAGATATAAATCGTATTAATAAATGGCATATTTATGAATGGTATGCAATAGACGAAAAAACAGCTTCTACTTACGGAATAATTTATAAATATAAATTAAAAAATTCATTAAAATTATTAGCAATGGATGAAGTAAATACTATTGAAATGCTTATTTCAACTGGTAATACACAGAATGATCAAGCATTTGTTAATGCATTAAAATATACATTTCCAATAGTTAATAATAGTGTAACACGTCATTCGGAACCAAATGAAGATAAAATCGTTGCAAACTTTTTACATAAAAATAATTTTAACGGTTATGCAATAAAATCGTTACCAAAGTCATTTGGTAGTTCAGATTATTTTCATTCAGAAGTTTTAATATGTAATCCAGATGTTAACATTGAATTTATGAATGAAAAAATTAAAAATTTACAGTCTACCTATGTAGATGTAACAAATACTTTAAAAATAGATAATAAAAAAGGAAAAACTCGTGTTGTTAATGAACGTCCTCGGTCAAGCCCTTTTAGACATTTATTTGACGACAATATTGTCAAAAAAAGCTTGTTTGATGATGATGATGATGATGATAAAGTAGGAAGCTCTTCTGGTAATGATGCATGGTGGTTATCGCCTCCTGCAAACGGAACCAATAATGAATTTTTGTCATCTGATGACGAAGGGGAAATCTCCACAAATAAGCGAATACACGAATCTCTAGAAAACCCTTTGGTACTGTCTGATGATGAAGACCAGTCACCATCAAAAAGAATAAGAAATTATGACATTGAAAGTAATGGAGAAATAGGGGACATAGGGGAAATAGGAGAAATAGGAGACATAGGGGAAATAGGAGAAATAGGGGACATAGGAGAAATAGGGGAAATAGGAGACATAGGGGACATAGGGGACATAGGAGACATAGATGATGATGATGCTTCTTTAAGAGGTGGTCAAATGGATGATCTCGTAGAATATAGTGATGACGACGAAATAGAAGACTATTACAGTGAAATGGTTGAAATGTTATATTAATCAAGCTTTTCTTGTGCAGTACTTGTTGAAATTTGGAATTGCAATACATGATTACCACCATTGAATAAAAATGGTCTTCCTTCGCGATCCGTAATTTGAATATCAAGCTCGTTTAAAGACGGTAATCTTGGATTAAAAAACTTTACATATGCTTCGTTATCGAAACCTGCAAATCTTTTTGTAAATTTAAATTTGTATGTTGATGGATCAAGATTTATAATAGCAAATGCACCATCCACTGCATCTGTTGGAGAATTAACACGCTCTAAACCTCGTATTTTTAAGACAAGATACCTGTCATAATGTAGGTTATATGCCATGTCACTTACGTGTGTCATTTCTTGATTTGAAAGACTAGGTGCGTCTCGAAGACTGTTATGCGGCATATATCCTATTATTGGTGCAATAGAATATGGAGGATATTTTAATTGAGATTCGTCGTATATATTATTTTGATGGTCATTGTATTTTAGTGTTTCACCGTCATTAAATAATAAATTAAACACTCGGTATTCGTCATAATCAGCATTTGTAGTATTTGTTACTTTTTTGGTAATATTAAATTGCTGTGTATATTCATTTGCGGTTACAGTATATTCTATATCGGTAAGTCCACTTTGAATTGCTGAATCATTTTGGACCAATTGATCAACAATAATGTCACATATATCTGTATCAGTAGAGTGAAAAACAGGCCAATTACCTGGTGACAATGTTATTTCCGAATAAGACGAAGATGGAGGTATACTGTTTCTTTGTGTAACTGTTTGTTGATATCTTATAACATTATTGTAGTCATTGATAGTATATGAAGTACTTGGAAAATCAGCATTAATAAGCTCAATGGAAGTTATATCCTTGTAAGGGTTTTTCAAAGGTATCTTGTATGTGCTGGTATCTGGGTATTTACTAGTATTTCTGTCAGAGCTATCAATAACGAGTAACGAATCTATTTTTGAAGATACTTTTGATGAGCCTTTAAAAGTATGATCATATATAGATTCACTAACAGGGTTTTGTGGGTCATATAAATGGGCATTTGCGCTTTTATACAGTTGGTGTGTATATGCTTGGTCAACGTTGGTAAAATGATTTCTTCCAAAATTATTCATATACTTATACTTTATGTGAATATATTTATATTATATATTTTCTAAAACCGTTTTAACACGGTTCTTGTATTGGGTATTACGAATTTTATAGTCTTGATAACTAATAACATCGATTAGTTTATACACATTGTTATTGCGTGTATTAACGTCATAAATAAATTTATTAAAAGTTTTTTTTACTAACACTATATTCAAAGATGGTACACATTGTTTTGTATAATAAGCACTATATTCATCGTAACAAATAATTGTTTTGTTATTTTTTGAAAAACTACCGCTTATTTCATTGCTTAAAAATTTAAAGTCAAAACACTCGTAATTATGGTTAACTAAAAAATCAGGATCTGGTTTGAACCTATTTACAATGTAATAATACAAACTATTTTCTTTTGGATAATCTTTGATTGTATTTTGAATAACATTATTCCATAAATGAATACATAGCACTTCTTTGTCGTCTAATATTTCGCTTTGGAAATTATAACTGTAATATATTTTTTCAATTTCCTTGTACCCGTAATGACAGAACACGTAATATGGAGATACTAAATAATCCAATTCATATTTTGTTACAAACTTTTTTAATACTTTTGGACCAAGAAGACCTTGTACTATTTTTTTATTAGAATTGACTAGTTTTTTAACTTCATTTATGCAGTCTTTCATTAAATCCGATTTAGATGGACAACCTATTATGCCGGCATTTGTATGTTGGTTATTGTTTTTTAGTTCGCAAGAAAATATGTAGTCTTGGTCGAGTATGATATCCAATGGTTTTAAGCATATCATGTCCATATCTACCCATATTCCGCCTATTTCGTACAACAATGTATATCTAAAAAGATTTGAAAAATAACTCGGATTATTGTACTTTTCATATTTCTTTTTTGGTACTACCATGTTACCATCTTTTACTATTGTTCCATGTGGAATATTATTTAAATTGTCATAAACATACAGTGTAAATGAAGTACCCTTTTCTAAAAAAGAATTTATACAAGATTGTTCGAGTATGCTTAGTTCGTTTGTTCCTATCCACATAGAAAAAACAGCATTTTCAAATACCATTACTATAAATGGTATTCATTTAAAAATATTTTTAATTTAACCACTCTTGTCTATTTAGTGTCCATAACACAGTTTTTTTCAAACTTTCTTCAAAAGATACTGGTAATTCCCAGCCCATAGATTGCATTTTTGAACCATCAAGACCGTAGCGTAAATCATGCCCTGGTCTATCTGCTACATTGTCAACCATAACATAATCAAATTCCTTTTCCATAATACCTGCAATCAATTGCACTATTTCCAAATTACTTACTTCTTTATCACCAGTAACATTATATTTTTCTCCGTTTGTACCATTCTTTATTATGAAAAGCACGGCTGCTGCGATATTACGTGCGTGTATGTAAAATCGAGTTCCTGCTTTTTGATTTCCTGGATAACTGTGGATAATAATAGTTTCATTGTTTAATAGCTTCTTAATAGTATTTGGAATAAATTTTTCCATGTATTGACGCTCACCAAAAGCATTCATAACATTAATAATTCGTATTGGTATTTTATAAGTGTTTTGATAAGACAAACAAATTCCTTCTGCTGCAGATTTAGATGCCGAATATGGATTTGTTGGATTGTGTCTATCCCATTCTTTGTATAATTTGTTTCCTAATGCTGGTCCAAATACTTCGTCGGTGCTAAAGTATATAAAACTTTTAAGATTCTTGAGTGTTTTTGAATATTCGAGTATATACAACGTGCTCATAACATTGTTTTTAACAAAAAGTATTGGGTCCTTTATACTGTTATCAACATGTGTTTCTGCTGCCATATGTATTATGTAGTCTATGTTACCGAGTTCTTTTATAAGACCATCGCTTAATGGGATTGATAAGTCATAGCAAAACACTTGTACTCTTTTGTCGTCGTAAGCACCAATGTCTTTTAGTCGTGAATACCCAAGACTTGCATAGTTAAGTTTGTCAATGACTATTATGTCCCAGTCAGTGCAAATAAGAAAGTGTTCTACTATGTGATGTCCAATAAATCCACATCCTCCCGTAATAATAACTCGGTTTTTCATGTTAAATTTTACTTATTTAATTTTAACAATAAATTAATAAACACAATTGTTATACTCCAATGGAAATCTGACGTAAAATGTGTTAATGCTATGGACTATATGCTTTATTTCATCCGAGGTTAACCACCATCCAACGGGTAAGAATACTGTTTGGTTGTTGTAAATATTGTAAAGAGGATAAACTGAAGAAGAAGAGTCATGCACAGTTTGTTTGACTTCAATATTTTTTGATTTCATATAATGTATGAATTCGTCTTTGAATTTTACTCGTATTCCATAGCTGAAATTAAGATTTTTATTTTTATTATAAGGCATAGATATAACATAATTGCTTTTTATATTTTGGTAATAATATACTGCGTGTCTGCTCATAGTATTTATTATTTCATTTATATGAGTTATATAAATCATTGCATGACTAGTTATTTCATAACTAACATTCAATTGTTTACTTTTTGCAAATAAATAAGACTCGTTATCTGGTAATGCAAGTATACCACAAACATTATTACTCAATTCGTTGAATATTTGCATACTGAAAACGCAAATATTATTGTGATTACCTAGTTTTTTATTGTTGTATTCACTGCCAAATGCTTCCGTGCAGTCTTCAATAATAGGTATATTATTGTACTTCTTTTGAATATTAATTAGATCATTTAAGTCTACTGGTCTTCCTCCATTGTGTTTTACCTGTATTGCATCAATTATGTTGTTTTCTAATTTATCGAGTATGGATAGCATAAATATGTTACCATTATTTGGATCAATATCTGCATTAATTACTGTTTCTTTTTCTATTTCGCAATTAACTGGACAAATAATAGTTAAACTTTCTTTTTTTTCTTTTTTTATTATTTCATAAGCAACTTCAAATGCTTTTTTGGTATTATTGAATATTACAATATATGGGTTACCTATATAATCTTTTAGTCTATTTTCAAATTCTAATTTATTTTCCATTTAAACTATTTTTTTTTAATTTATTTTTAACAGTATTTTAGCGTTAAAATATACAACAAAAATAAATTGTATAATATAAAACTATGTCGTCATATAACATAAATTATGATTTAAAAAATTTGCAAGAAACACAAGTATTTGAAAATAAAGTGATGCAATCTAATAATAGTTACAAATTTGTAAATATTGGATATATTCCAGCATATAAGCTCTTTAAAACTACGAAATTTAATGGTTCACAAGGTTCACAAGATTCACAAGTTTCACAAGGTTCTACCTCAGTAGATTGCTGCATATGTTTAAATAATATTAAAAAGGACAATGTCATAGTTATTATGGAACAATGTGGTCATATGTATCATAAAGCTTGTTTATTTAACTGGGTAGACCTTTCGAAAAAAACATTTTGCCCTTACTGCAGGCAAGATATTTTTTAAAAAATGATTTGTTTAATTATTCATTATATAAGTATATAAGTTTAAAAAGTCTTATACAATATGAGCGTAGAATACAATGACATAGAATTAGACTTAATAATAAAAGACATGACAAAACACATAGATTTTGATATAAGTGAGTATGAATCGTCTATGGATACAATGAGAAAAGTTGAAAAAACATATTGGCAATACTGTTGTCATCAACCTTATTACCCAAGACATACATTTTCACAATATTTCAAACGTGTATGCAATATTTTTAATGAAGAATGGAATTATTTAAAAAATAACGAACTAAAAACAAAATATAATTATTACAAAAAAAATATTCCTACTGCAGGCGCAATGATTCATTACCATACAAATAATGGAAAAATTTTAATGCTTCTTGTAAAAAATACTAGAGCAAAAGTTTATTCGTTACCAAAAGGCAAACAAGAAAAAAATGAAAGTATTCAAGACACTGCTATTCGAGAAGTAAAAGAAGAAACCGGTATTGATATTTCGAGTTATATTAACAGCGATATTATGCTATGTAGTAGTGACTACTCTGATCTTGATAGCTCTATAAACGAAGACGATGAAATTAAACCAAGTATGGATAGATATTATATTTGTAAATCAGTTATTTATGATGTACAATTACACGAAAAAATAGATAACTTTTCAGATTATGACAATGAAGAGATTGAAGAAATATGTTGGAAAGATACAGATGAAATATTGCAATTTCCACAGCTTTTTAGTAGACAAGTAAAAACAGCATGCTCGATATTACGTGACAAGTATTTGCTTGTTATTTAAAAAATATTAAATAAGTTAATATAGCAAACATTACTAATACTATTGTTACAATAATAATAAGAAACGTGATAAGTGGTGTTTTAAATGGACCAAGAATGAAATTTATTATTGTCATTAAAAGGTTTGATAAAAAATCTTGTCCAAATAAATTTTTTACAAAATTGCATAAACCGTTATTGCAATTTTCGGGGTCTTTTAGCATGGTATCAATGTGTTCGAAGAAGTTACAAAACGGCTGTTCGCATTTTTTACCTGTCATAACAAGATCACGTGCAGATTTAAATGACTCACATAATGGAGTATTACAATTGTCGACATTTAATATGCTATCCATGTTTTTTATTACTTTACAATAACTAGTATTGCAATTGGGGTCACTAAGACCTAAATTTTCTACAATTTTTGCAGTTCTTTCAAGACCTTGAATATTATTGTTTATAAGTTTGTCTGCACTATTGGCAAGTTCAGTTTCATATTTTGTAAAATTATATATGTCACTAAGCATTATACTCTACATAATATTTTATTTGAAAACTAGATAAAGAAGCATTAAAAACATAACAATAATTGTTATTACTATTGCAGATAACCCCATTAATATAGGTTGTTTGACACTGTCAATGGCACTTTGAGCTATACCACTTAACATTTTTTTAAGGTTAGCAATATTCGCATATTCACGTACAAGTTTGCATATTTCTAAGTCACAACCTTCTGGATCATCAATTGCACCAATAATTTGTTCTAACCAACTACATGCATAAAGATCACAGCTTGCAAGATTACCATTTACAAGTACGTCTCTTACTTCACGAATAAGCTTGCAGTTTGTGTCATTGCAGTTATCAACGTCAAGCAATTGTTCCATGCCATTAATAACATTACAAATGGGTAAATCGCAGTTTTTCGTGTCTTTAATAACATCAGACAAAGAAGTAAAATCAACTTGTTCTAAATTTGATTGAAGAGAACCAACAGACGATACCAACGAAGGAATACTTGTTATAACTCTTCGCACGTCTTCACCAACACGTTTAATAAGCTCAGTCAAATTAAAAACATCGCTTGGTTTTGGCATTGTAGAGGGATCGGGTATTTCTGGAATATTTCGAATTACATCTGCAGTTATTCTTTTTTGCATAGATGTAACATTATCTGCTACTTTTTCAATGTTTATAACTGCATCTTGGATAGGTTCAAGTACCTTATCTATTGAAAAATCCATTCCTTATATTATGATGTTATATTTTTTTTATTGGTTAGCACCATGTGTTAAAGATACCACTGTATTTTTTGTTTTTGAAACAGCATGACAATCATATTGATTATTTGCAAACGCAGCATTTTGCGAGTTTACTTGAATAGTAAACATTGATGTGTAAATCTTGTATGTATCTTCCATGATAGTAGATAGTACGAATGTTGTATATATTAAAGTGTTATTTTTTATTTTATTCACTATGGATATAATACGTAGTAAACCGTGTAAATTAGACTATGGGAAATATTCTTTCGTATAATTATGAAACATCCGAGTTAGTAGCTCGAAATGATACAGCTGATCACATAGTAAAAAAAGTTTATAGTTTTACACTTTATAACGTTAATTTCACTGTTAGTAGTCCAGATTGTATTTGGTATAAAGATGCTCAATGGGACGCTACATCTGTACCAACTGGGCAAAATGGTGGATTATTTTATGATATAACGTTTAATTATGTTGGTGTTGGTGATTATTATATTCTTAATCAACACCCATATAGCGCAAGAAAAATTGCTCAATTTCGTAGAATAGCAATAAAAAAAGATAATAGCAATAATATTTATGACTCAAATATAAATTATGGTACTAGGTTTAGTTGGGTATCTGAAAAGGGACTATCAACAGTTAATGTAGACGATGCAGATGGTAGTAATACGCGTGACTATTCATTGCAATTCTTGCTAAACCAAGAATTTATTCAACAAACACTATTACAATACGAAACGTCTGCTGGGCAAATTATTGTTGATAACACCAACACAAATATTATAACTATTTCTTCAATACGTATTATTGGAGCAAATGAAATAGGAACAAACAATAATTTATTTTCACAAAGCATTGAATTCGTAGACATACACCCAGATTGGACTATTACAAAAGAACCAAGTACAATAGTACCAGGACGCTTTGACTACCAACTTGATTATAATGGTCTAGAAGGGGATTATTACACATTCAAAAGTATTCAAGAACGAATTCATATATGTAGCTTCCATCAAACAATAGACCAAGAAGAAAGCTTAATAAATAACGATAGTACAATATTATTTTTAACGTTTCCGCTTGAAGCAGGAGAAAATATTTTAGATACTATGATAATCGATAAAATATGCGTAAATGCTGTTGAAACAGACAATACAATAGAAGATTATAAACTTTTTCCTTTTATGTATTCGCCTGGTCGTGCAAACGTAGAATTCAATAGCAGTACAGCAACAAACATAGAAAATGTTGATCCCAATGTATTACTGCTAGGATTAAAATACTTTAAGTTTTATTCTGTTAACATTGATAAAGACTGTATTGTACCCGATCTATGTATTGCTGTTTTTGACGGCGAATGGTCTATTACTAGTAACGTAGGTCAATACGATACCAATTACTTTGACATAACATTTACTTATGTTGCTAATAGCCCTGGTTATAAGTTTACTGGTATTGATATTGCTGTTTTTTACAAAATAATGAATAGAACTTTGCAATATAGTAACTTTTCCGATGTAACTATGATTGATTACATATTAACAGACGGAACTAATGACTACCCTATAAGAACATGTTATCTTTTAAATATTGATGTTATTTACCCTAACGAGTACTTAGGTACATCAAAAATGCTTAATTACGATCCAAATAGTGGATTATTGAGTTATAATGGTAATGTAGACAGAATAAATAAGTTACATAGTCTCAATCTTTTTAATGTTAATCTAAATACTAATTCGTTATATAACATTGGAGTTATGTGGTCTATTTATGGTGAAACAAATTCACCAGCTGGATTTTATGACGTCAATAGAAAACATTTGTCAATAACTTATGAAATAGCTAATAATGTAACTTTGTCAAGTACTAGATTTGAAATTGCTAAGTTTTATTCACTTGAATCGTCCAATGATAATAGTAGTTATATTAGTAATGATACTATTGTACGTATTCCATTACCAGATGATCCCGTTAATTTTTACACTTATTTGGATTGTATAGAAGTAAATGCCGGGGCAGAACACTTTGCAACCAAGCATATTGAATACGACCCACATTATGCTAAATTTAGGTTACTAATGAACAGTCTAGTTTCCTTTAAAAAAATAAAAATTTACAATGTAAACACGAATGCGTCTTATGTTTTTAGTCGTACATTATTAAATGGTTGTAACTCTTTGTCTTATTCTAGTGTTTCACCAATGCTCGATATTTATCCTGTTAATGAACGTTACAATGACCTTGTAATAGAATATAATGGTGGTCCGCTTGGTCCGCTTGGTCTTACTGGTGATATTGATTTATTTCAACTTACACGTGTTGAAACACTTGATAACAATTCAAATATTGCTGGTTTAGATATTAATAATAAAGGAACTATTATTGAATATTATTGGGGATCTACTAGTAGTAATATTAACGAAACTTATTTTACACAGCATATAACACGTCTTGTAAATAGTCCGGAGTTTATTACATGTGACCAGTTCTTACATTACTCTATATACGACGGTACATTAAGTCTTGGTTATTTAAATCTTTCGAGCACTTACAAACATGTTGAAAAATTAAATTCGCTGCAATTATGCAACACGTATTTAGATACAAACAGTAATCTTAATGAAAATAATGTAATTACTTATATAAATAATAGTAATACTGCTTCTATTGAAAATGTTTCACAAAATGACATATTTTACGAGTTTGAACCTATTAATAATGATGGTATTAATATTTACATAAGTCCTAGTCAATTTACTCGGTTTTATAGATTAAATATAACACAAACTGATATTACGTCTTCAAATATTACTGAAGATACAGTATTTTATTATTCTTTTAAAAATGGTCTTGTAACACTCGATAATATACCTCTTTCGTTATTAAAATATACTGATGAAACGGAAGATGATTACAAAGTAGAATATTATTCAAAAGGTAATTATATACACTATAATAACTCGTTAGAAGAATTATTTTTGCGAAGAAGTATAATACCACATTTACATAAAATTGTAATTCGTCAGACGTTAGTAGACGTTAATATCGATGTATTTTTAAAAAATGAAGAATGGACATTAAGTAATGCTATTAATAATAATAAAAAAGATTTAATATTTGATGTAGCTTCTTCGAGATTTGACTATGCAGACGAAGAATCAGATTTTGAAATAGGTTTATGTGTTTGTCCAGTAATTTCTACTATTCTTTCTAGCTCTATGGATATTGATGAAAATAGTATTGTAGAACTTTATATACGATCTTCAACCGAGCCAATTATTACTAATAATTCAATAATTGTAACTCAAAGAAATACTAACATCAAACTTGACTATAGTTATAAGCCTATTATTTATAATAACGTAAATGGTAAAATCACGACATATATTACAGGTGTTCCGTTTAATCAACTACATAAAGTTACATTGCGAGGTGTAAACCTAGACGCATCGTGTATTTATACAAGAACGTTTAACAATTTAGATTGGACAGTGAGCGATATAGTCAATTATTATGACTCTGAACTTAGAGATGTAACATTCACTTTTAACAGTGGACCATATATCGGACTTCTTGGTGAATTGGTACTTGGAGAATTTTATAAGACAGTTAATCAAGCATTAAATTTTAGTAATATTGATGCTGGGGTCGTAACTAATTCTGCTAGTTATACAACTAATCATGGATGTCCTGTTGTATGGTATATTGATCCCAATGAAAATCCATTTACTTATTATTTAATAGACTTACCAGCAAATAACAATGAAATGTACAGCCAAAATCACGATATATTAAAATTCTACAATAACAGAGGTGTATTAGTAACAGAACCTTCTACTACTTCGCGAATACACTCTATATCAAGCATTGTTTTTCAAAATGTAAACTTTACACTCAATGAAATATACGAACTTAATAGTGGTATTATAAGTTCGGTTACACACGTTGAATCGTCTGATAGTAATTTTGTTGATACTCGTATTGATTTTTTGGCTCCTATTGTTATTGATAGTACTCTACAAAATAATAACGAACAAGATATTATTACTGTTTATAGTGTCTTTTTAGATTCTATTAATGATGTTTTACTTAATTCTAATACTGTTATATTAGCAGATGTAACATACAATTACAACGGAACATCAGCAAATATTAATACTACTATACCAATTAATTTAATACAAGATGTTAACATACCTTATTACAAGCTTGGAGGATTAATAAATTATAGTTCAAATACTGGTGATTTAACCTTTTTGCAAAAACAAATTGACACGAGTACTAGCATAGAAACCGTATATAAAATTGAACTTGAAAACGTAAATGCCAATTCAGATAACATATATTTACGTTACGGACTATGGACTGCAGCTTCCCGTCGCGTTGGAGCATTATACTTTTTAACATTTACTTACGATGGAACACCAGACAATAATGGTGCAATATATGACACATTTACATCAACTGAAAATTTCATAAATATTTGCTTATTACTTGGTTACTATTCTGGTATATACGGGTCATCGCTAATAAATAACGATACTATTTCCTATATAGAGTTCAAAAGTAACCTTACAACTATAAACGAATACGCTAAAGGTAAATTTGTAAGTTTAGTGTCTGGTACTGGTAATTACAATTTGAACTTTGATCAAAATTTGAAGTATCCAGTACCTACTAACTTGTACCAAATTTACAAAGAATATAACTTTATATTGTTTACTGGTGATGCAAGAAAGGACGGCAACAATACACTATTTAGTGTTTTTGGTACAAATGTTTTAACAGACGAAACCATAAGTACAAATAAAACCGTCGAATCTTTTATTGTTGCAAATAATGCAAAAATTCACATAATAAGATACACTGTATTAAAAAGCAAAATAGCACCGTATAATTTTGTTTGCGAAGAAAGTGGTAATACATCATTTAGCGTAACAGAAAAAGATCCATCATTGGGAAATATTAATATTAGTGTTTTTCCAACTAAAAATATTAATGCTAAATATCCTGGCATACCGGTATTGCAAAATAATCTTGGAAACAATAATTATGTAAATTTTGAGGTATTAAACAGCATATATGTCATTATTCTTTCAAAATACGACGGTAGCGAGTTCAATAATAACGTTATTAAATTACTTTCAGAACTCGGAACAAATATAGCAACCATACAAAAAAAATTGAAAAATAACGGGTGTTATATGTGTATATTATTTCAAAATCCTATATTTTTACCAGATACTGACTTATCATCTATTCCAAAAAATAGTAGAAATAATTACACTTTTACACGACGTAAAAATACAACAATTATTTATGAAGATACTTCAGATATTAAATTAGCAATATTATTTCCTTATGCACAAATGAGTACATATATGAAACATCATTATGAAGCATTAAACAAAAAATATCCAAATTCATCTATGGTACCGAGCTTAATGGTTCATAATGCTGAAAATATACTGCATAAATATAGAGAAAACTCTATTGTTTATAATGTAAATACTTTTTAATTACCTGATACTGTTACTGCAGTTAAAAATGCTTTTTGTTTAAAATTATTATCACGCAAGTACTGTACAAATGTAGGAATACCATTGGGATAATAATTACTTGCATTTCCATGGATGGTAGTATCAAAACAAACAGCTGAATTTTGTTGTGTTGGGTCTATTTCGCATGATGTACACCAATAAATAACACTTGGAACTGTTAATTTTATAATAGTATGCATTTTTACTTGCATTGAATTGTTGTCATAATCCGAATAAATTTCTTTTAACGTGTTTTTAAACGGTTCGCTATTAATCACATTTATATCACCATTATCTAACCAGTGATACGAAGCTATTTGAGCTTGCACATTTATAGTACCTGTTGCTGTAATTAACCAAGTTCCTTTTTGTAATGTTATGCTATCTATTACAACTCTGTTCATATTGTTATAATTTACATTATTGTCTATGTATTCAAAATTATCAAGAACCAAATCTATTTGTTGTGTTGTTTGTGTTGTTGTGTCATAAAATGAAGCTCTACCATATAAATCAGTATTATCATGCACATGAAATATTGCATTACTAAATACGCTATTATCTAAGTCAACATTATTTGTATCGTAAAAAGTAACAGCAAAAGAAGGTGATGCAACATTTGGTTGTATTGCTATATGAGTACTATCATTAATAATTGTTTTGTTATTAAATTGAACAATTTTAATATTTGTATTTATTGGTGTTGTTTTATTTGGTAAATTAATTGTCGAAGGAACTCCATTTGGTTCATAACTTATTCTTATGTCATCGCGTGAACTATCAAGACTATTTGATGTTTTTGTAATAACCCAATCATTATTTAGTAGTGTAGGCGGACTGTTAATAAGATCTATATCATTTATTATTCCATTAAACTCAATAGAATGCAGTGTAGTTATAATATTATTTGTATCTCTATAGACATATACATCAGTTTGTTGATAATCAAGAACTATTGTAAGAATATTACCCATATAAATTAAATATACAATTTATTTTATCGTGTTATTGTATAATATGTTTACTGCATTGCTTATTATAGCCGCCATCGCGTTTATTTTCATTTATTTGACATCAGAATCTATGAAAGAAGGGTTTTCTTCTTGCAAAGTAACAGAATACAATGTAACTCAAAATAATGGAAATTATAACGTTAAAATCGCTCTTCCACAAGAAAATATTGAAGAAACTTTTAATAGCGAAGAAGAACTAAAAGAATATTTTAGTGGACTTTTAACAAATGAAAAGTTTGTTGGTTGCGAAACTCGTATTAATGAAATTATTAATGATGTTAAATCTGTTGTAAAAAATATTGTTAGTGTTGACGAAAATGTTTTAATGCGACTAATGAATCGTGTTGAAGCTATTGAAGGGTTTATTATTGAAAATAAAGAAGACAAAACCTCTTTAAGCGATACAAACGCCATCAAAAAGGACATAGAAAATAACACTACATCTGCTGTTAAACAATCTGCAGAATTAGCTCTTATAGATATTGAAATAATAAAACAGGATCAGCTTAAAGCTACTCGTGAATTATTTGAGCGACAAAACTTGGATGTACTTGCTAAATTAAATAAAAGTAAACAAGAAATAGAAAATCGAAAAAATAAAATTATCGAGTTAAAAAATAGCATTGCAATAGCAGAAAGCGAACTTGAAAAGGCTAAAAATAATACTGCTTATGTTAAAAATCGTTCTTACGAAGAATCCAACTATGTATTAAGTCAATATGTAACTGCTCTTACACGACGTGTTATTGAGCTTGGTTTAGAAGTAACTCAATACAAACTTAACAAGTGTGAAATATGTCCTCTTTTTACTTCTAATAACCCTGTCTCTTTGGCAGATATAGAAAAGCTTGGATTGGGTCTTGGTTCTATTGTAACTGATGGACGTGTTTAATTTTATATACAAAAAGTAAATGAATAATTTTGTTTCAGATTTTTTGAAACCAGAAATTATTTTAATTGCAGTTATTTTACCTATTACTACAGTAATAGGATTTATAATAAAAGTAACTTGGGATAGATTCTCTCTTTTTCATGTTCAAAAGCATGAAAATAAAATTAATAAAAAAATAAGTATTATCGAAAACAAATTAAAAAATTTTTATTGGCCTCTTTATATTCGTCTTCAACGAGACGAATATTTATGGGAACTTGCAAAAATAACATTATTTGGAAACGAAAATCACAGCGACGATGAATGTGCAGCAGCTATGGTTATTGCATTAAAAAAACAGGAAAATAACACTTTAATATTACTCGATAAGCATATTCTTGAAAACCATAATGAAACATTGCGAATTATTGACAACCATATGGTTGACGCAGAGCCATCTGACTTTATAATGAATTTAATAAAACAATACAACAAACACGTAATGATATATAAATTTCTTAGGGATGATCAAGTTTATAGCTTCCCGAAATATCATGGTGTACCATATCCAATACATTTAAAAAGTGCAATAGAAACACGAGTACGACTATTACAAAAAGATTATAATAAATTAACCTTGGGTACTTTAAAAGAAGTAACATGTTACATGTTATGTAAATCATGCAATAAGTGTGTTCTTTGTGAATGTAATGACCACAACGAAAGGTGTAATTGTGTTTAAATGTTTATTTTTTTTATTGTGTCTTCTAATACGCTTTGTAATGTACTATTTATATAATTATTTAAATTTTCTAAAGATAACTGATATCCTTCTTCATAAAGATTTATTTTATTTTCTAGACTAATATCTGGTGTAAATGCAGAATAATTTTTATTAACAATACAAAAAAAGTTGTAACCGTATTGTTCACATTTAAGTATTACATTTTTATTTATTTCGTTATATATACAACTCCAAATAGACCCAGCATAATTAATCATATTTAAATCTATGTGATTAAATTGCCCAGTTAAGTTATGTTTTTGTAATTTTATGCCGATTATTTCTTCTTTTGGAAGTTCTTTAAATGGTTCAATTGGAAAATTGTCCAGTAGTCCACCATCAATGTAGTACATGTTTTTGTATTTTACTGGATTAAACCAAAAAGGAAGACTTATAGACATTCGCAATGCAAACCAAAGGGACATATTAGGATGTGTTTTATAACTAAAGTAAATGCATGATTGGGTATTTAAACAAACAGCATTTATTACTATCCATATACCTGTTTTTTCGTAATGTTCTTTGAATGTCATTTTACCGTTGCCGTTCATTTTCTTTTTGATCATTACTTGTAATAAATGACTTATTTTAGAACCTGTTTCTATGCCACATTGGTCTAGTAGTCGTGTTATTTTAATATCGGATACGTCATTGTAATCAAAATGCTCTATAAAATCGTAAAGTTCTTGATATTTATAACCAATACTAAGCATAACTGCAAAAATGGCACCAATAGAAGTACCAGAAATAGATTTAATATTTTTAATCATATTCAGTTCTTCAAGTGCTCGTATAAGTCCTATATAAGCAAGACCTTTTAGTCCTCCACCACTAAAAACTAAGTGGCTCATTACACTTTTTTCTTTACTTTTTTATTTTTTTTATTTTTGCGTGTTTTTACTTAGCAAAATATAGCATTTTAAAATAAAGTATGGTAATTATTACTGAAATATTACTTGATGATATTGATATAACAAATGAAATACTAGAAAAATTTGAATACAATAGTGTTTTAAAAATTAATTGCAATTATAATTTTTTTAACTTTAAACAAAAAGATAGCATGCAATTAACTATTGAATATGTAGAAGATAATAATATTAAATATGAAAATTACACATTAATGCATGGAAAATTAAAAGAAATTGTGATGTTACCAAAATCTAAAACTTATCGTATTTTTTCAATTTTAAACAACATAAATAATATTTCAATAATAAATAATTTATTGTCAACTTATAAAAATAATCACACAATTTTATTTGCATTTAATTTTAATAATAACTTTGATTTTGATTTTTCTATGTTTGATAATATTTTCAATATTAATGTTGATGAAAAAACATTTTTAATGAAATATGACAAAAAAGAAATTACTAAAATATTATTTAATGCAGAAAATATTTGTGTGGAAGCATTTTCATATAGTCCTTATTTTATTAACAAAATTTTATATGAAATTTATGAAACAAAATCACATATTAATTATCATATTTGCGAAAATAATATGAGTTTAATAAATACAATGCCAATGGATCAAACAAAAATAATAAGAATTAGTTCAATTGATGTTATGCAAAATTTAAAAAATTTTATGTTATTAGAAAATACTTGCATTCAATTATGTTCTGAATTATTTTTTTATAATGAACTAATTGAAATGATGTATAAAAACTTTTATGTTAATTATATTAATTCTAAAAAGATTAATTTTGTTGATTTAAAAAGTGAAAAAGAATTATTTAAAAAACAAAATGAAATAAAAAAAAATGAAAATAATTCTTTTAAAAATGAAATAATATTTATTGCATCTACTCAATATCCCAGATATGGAGGTGCTGCTACTTGTGCATACGAACTCCATAAATATTTATTAAACAATGGATTTAATTCTGTTTTATCTTTTTTTGATAATAGTAAAAATATTGATGTTGATCCAGATAAAATAGGTAACGTTTTGCAATTTAAACTTCATAAATCTTCTTTAAGACACAATAATATTGAAACAATGAAAGAGTTTTATAAAAAGCATGAAATAGTAGAAAAAATAGAACACGCATGTGGTTCTGTAAAACCATCAACAATACTTGCATTTAATTATTTGTGTCCAATTATTATGCGAGTATTATTTCCTATTTCAAAAATTTATTTTTTAATTACTGGTTCTAAAATTTTAAGTCAAACTTTAGTAAAAATACCAGTAACAGATATTTATAAATGTGATTATTTACATGAAGATTATTTAGAAAAAACTGCAATAAAATGTTCAACAATGACTATTCCTAATTCTGGAATTTCTAAAAATATTTTTGAACATTTTTACCCAACATGTAAACATAAATTTAGTGTACCATGGGACATGTATGAATTATTTAATACACAAAAAAATAACAATCCTTTGAAATCAAATAGTAAAAATTATGATATTGTTTTTGTTTGTTCACGATACGATAGAGAAATTAAAAATGTTGCATTAATAAAAGATATTTATGAAGACCCAAGATTGGATTGTTTAAAAAAAGTTTGTATTGGTATTGATTCAAATAAATTTATTAAAGAAAAAAATAATATATATCACTTTGGATTTTTATCCAAAGAAGAAGTTAATTCAGTTTTATTACAATCAAAAATAATATGTATACCTTCTTTTATGGAATCGTATAGTATAACTAACAGAGAAGCACTTAATAATAATTGTATTAGTATTTGTACTTCAAATGTAGGTAATGCAACTACTATGCATAAATTCTTTTTATGTTCTAATGTTTATGATACAAATGAATGGATACAAAAAATTTTGTGTATACTGGATAATTACAGCTATTATAAAAATTTGGCAAAATCAGCTTATTTTGAAAAAAGTATAAAAACATGCGAATATGTTAAATTTTTATCCAAAGAACCGTTGTCACGTCTTTCTATGCATGGAAAACAAAATATTGTTGTTGCTTCTGTAGATTTGCCGTATATAGGTGGTTCGGGTACAAACAGTTATAATATTATTAAACATTTAAATACAATACCTCATTTTTCAGTGTATGGAATATATTTTAGTTCTTCGTCACAAAATGGAGAACTTGATCCAGACAATGTTGGAAATATATTTCGAATTGACATAGACAAATACGATGATATAAAATTAAAAAAAATTAATAAATTAATACCTTACCCAGATTTGTTATTTTGCAAAAATTACAAAATATTATATGCATTAAAATCTTGTTTTCCAAAAGCAATTACAATTTATTCACCATCGGGTCTTAGATATCTTACATCTATGATTTCAAATAATAAAATATTTTACAAAGATATTAACACTGAATTATTAATTAATATAGAAGATAACATCGAAGAAAAGCTAACAAATAGCGGTATTATAAATAGTATGAAAAAATATGATTTACAACTTGATACATATGCTCTCAAAAAAAGTGACTACATTGTACCAAACAGTTCTGTTACCTATGAAATATTAAAATCTTCCAATATAAATAATTTAATACGTTATATATCACTTACAAATATTGCATTAACTAATGAAAATACTTATGATCGAAACTTTTTAAAACGAAAATACGAAATAGGTTTTATTAGTTATTCGTGGAAAAGAGCATGTAAAAACATTGATTTAATGTACACAATTTTAAATAAGTTTAATGATTTAAAATGCATAGTAATTGGTGATTGTGTAGATAAAAATAAATTACCAAAAAATGTAGACTATTTAAAAAATTGCAATCATAACGAAGTTTTTAATATTTTAAAAACAATAAAAGTTATTGTCATGTGTTCTTATTATGACTCTAATCCAAATACCGTTATTGAATCTATTAACTGTGGTTGTAATGTAGTTATGTCTCCAAATGTTGGTGGTCACGAGTTTATTGATCCTAGTCTCCTTGTAACTAATTATAATAATAATGATTCTTGGTACAATTGTATAAACAATGGATTAAATAATCAAAAATATTACAATGGTCCTGGTTCCCATGAAATTAAAACAGATATTGTTGAACTAATTAATCATGCTATTGTATCCAAAAAACAAATAAGTGAAACTAGCTGTATTGGTGTTTACAAAGTACCAAATACTCTTGATGAAAAATTCGATATTAACGAAAAACCAAATAATTATTCATTTAAATGTGAAGAAAATATTGACACTCCCGAAGAAGCACTCGATGTTTTGTATTCTGACATATATTTTATGTATACTGTAGAATTAGCAGTTGAAAAGCAATTTACTGATGTTCATTATATAATGTGCTTTGATGATAAGCTTGAAAAATGTAGTTTTTACAATATGAATAAATATTATCCTGTTTATGCGTGTAATGTGTATGTATGGAAATTACGAAATTTATACGATCTTATGTATTTTAAAGGTGCTGGTCGCTACTTTTTACGTGGAACTTATCACAAAACATATGCATGTTTACTTGAAAACAAATTAGAAAAATGCAAAGCTATTCTTTATCCAGCTACTTCAATACCATTTAATAATAATAGTATAATTTTAAATCCAAAAGCGAATATACTAAGTAATGACATAAAATCAATAACTAATATTGGTTATGACATAGTATTAACCAATGTTGATCAAAATAATTACGATAAGCAATATCCAAATACAAAACTTGTACCATTTATGAAGTTTGCACCAGATACTTATTATTTAACAAATTCAAAAACTAGATTAATAGACTTTATTTTTGTTGCAAATGCAACACAAAGCACAAAAAACCACCATTTATTTCACGAATTTATACTTTATGTTGCAGAACGATGTAAAACTTCACAATCTTCTTACAGCTTTATGTTTATTGGTGACATAGAAACAGTTCGTAAAAATTATAATTGTCCGAGTTTTGGTCAATACCCACCTTGTATAAAATTTTCAAATAAAAATAGTGTTAATAGTGAAATTCTTAGAGAAATTTATAACAACAGTAAAATAAATTTAATATTTTCTGGTAGAGATGCTGTACCTCGTGTTATTTTTGAAAGTTCTGCATGTGGATGCTTTAATATTGCATTAGACACACTAAGTGATGGAAAATATTTTTATGATAATCCTATTCTTGGACAGCTTATTGGAACATCAACAATAAAAATTGTAAAACGTCCATCTAAATCAATTGCTTATGAATCAAACAACGAAATATGGAAAAATATATTGACTCATGCGTTTAAAACGTATGATCATGTTAAAATTGCAAATGTTTATGCAGATAGTTTTTCACTTAAAAAATGTGTTGAATTTATTCTTCCTTGTTTGACTTTCTAGATCTTCTTTTAGGTTTTTCTTCGACCATTTCATTTTCAATTGGTTCTTCTTCTTGTTGTTCTTTTTCCTTCTTCTTTCGTCGACGACGTTCAGGAACAACCGGTACTTTATTATCCATTGTTGAAATAACAATTTCAACATTTTCAAACATAATTTCAGACAAAGACTTTTTAAGCTTCTTAATATTTTCGGGCTTCATTTCATCTGGATTTTGATTAAAGTAATCAGAAAATGTTTGCTTAAGATTTTCGTCAAAAAAGATTTCAAACTTAGAATCAATGTGGCGAACAAATCGCGAACGAGTTACAAAGTGTGTCTTTGACATTTTTGTAGTTTTTAAATTATACTATTATCTTAATTTTCTTATTTAAACGAAATAAGTTTATAAAATTTTTTACACTTTACTAAATCTTCTTGATGTAATGGTAACATACTAAAAATAAGCGAATTAGTTATCATTTTACAATTATTAAAAAGTTGTTTTCCTATTTTTTCCTCAAATGATTGTAACATTATATTTCTATAACTGTTGTTAACTTCTTTATTTAATATTATTTCATCGTAACCTATTAATGATTGATAAATTTTAGAATAATCATAATACATATCTCCGTAAACACTTTCTGTTTCACCAAGTAATCCACGCATGTCAACAAACTTAATATTGTTTTCTTTGTCAAAAATTATATTTGTAAACACAGGATCTCCATGTATCATTGTACAATTTCCACAATTTTTATTTTCATAATCTTCTAAAAACTTTATAATAGTTTTATAATCTTCTTTATTGTTATTAAATTTTTCGTAAAAATTTTTATTGTTTAAGTACCTATTTTTTAATTTTGTTGCATAATTTAAATAAATATTATTTTTTTTTAATTCTATTATATTTTTATTTTTATGAATTTTATTTAATTCGTTTAACATAAATTGAAATATTTGTGGTGTTAATAATTCATTACTATATAAATAACTAAATGTTAAACCGTGAATAAATTCTATGCTATAAAAATCTTTACCATAATCATATAATTTTGGAAATAAATTTTTTATTTCGTTTGGAATATTTTTATACCAATAAATTTCTGCGTTTAATTTTTTTAAATCTTTACTTTTTTTTGTCACAATATCTATTGTATTAAATTCAATATTATTAAATGAACGTTCTTGAATAGCTGACATATAAAATCCAAGTTCTTTTTGCAAATTATTATAAGAATTAATTGCTAAATCATCAATATAATAATGTGCATAAGGTTTTCCAAAATAAATTTCGTCATAATTTATGTTATAATCTTCTAATTGTTGTAATGTTAACATTCCAATTTCTTTTAACAACTTTCCTTGATTACCATTGTGTGTTTTCATGCGTCGAGCAGTATGTATTATAATAGTGTGACCAAGACTTTTTAAAAAATTACAATAATTTATATTTTTTTGAATTGGAATTGTTGTCATATAATTATTTTCTGTTTTTACTAAACAGTTATCTAAATCAAAACATATTCTTAATTTATCAAATTTTTTGTAAGAAGAAGCAAACATTTTAATATGCATTGGTGTTCCAAGACAATAAAAATCTTCTTTATTTATGCAAATACTGTTTATTTCTATTTGTTGTGTTAACATATATTTTATAACACACGAAATGTAATATTCATTGTTAAAAGTTATATTATTATTTATTATGTGTTCGCAAAATATTTTAAGAATGCTTCCATTTGAAAAACAATAACAACCAGTATTTGCATAATCTGAAATTTTTATTTTTTCTTGTATGTCTATTATTTTATTATTTTTTAAAAGTACATAAGAATAAATTGGTTTATCGTATTTGTCTTCAAAATTAAAAACAACATTTTTATTTTGACTTTCTTTGTATAATTTTATTATGTCAACAGTATAAAAATTATCACAATCTAATAACATAATTGGTTTATGAATAATATTATTTGGTAAGTTTTCTAATCCATAAAGAACCGTTTCGGCTGCTCCTTTTGTTTGATATGGAATTTCAATAAAATAAATTTTATGTTTTGAAAACTGGTTTACTTTTTCTTCAAATGAAAATTCTGTAAGAAATTTATTGTAAACAATAATTAAATTATCTTCTTCTTCGCAAAAAGATTTTAAATTATCGATTACATACTGTAACATACATTTTCCCAAAATATTAATCAATGGTTTTGGTGAAGTGTACCCTTCTTTTGTAAATCTTTCGCCCAATCCACCTATTGGTATTAATACGTTCATTATTAATATACATAGACTATTAACTATGCAATAAGACGCAAAAAACTGATTTGCATTTATGAAAATATTAACTATGGCATCTATTACATTTGAACAACGTATTGAACAAAATATTCCATTATTGGATCAAGAAAGATCGTTTATAAATCTTAAATGGACAATTGAAAAAAATACTAAGGATATGAATTTTGCAATAAACAATTTTTTTGACATTGCAAACACATATAATTGTGATATATTCCATAAATTGTTTAACACAGACAATACATTGGATGTCTATGTAAACTATTACAGCAAAAATATTTTTTGGGATTCACAAATCATATTGGATGAAACTTACGAAACATCAAAATATTTAAAAGATTATATTTTGTACAACAAAAAAATCAAAAACATAAACCCCGACAAAGCGGTTGATTTTGATTTAAAAATGCATATTCGTGAGTGCGAAAATTACGACAATACATACACAGAAAATAATGTAAAACAATATGCAATAATTATGCTTATTTCAAGCTTTAATAACATTGTAATAAAAAATGGTTTGACCGGTATTAAGGAGTTTACTGACAAATCACCAGTACACATGAATTTTGCTATGTGGTATGCAACTGAATATTCCGAATATTTCTTCTTAATGAATTATGAAGTATCTCGGTATTATTATGAAAACAGTATTGTTCCAAGAGAGCACATATTAAAGACTGTTTTTATGCCAGTACATCCACACGATGATTTTCCATTTCCAATGCAAGATAAATATAATTTTGCATTGTGGTACCACAGTGTTGGTGGTTCATTTGAAAACCGTTTTTCTGGCTTACATAAAGAACTGTGTTACATAATCTTTTCAAATCAGCGAAATGTTGATACGACTGCAGAAACTATTGAACAATGGATAATGGGCTATTGCAAGGACATATATCCAGAAATGGCAAAGGCAATTGCAGAAATATCTTTTACAAACCGAACTAATACATTTGCTGGTTTTGTTAGATTAAATTGTTAAAAAACTGATTATAAATTAAAATACTTTATTATGGAACAACTAAACAGTGATTTGAGTAAAATGTCTTTAGACACGAGTAAGATGCTCGAAGAAATACTAAAAAATATTTTGGAAAAAATAGCAATAGATTACAAAATAAATAAAGAAGAACTTTTTAATAAATATATTAAAAAAACAAATATAAGCGTATCAAATAAGCTAAATGGACTAAATGGGCTAAACGGGCTAAATGGGCTAAAGAAAAAGAAACGCATTAATGAAGTTCCTAATAACAGTCGATGCATTGCTAATACTGCAAAGCTTACTCGATGTACAAAAAGTAAACTGGATGGAATACATTATTGTGGATTTCATAAAAATAAACAGCAATATGGAGTTGTTGAGCTTGAAGAAATTATTTCTACATGTATACATGACGAAATAAAATATTATAAATACGATTTAAAATTGTATATAAAAGAAAAAATCGACGATCACTGTAATGTAAATAACAAAATGATTGATAATAAACTACTGGAATCATTTCAGTCGGATGGATTTATTGAAGCAAATGGTGTTACAACACTGTATTAAAGTTATTTAATTGTTCATTTTTGATATATAATACTATATCGTCTTGTTCTGTAAGATTTCGTAGTTTAAATGAAATAGGATTATTTTTTAACCATATTAAAATAGTTTTATTCATTTTTAATACTTTTTTAGTGTATTCTAATTTTACTTTATTATTAACATACTTCATAATAGTCTTCATAAGTTTCATAAATGTTTCCTTGTATAACGCATACTTTACTTCAATGTTATATTCGTTGACTGCATCATTATGAGTTTTGTATAAAAAATCATGGTTTAAACTCGATTCATGGTGTGTGTATTTATGTACATTACAATACTCTATGTAACCATTTACATGACAACGGTTTATATGACCACAATATTCTTTTTTAAGAGGGTTATTCAGGTATATATTTTGATTAACGTCAATACATTTTTCATCGAGTTCTTGTTTTAATTCTTTAGACAAATAGATTAAATACTTAATAACATAATCAGTAAACTCACTACTTTCAAATAACGTGCAAATAACTTCATGTGAAATATCTATCGTGTATTGCATGCTTTTAATAGTGTACTGCATACATAATATAAAAAGTTCATTGTATGAGCTGTGTTCTAAATTCAAATTAACATAAAAAGGAATATTTGAATAATTGTGCTGCATAATTACCTTATAATTAAATATTTTTATGAATGTATTATTTAATTGGTCGTATACTTTGAAGTTGTTCCATGTCTGTTGAGGAAAGATCTGAATAATTGTCGTCATTTGAAATGTCTAATGTACTTGTATTTTCATCTGTAAAACCGTTTAATAATTCTGCTACATCATCTGGTGCTTCAAAGCCGCTTGGTCCGCTTGGTCCGCTTGGTCCGCCGCGTCCACTTGGTCCACTTGGTACGCTTGGTCCTCCCATTAATCCAGAAAACAGATCTCCTATTCCGCCTCCGCCCCCGCCCCCATCATTCGATCCTCCAAACATGTTGAAAATATTTCCAAACAACCCGCCACTGGCTCCCCCGGCTCCCCCGGCTCCCCCGGTTCCACCCCCGGATCCACCCCCTGTTCCTCTTCGCCTATTACTACCATATTCTTTTGATGCTGCTTCTACATATTGTCTTTTTAATTCTGGATTATTATTCATTACGTCATTAAAGTTAGGAACATCGTTGCTTGTTTTGCTAAAAAGTGCTTTTGTAAAATGGAACATCATTGCACTACCACCAATCATACCAATGAGTTTTACTTCTGGTGAAATACTAATATTCATTTGGTATTTTTCGTATAATTCTTCAAAGACGTCATCGTAATCATCTAAATTTTCGAATACGGATTCTGTCCATCCGTCCAAATGAAGATCAAATGGGTTATATGACGTATTTAAGTATTCTAATATAGATACAACTGTCATAAGACCCTTACGTTGAAGTTTGATACTATCGTCTCTTCCTTTTTCGTACTCAAGTGACTCAGTAATAGTCTTCAATTCTTTATGAGAGTCATTCATAGTGTATTTTTTAGATGGATTATATCCTTTCCTTTCAAGACGTGCTAATTTAACTAAAAAAGCTTGCTTTTCTTTTACCATTTCGTCGTATGATAGTCTATCGCTTTTATACGAAGATTTATCATCGTTGTCATCACTTGAAACAATGGAATGATCTTTGTAACTGATTTCTTTAATAGATACTTTGTCTTTCGATGAATCATTATCGGATAATATATTTTGATCAGGCGTATTGTTAGTAGTAAGTATATTTAGTTTTTTGGGATTTGCAATAAAATCAACACCATAATCACGATTGTCTTGCATATTTATTTTATAATTTTCTTTGTAATCATCGTGTGGTTTATTATCGATCTTTATTATTTTGGTTGGTTTACGAGTATCTTGTTTTTCATCTATATCCATAGATGTATCAAAAGAACCAATGCTTGAAACCTCGTCGTTCATCTTTAAAAATTCCACAGAAGATATTTAAAATAATATAACGCAAATCTCTTTACCAAAAAAATATTAACATAATATAGGCATATTATGAATAACAATATAGTAGTTCTTGGACGAGTATCTGTTGGTAAATCAACACTTTTAAATGCTATACTCGGTCATAAATATTTTCAAATGGGTGATGGTATAACAACTACTGAACATAAGTTATATGCATTTGGAAAACTTAATTTAATAGATATACCCGGTAATATTGACAATGATAATCTAAGCGAGTACAAATCTATTATAGAAGACTCTATGGCAGTGTTATATGTTTGTGATGCACAAAGCGTTTGTAATACGCTACAAATGATACCTACACTTATAAATTATCGAAAGCGTTTTTCAAATTTAAACATATTTCCAATATTAAATAAAATAGATGAAATAAATGACATTAATAGCGTAAGAAAAGAATTTCGATCAGTTATTCAGAGTTCTGGTATAAATGGCATAGAACTTATTGAATTAAGTGCAAAAATTATATTGCATATTAAGCTTTTTATATCTAATAGTTTAGATGAAAATGCAGAAAAACAGCTGCTACATTACGTGTTTGGACGTAACGGTGAAAAAGGTCTTGAAGACATATCACAGAACACGGTAAATCAAATATGCAAAACTAGTGGTTACACTAATCTTGAAGACTTCTTTGAAAAATTTACAAAACAATCGGACCATAATCTGTATATTGATATTATTAATAACAGTCATTTAATGCCAATAAAAACATATTTAAATGCTGCATACCGCTATAACCTTAATAAAAATAAAAAAATTAGACACTTTTTAACCTTTTGTAGTACAACCTTTTGTTTCTTTATTATTTTTTTATTATTGATTGTTATGTATGTAATTGCTATGCTAATTTTATCAAACTATTATGACGTTTATTTGTTTATAGGTTTATCGTGTTTATTTATTTTTGGCATTGTAATATTAACGCTAATTACAGTGTTTGGTCATTATTATTTGTCAAAAATTTTAAATCACTGTGTCTTTTCACTTAATAACATTGTATTACCAAAGGTTAACCTTACTAGCATAGAAGCTACATTAGAAAACATTCATATCATCGAAACTTATTATGTAAATAGTAAATACATAGAACCACTGGAGTATAATAGTTTTATTAATTATGTTGATAACGTTTATTTTAGTGGCGTTAAGTATTCTGACTTTGTATTTGTAAAATTGCATGATAAGTTATACCAAATACACGGTGTTTTTACAAAAAATAAAATAACTGAAGTTACTTATGTAGTAGAAGTAATACAAGCAAATAATAAAAACAAAAATCCTTTCAGAATAATGCATCAAGCATTAATGCGAGAAAATACAGGTATTACTCAAGCTAATAAAGTTAATAATGCAATTTAAAATATTAATTGTTCCCCTGTTATTACATCGTATATACCAAACTTTTCGTCTTCTTTAATTATTTCATTTTGTATCAATATAATACGAGGTGATACTAAATATTTTTCTATTTCTTGACCATAGTAAAAGTTACCGTAAGGTCCCGCATATTTTAATATTTTTTTAATAACTGCATTATCTGTTATAAGATTACCAAGACCACTTTTTGATATTATAATGTAATCATAAGTAGATACAAACGATGACAAAAATTGTTGTTCTTCAGCCGGTGGAAATTTTATGTATTGGTTGTAATAAATAGTGTATTCTTGCTGCATAATTTTATAATCAACACTTATTATAGTGTCGCATACTTGTTCTTTGTATATATCGATATTATTGTGTTCTGATAACAATGTTAAAAATGTTTTTTGTTTTTTAAACGGGATATAAAATTTAGCGTAGCTATATGCGGATGTTATATTCCATACTACTGTATACCGTTTAGAATACAAATAACAAAATAATGAAACACATGCACTTATTCCAAATAGTGTTTTTAACATTTTATTTGTGTTATTATATTTTTAACAGTAAAATTTTGCTTTTAAAAATAATTGCAATAAATTATAATGAGTAAAGATCCTAATCTTACTGGATTTTCAAATTCACAACTTCGTAAATTGCATGGTAACGGTGAATACCAGCGACGATTAAAAGGTTTTAATAACACTGTTGATAAAACAGTAATGCAAAAACAGATGAAAGAACTAGATGCAAAAGAAAGATATAGATTAAAAATGAAAAGTATGCGTAACAATCGTTGTGGTTCTGATTATGAAGAGTTAAAAGAAGAAGTTAAAAATAAAGTAGAAGAAACAAAAGAAGAAAAATCTTTTTTGAAAACAAAAAGTGAAAATAAAAAACATTCTGAAAAAATGCGAAAATTAAATAAAAAATATGGAAACATTATTTTAAATGAATATACTGAATTAAAAAATAAAATAGATAATTTCAAAGAAGAACAAAAAAATAAAAAAGAAAAAACTTTTTTATCAGAAATTTACAAATGTATGGACGATCATTATGCCGATGTAAATAAAGTTAATTTGTATGAATGGCAACAATCACATCTTGGTATAAGTGTAGAAGAAGCTAATAAAGCAGTTCTTGGAGACATAGACGAAGACGAGCTTTCCGATCTTTCTGATTAACTTTTACTTTTAAACTTTTTATTATTTTTTTTTATATCTTTTTTAAAACGTTGTGCTAAAAATATTTTAACTTTTTTATCATCATATTTTTTTTTAAGCATAAAAAATACTATTAATATTATTAAAGCTGGTATAAAAATATTTATTATCATGTCACTAAGATTGTAACGTTCAAAAATACTTTTTCTACTATTTTCGATTATATAATTACTATGTAATGTAGAAAAATTTAATAGATCACTAAGTAGTGGCGAAGACATATATTTTCAAAAAAGATTTTAAAAAATGATAAATATTAATATATATATAAATGCAACGAGGAAATATCAGTTTGATTCTTGGACCTATGTTTAGTGGTAAAACATCCGAACTTTTTCGAAGAATACGTCGTGAACGTATAGCAAAGAAAAAATGTTTAATTGTAAAATATGCACATGATAATCGCTATTCCGATGAACAAGCATCTACACATGATCTTTTTAAAATGAATTGTATTTCTGTTGTATGTTTAAACGATATAAAAGATTGTCCTGAAATTGAAAACGTTGATGTTATTGGTATAGACGAAGGTCAATTTTTTAAAGACATTGTCGATACAGTATTATACTGGACAACGGAAAAAAATATTAATGTTATTATTTCTGGTCTCGATGGAAATTACAAAAGAGAACCTTTTGGGCATCTTTTGGAATTAATTCCTAGATGTACAAAACTAGATAAGTTATGTGCAGTATGTGTTGATTGTGGTAATGAAGCTCCATTTACTAAAAGAACATTATTGTCTGATGATGAAGTACTTATAGGTGGTTCCGAAATGTATGTTGCTTCGTGCATTAACTGTTATTTTAAAAATCAATAATTATTATAATGAATTACACTGGTGGTATAACAAAAGAAGAATTTATTCGTGTATTTGGTTCTCAAAATGCACACAAATATGTAAATCTACCAAAAACATCTACTTTTGTACCATTAAATATGGGTTCACCTATAAACAACAAATCACAATATGCTCTTAAAACAATACCTTATTCGTCACCAAATAAACGCAAACACATAAATAGTCGTACACTAAAAGCTATAAAGGAAAGGGAAAAAAATGGTATTGATAAAAGGGAAGACACAGCTACTTTAATTAAGCAAGAAATAATCGTATTATCTTCTTATTATACTTCGTTGTACTCTTTATTGGATAACATAATACTTTATTTGAATAATACACAAATATTATGCAATGTACTTGATAAAGATGCTTTTATGCAGTTAAAAAATAAAAATATTCATGGATTAATGTGTAACGAAGACGGCATAATTAACGAATATAATAATAAAAAATTAATAACACTAAATAATACAAGTAATATAAATAGTTATTATGAAAAAAAAATTGCTGTTTCCGTTATAAATGAAGAAGAACCTTGTTTTTTGAACAATGCAAGCCTTGGTAGTCTTCAAGAAATAAATAATTTTAAGTTATTTAAACAATATAAAAACTACAAAACAAAAGCACGGTTTTTATTAACAGCAAAATCACTTCATTATGACTTGTTAATACTAAATCCTTATTACAACAAAGGTCATTATTTAACATCAAGTGATATAGACTTCATGAAATACAAAGGTGGTAACAGGGTGTCTAAACGTCTTATATATGCGTATGTCAATATTTGTGCTTTAAATAGTGGTAGTAAATTTTTTGACTCCAACTTATTATTAGATAATCTAACTAAAATGGATAAAATGGATAAAATGGAAGAAGACGGAGTTTATGCAATAAAATTCTGGGAAAAATCTTGGGAAAATACACTCATAGGCAATAATGACGAAAATTTATTGTCTATGTTAATGAAAACAGGTTATGACGGTATTTATATTGATTTTTTAAATAAACATTGATTCGTATTTATTTGAAGTTTTTGTTCCTGTTATATTTACGTTTTGGGCACGGTCTATTTCTGGTACTGGATTAGACCCTTGGTCGCGCATATAACTCAAATAATTTTCTATGCCGCTTATTATTCTAGGTACAGTTTCGTGAATAACTGTTCTATTTAGCTCAATTACTTGTTTTTCTACATTTGTAGTATTTTTACTGTACTGCAAATAAATAGACCGCATTATAATCATAAGTTCATTTTCGTTTTGCTTTCCTATTTTGTATTTATTTTGTGAAAGACGGGCAACTTCCCTCATGAGTAAATATTGTAAATGATTTATATTCTTTGTACTAAAAAAATATTTTGACAATGGATTTAACTCTACAACACCCTTTAATATATCTGGCATAATACCGTCTTTGTTACCTTGACCATAAATAGAAAAGTCATTGTAGTGTTCACTAAATAAATTTTCGTTGTCACGTTGTTCCATAAAATTATTTGTTAAACTGCTATTAGCATTATCGAAATTGTTTAAAGATGCCATATGCCTATATAAAGACAACAGATAAAAAATAGCTATTTACTGAAGTATTTTCTTCCAATAAATGTCGTTATTTTTTTGCTTTGATGGGTTATCAAAAGAACTGTGGAATGGTAGATTAAGGTCTTTGCATATTTTTTCCCACAACTCGTCTTGGTATCTTAGTTTTTCTTCGCTTTTTAAAAGAGGAAAACAATTACATAGTTCTTCATCGTATTCCAGAATACGACATGATTTATTAAGAAAATAATTATACGAAAGAAAATTATTACGAGTTGTCTTACTGTGTTTTTCAAATGGTTCTTGTGACATCATAAATATTTTTCGTATATCGTCTTCCATTTTAGTTGTAAATGTTTTTGGTTTAACTCCATTTAACCTGTTTAAAATATGAGGAATATGTTCATAATATTTATTAAATCCTTTATCCGAATGTTTTTTTAAATAACCCCTTACCATAGATGGTGTAAGTTTCGAAAGATCTGTTTTACGTTCTTTGACAAGCTCGTATTTTATTATATCACATACTTCTTGTGGAATAATAGTATTTTCTTTTGCTTGAAATTGTACTAAACATTCATTTAAGTGATTCAATCGCTTATAAGCAAAGTAAGTATTTTCCAATGGAGGATCGTTATAAGTTGCTTTATCCGTGTCAATTAAAATATTAGATTGTAATCCACAATTAGGACATATCATTTTAGATTCATTACTGAGAAGTTGTAATTCTGTTTTACAATTAGAACAACTGTCTTCATTTATTTTAAGAGTATTTATATCAACAATACTGTTAATAGATGAAGTATAATCATTTAAAATAGTTTTCTTTTGACTTCTTTTGTAACGCTTAACAATTTTTGTCATATTGCTGTTTACATCTTCTTCGATGTCTTTTTCATTATTTGTATAATATCTAAAAAGATTGTCGCCAGTATCAAAAAAATAATCGTATTCTAGTTCATTGTTGCTATCTATCACATTTTTAAGTTCTTGTATTTCGCGTTTTAACTCGTATATCTTTTCGAAATCGTGTTCATTTTTTTCTTCGTTTTCAATAGACTCGTACTTAGTTAGTTCTTTTTCTAATTTTTTAATTTTATCATTGTTTTCAATGTTCACTTCTTTAAGCTTGTCAATATTTTCCATAATACAAACATTTATGGAGTCAAGTGTTTGTTTCTCCAATGGAATAATTCCGTATTTAGTTTTACTCATCTTATAATAAACTATTTTAAATTTTAACATAAAAAATGAACCGAAAATATAAATAATATTAAATGATTGAAAACCCAAACCAAGAAATAATTTTTATGACATTAGTAAGTTATATGTCAGAAACAACTGGGTTATATGCAGATAAATATTACAGCATTGAAAACCAAAACAAAAAAGACATAGTACCTATGACACAAAATGAAAATTACGACAAAGGTTTGATTATTTTAAAGTCTATTTTAGATAAAAAAGAAAATAAAATAGACGAATTAAAAGATTTTTTATTATCCATAAATAAAAATTTACATATAACAAATAAAAATTACGATTGTGATTTATGGTCAATAAAAAATTGCGATGAATTTTTTTGTTATTTAAGAAATAATTATTGCAAATAAACATTTTAATTATTGCAAATAATATAAGTCTTTGTTGTATTTTCTTTTTTCTAATGTTTCAATTGTTTCAAATAAATAAGGAGAACATTCTCTTATAATAAAGTTTTCTTTTTGTAACATAATTGATATAATACTTTCATCAAAACATTCTGAAATATTTTGACATAATTTTTGTTTTATAATAAGTCCATTGTAATTTACAATAGAAGAATTTTTACTTAATTCTGTTATATCTCTGAAACCAAATCTTCCTTCTGATATTCCATATGACTTCCAATGTTCTTCTATATTTTTTTTATTATTAAAAGATTTTTGTACATCTTCATAAATATTTTTATAAAATTCAGTATCAACATTTCTCATATTTATTGATGAATGATTATTTTTATTTCTATAAGAACCACGCGAAGATATTCTTGTATTTGGTTTTGATAAACCATAATTATTTGTGTTACCAACTAAAATTAAATCAGAATTATTGTAATTATTTGTATTAGATAAAATATTTATTTCATTTTTAAAATTTTTATTAATTAAACAATTTTCATGAAGTATAAATATTTTTTTGTAATCATTTTGAATACATGAATTTGATATTTCTATTAATGCTTTACTATTTAAAGAAAAATTTTCTGATTTTATAAATTCCATTTTATCAAGTTCAATTCCATATTTTGAATAATATGATTTTAAATTATTTAAATTTTTATTATAGTAAACAATATAATATTTTTCTATGTCATCATTATTAATAATTTCGTTTTTCATTATTAATTCTTTTTTATTTTTTTCATCTTGTTCTATTTTTTTAAGAACATCAAATGCATTTGTTCTAACATTATTAGTCTCTTTAATAGATGTTGTTGTTATTTTTTGGTTATTTAACAATTTTTGCATATTAGTTTCATTAATAATATAAATTTTTTCGTTTGATTTTAATAATGAAACTAGTTCATGAATAATAAAAGAATTTATTTCTTTTTCTGGTAAAGCAACAGTAGAAGCAGCGGAAGCAGCGGAAGCAGCGGAAGCAACATTGGAATCAATGGCGGAAGACGAATAAACGGGTTCTTTTTCATTTAAAATAGATTCAGTTAAAGCTATAATATCTTCTTTTATGGGTGTTACTAATTTTTCTACCTTATTTTTGTAATTATCTACAAATTCTTCGTATAAAATTAATTCGCGCCTATTTAATACTCCATCTCGTTGATTACCAAAATTTCCAGTATTATTATTTGTGCAAGTAAAAACTTCGTTAATCCAAACTGTTTTTAGTATATTAGTTAAAGATTCAATAATTCTGAAATCACCGCCTCGAATTGGAGGCCAAATAAGGTCATTTTTGTGTTTACTATGAACCATAAACCCAATGTTCGAAATATCCCCAAGACGTATAAACTTTTTTTTAAATCCTACATCTGATGGAACAACGCGGTTTCCTATTTTTACACGCCATAAAAACATTGTATCTTCGTCGTGTTCATTAATCATTTGTTCCATATAACTAAAAAAATTTTGTTTCATAAATTTATCATCATCATCAAGCACTATAATCCATCCATCTTCTGTAATAGATTCTACCATTGTAGTCAAATAACTATTGTAAGGAAATTCGTTAGCGTTATTACGCTGTTTCTTTTCAACATTTACTATTGAAACAGAATTGGAATACATACGTAAGTATTCCATTGTTTTTAAATCGTCCATACTAACTAACTGAGTAACATTTTCATAATTTTGTTGTTTTATTGATTCGTGGTTCAAAAAGAAATATTTTGGTCTATTACACGTACGTGTAAGTACATAAAATTTCATTTTTTATTTATTTATATTATAAAAAATGTTAATTTAAAACGCATTATTACCAAGAGGCATAAGACCCATTACTTGTACTATTAAAAGGTGTAAAACTCGGAAAATTTTGTTGATCCCTTGAAAGCGGACCAAGCGGACCCGATTGACCAAGCGGACCCGATTGACCAAGTGGACCAAGCGGACCAAGTGGACCATTTAAACCTTGTCTTAATTGATTATTATTATTATATAACTGTTCATTTGGATGGTTAAATGATTGTTGTGGATTATACTGTCTCGAATGTGTTGGTTGTGCGTGTTTGAAATCAAGCTGGGGCATAGACCTATTTGAATAAACATTTTGAAACTGTCTATTGTCAGATTGTTGCATAAATTGATTACCTTGCTCTTCTTTTTCATTTCGAATACTATTTATTTCACTTTGTCTACTATTTTTAAAACTTTTAAACATTCGATTTATTTCTTTTTGTTTTGAATTTGCTGGACCATTTTCATCATATGTATCTATGTGGCTAGTTTCGGAAACTGGTGCATAATATATATCACTAGCATATTCGGTTCCTTTGTTGTACTCGCTATTATGACTTTGGGATGCACTTGATTTTTTAAATGTATCTCCTAAACCAGAAAATGTTGTCGATAGTTCTGAATTTCTTTCTATGTCTACGTATTGATATCCCCCGTTTTGAGACGAAGAATTAAGAGTATTTGCTTTTACCCATTCTAATGCATCGGGTCCTTTTATTAATTTATCAAAACCAGATACTGCTATTACTGGTATTACATTTAAATTTTTAATCATATCCGGTATTCTTATTCTGGGATTATTAACAGAAAATTTGTAAAATTGGTCATTAAGTAACGTTGAACCTTCGAGTTCTTTGAGTATATTTTTACTTATTTCATCATTTTCAGAATAAAACAAAATATTTTTACCTTCAAGTTCGTCCATATAACATCTAATACTTTTTTTCTGCAGTTTATAAACGGAAAATGATTTAATTTATAGTATATAATATACATGAAGTTCTTCAAAGATATTCAAATTAACGACAATACAATAGAATTTACTACAACACATAATACAAATGTAAGTATTGTTAATGCAATTCGAAGAGAACTAATGAGCGGTATCGAAGTCTATGCATTGCACAAAGATAATGCTATTGTGCATATCAATGATTCGTTGTTTTATACTGAATTTCTTATTACAAATAGAATTCCAATGATACCAATTAATTACGAAATTGTAAAAAATAAAAAACTACAATTTTATTTGTGTAACCAAGATAACATTAATGAACCATTAATAAACAATACCAATTCTGTTATGCACGTAACATTGCAGTATTTTAAAATTATGGACGAAAAAACGGAGTACAAACCCGATGAAATATTTGTTTATCCCAATATGGAAGTTTGTTGGCTAAGACCAAATCAAAAACTGCACTTGATGTATGATGGATTGAAACGGGGAAATGGTTATGATCATGCTATGTATCAAAATTTCAGAATCAATAAATACACATTTAATCCTGAAAAAGAAAATGAATCAATAAAAGAGCAACAAGACTATGAAAAAACTTCATATGGAGATCCTGCTTCTATAAAAATGGAAATGGAGAGTCTTGGAAAAATAAATCCTAAAACAGCAATTATGCTGGTATTAAACAACATAATAAATAAAATTAATAATTTTATGCAGGAAATAAACGATATTGGTTCTAAAACAAATATTACCATGATTGACGACAAATATGCAGAAGTAATAGTAGTAGACGAAACATATACGCTGTGTAATATTTTAAAGTATTACTGCATAAAGACGATTGACTCTATGTCAAATAATACTAATAATCCTGCTAACTATTTTAATATTGCATGTAATGAAAAACATCCTCTTAAAAAGGAGTTTATTTTGAAAATACAGACGTATGATACTCTTGACATTTCTGGTAAAATAGAATTTACCAATATTATTAATGAAGCTTGTAACAATGCTATTGAAGATATTTCCAATATTATGGAAGAATTTGATTAACTAACTTCATAAATAAGCATATTTTTTAAATTACTTTCAACGTATGCTATACCATAACATTTACATATGTAATCAGAATTTTTAAAATATAATATTCTAGAAGTTCTATACCATTTGTCGTCTTTATATGAAGTATCGCGTAAAATAGTATTACAACCGTTGGTAATCCACGGATCGATTAGTTCAGTGTAATTCATAAGCGACAAAGATGCTGGTTCATTTATATGATAAATATTAAATTCACCTGATATTATGCTGTTATTTTCTTCGGATATTTCATAAAGTACTTCTATTTGTTTTTTGCGATAGTCTTCATCATTATCTTCCAAATGCACATTTAAAATATCATAAGTTTTATTATTAAACTCCATTTTGCAGCCTAATATTTCTTTTTCTTCTAGTGTTGGCATATCATAGCAATATTCTTCAATAAGCTGACAATTATTTGTATTTAAAAATATAACTTGCATAACAGAATTAGAACTTTTTTGATTTGTAATTGTATTATAATCAACAAGCTTTGATTTTAATATTGATAATGTAGTCATATTAACTGCTTGTAAAAGAATAACAGAAGCATTAGTTTCCTTTGTAATTTCTATAATTTTTAAAATTTTTTCATGGTTTGTTCCTTTTGAACTACAATCCATGTTGTACGAAAGTAATGTAAAACTTGTAAAACTTGTAAAACTATTATTCGTCATTTACATTAAGTTTAAAAAAATTTTTACACATAAAACGTATTGTAAATTATTTTCCGTGACTAAGTTTTACACTTTCGGTGTATGACTCGTGTTCATTGTACCCTCTTCGTGTATTGTAATCATTTACTGATAACCTATCACTAAATTGTGTTATTTCAATGGTTAGTACATGATCAATATCACCAAAATCTACGTTTTGTCCATTTTTATCAATAAATTTTATATTAAATTTATCAAGCTTACTTTCAGTTGTACTATAAATAAATGGATTATCGACAAATGTATCGTATGCATACTTACCATAATTTTCGTTTAAAAGTATTTTAGTAAATATTTTTTCATTTGGAATAAATGGATCATACATATTTTCAATGTTATTTAGTTTTAAGTAAATAAAGTTATTTTTATTCATGTTTGGTAATCTGTATGGACGATAATCGATTATTGAAGGATTGATTTCAGTTTCTTTTGTAGTTATAAAAGTATCAATAAAACTACTAGTAGAAAAATAATAAGAATCACCACCATGGTTAAATAAATTAGACCACGATTCTACGTATTGCAGTGAATTATTTGAACGCAATCCAAGCATATACCACAACTGGTCATCTTCTGAAACATCTGGATTATTTTCAAAAGACATTTTAAACCGTAATCTATTTCCATACTTATATGGTGTTGTATAACTGGTAGAATAGCCAGTCGGTGATTCAATACTTATTCCGAGAAATGACGATAAATATTGCGTCAAAGAACCATCTATATTAAACTCGTATTTGTCAAATGGTGTAATATAAATTGTTAATTTGTTTGTTGTAGTATTATTGTCATATGCAAACACTAGTACATTTTGCCCATAATGGTTATTCATAACAGTGTTAATATCAATAATAAGTTGATCCATAAAATCATTTATGCTGTTGTACTGGTTTATTGTTATATCAATAAGATGAATAATATTACTCGATGCAGGATCATTTTGATAAGGTATTGCAGGAACTTTTTCTCTTACATTTATGTACAAATTGTTGTAATAATATGCTCTTGAATCGTATTGAATAAATTTATCAAGACCAGTTATTTCAATGCGTTTATTGACACTTGTTATGCTATGCCCAGTTAATGGTGTTGGTACTATTTGAGCTGCTGGTGTTTCAGGTGGTTCAAATAAAACAGAACTAATTGTATTCATATCAGATACATCAAGACTGTAATCTTTACCACTGTATATATAATAATGTCTTACGTCATTTGTATCAATTTCACTTTCATAAGCAAAGTAACCAAGTTTATAAGAATTGTTCATGGAATCAACAATAGCATTTAATAGTACTTCAAACGATGTATAGTTTTGTACTGGTATATATGCCTTGTATTGTGTTTGTTGTGAAGTTATAGTAAAGCATATTTCTGTTTTAGCAGTAACTTTATATGGAAAATTAGATCCAGGTGTTAATTGTATAAAATTTAACTGACTACTAGATATATCTGGATATGAAGCTTTTGTACCACCATTATATCTGTATGCAGTTCCAACAAAAGCATCAAATATATTATCACTCATTGTACTTGGTTTAACAGTACCTGTTATTACATTGCTTGTAAATAATAAATATGGACGGTATATAATATTGCCATTTACATTAGAATATTGAGGCTGAATACTAAGAGAAACAATATCTGTATTATTTAATACTAAGTTACCAACATTGGATTCTACTTCTGCACGCTTATTAATTGCTTTTGCAACATTTGTTAAAAATTTTTCATAAGTATCAAATACACCCAAAGTAAGCGAAACTATTTGATTATTAAATATTAATGTAGCTCCAGTATCATCTACTATGGTAAAATCAATTTCAAATTGAACATCTTGTCCACTACCAGAAATAGTTATGACATAAGCAGGGTTAAATTGTTTATTTGCAAGAAAATCAATATATCCAATACCCATGTCAAACAACTGTGGATTAGGACTAATATTAAAAGAAGATAAAAGAACTGGTTGATTTGTATTAAGTATAGCGTCTTTAATATTTGTATTATTTACTAATGCAAAAGGGTAAATAGAGCTTATATAATAATTTGAATCTATGTTAATAAGACTGTATTTTAAAGGAAGGGTAAAAGAAGGATCATTTTTTCGAGACATTTCAAAGACTATAAAGCTAGCTAACGTATTAAAATTAGTATAATCTTTAACTGGTAAATAACATATTGAATCATTAAATATTGGAATACCAGTATTAGGATCAATTACTACATTGCCTGTTATGTCTAACGTTGCGTCATAAAACTGTATTATATTTTCGTATATTGTTGGGGAAAAAACATTAATGTATTCTGTTGCTGATGAAGGTGGTTGATTTATATTAAAAGTTATTTCACTTGTAACTTGGTCGTATAAATAGGAAAAAGTATTTGAAGATATAATATTGTCATATTTTGGATTATTTGTATTATTAATGTAATTTAAATAAAAATCATTTATTTTGCTTATTACTTTAGTAAGTGCTTCATCTATTGTATAATTACCATAAATTAACTTGATAATATTAGTACCAAAAATAATATTCAAATCTTCATTTTCGACTAGTTGTTCTGAACCAAACAAGATGTCTATCATAACGTGGTTATTATTTTTATTAATATTATTTATTGTACATGGTATAATGGAACTCAAAAGTCGAATACATTTTACATTAGTATGCATTAATGGTAATGAAATTTGATAATCATCTGGTGTTTTATATGAAAATTGTTTGAAATACATGTTAACACCTATCATATAAAACGGATTAACAACAGAGTTTACATTATTTAATAAATTATATTGTTCATTTAATTCGTCGATATCTATGGGGTCGTAAATAACGTTACCTTCTTCGTCTGTTATAACTTTTACATATTCTCCTGTTACTACTTCTTTTTCAATGAAAATGGATTGAGTTGTTTCTCGTGTTTTACTGTTAATATTATAAATATATCGTTTTTCTACAACATGTCTTTCTTTGTCAATTTTATTTGTTTTTTTATTTATAACAATAGGGTTTGATTTCATAATATATTCTTCATTAATATCGGTATCTTCGTCATTAAGACCAACAATATTTTTTTTATTTTCTATATACTTGCGAAACCCTGTTATATTTTCATTATTTTGTAAATTGTATGTACTCTGTACATCAACATTTGATACAAACTTGTTATGAAATAGTAAATCGTCTTCCATTTACTATTTATTATATAAGAATTTTTATGATGATATTATTATATTAAATTTTTCTTGTTGTTGACGAATAATAGTTACTAATTTTTCATGATCGTGTTCGCATTTTGACATAGAATTTATGCTTTCAATGTATTGTACAATAGTTGAATTACATTCATCTTTTTCTTGTTGTATTTTTTTCATAAGTTCGTTTTCTTCTTTTCGTCTTCCAATTAATGCTATATTAATTTGAGTAAGTTTTGATAATTCGTCATTTATATTTTCTTTTTTGTTTGTTACTTCTTTTATTTCTGTTTCCATTAAATTATTATTTTCCAATAATAATTTTTCAGAATCTTTTAATTTAATATTTACTTGATTTAATAATTCATTATTTAAAGTTAGTGATTTATTTTTTTGATTAATAGTTGTTATGTCTTCTTGTAAAATTGTTAAATTATTAGTATTTTCTTTTTCTCTTTCTTCTTTTTCATTCTTATATTTGTGTATAAGTTGTTCGTGATCATACTCAAGTGTTGTTAATTTTTCTGTTATATTTTTATATTGTTCATTTTCTTTTTCATTTTCTTTGTAAATATTTACATAATTATTAAGTTTTTCATCTTTTTCATTTATTGTAGTTTGATATTTTGCTATTTGTTTTTCATATGATTTTGATAAATCTTGTATTGAATCGTTATTTTTTGAAAGTTCTACATTTGATGTTATAAGTTTCTTAATTTTATCATGTAATTCTTTTTCTTTATTGACATAATTTATATGAATATCATTAGATTCTTTATGTTCTGTAATTAATTTTACATTTTCATGTTTAATATTTTCATTTTCATATTCAAGTTTATTAAATGAATTTTGTAATTCTATATATTTATTATGCAAACTAGTATTTTCATTTTCAAGAGTTTTATAACTTAATTTAAATTTATCAATGTCACTATATAATGAATTTATGTCCTTGTCGTATTGTTTTATAGTATCATTATATGTATTTACTGATATAAAGTAATCTGCATTTTCCTCAATTAAATTTTTAATTTCATTTTTATATTTTGTTATAACGTTATTATATTCACTTAATTTAATATATTCTTTTTCAATTTTATTATTTAATTTTTCATTAACATGTTTTAAATTATCATTAACATGTTTTATTTTTTCGTTATCAAATTTCAATTCATTATTGTTTTTATTTAAATTTTCAAACTTATTATTTATTTTTTCGTTATTATTTTTTAAAACTTCGATATCATTAGTATAATTATTTATTTTTTCTTCTAATTTATTATTTTTTTCTTGTTGTTCATTATAAAGTGTTCTTTGTTGATTAATAGTTTTTATATAATTTTCTTCTTTTGAAATAATATGATTTATTTTTTTATCTAACGATGAAATTTCAAAATCTTTATTTTTTATATTATTTTCTAATTGCATAACAATATCATCTTTTTCATGTTTAATTATACTAAGATTTGCAATATTATTTTTTTGTTGTTTTAATTGTGTTTCTAATATTTCTATTTTATTTTCGTAATGTTGAATAGTTTCTTTATTTTCTAAAAATAATCTTGATATTTCTTCTTCATCCGATTCAATAGTTAGATGTAATTGTTGTAATCTTGTTTCATGTGTTTCTTGTATTCCGTTTATTTCACTTGAAATATTTTCAAGTTTATATCTTAAATCATCAATTAATTTTGTGTTTCGTTCATTAATATTTTTCAATCTAGTTATTTCATTTTCTAATTTTGATTTTTCTTCGTAATTATTAAGATATCTTTTTTCTAATTCAAATAAATCATCAATATTTTCGTTTGATAATTCTGTCATAATATTTTTTTCTTCTTTAGTTGTTTTTAAAACATTTTCAATAAATTGAGATCTTTTTTCAAAATCTATTTTAATATTTTTTTGATTATTTTTTTGATTATTTTTTTGATTATTTTTCAAACTTTCTATAATTTTTTTATCTTCTTTTATTTGATCTATTAACATATTATTTGAATCTACTAATTCATTTTCGCATAATTGAAGTCTTTTATTTTCTTCTTCAATAATATTAACAATCGAGTTATGTTCTTTATGTAATTTTTCGTATTTTATATTAATTTTTTCAAAGCTATTTTTATAGAATTCATTGTCTTGATCCTGTTTTATATATTGGTCATTTTCATTTATTAATCTTTCAATTAATTCGTGATTTTTTTCCATTTGAATTCTATGAAATTCATTTTCATTAAATATATATTCATCTTTATCTGAAATTTGTTTATTTAATAATGCAATTGTTGATTGAAAGTTTTCAAATTCCTTTATATAGTCATCATGTTCTTTAATAGTTTCTGATTGTACTTTTTTAAATTCAATTATTTTACTTTTATAACTATTATTATTGTTTTTTAATAAATTAATAGTTTGATGTAATTCTTTATTTTCTTTTTCAATTATATTATACTTTGTCTTACTTGTTTTTACTTCATCCATACATGATATTACTTTCTGTTCTAATTCATTTAAATAAGTATTAATATTTTCAATCTTATTTTTTAGTTCAATATTTTCATTTTGTAATTCTAATAATAATATATTATTTTCATTTTTTTCTTCATTTAATTGTTGATTTAATGCTTCATAATCTGACGCAAGTTCCATTGTATCATTAAGTTCTGATTTATATTGTTCTTTTTCTTTTTCATTTTCTTCCATTGATTTTTTTAATTTATTATAAATTAAATTAGTATCATCAAGTGTTGTTTCTAATTTTTTTATAACATCATAATAAACTTCTATTTCTTTATTTTTTTCAAAAACAATATTATTTAATTTATTATTTGTTTCTTTTAATTGAAACTCGTATGTTTTATTTGTTTCAAATTCATTATCAAGTTGATTATTTAAAGTTTTTTCGGACTGTTTTATTATTTCATAATCATTATTTAGTTCATTGTATGTGTCATTTAAAGTTTGAAACATTATATCAAGAGTATAATATTTTTCATTGCTTTCATTTATTTCATTTGATAGTGTTATTTCTTTTTGTTCTGACTGTTCTACTAACTTTTTTAATTGTTCTATAACAGTTTGATCATTATTATAATCATTTGTTAAACGTTTATTTTCATTATAATAATGTTCATTTAATTCAGTTACTATTTTATATTCTTTTTTAAAATTTTCTATAAATATACTATCGTTATTTGACTTTTTTTTGAGTGCACTTATAGTATATTTTAATTCTTCAAACTCTTCGAGTTTTTCAAATATTGTACTTCTTTTCAATGTTTTCAAAACAGTACGTGCCATTTTAATAATTATATGTGTTTTTTTTAAAACAAATTTAACGAGGTAAAAATTTACATAGCGGGACCATAGTTAATTTCTTTATCATAAGCAACCCATTTAGAGTCAGAGCCATTAGGATCTACAGTTGGACTATATTCTTTGCACGAAGCAGCAGCTTCAAAAGAGGCAAGATTTTGTTGCATCAATGCTGATGCATTATTGACTAAAAATGCTCTATAATCATTAGAGTTATTGATATTGTTCTTCTTTTGTAGTTCAAGATTTATATCAGCGTTAGGACTATAATTAGTTCCATGCCGACCATCGTTCATCAATGGTGGGCACAACAGAGATGGTGTTGAGTTATTCATCTTATAATCTCAATATAGAAAAAAATAAATACCATTTATAAATCTTGTGAATCATTATTTAATATTCTTTTTACAATATTTGTATGCTTTTTAGTATTAGTTTCTTCTTCGGAATCTACTGTATCTATTGTTGTCGCATTACTTTCTGGTTGTGATATGTCATGTAGTTCTGGTAAATCTGAAAATTCGATACCGTCGTAGTTTATTTCTTTTATATGTGATGTTACTATTTCAATAATATTGGAAGAAGGAATTTTTTCACTGCTTTCTTCTTCATCAATGCTTTCTTCTTCTTCGTCGTCTTCTTCGTCTTCCTTGCTTGCTTCTTTTTCATTTGCTTCTACAAGTATTCCATTTAATAACTTGTCCATTAAATTATTCATTTTGTAATTCATATTTTTTATACGGTAATCCAAGTCTTCCATACAATCATTGTATTTAGAAATTTCTTTAGACATGTTATTTACGTTGCGATAAATCAAATAAAGCATTACTCCCACAACAAACAATACAACAAGTATAATAGTATGGTATTGGTCGTCATTAAGAAACTCAAGCATCTTTATCCTGTGTTGATATTTATTTATGAATTGTTATACGCATTAATTTTAAAAAGTTATAATATAAAAAGATGATTGAAACAATAATTAACTTTTTTGTTGAAAATTACTTGCTTAGTGCAATTATTATTTTTGGATTATTTATGGTTTATAAGTCCGGTTATTACAGTGAAAACTTTGAAAGTAAAAAAACATTAATACTTTATTACGCACCATGGTGCCCGCATTGTAAACCAGTCAAACCAATGTTTGAAGAATTGCAAAAAATTTATGCAAATGATGAAAATATAAATATTATTTTGGTAAACGGTGACGAGCAACCAGAGCTTTTAAAAGAAAAAAATATTCAAGGATTTCCAAGTATTGTTTTATATACTGAAGATTCACAAGATTTACAAGTTTCCGGTATAGAATATAATGGAACAAGATCTGTTAAAAACTTTCAAACTTTTATTCAAAGCTACTAATATATGTCGTTTATAGATTTTAGTGATAACGATAGTAGTAATAGTAGTATACATATTAATAAAAAAGAAGATATTTCTGATAGTGAGCATGATCTTACATTAATTAATAGTAGCGAACGATGCTTAACACCATCGTTGTTAAAGACGCACGAAAAAAAATATGAAATAGATACACGTGACAGTAGTGGAGACGAGGGTTTTTATCCGGTACGACAAGATTTACAAGATAACGACGTTATGCAACGTATTCAAGAACAGATAAACCAAACCAATAATCAGTCTATCGTATATGGATTTGCCGAAAATCTAGAAATTCTTAGAAATATGAACGAAGAAATATGCGAACGACTGGATTGGGTAACTCGTCAAACACAAAATATTATTGACCAAGTAAACGAAGACAGACTAAACGAACAAAAAGAACGTACAAAAGACAGGCATGTTGGTTTATTTTTTTCTTTTTTAGAAACACAGTTTTTTCTTATTGGTATGATTTACTCTACTATTTTATTTATAATTGAAATGTATTACAACTTTATGTAAAATCATAATATAAAATAAATTAAGTAAAGTAAATGAGTGAACAAAAAACAGTACTTATTTTGTCTACATTTCCACACCAAATTATAAAATTTTCTCTTGAAAATATTGGAAAACAGTATCAAACACTAGCTTATCAACTCGATAAATATATTAGAGTTAATGCTGGTAATAAATTTAAAATATTTCATCAAATATTACCACCAAGAGGTACAAGTACTCGAATAAAAAATTCAGATGAATATAAAAAATTTAATTGCGGGGATTTTGATTTTATTATTGTTTGTGACAATCGAGGACTTTATTATCGTCCTGAAGAATTTGCAGATTATTTAAAATTAAAAGCAAGAAAAGCAGTTTTTACATTTTCTTCAAATAATGCTATGGTGGGTAAAGAAGATGTGCTTTTTTATATGGTTCCAAGTGGTAAGCGCAATAAAAAAGGGTGCAAATTTCTTGGTTGGACTTGTGACAGTACGTTATGTACTAGTAAACAATTGCGATGGAAAGTTCAAATACTAATTGACCATAACTATTATGGACGTCATATTAACATGGTCGAAAAAGATTTAACCGAAAATATTACACTACAGACATGCGATTTTGCAAAAACATACAAAGGAAGAGAAATAGTTATTCGAAGATTTATTGCAGGTGGAGTAGAAACTATGGATCCGGATAATCCTACTGAACAAGTGAAATATATACAGGGAAAAGGACTTTCATATAAAGAAGCGTGTGATGTTTATTCTAATACGGATGTATTTATTGTAACACACAAAGAGTGTATGGGACTTTCGGTTCTTGAATCTGCAATGGCTGGTGCACTTATTGTAGCACCAGAAGAATATATAAAAGACGAATTACTAAAATACGTACATCATATAACGTTTAAAGATACAATAGATTGGGAAAAAGTTATTGAAAACATTGACCCAATAAAATCTAGAAAAATGGTAATGCGATTTGACATTACTAATTTTACACAAAGGATTGTTGACGTAATGAACAATATTGATGCACATAAGGAAAATGGATTACGCTTTAAAAATTCACATAAATAATTTCTTTTCATACACGTAACTTGGGTAACGTTTAGGGTGTTCTTTGACATATTTGTCTGGATTTGCTGCAAATGCTAATTCTATTGGTGCCATAGGAAAACGCCAGTCATTGTAATACTGTTTGTTGTCTTTGGTAAAAACAGGACTATTTTCAACCATATACATTGCGGTTGGCATAGTTTGGTTTAATTCTTTTAGAGGACTTGTTTGCTTTTGAAGCAGTGTTACTTTTTCTTGGTTGTAATCTTTTTCATTGGGTACTACATTATTAATCACTGGATTACCGTTTCTTAAAATTTTATTTAAAGAAAGATCAAGGTTATTATAGTCAGTAATGCTTTGAAAGTTTTCTTCCTGCTTAAATGCAGTTAAATACAATGCGAAAACAATTATAGCTATAATAAATACTAATGTAACTTCCATATAGTATAGTACCATAAAAAAACTTTGCGTTAATTTTTCCAGATAAATATACATGTATTATAAAAATGACCAGTTTAATTGATGAAATAATTGCTTCTATTCACAGTAATTTGAACACCAATAACGTTTTACAAGCTTTAAAAATTTATTGCGAATGCTTTAATAAAGGCGATGAACAACAATTTGTTAAAAAGTTATGGAAAAGGTGTTTGGAGCCTGAAGTATACAGATGTTTAATGGAAGATTATGAATTTGAAGAACAAGAAAAAGAAGAACTTAAAGACGAAATGCATAAACTTTATAAAAATACAAAGACCATTGAAGAATTATTAAAAAATATTAACATAATAATGAAAATGTGTATGGAAGACAAAGAAGAAAATGACTATTTACTAAATAAATTTATTCCTAAATGTGTAATTTATTTTGAGTATTTATTAAACAAATTAAAAAGTGATGACCGTTTTACGCACGAAGTTTGTTTTAACCGATTTATTAAACCTTATATAGATATATTTAAATTTAAAAACATTACTCCGTGTATATTAGAGTTAAAACACTGTATGTACTGTGCCAATAATAGCACAATGTGCTTTAAACATAATACCCAAATGCTTATAATAAGTTGTTGTACTAGTTGTTCTAGTATGATACCTAATGACTATATAAATTTGTAAAAAGAAAATGATTTCTTCTCTATATATAGTATAATAAATCGTCCATAGATGTTATTACCAATTTCTTGTTTTTCATGTGGTATGCCATTACAACATCACGAAAAAAAGTATTATGAGGTTCTTGATGCACATAAAATGGAGTATAATGCATTTTTTAATGACGATAATACACAAGAAGCTATTAATAAATTAAAAAAAAGTAACGAATTTAAAAATTCTGATTATACGTCATTTGAAAATTTTGTTATTAAAAATTATTTGAATAGCTCAAATAATAAGCTTAAAAAAATTGCAGAAAAATACAAGTATACACCAGAATTTATGGCACTAAAGGAAATCGGAATCAACGAAAGGCGATACTGTTGTAGACGTATGTTTTTATGCCATCCAAGAGAACTTGCTAGCACGATACTGTAGTTTATTACTCATATAAGAATTTATCTATTTCGTACTTTATTATATCATCATTAGTACTATTATATACCTGCATCATTTTGTAAAACAAAGATTTTGGAGGCATAACAGTATTACTTTTCTTATTTTTTATATTATGCAACATTTGTTTATATTTAGAGCTTAAATGCTCTGGGCAAATTTTAATAAGACTATTTAATGTTTCATAATCCTCTTTTAAAACTTGTAAATCTTGTAAATCTTGTAAATCTTGTAAATCTTGTAAAACTTGTATATGATCTTCAAAAATGTTTTCTTTTTCATTTTCAAAGACGTTTGCCCATGGTCTTTCTTCAGAAGATTTACAAGATTTACAAGATTCTCCTTTTATAATGGTACGAGATAATAGCCTCTTTGCTTGTAAAATAAATTCTTTATATGACGTTGTATCGTCTGCATCGGAAAAAAATCCTACTTCTGTAAACTGGTCTTCTTTCATAATTTTAAATTTAATTCTAAGATTATCTTTACATCCTTCTGATGCAGTTTCTCGAATAAAAAATAGTTCGTAGTCTTCCAGTAAATATTTAAGCTCTGAATTTGTTTCGAGTAGTTTTAAGTAGTAATTAGGCTCGGAACATACAAGTTCATAAAAATCAAATCTATTATTTAGTTCTTTTAGTAGTAATATTTCTTCTTCGTCAATGTGGTCTTCATTAATAAGAGTATTGTCGTATTCTTTTTCAAACTCTAATTTAGCATTAGTAGTCTTATAATCAAAAGTTTCTTCCATTTTCATTTAATGTTTATATTTTTTAAATGAATTAAAATTATTTAATAATCGCCACTGACTTCGAACTGACGTCTGTTAGTGTCTTGGTCAATAGTGCTCTGCATCCAGGGTCCAACATCTACTTGAGGAATAGTAGGATCTGATCTCAATTGGACATTAGCATTCTTCAAGCTTTGTCCAACAGTGTTAATTCCAAAATGATGTCCTGATTCTAAGAAGTTACGTCCTTCAAGAGTGTTGTTTTCAGGAGCAGCATCACCCCAAGATGCAAAACCATTGTCATTGGGAAGCAAATCCTTAGCAGTAAGTTCGTCTTGACCCATGCTAATATTCATGGCATCGGCTTGTGGGGCTTGCACGGCTTGCATGACTTGCGCGGCTTGCGCGGCTTGCATGACTTGAGCGGCTTGAGCGACTTGTGGGGCTTTCTGCATTGAAGATGCTTGTTGTTGCTGTTTCTTTATATCATCGATTTGCTTAATAACTCCAGATTGTTCCTGATTCTGGTATCCTTCTTTAGCGGGGGCAAACATATTCAACAAGTAAAATACGGCAATTATGCCAACAATAGTCCATATCAAACTAATCGTGTTTTGATCCATTGGTATATTATAATCGAATAAAAAAAGTACAAAAGATTGCGCATAAATTACGACGTTGAAACCTGTGTCATATAACTTTTAAAAATAGTAAAATATTCTAATATTTTTTTTGGAAAGGTGGTTTGTATAGTGTGTTCTGCATCTAAAATATTTAAATAAATATATAAACATTCATACATAGTAAGATTAAATTGTTCTGCATGTTCTAATCCGTATCTAAGTGTTTCAATTATTTCTTTTTGTTTTTTACTTATAAAAAGTGTAAAGCTTGTTAAACTTGTTAAACTTGTAAAACTTGATAAACTTGTTAAACTTGTTAAACTTGTAAAACCAGTTCTATTTGTTTCGCTTATGCCTTCAGTTTCTTCATACAAATATAAATTTATAAGTTGTTCTAGTTCTTCATAAAAAGTTTTGTAATCTTTATCCCAATATCCTAACTCTTTAGCTTTTTTTAATATTTCTACTAATCTAACTGTAAAATGCAGTTCATTGTGTTTATTCTTAAACATTTCTTCGTAATAAGACATTAACACAATATTATTTACACTGTATATTGCATCTTCTTTACAAATGGAACCGGATGCTACTAGATTAACAAGTATAAACCATATGTAATTTAATAAATAATGCTCTGGATGAGGGAATGTGGTAATAACCATATATATTAATTCTTCTTTAATAATTTTTCTATCTTTTATTGTGAGCATTTTAAAATTGTATAATCTTATTTTTATAACAATTTATGTATAAAAATAAATAATAACAGCATAAATGGAGCATAAAACTCTTACAAAACAGGGTTATGCTGTATTAAAAGATAAATTAACAAAGACTGAAATCACAGCAATTAAAAAAGATTGTAACGTAAAACCTATTACCTTCTTAAAAGAATTTAACACGCAAGATCAAAGTTTTAATATTTATTCCGAAAGTAAGCGTAGATACTGGTTACCGAAATATTATGGAATAATTAAATACGGTGATCCTGTAGCAAATCTTATACCACATGGAAACACAATAAATATTGATTTTAAGCTTAATCTTAAAGAGCATCAAAAAAATCCGTTTAATAAGACGCTAGAACAGCTTGAAAAAGAGGAAGGTGGAATTTTATCGTTACCATGTGGATTTGGTAAATGTCTTGGTTATAATACACCAGTAATGCTTTATGATGGGTCGGTCAAAATGGTACAATGCATAACAAAGGACGATGTATTAATAGGCGATGACTCCATGCCACGAAAAATTTTAAGCGTTTGTACAGGAAAAGAAAAGTTATACAAAATAAAACAAGCCTATGGTATTGATTATATAGTAAACGAAAGCCATATTCTTACATTAAAGCACAAAGTACACGGTATTGTTGACATAGCATTAAAAGATTTTTTAAAAGAAACAGTTAATCAGTCAAATTATTACTCGATAAAATCTCCCATAAACTATAATTTTTTCTTTTGTACTTCTTCTTATGCTTATTTAATAGGTATGTATTACGCATTATGTGAACCTATTATTGAACCCATTCAAATGTATTCTAAGGGTACACAATTAATACGCAATCAATTCTTAGCTGGTATTATTGACTATACACCAGAAATAAAACAAGAAGATTGTTATGGACTAATATTTGAAAATTATGAAATATTAGAAACAACAAAAAATGTTGCCAACAGCCTTGGTTACGGTATTAAACAAGAAGAATATTGTTTGTTTATTTATAGTAATACTAATATACAGGTAATTAAAAAAGAAAAAAAAATTAGCACCAAGCATTTAGACAGCAATATAATAGTAGAAGAACTTTGTGTTGGAGATTATTATGGATTTACCATAGATGGAAACAGGCGATTTTTACTTGGAGACTGTACTGTTACACATAATACTGCACTTGCTATTAAACTTATTTGCACCTTAAAAAGAAAAGCTATTGTTGTAGTTCACAAAGAATTTTTAATGGAACAGTGGAAAGAAAGCATACAAAAATTTACTGATGCACGAGTAGGTATTATACAGCAAAATAAACTAGAACTCGATGCAGATATATGTATTGGTATGATACATTCGTTATGTCTTAAAGACTATCCTCAAGGTACATTTGACAGCTTTGGGACTATGGTTATCGACGAATGTCATCACCTTGGTTCTGAAATGTTTTCAAAAGTTCTTATGAAAATAGGTACTTGTTACCGTCTTGGTTTAAGCGCCACTCCTACAAGACGCGATGGATTACATACTGTATATAACATGCATATTGGTAATATAGCACACAAAGAAAAACGTACAGGAAACAATCAAGTAAAAATAAAAATATTGAACCTTAGCTCAGAATCTGAGTTCTACAAAACAATATATAATGGCAAGATGAAAAATACTTCTGCTATGGTTACAAATATTACTAACTGTGGACAACGTAATGAATTATTGGTAAAATTGTTATTACAATTAAATAAATTAAAACGAAAAGTTATATTGTTAAGTTCACGACGAGAACACTTAGAACTTTTGTATACGATGATAAAGGAAAGGGAAAAAAATGAAATTAGTGTTGGCTTTTATTACGGTAATCAAGGTATGGGTAAAAAGGCATATAAAGAAATGCTAAATGTTAGTTCCAAATGTGATATAATACTCGCAACAGAACAATTAGCAAAAGAAGGTCTTGATATTCCGGACTTAGATACACTAATTATGTCAACATCCATATCAGATCTAGGTGCATTGGAACAGTCAATAGGTCGAATATTGCGAAAATTTTATAATGATTCGAATTATCCACTAGTATATGACATAGTTGACAAAAATTGTGGTAACTTTTCTAAGCATGGTACAAAGCGTAAAAAATTTTACAAAGATGAAAATTATAATATAAGTATTACATCTATTAATATAGACAATGGTGAAGAAGAAATAAACAGTGAAAATATATCTGATTGCGTTATTTAAATAATTTCAAAATATAAAAATAATTATAATGGATAGGGATCAATGTTGTAAAGTGTTAGGTCTTAAATCAATTCATACTAAAAAGGAATTAAATAGTGCTTACAAAGCTATGTCTAAAAAATATCACCCAGATTTAGTTGGTCCTGCAGGAAAACCATTTTTTATACAAATAACAAATGCATATAAAACATTGCTTGAACAGTTTTCAAAAAAAGCTAAAAATATTAATCAATCTGGTAGTAGCTTTGAACAAATGAAAAAGGTTAATAGAAAACAAGAACAACCAAATTTAAATCGCCCCGAAGAAAAAGAAAAAGAAAAATTTAACAAACAATTTGATGAAATGAAACAACAAATTCAAGGAAAAACTAATAGCGAATACATGTATAATAATAACAGTGAATATGTCGAACGAACACGACAACAATTTGAAAGCGAAAACAGTGAAATCAATAATATAATTTACAATAACAGACCTATCATGCAGTATAATCCACAGGATTTTAACAATTATTTTGAACAAGTAAAACGAAGCAATACTGGTATCGATTTATACAATGAACAGGTTCAACCAGTACATAATTATAGTAACCAAATGGATTTATATGGTCAATCGAGTCAATCGGGTCAACCTGGTCAATCGAGTCAACCGAGTCAATCGGGTAACCTTGGTCAACCGAGTCAATCGGGTAACCTTGGTCAATCGGGTAATCATACTGACATGGGTATGTATTCTATTCCTTCAGAATTTGAATTAAATAGAAACACTTCAAATTTTGTTATGCAAGAACAACCATTATCGCAACAAGAAATACAACAAAGGATGAGCCAAAGAAATAATCCAACGATCTTTAGTCAACCGGGTCCGCTTGGTCAACCTGGTCAACCTGGTCCGCTTGGTCAATCGGGTCAATCGAGTAACCTTGGTCAATCGAGTCCGCTTGGTCAATCGGGTCAACAAGACTTGATATATAACATATCTGAAAACCAACAATTATTATTACAACAACTAAAACAAAACAATAATGCAATGTCTAATAGTGAAATCATAAAAACAATGAATAAAATTTCTTCGAATCAAGAAAAACTTTTAAAACGATTTAATTATTGAATTGTCTAGAACGTTGTGTCAATTCTTTTTCAAGTTTATTCATAACTTGAACATGTTCATTTGAATATTTACCTATGTCTTCTTTTCTTTTATTATTAAGAAGACATACATTTACCATATTTTTTACTTCCATTAATATTCCATCTGGTAGTTTTGAAATATCAACTACAGTGTCCTGTTCAGATGTAGTTGTTGGCTTTATATAAGGACGTACAATTTTAAAAATATAAATATGATCTTCCTTTGACAACGAGTCAATATTTTGCTCTATAAAAATGCGATCTTTTTTCTTTTCCAAAATATCTTCGTATTCTAATGAGCGTATAGCCATTTAAATAATTTAAAATGTTTCTTTGTACCATTTATCCATTTTATCCAGTTTATCTCCCTTCCCATCGTGATTGGACACCAGTAAAATGCGGCGTTTTCCATCGCGTATTATCCTGTGGATTCAAGTAAAATGGTTCAAATCTATTTTTTGCAATTTTGGGTGCAAGTATATTAGGATTTGTATAGCGTGTATAATCTACTCCAAATTTAGAAGGGCAAAAATTAATATTGTTATCTAGATGGTCAAAATTAGGGGTAAACATCTTAGTAGGATCACGAGTAGCTTGATATTGAAATCTTAATTCACTGTCTATATCAATAAGAGGTTTATTGTTAGATAAACTAGCTCCTTGACTACTTACAAAACCAATATCTTCAATACGACGAGGTCGTAGTCTATTAGCATAATTATTGTCAGTCATATATTTACCAGGTTTCATAGACTGTAATAAATCGCTTTTATATGACCCTTCATTATAATTTATTGGACGAGTATATGGGTTTAGATTCGCCATTATAACATTAATTTATAAAAAAAATCTATATTGTTACTATATATGAGTAGTGTGTACAATCAACCAATATGGTTTGAAGAACCTAGCGTTTTAATAGATGAAGACTATTTGACAAAGTTTATACCAACAGAAACTATGTCATTTGGTGAACAATTAAATTCTATTGTTAGATTTGCTATCTACTTTGCCGTATTGTTATTTATTTATTCTATGAATTATAACGTGTTTTATATACCTATTTTAACCATGGTATTTACTTATATCGTTTATCAACCAGTTGAAAACTACCAAGAAAAAAATGAAAAAAAAGAAGACTGCGTAAAACCCACATTAAATAATCCTTTTATGAATGTTATGCTTACTGATTATGTAGACAATCCTACTAGAGGTCCTGCTTGTGAAAATGTCGAAGAACAAATTAAAGAAGGTTTTGAATATAATCTTTATAAAGACGTCGACGACGTATGGGAAAGAAATAATTCGCAAAGACAATTCTATACTAATCCTGCTACTACTATTCCAAATGATGTAGAATCTTTTGCTAACTGGTGTTACAAAGTTCCTTATAGCTGCAAGAGCGGAGATATGGAAGCATGTCTAAAATGGGAACAACCTTATATGCACGGTAAAATTGCTTAAATATTTTAAAATTGATTTTATATTTTTAAACATTAAAATGCTGTTTAAAACACTTAATAACGAACCTTTTGAAAAAGACAAATCATTGTATGACTATTGTGAATTTAAATATCCTCTTGATGAATTCCAAAAGCATGCATTATGCTCTATAAAGGAGGATAAAAATATCCTTGTTTGTGCTGCAACAGGTAATGGTAAAACAAGTGTTGCTATTGCTGCTATTAAAAATTGTTTTTTAAATAACAAGCGTGTTATTTATACTGCACCTATTAAAGCATTGTTAAATCAGAAATATAGTGAATTTAAAAGTATTTTTAAATCTGATATTGGTATTGAAACAGGAGATACAAAAATAAATCCAGATGCACAATGCGTAGTTATGACAACAGAAATATTACGCAATAAATTAATGCTAAACAATCAAGAAGTAATACAAAATGTACAGTGCGTTATTTTTGATGAAGTCCATTATATTAATGATCCATACCGAGGTAATGTATGGGAATCATGCATACAACTTCTACAAACACAACAAGTAATGTTATCTGCTACTGTTCATAAGCCGGAAAACTTTGCTGAATGGATAACAACAGTACACCCAGAAAGAGATTTACATTTTATTGAAGTAACACAGCGCAAGGTTCCTTTGGAATATTATTGCTATGCTAATGATGAAATAATACAAATTATGGACAATGCACGTAATTTCAGTAATACTAACTATTTAAAATGTAAACAAGAACCTGTTAATCCGCTTTTTAAACTTAATAAATCACTATTGCTTTTAAAAAATAAAAATTTATTTCCTGCTACTTATTTTGTTATGTCAAAGAAAAAATGCGAACATTATGCCAATTCCGTAACAATCCCATTAATCGATGAAGAAACATCATCAAACGCAGTTAACCTTTATAATAAGTTGCTGTTAAAAGACAAAGAATTAGAAAAGCAGTCATTGCAAGTACAAATGATGCGCAGTCTTGTATCAAAAGGTATTGGTATTCATCACGCGGGTTTGAACCCTCTTTTAAAAGAAATAATCGAAGAACTTTATGCAAAAAACTTTTTAAAATTATTATTTGCAACAGGTACATTTACTGTTGGGCTTAATATGCCAATACGAACAGTTGTTTTGACTGGATTAACTGTATACAATGAAATAAAAGAACACATGGTATATTTTTCATCGGATGAATTTATTCAAATGTGTGGAAGATCAGGACGTCGTGGTCTCGATACAAAAGGTAATGTTATTATTTGCTTATTAAATGAAGATTTACCTTCTTTACATGAAGCAAAAAATATTATGACAAGTCATCCAAATTTAATTGAATCAAAAATGGAACTAAATAAAAACTTAATTATTGATTTGATTTCAAACAAGAAAAATTTCAATGAGATTTTTTCTTTCGTAAAAAAATCTTTGAAAGGTAGTGAAATATTGCAATCCATTGAAACATTACAAAAAGAATGCAATATTTTTAAATTAATAAATTTTGAAGTTCCATCAGAACAAGAAAAGATTTTTGCAGACTATATTCAACTGCAAAATAAACTAAAAACAAACCTTCGGCAAAATCAATACAGAAAAGTTATGCGTTGCATTGATTCATTATTATTAGATCCAAAATTTAATGATTTAATACAAAAATACAATGAATACAACAATCAAGTCAAATGTTTGCATAAAAAACAAGAAAAGCTTGAATATTTAAAAAATAATGATATTATTATTATTCAAGAAATAATAGATGATCTTATTGCAGAAAACATTATAACTAGTGATTTAGAGCTAACAAAACCTTATGGAATTGCTGCATCTTGTATTAATGGTTATGACAAATGTTTAATAGTAAATGTTCTTTTTAGTGAATGGATTACTACTATGAGCACAAAAGAATTAGCAATACTATTTTCATATTTTATAAGCTATCATGGAGATAATTTAGAACCATTTGAATTAAAAAATTATGGTATCCCTATGTACTCCTATGAGGTTTTAAATTCAATGACAAACGAAAAACTTTATACTAATTTTACCCCATTTGTTTGGCAATGGATAAATGGAGTAAAATTTGAAAATATGGAAAATATCGACACGTACACAGAAGGTAATTTTATAACTCAAATGAATTGCTATTACCAATTACTCGAAAATTTAATACAAGTTTGCGAACTTTGTGAACTGCATATTACGTATAAAAAATGCATTGAATTAAAAAGCATAATAAGACGAGACATAGTAATAACTAATTCGCTTTATTTGTAAGTGCATCATAAAGTTGTGATTTCATTGCAATAATTTCTTTTTTTATTTTATCAATTTCAGTTGTTAATAATTTATTTTTATATTCAAGATCAGATATTCGTTTTTTATCGTTTAGTTGTTCGCTGTCTATTTGTTGAATAGCACCATGATATAGAGCAAATATTTTATCTTTTGATACTTGTAAAAAGTTAGTAACTTCTTTACCCCACATAAATACTTTTTCATATTTTTCATCAAATATAACACGCTTTGAGTAGTCTGCCTTTTTTATTACCATTATTTCTTGTTCTTCGTGTTGGACATAAAACTTAATATTTCGCGTATGTTCTGCATTAAATCGCAAATCATCTGGTAGAATAACTTGATATTTATTATTTTCCAGGTGTTTCCAAGTTATTGTGTTTGTTATATCTCTCATTTCATCTGGAATAAATTCTTTTATAGTATTAATTGCTTGAGGTAAGTGTTGATTCACTTCTTGTGCTATATAGCCAATTGTTTTGATTTGTCTTCGTATTTGTGGATCTTTATAGTGATACTCCTTGCATTGTATATCTCTTACTTTTTGTAATGACCAATTGTTGTCAACATCGCTAATTTCAGTTTTAACACGTTCGTCTGACGTCCATGCAATAGAAGAGCATCCTATGCCATTGGAACAATAAAGCGAATACTGTAATCCATTAATAGCAACTGTTGTTGGAGTAGTAGCATTCAATGTATACATTTGTTGTGTATTAGAATTATTAAAACCATTTATATCTAATTTACCCCTTGATGTAGCATAAGGAGTACCAATCGATACAACTCCATCATTATTAACTTGGAATATAGTATTATTACTATTAGAAACAGATAATCCATAACTTGAAGAAGAAGTGTTATTGGTTTTAATAACAACGCCAGTTGTGCTACCATTAAAATATGCTTGTGCATCAGAAGACCCAGAATCACCATTCATATAAAGACCTCTTTTACCATTTGAATTAGCAATATGAAGTGTAGCTTGTGGAGAAACAATTCCAATACCGACATTATTGCCAGTTGTTTGTAAAGAAATGGAATTTGTACAGTTTATATAACCTATATTAGCAGTTGTGTCATAACCTGCAAATAGTGTTTGATTACTAGAACCAGATGTTAATGACAAACCATGATAAAGCGTTTCATTATCTTGATTATTTGATCCTCCAACGTTACAAGTAATTTTTGAAGAAATAGTAGATGTATTAATACCTATACTTCCTGTATTAGTTATATTAAAAACTCTTGTTTTTACATTATTACTTATGCAGTTAATAGCAAACATTTCATTATTTATTAACCCTTGAGGAGAAGTATCTATACTATTGGGAAGACCTCCAAGCAACTCTATGCCATAAAAATTTCCGTTGTCATTTCTAAGTACTATTTTAGAGCAACTTGTATTAGTATTATACGCATTAGATAAAAGTGCAATATTTGCATCAGATGAATTATTTGAGGAACCCGTTAATGCAGTAAATCCATTATTAGAAATTGTTTGACCAGATATTATGCAATTATTAGTTGGGTCAATAGTTATATCTCCATTAGCATTACTTATAACAGAATTATTAATCAATAAATCGTTTATGGATACAGAGTTATTAACTACTATTTGTTCATTTAATGTAAACGACGACATTATACTATTTAGTAACAAATAATTTTACACCATTTTTGTAAAATTAAAACAACTTGCAATTGCATTTTTAAAATACAAAGAGAAATTTTCACTTGAATTTTTTCATAATATTTTCGACGGATTCATTTATGTTTTTTATATGTGGGAAATATGTTTGAAAAAGTGTTGTATCCAAACAATTATTGGATCGATTATTGTAAGATTCGATGTTTACCCAAGTAAAGCTTGGATCTACGTGCTTTTTATACAGTGATAGAATAGTATTATGTGAAATGGTTCCTGGATTTGTCATATTAATAGTCCCTGTTATGTTCATCAAAACCAATTCTATTATGCAAGGAACTATATCGTCCATAACTGTCATAGAATTTTCAATGGAACAAATGCTAGAATAGCTTATTAGTTTACTTATTAAATTTCGAGGCTCGTCTTTCGACGTTATAGGCATACGTATTCGAACATTTAAAACATTTAAATTACGCATTAACAAGTCAGTATAACCTTTTACGGTTGAATACGAAGAACCAAAAAAGTTTGGAATACTGTTTTCATAAAAAGTTTTTTGGTAATTAGTGTATTCAAATATGCATCCTGATCCAATATAAGTGCAATGGATTTTATATTTATTGCATAAAATAGCTATAATAGTAGGACCAAATAAATTGTCACGTATATTTGTTTGTAGTTTACCAGGTTGTTCCAAATAATCAATATTATTAAATCCCGGTCCATATGTTCTTCCGATACAAACTATTACATTTGAAGCATTGCTGGCAATTAGTTCTTGTTCGAAGCTAGCTTGATTTTCAGGTCTACAAGTAGTTCCAATCCATTTTTGTTTTCTTTTGTTTAATTCATTTGTAATCATAGAACCAATCCATCCTTTGTGACCAACAACAAGAAACGTCATACTTTTTACTTTTCTTTTTCTCTTTCTTTTATGCTATTTAATAACAATAAAAAATCAGATTTGCTTCCATAAATTTTGTGTATTGATTTATTTCGAATAAATTTTTTAATAAAAAAGTGCTTTAAATTTTGAAATTTTTCTGGCACATTTAAAATAAAATCATCGTTATCATTGTAAAAATAAACCAAAACTTTGAACTTACATTTTATATTTTTATTGTTATCAAATTCAATCATATTATTAAAAAGTTTTTCATTATATATATTAGTGTGATGAAGCATACACAAAAAAAATACTTCGTTATCGAGGTTATTTATTACGGTCATAAATCTATTTGCTCGATTTTTCATAGTTGTAATTAAATTTTTATCATTACATTTTGCGATTTTATCACATTTATTTTGAATTAAATCAAAGTGAAAAAATTGTGCATATTCAAAAAAGTTTGAAACAACTTTTTTATTATTGTTGTATTTTAAATTTTCAGTAAAATTGCAAAAATTTGTATTAATCATAATGTTTATATATTCAAAAACTTTTTCTTCTTCGATCAACATCCAATCAAAGGGCATAGATACAGTTCGCAATTTTAAAAGACGTAGTATACCTGCTGGATGGCAATTTGGACCAATAGAAATATACATTTAAAATGTTTCTTAAATAATACTGCAAAATAAAATACGGATTTTATACTTTAAAAAGATTAAATAAGAGGATAAATTCCAGGAGGACAATAAAATAATTCATCAAGAAGTTCTATTGTCGATTTATATTGTTCTGTACACATACCTTTAAAAAGTTGTTTGTTTTTTATATCGTCATATGTGAACCATCCACATTTATTTACTTCTGAACTTTGGACATAATTATATGAATCGCAATACAGTGTAATTTGCTCATTTGCTTCATAAAAATAAAACCGATGCGAGTACATTAATCCGTCCCAACCTCTAAATATTATATCTTTGTAATTTGTTTCATCTAATAATATTTCATGGTGTATACCTGTTTCTTCTTTGAATTCTCTAACTGCAGCACAAGCATCTAATTCATATGCCATTCGTTTTCCTTTTGGTAATTCCCAATTTGGATATTTATGGTGTGAACTACTTGCATAAATATCTTGCAATTTTATGTGTTCGCCATTAGATGTATAACCATTTAACAATTTATTAAATCGATGCTTTTTGGAACTAAAATTAGTTTTATTTATTGTGTTATCATTACTTATAATTAAAAAAGGCATAGTAATGCTTTTCCATAATACATCGTATGGGTAACTAGTAATAAGTGTATATTCGTATTCTGTTAACCCGTTTATTAGTGTCTTTATATACAATGTTTCCTGTAATGCAAAATTAAAATTTAAAAGTTTTACATAATAATGTGTGTATTTTCTATTAACAAGCACTATTTTATCGTCTTTTTTGTATATTATTCCTATACTATTTATTGGTTTAGTACATTTTTTATTACTATGACCGTACTGATTGCAGTTGGAACAGTACATTTAAAATAAAAAACAAAAGAATAATCTTATGCAGACACAAAAAAAAATAAATTTTTATAAGACTAGTTTATATGAGTGATTTATTATCATTTTATCCTTCTATTAGCGATAAAGACTTTGAAAAATCTATTTACAGTAAAACCGAGTTTAATAGTACAAAATACAAAGAAAACTATTATGATGGTATGACTATAGATGATTTATGTAATTATTCTACTTTTACAATACAAAATCACCAGCTATTTATGCGTCGTTTTATGTCACCAGAAACGCCTTACAAAAGCATACTTCTTTTTCATGGTGTTGGAACTGGCAAGACATGTGCATCTATTACTATAGCAGAAGGATTTAAATCATCACTAAAAAATAAACAAAAAAAGATTCGTATTATGCGTGGTAAAAAATCAATTTCGTTGTCTTATCCAGGTGTTTACGTCATATCAAGCAAAGCGATTCAAAAAAATTTCAGAAATGAAATGTACAACACCAATAAAGTAAAAAATGAAGAATGGTCAGGTATGTTACATTGTGTTGGTAATACTTATTTTGCTAATAGTGACAATAAAGTTAGTAGAAATATAAATGCATTTTATACATTCTTTGGTCCTTTAGAATTTGGAAATTTCTTAAAAGATCTTGAAAACTACATAAGCATAGACGAGTTTTTTTCCAATAGTATTTTTATTATTGATGAAGTACATAACGTTATTAGTGAAGAACGTGAAAATGAAAACGAAAATGAAACTACTATTGATGCTTTAAAGCGTGTACTAAGTGTAAGTACTAACAATAGACTTATTATGATGTCTGCTACTCCAATGCGTGATACAAAAGATAGTATTGTAAATATATTGTCTTTATTGCGTCTTAATGATACAAATGATTCTTCTATAGATAGTGCAAAATTGTTTCCAGATATTAATACTATTAATGAAGACTATTTAAAAGAACTTGCACGTGGTTATATATCATATTTACGTGGTAATAACCCAGTTAGCTTTCCTAAACTATTAGAACATTCAAATACGTATACACCAAAACCAGTATATACAATAAAAAAGGAAGAATACAAATATGATGAAAGGATGTTTAAACTTTTTAAATGTGTTATGAAACCAGAATTCCAGTTTGATGTATACGTAAATTTAAAAAAGGATAACAAACTTAGTCACATACCATTATGGGAAGCATCAACTATTGTTTTTCCAAATGGTAAAATAGGAGACACCGGATTTAATGAAACTTTTTCAGCTGAATCTGGTAGATACAAGTATAAATCTTTATATGTCGACTTTTTAAAGCTCGATAAAATAGAACGCTACAGTACAAAATTTTATCAGTTTTTAAATTTGTCTATGTTACCTGGACTGCATTACGTGTATTCACTTTTTGATAAGTCTGGTGCATTAACACTTGCTCTTGCTATGGAGGCAAATGGTTATACGCTTTATAATTTAAAAGGTAAATACGACGAAAAAGGCAGATATATAAATAACAAAAAGATGCTAGAAACCATAACTCCTGTCTATAGATGCTATGCTTGTGGAAAGCTACTTTCTAATCACGAAGCGGACCATGATTTTAGACAAGGTACTTATATGCTTTTTACAGGTACTGAAGACACTGGATTAACTAATTTACTTCAAACGGTTAATGATAGTAGTAACAAAAATGGTGAAGTTATAAAATTTATAATTGGTACACAAGTATCTGCAGAAGGTGTTGACTACAAAAGACTTAAACATATTCATATACTCAATCCATGGCATAATTATACTCGTATTTGGCAAGCTATTGGAAGAGGTTTACGTAATTGTTCACAAGCAGATTTTCCAGAACAAGAAAGAGATGTAACTGTATATCGTTATTCTGCTACTGTTCCTGCTTCTTATAGTGATCCCAACGAATTACTAATCGAAACCATTGACGAAGAGTCGTATCGTAGATCATTGAGAAAAGATATATGGATAAAAAAGGTTGAAAGAATTTTAAAAGAAATAGCAGTTGATTGTGCTTTAAATAAAAATGCAAATATTTACAAAGACGATAAAGACAATACTCGAGATTGTGACTATATGGAATGTGAATACAAATGTGATTTTGAACCTACAGCAGATGTTATACCAGACGAAGATACTTATACAATAAAAGAAGACGATCCTGAAATAACTAAAATAACAAATCTTATTTATTTACTTTTCAAAAAGAAGTCTTATTATAAGCTCGAAGACATACTAAAATTATTGAATCACCATACACAAAAGCAGTATATTTATATCGCTCTTACGCAAATGTTAACTATTAAAAATACCGTTTTAAAAGACTCTAACAATCGTCTTGGATTTTTGGTTTATAAAAATGGTTATTACTATTACCAACCAAATGAATTTGATGACATAGATGCACCATTGAGGTATAAAGAACAACCACTTAAAATGAAGATTACTGAAGTTCCTGTTATTTCAAAACCAATAAATAAAATAAACAAAATAAAAGAAGAATCTACTTTACTTTTAACATCGGATAATGAAACAAGTGTCGATACTCGTCTTAGAAGTATATTAAATCAAAAAACAATAGAAGCAATGTGGTATCAATTGGACAAAAATAACCAAAAAAGTATTTGTGAAATTGTTGAACTTTTATTGCAAAAAAGTGAATTGTTAAAAAAATTTAATCGTGAAGAAATTTCACCCAAGGTTTTTCTTTTGATTTCTTTATTGGAACATGTTGGTTTTATTTTTAAACAACCAAAAAAAATTAATAATATTTATTGGACCAAAAATAATTATTCTTATATTGGACACATTACACAATATTGGAAAAATGTTGGTAATCAGGTTATTCGTATACTGGATGATAACAATAATTGGATAACTAGTAACGATCTTAACCAAAAGAAAAAAATTATAGATTCATTGAAACAACCAAACAAAATAATTTCATCGACATCGGAAACGGGTTGTTATATTCATGGAATACCTTATTATGATTTAAAGAAGGATAATTCTCAATTTTTACTGTATTACGACTTTGTAAAAGACAAAAACATTGTTTCTAATTCTTTTGACAATCGAAAAAATCCACGTGGTAAAAACATAAAGAGCTACAAAACAAGTGATTACGATAAATTTATTGCATGTCTTGGTTTCGAAGTAAAACAAATGAGCAATAACAAAAAAGCCGAAAACATTGAATTAATGTTACGAAAATACGACTTTGAAAAGAAAAATAATTACCAGTGGATACAACAAAATAAAAAATGATTACTATTGTTATAATTGTAAATGAACAATAATATTTACATCGAAACTAAGATTGATAACCTTGTCATAGGAGTATATCCTAAGGAAATCAATAAAACTTTACCAGATACATTGTTGTTGAAAATCAAAAATAAATACGGCAATAAGTGTTACAAAGATTTTGGATATATTGAACAAAATAGCATAGAAATGCTTAAGCATGAATTACCTAGAATGTCTGGTTCTACTACAACTGGTATTATGACGTGTAGAGTTACTATTAAATGTACGATATGTAGACCATTTAATGGAGCACATATCAAATGTAGAATTTTCAAAGCAATTGAATATACATCGCAAGATCGTATTTATTTAGCTGAAAGCGGACCTCTTGTTATATACTTGCGATTGTCTATTAACGACAAAGACGAATTAAGTATACGTGATGTAGTAACGGTCGAAATAAAGAAATTTAGAATGAATGATCATACTATTGATGTATATGCATCGTTTGTATCTAAGTTAGAAGAGCTAAATTATTACGATATACCAGAAAAAACTAACTCGAATATCAACTTCGTTGATACAATAACGTACAAAACAAGTTTAAAGGAATATAATTACCTTGAAGACATAAGCTTTATAAAAGAACTCGGTGAAGTTAAAACAGGTATTGAAGCTATTAACAAAAAAGTTACTATAAATAAAAAAGGTACTGCTGAAGAAACTGACGAATGGCGTTGTATAAGAGATATAATAAACCCTTATGAACTTGTTCATCCAGCAGAATATTACAATGACAGCGTTGTTGATAAAGAAAAATTTTATTCAGCTATTAACGAGCTTGGAAACAAAAATATTAAGTTGAAAAAAGTAATTAATCGTGCTTACTATAAAATGTGGGAAATATTGCACGATAAAAAACAAGACAAGTGGGGCGAAGTTATTGCACGATTTAATAATCGTCCTATCAATGTTCTTGGTATTGCAGAAGCTCCTGGTGGATTTTTACAAGCAATTATGGATACACGTTTAATGGCAACAAATGGTTCTTTCTCGACAGACGACAAATATCGAGGTATTTCTCTTAATGCAGATATAAAATGGCGAAGCTCTATACTCGATCTTTATAAAGAAAAATTTAATATTGATATCAAATATGGTTATGGAAAGAATAATGGAGATTTACGCGATGTTGATGAACATATTTATATACAAGAAGAACTACTGGAAAATAACAAAGCTGAAATAATAGTCGCAGACGGTGGCATTGATGTTTCTGATGATTACCTTAGCCAAGAAATTCAAAATCATAAGCTAGGATACAGTGAAATTTTAGTAGCACTTTCAAATCAAGCACTTGGTGGAGTATTTATTATGAAATGTTACGATATATACACTAGCTTAGGTGTTCAATATTTAACAATATTAAAAAATTATTACGATAAAGTATATCTTATAAAACCAGAACTAAGTAGACCAGCTAATTCTGAAAAATATATTGTTGCTCTTAATTACAATGGTAAATTTAATAAAGCTATGCAAGATAGAAGCAGAACTATTTTATCTAGGTGGACAAACGATAAATATGTTGTTGATCTTCTTGCTATGCCCGATGAAAACATTATGAGTTCAATGAATTTTATTAATGGTTATTTTGCTAATAGGCAAATAAATTTCATCAAAGAAGGATTGAATTTGCAAAAGTTTAGTAGTAAAAATAAGCAGCTTGAATATAAAAAGAAACAGTTAGAAATATCTAATAATTGGTGCATAAAATTTGATATACCAACAAAAAAAGTAAATTTACGTGTTGTTGATTATACAATTGCGTAACATTCTGAATATTTTTTTTCTACTTTGTCGTATATGAGCACTAGACGGAATATTGGTAGACGCGTTATAAAAACAAATAAACTTGATAAACCGGATAAACTGGATAAACCGGATAAACTGGATAAACCGGGTAAACCGGATAAAGAAGATAAACCGGGTAAATTGGATAAACTGGATAAATTGGATGATACTATTATTCAAGATTGTTTTGATGCTTTTAACAAGCGTGAAATGAATATTGGTAACATGATTGATAATCTTGAAAAAAAGTTATATATTAGTGATAAAAATGAAGAAAAAGAAAAATTAAAGTCTCTTATTTCCAAAATGAAAAACGAATATTTACAATCGGGTCTTGATCAAATTTCAATTGTACGTGACCGCCAAGATGAAATTTTATTTTCTAAAAAAATAAGCGACGAACACCTAATTGAAATTATTTCACTTGACTTAGAGCCTGGTAAGAAATTATCGGAAGATCCTACATTTATGTGTTGGTTTGAATCAAAACGGTTATGGCTTCGTAAAAGCAAAGAACCTATTAAAGAAGCACCAACAAATAAAAATATCTTTAAAACTGGTAATAGAGGCAATAAACCATTTACATCAAATATAAAAAGAACATTGGGGAATTATCGTCTCTAAAAAATAAATAGTTTTATTTTATATGCGTAAAACAACACGCATAACTGAAAAGGTTTTTGAACGAAACTGGATTACAAGTTTCGATATTGGTATAAAAAATCTTGCATACTGCATTTTAGCTCTTGATGAAACAGAAAATAAGTTACCAGGAAGAGAAATAATAGTAAAAAAATGGGGTGTAATCGATTTGACATTTGATGAAACAAATAATAACTGTACATCGTGTAATAAAGGTGCTATTTACAAAGAAAAATTACTTTATTATTGCAAAAAACATAAAACTACTAATTCAGTAATAATTAAAAAACCAAAAGTTAAGTTATTTGATACACAAACAATATCTACACGTTTAGTTCAAGAACTTGATAAAATACCAGAATTAATGGATGTATCTACAGTCTGTATTGAAAATCAGCCGTCAAAAAATCCAAAAATGAAAAATTTATCATTTCTTCTTTACAGTTATTTTGTTGTTCGTTGCATTGTTGATAAAAAGCAAAATACCAATGTAATTTTCATAAATCCAAGAAATAAATTAGAAATTTACGATGGTCCATATGTTCCTTGCAATTTAAAAGGACAATACTCTAGAAATAAATTCTACGGAAAAATTTACTGTAAATTTTTTGTTAGAAATCAAAAAAAAGAAATTGAGTTTTTTAATAGCTTTAAAAAGAAAGATGATTTGGCAGACTGTATGCTTCAGGGTGTTTGGTATTTAAAAAAGAACACTAGAACTTGTTATTCTAAAGGAAAAAAACAAATTCAATATGAAAACAACTGGAACCGATTTAAAAATATACGAGCATATAAATGTTCTAATATTAATAATTACGTTACACTTTCAAATATAAAGTACTCTATATTACACGACAAAAATTGGAAAAAAGTTCCTAATATTGTACGTGGAATAGAATTCTTTTTCGGTAATTTAGAATTCATTGAAAAAAAGTTAAAAGATTTATAATTATTTACATCTTGGCATTAAGCATATCAATACCATAGGTAAAACCAGCGGCGACAGTCAAAGAAATCATGACATCGCGCGTACCCATGTAAAGTACCATAAAGAGAACGAACACACGGAAGAAGATATTGTTCATCATTTCAACCAAAGCGGAAGGAGGTTGGGGACGAGCCAATCCTGCATACATAGCCAAAGTCAAGCTAATAACAGCGCTAGCCCACGGGTTAGCAAGAACTCCGTCGAGGGAGCCAGAAATCATTTCGAAGATTGCTTCCATTGTTAAGTATATATATTAACAAACTAAAATAATTTTTTTTATGCAAATAAATTCATGTATTTTTTTTTGAGTTCTTCAATCAGATTATTTTCAAAACCTTCTTTGGATTGATTTAAGTAATCTAATCCTATAATCATGGACGATGAAACAACAATTGAAATCATGACATTTCGTGTACTAAAGTACAATACCAAGAAATAAACAAATATTCTAAAGAATACATTATTCATTAATTCCGAAAGAAATGACGGTACGCTTGGTCGAGCAAGCCCTGCATACATTTTCAGCGTTATAAATACTGTTGCAAAAATCCATTCATTTGCAAGTGTTGAAGTTAAAACTTGGTTTATTGTATTTAAAATAGCTTCCATAGTCTTATAGTTGTTATCAATATTTTATTTAAAAAATATTATTTGTCGTAAAACAAATTTATTCTTTCGACTGTTTTATATTCTTCGTTAAAAACTAAATATTTTTCAATTGTTTTTTCTAGTTCTTCTAGACGAAGTTTCCATTGATTTGTTTGTTTTTTAGAAACAACACATACTCCAAGGCTGTTTAAATAAAAACATGAAGGTACTTTTTCTCCCTCTTTTGTATATCCATCTGGATTAAACCTTATAAACACACTAGGACGATGCGCATTATCTTGGGATAACTGCATTGTTCGCATGTTATTACATATTGAATCGTAATATTTGTGCTGATTTTCGTCTACTTCTACAACTATGACATGTGTCAAAAGGTCAAGCATCAAATCTGGTCTACGTTTTGAACAACCTCCATTTATCTTTTTGTCATGAATCCAATCGTATTCAGGAAAATTCTGTTGTATGTATGTTACAACGTGACGTTCTTTTGTTTTGTAATTTCGTACTACTGTTTTGCCTGCATTTTCTGGATTGTTTACAAAACAACTAAGACAGTATCCTTCGTATTTTTTTATTGCGCGCGTTGAACACCATGAAGACTCACATAAAGCAGAACCTCCACAAATTTTGCAGCATGACTTATGTTTTTGATGTTCACAAATATTTGTTCCATTACATTCTTTGCATTGTGACCTCCTTCTTTTATGCTCGCAAATACCTGATCCATCACATTCTATGCATATTGATCTTCTTTTTTGATGTATACATATTCCTTTTCCTTCACAGTCTACGCATTTTGACTTCTGTTTTTTATGTTCACAAATTTGTGAGCCGTTACAGTCTACGCATGCTGATCTTCTTTTCTTGTGTTCACAGATACCTGTTCCATTACAGTCTATGCATCTTGTTCTTCTTTTTTTATGCTCGCAAATACCTGTTCCATTACATTGTATACATTGTGACCTTATTTTATTGTGTTCGCATTTCAATTCTTTACCGTCCCAAATTCTAACAATACCTTGATAAAGGTAACTTTGTCCTTTTATTCTGTATTTTTTTGGTGGCAAATTTTCCATTATTATTTTAAATATACAAATCATTTTTAGATTATTTTGTAAAACTTATGTCACATGAATCATTAGTACAAAACTTTGAATCCATGCCATCACTTTTGCAAAAAGAGCTCCAGTCAATAGCTTTTAAATTTTTGAGTCGTTCTTCGTATTGCTCCTTGTTAATTCCTTCGTATGGCATCTGAGCGTAGGCTCCTGCTTCTGTATGAGGTAACATGCTCACAGATTTAATCAAATGAATGTATTGACCAAGCATTTGCTCAATTTGATTTCCTTCGCGTTCTTTATCGAAGTACACAGTACAAGAAACCATGTTATCTGAGTAGTGACGCTGTATCATTGTCAAAAGAGAGAACTGTTCCCATGCAGTGACGTCAGTTGCCTTGCGAGTACATCCTTGGTCAATTGGAAATTCGAACACGTACGTATTATCACTATAAACGTCTTTTTCGTGTGGAATATTATTTTGAATAAGAACGTCAGCAATAGGCGAATTCATGGCAACACGAATACGTCTTATTGCATACTTGAATGTAGGAAAATGGACGCCCGAAGAAACACCCGCAAGCTGGCTAATCGTTCCAGAAGGCTTAATGGTAGTAACACGAATGCTCTTAGGGACACCTGCTTGTTCTGCCAACTTTTTATTTTCAGCTCGCACTATTTTATAGCATTGACGAAGCTTGCGGCTTAGATAAGCAGCACCAATTTTGTCTAACCAGTCAGCAATACCAGAAAGAGAAACGCCAATGCGTCTGTTTCGTGCAATTACAGCGTTTGTTTCAGAACGATGGGTAGCAAGCAATGAAACCGTCGATGCGTAGAAAGTAGCGTATTTTATAGCTTGATAAAGCACTGCATCGTTCAGTTCGCCCTGTTCATTTACACACCGTGTGGGAAACACTTCTGCAAGGTTGCATAGCTCGTATGACTCCAAAGGAATTTCACTGCATGGATTGCTCAGTGTTGCTTTATCAGGCATCTCGTCCGTAAATCTTCCAAACTTCTGGATGTTAATCAAGTTGAAAATACCAGGCTCACCATTGTCACGAATTCGTTCTGCTATTTCTGGAATGCGCAAGAAGTCCTCGTCTTTCTCGAGCATAACAGTGTTGTTGCTCATCCATCCGATTTCCATGCGTTCGGGATAAAGGGAGTAATTTTTCAAATTCAAAAAGGTATCCGAATGTACATTTCCAAGTGCAATCTGAGCGCTTCTTCGGATGTTTCCTGCAACAACGCAAGCACCAATAGAATTCATAACGTCAGCAATGCATCGGACTTCATCGATTTTACCCTTCATGTATCGTTGCATAATATTATGGACACGTTCGTGTAGTTTAATGAGTGGATCAGGACCGCTTGCGATACCTCCAAAACCTTTGATAATTGCACCAGCAGGTCGTACAAGAGAATAATCAAAATCTGGCATCTTGTTACGCATAGTTTCCTTTACATAGTAGTCTTCTGAGACACTGTCTGAATGGTCTCTCTTGGAATGAGGGATGTAACAACCAAGCAAATACCTCAAAGAAGATACCCAACCTTCACGACTGTCTTGGACAGTAAATTTAACACTTAGGGAAGTGTCAGATGAAACCTTAGTACAGCCCTTCCAAACAGTGTTGAAACCGATACCAACACCGTGCATCAGCATATCCATGGTCCAGTCTGCAGCAGCAATAAAGTCAGTTGTATCAACAGCACCACAGTTATTAAGCGCAGCAGAACCAACTCGGTCAACATGCTTGGTACCCATTGCCCACAATCCTCTTCCAGGAGGCAAGAAGCGCATATTTGCAAGATAAAGCCCGAAGTCAAGAGCATAATTTTGCCAATAATTTTCGTCCCATTGCAAGTAGTTATTTAACATATGACTTTTTCGAATACTAATTACGCCTTCTATGACACGTACAACAGTATCTCCCCAGTGTTCTTGACCACCATTTTCAAGCTGTCTGCTGTATGTACGGTAGTAAGTCACTTCACCAAAACCATTGAACCCGAACTCGGGTTTAACAGCTTTAATACGTTCAATATTTTCACTGTTAAGCACAAACTTGTGTTGGACAAACATTATAAAATAGTATAAAATATTATTTTAAATAAAATAAGTAAATATATAATAACTATGAGATTACCAAAAAGAAATAAAATTGATAAAAAGAAAAAAATAGACTTTGATTTTGAATGGGTATATGAACAACATGAAAGTTCTGTTAAACCATCTGGTTTTTGGTATTCTTGTTATAATTCTTGGTATAACTGGACAGAAATGAATGATGGATTTGGGCACCATAAATATATTCATAAAATAAATATAAATAGTAAAGTATTAACTGACATTGAAAATAAAAATAAAGACAAACTATTAGTAATAAATAATCTAAAAGATTTTGATATATTTAACAAAAGATATGGTCATAAGGCAGTGATACAGTATCCACCGGGAGGTAGTCCCAAAAGAAGATTTGGTGATCCTGATAATACCACCCCTGACATACATCCCCGCGCATATAAAGATAAAACTAAATATGTTTTTATTAACTGGGATAAAGTTTCAAAAGATTATGGTGGGATTGAGATATGTCCTTATTTACCACAAAGAAAACATTATTTATGGTATAGTTCATTTGATGCAGCAAGTGGGTGTATTTGGAATACTAAATCAATAATTAAAAATTCAGAATTAATTTATGAAAAGAAAAAAGGAAAATATGTTAAGACTAATGCGTAAAAATATTTATTTATTTTTAATTCAAAACTCTGTTTTAAAGTCAGCATTTTAAATCAGCAAAGGTGTAAAAATATTTATTTATTTTCTTAAACGCATACGAGGTGGCGTATTTTCTCTTTTTAGTAAAGAAGCATGCTCTTTACCATCGTCTTTTCGTATTACTAAAGGCGAAGGAGTTCTTTTAGTAGGTGTTGAATTTCTTTTAACGGGAGCGGGAGCAGGAGCAGGAACAGGAGAAGGAGAAGGATTTCTTCGTGTAGGTGTTGAATTTCTTTTAACGGGAGCGGGAGCAGGAGCAGGAACAGGAGAAGGATTTCTTTTAATCGGAGCAGGCGAAGGAGTTCTTCGTGTAGGTGTTGAATTTCTTTTAACGGGAACAGGAGCAGGAGCAGGAACAGGAGCAGGCGAAGGAGCTCTTCGGGTAGGTGTTGAATTTCTTTTAATGGGAGTAGGAACAGGAACCGGAGTAGGAACAGGAACAGGAGTAGGTTCAGGAACAGGTCTCGATTTATTTATAGACGAAGATCTTCTAACAGGTATTTTAGATTTAGTTTCTTGTTTTGAAATAACAACTATTTCATTTTGTTTATTAACTACTTTTGTTCTATATGGATTAATCTTACCACGCATATATAATTTTAGATTATATATTAAAAAAATATTTATCTACGTCTTCCTCCACGAGGCTTAGAAACAGAACGTTCTGTAGCAGCAGCAGGAGCAGCAGCAGGAGCAGGCTTAGTAGCAACAGGAGCAGGTTGTGGCTTTCTTACAGGAGTTGGATTTCTTTTAGGTGCAACCTTTTTAATAGTCATGGATCCATCTTGATTGATAGCAATAGTAGCCAATGGTTCTTTTACAGGTTCAGTAAACTTCAATACAATACTATTTCCATTAAATTCAGTAGCAACCCATTGTTTAACTGGAACAGGAACAACAGCAGAGGCAGCAGGAGCAACAGGCTTAGCAGGAACAGGAACAGGAGCAGGAGCAGGAGCAGGAGCAGGTTCGGATGTAGTCTTCTTCAAGGTTACGCTTGTTTTGGTAGATCCAACAAGAACAAAACCTTCTTCTGCTACAAGACGTTTACGTTCATTGTAATAAGCCACTTTGGTCTTAAATTGCCCAACAGATAAAACACGAGTTTCTTCTCCCATATAGTTTATACATAGATTTTATTCGTAAAAAAGTTATCAAAAATACCTTACACATATATAATGAAAGAAATACCAAAATTAATACACCAAATATGGTATCAAGGTGAAGAAAATATCCCAATAGAATATTTAAAGTATTCTAAATCATGGACAAAACTAAATCCAGACTACGATCATTTAATATGGGATGAAAATTCTATTGACAAACTAATAAGAAAAAAATTTAAAAATTATTACAATCTTTACTTAAGTTTTCCTAATATGATTCAAAAAATAGATTTTGCAAAATATTGTATTATACACGAATATGGTGGTGTATATGTAGATATGGATTGTGAATGTATTAAGCCTATAAGTAAAATATTTTTGAAAAAAAGACTACTATATGTAGTTGATTTGGAAATAGATATATTTGAAAAAGTATTAGCAAACTATTACGGTAAACAATTATTTAATAACGGATGGTTTGCATCTTTGCCTAAAATTCCTGTTTGGCATCTTTTGTTAAAACATATTAAACGTGTCAATCTAGAACGCGAATGGTATGAAACAAATATTTCTTATATTTTCAGAACAACTGGTCCTAAAATATTTTCAGAAGTATTATCATCATATATTGAACAAGAACAACGTGTTTATATATTAAAATCGTCTGAAATAGATCCAATAAAATGGTGTGATTATACAGTACCATCCCAAATAAATTACAATGATTATCCTAATTCATACAGTATACATCATTATGGAAGCAAACGCATCAATGGTAAATCATGGCAATCTAATATTGAAATTATAGCAGGTATTACCCTTGGATATATAAAAAAACTTTGGATTTTTATAGTACTGCTAATAGGATTATTCTTTTTAGATCATGCATATCCCCTTTTCTAATTCTGGTATTTTACGCTCTTCAAGTACCATATTCCAAAAAGTTTCAAGTAATGGAAGTTTTTCTGCAAACCAATTTTTATCTCTTTTTACTTCATTACAATTCATACGCAATAAAGACCAAAATATTACATCAGTTATTATGCAATTATTTTCAATAAGGTCTTGCACATTATTATTTTTCCATGCCATAACAGAGTCAATATTGTCATGAAATCCTAATGGCATGTACAAATAGTCTAGTTCTGCTATTTCGTCTTTCAAAAATTCTATGATTATTCCTTTTTCATTAGTTGTATCCAATACAATAAATTCTTCATAAGTATGAGTTATAAAATTACATTCAAAAAAGTGAGTTATATCAAGATTCAAAACTTCCATTTGCAACTGCATTTGCTCATAATATAAACGACTTATATGTCCATCTACAATACGTGACGTAGGGCATTTAATTTCAATATTTATTAATCCGTCTGTAACACCGTCTGTTGAAGCACCAATAAATGAATAAATTGGATGTTTTATTAATCCAAAATCATGTGTTATTGTATTTGTTCGATAAGAATAAACCATATTTGCTAATGGTTCGTATAATTCGCCGTATGTTGTGTATACATTTTTAATATTTTTAGAGTATTTACCGTAATGCGCTTTTTCCATAATCATGCTTTGAAGTGTTTTTGATTTGTAGTTGTTTGTTATTTTTGCAACAACACTTGCTGTTATACACTCATAACGTGCATTAAGCCATTCTTTTGATTTTTGTTGCGTCATTGACCTATTATAAAACTCTTGAATACGACTATCGCAAAATTCTTTTTCTTTTATGTACTTGTCATCGACTACTGGTATCCCATTTACAAATTTTTTATCACAAACAGAACAAATTCGTGAATCTACTAACATTTTAAAAACACATTTATGACTAAATACATTAGGAGAAGAAACGGCTTTCAAAGGTTCAACTTTCAAAGGTTCAACTTTCAAACTATGAGCTTTCAAAGGTTCAACTTTCAAAGGTTCAACTTTCAAACTATGAGCTTTCAAAATAGTTTCTAAAGTTACAGTTGGAACACTGCGTTTTATAATCATTGTAAATTTCTTACAAGTTTTACAAGTTTTACAAGTTTTACAAGTTTTACGGTCTTTGCTCATCATACAGTTATAAAATTTATATTTAAAAGCGGTTTATACTGGTTAAAATAAAAAAATATATTTTAAGTATCATGGAAGACAGCTATGAAATTATAAACAATAGATTTAAAATATTTAAGAAATGGTTTATTGGTAGCGGAGGATTTAGTCGTGTATTTATGGGTTATGACACAGAACAAAGCAAATACGTAATAATAAAAGTATACAACACGCAAAAAACACTGAAAAACGAAATAGAAATGCTAGAATATTTAAAATGTACCGGAATAGTACCGCAAATTTATGCTAATGGTAAATTTAATAATACTAAAAATTTTGTTATAATGGAAAATTTAGGAATTAGTTTACACAAAATAATTCAAAAAAATAATAAAAATGAAAAGTTAGGTCTTGGTCCTTGTTTGTATTTTATGTACGAGCTAATACACTGCAATAAAAAAATTCATAACTTGGGAATAATACATAGGGATGTTAAACCATCAAATGTTGTTATACACGACAAATCTATTTACCTTATAGATTTTGGATTAGCAATACGTAAAGAACATGCGGAAAATGTTAAAACTGTTGGAACTAATCACTATATGAGTATAAATTCACATAATATAGAACCAAAAAATTATGACGAATACGACGACATAGAAAGCTGTTTTTATACGCTTATTTATTTATTAAAAGGTAGACTACCATGGACAAATCAAAAAGACAAAGAAATAGAAAACTCAAAAAAACATTTAAAAACAAAAATGACTAAATTTTCAAAACTTATACAACAAATAATGCAGTTGTGTTTTAATAAAAACGACAAAGATATACATACTAATATAATGAAAATAATAGAAGATTATTTATTAAACAGAAATAGTTCTATTCAAAATGAAAAAGAAAAATTTTTTCTTTTCGTTGATGCGGTAAATTCATATTAAAATAAAAATACTAAGAGTAACCAAGTATAATATTTTAAATATGGAAATAATTAATCGCCCGAAAGAAGTAACAAGAAACAAACTTCTTGTTATAAAAAGCAAAGAAGACGAGCTAATGGATACGCTTGTAAATTTTTTTAAACTAGAAAGCAATTTAGACGTAATGATACCTATTTTAAAAGGTGAAACAAAAATTTCACTGCGTTTAATAGATTACTTTGTAACAAATTATTCGAAATTTAATAATACAAAATATGAAATACGACGCGTTAGAAATGGTAAAATGATATCAAATTTATTTTTCGTTCATACTTACTATAAAGCGCAACTTAAATCATATAGTAAAAAATTATTTGACCCATTTTGTAGACGTTCGCGTATATGGTTAGAATACGATAACAACAAATCTATTCATACTACTATAGGACAGCTAAACTTTTTTAGATGGGCAATTGAAAATCACATAATAGAGTACATAGAAAAAAATTATGACAATATAACTGCACAAATGAATGAAAAATCAAATGTTAATGTATCTGCATCAAAACTTATTTCAGGTCACAAGTGTATAATAACCTTAACATTTGATTAATCATTATTCCGCATTTTAATTTGCTCTTCTACAACAGCGTTTAGAACAGCATGATTTATATTTTTTCTTTCCATATACGAGTTCAATGCTCTTGTATCCTTTGGAAAACATAATCCTCCGAATGACAATTTGCCATCACTACCAGGAACCTTAGTATGCATTGGATTTATCCAACCATTCATAATACATAATTCAATAACTTTATTGTACGATGCGTGATTATTAGTTAGTTCATAAATTTCATTAAAAAATTGTATTTTTGTAGCATAAAAGCAATTGCAAGTTAGTTTCATAATTTCAGATTCAGTTGAAGAACAAATCGATATATCTGATTCTGGAAACATAGCTCGATAAAAATCATACAATTTTTTAATATCTACTTGGTTTACCATTGTAGATTTACCAAGTATAATATGATGTTGGTTTTCAAAATCTTCACGAGCAGTTGATGCAGTTAAGAATTCTGGATTATGAATTAAAGGCAAATTGTACAAAGATGATAACTTTTCGCTTGTATTTGGTAAAATCGTACTTTTTATTACAATAATTCCAGTATATTTAATACTATTCAAATACTTGCAAGTACTATGCAAGCTTTCAAGGTCATAATCTTTTGTTTTTTCATTATAAAGAGTAGGGAGGCATAAAAAAATAATTTCTGAATTTTTTACTGTATTTTCTAGTGTTCCAATATTTTTATATTTATCATAAATTAATATTCTATGACCCTTTTCCTTGAAGCAATCAGACAAAGCACCGCCAACAAAACCGAAACCTATTACACCTATATGCATATTAAACTATGTATATAAATAAAAATAATAAAAAAGACGCATTACTTAGTTAGTGCAGCTGCAACAGGAATAATTCCAGTCAAAACTGTAGGAATAACAGTGTTATCGCTCAATGGATTAAACATGGGAGATTTTTCAATGTTTGCTAATGTTACCTTATTAAGTTCTGCCAAATTTACACCTTTGGCATGAAAAAGACCGACGTAGTTACTAGAACCACCACCATTTTGGTCCTTAGAGCTTTCAAATGGAGCACATGAACAAGTCGACAAAGATGACATTATAATATAACCTAACAAATTATTTATTTCTTTATTTTCGATAATCTATTAATAAATAATTTCATGCTTCGTTCGCTAGATACAGGATATTTAGTAATAAGATTTTTTAATACAATATCACTATTGGAGCTTATAAAATCCGGTACATTAATAGACATATTTTTATTTAACTTGGTAATATAACTTGCATTATCAACAATAACAGTATTTTTTTCGTTTAAACACCTATACTTATTAAATAGTTTTTCAAGTGGTTTATTTTGATAACCCTGGCTATCTTTTACACAGTCACGTCTGCTATAAAAAAATAATAATTTATTGAATTGTTGTGGTGTAAGTATATAGTTTAATATTTTTGTTGCATATTTTCTATCTGCTGCAGTCCATATTGCAACGTGGTCAAAATTCTTAAATGCGCTTTCTAAAAATTCTTTTAAATATGGTCTAAATTTAACACAATAATATTGCTTATCTAATTTAAAACATTTGTCGTAACTAGACGGCTTAATTTTAGACAAATCTTCCAAACTTTTTTCAGTCGAATGTATTAATGTTTCATCTATATCCAGTACTATACAACTATGAAACTTTTTGAACATTATATTATATGGTTACATAATATACTTAAAAATTTATTCCTTCAAAAAATGAGGTGAAATATAGCGTTGCAAATTAAAATAGGTCAACTTGATATCAGGTTCGCCAGTACGCTTGTTAACTTGATGTTCAAAAGCAGCTGGAAGATTCAAAAGCTTTTGCAATTCTTTGTCCTTAGTGTACAAAATAGTACGCTTGTCATTTTCGTCTTGCAAATTGTTAGACTTAATCTTTTCGTGAATCATCTTAACTGCTTCAGTACGAGAAAGCTTATCAGAGGAAACACCTAGGTACTTAGCAAGCTGAGGGGTAATCTTGGTAGGAGCAGCAAATCCAGCATTTTGGGTTCTAGGTCTTTTTTGAACCTTCTTTACATTCTTGTTTTCCTTTAGTTCCTTTTCATGCATGGTCTTCATCGCACGGACGTTCTTGATAGCATCTTTGGTATCCAGAACAATTCTTTGCATTGATGCTACTAGTTCGGCATTAATCATAGCATATGTAATAACATCTTCAGCGGGGACGGGGGCGGGGACGGGAACGGCGACAGGGACAGGAGTAGGTTCAGGAACAGGGACAGGGGTAGGGGCAGCTACAGTTTCTTTCTTTTTAGAAGCAGCAGTAGTCGTAGTCGTAGTCTTTTTTCCGGTGGATGTATTAGCGCGTGCCATTTGTATACACTTGTTTAAGTTATTTTTAACGGTATTTTTACGCATAAATTTTTAAATTTATAGACTGCGTAAAAACTGCAAATAAATAAAAATTTAAAAATATAATTATGGAAAATTGGAATAAGCTTAGGACGCTATGGTTTAATAAACAAGAATGCCATCGTCTTGTTAAAGACGATATTTTAATATTTTTAGACTTAGAAACAACAGGTATTCCTCTTAAGTACAATAGTAAAAAATTTTTTTATTTTGAAAATGCACGAGTTATAGAAATAGCATATTGTATAACTAATTTAAAAGGTAAAGTGTTATGCTCCAATAGTTATTTAATAAAAGGAAATAATATTACAAATTCACATGTACATGGTATAACAAATTCAATGGTATTAATGAATGGAATAAACAGCATTACCGGACTTGAAGAGCTAATAAAAGATATTAATGAATATAATGTAACTACATTAGTATGTCATAACATTAATTTTGATTTTAATGTTTTATGTTCCGAATTTTACAGGCATAATATGCTGCTTAATGCTAAGAGATTTGAAAATCTTAAACAGGTATGCACTATGGAAAATGCTGGTTATTTACTTAAACTAAATAAATATATAAAGCTTATAGACTTATATAACAGTCTTTTTGACGAAAAGAAAATTCAAACACATAGAGCAATGGATGATGTGCGTATGTGCATGAAATGTTTTTTCGTTTTAAAAAATAAATATGGAAATAGACAGCATAATAAATAAATTTAAACAAGACTACAGTCATATAGGAATACACAAAAATATAGACAAAGTAATTGAAAGCAATGAAATATATATACAACGTGATTCAAAAATTATTTATATTCAAACAGCAAATAAATTAATTGTAGGTTTAAAATTTTAAAAACTTAAGTTTATAAAGTGTATAAACTGGATAAACTGGATAAATGTTAGACAAATTATGGTCACAGCTGTTAGACGAGTTTAGTAAAAAGAAAAGCAAAACAATGATTGTTGAAACTATTTTAAAGCCGTTTGGTATGTATATTTTTCAACTGTCGTTACCATATTTAATAATAATTGTATTTCTTTTATTGATTAATGCGGTTATAGTTGGAATAACATTGTTCAAAATATCTGAACTGTGAGTTATCGTCTATATAATTTGAAAAAACAATAGATAATATATCATTTAGTGATTTGACTATATCGTCATGGTTAGATGACAATTGAACTTTATAAACACGTATATTAAACAGTGGATCATTCAATACGTTTTCAATAAAAGACGTTTCGTCGTCATACAACAGTATTACAACACTAGGTAAACAATTTTTACTATTAAATATATGCTTATATATAGCATAGTCTTTTTGGTTATATTTTTTATTATTTATCATATATTGTGGAAACAGTACAATATTTGAAAAAACATTAATATACACTTTATCACTTATTGACCACAGTGTCCTAATATAATTTAGAAGCTCTGTAAGACTAGGACTATGTATATTAAAAAATATTGTATCGACAATATGGTTATCTAAAGAATTATTTTCTTTTTGTATTAATTCTAGTAACAGCTCGGGATTCGATGTTTCAATAGAAATTCGCATTTATAATATGTAACACATTATTTAGAATAATTTTCTTCAATAAATGTATATGAATGTCCCTATGTATTTGCTGTTAGGCCTACTAGGCACTGGCGTCTATATGAAAAATCGAAATGTTAAACTAGAAGGATTTAAGACTAATACCAATAATCAGGTTAAGCAATCCAATGGTAAAAATATTTACGAGTCTACAGAATTTAATAATGTTACAAACGAAGAACAAATACGAGTAACTAAAAGATGGGACGAAGCGTATGATACTATTAATACAAACATAGTACCTTTTTATTATAACACGCTTAAAGAAGACGCCGACATAAAGAAGATCCAAAATCCTAAGTATGATACTAAGTTAGCTACTAGCTTAAAAACTATACCGGATCAATTTAAAGAACTTGTAAAATCAAGCACAAGTTCTGAAAGCAATAATAATGGAATTATAAATCCTTATAATAGTTCCCTTGAAAGTGATACTTGGAATAGTATGATTCCTGATAGCGGAAAGGATCTAAAGCATGCAAACATGGTTCCATTTTTTGGTAGTCGTGTTACTCAAAATATGGATGCTTCTACTAATTTTAGACAGCTTGAAAATTTTACTGGTCAAAAGCCTTTGAACCAAGCACATAAGAAAGAAATAGAGCCACTTTTTAAGCCAACGTCAGGATTTACCAATATTAATGGAACGTACACTGAAGAACGAGATATGTCTCGATATATTCCTAATAATATTGGTAAAAAAAACAACGAACTTCCCTTTGAAAAGGAATATGTAGGTCGTGGATTGAATGACGGATTTACTTCTAAACCATCCGGTGGTTTCCATAATACTCTTCGTGTTTTGCCTAAAAAAACAGACGATATGCTTGTTAATCCTAAATTTGAAAATGAAGCTCGCATTAATACTGGTAAAGGTGAAACACAAAAACGGACAATGGAAATGGAAGTACACAAAAATAGACCAGAACTTATTGTAAACAACGAACAAGGTGAACGTAATTTTACTACTGTAGGTAGTCAAAGAGAATCTATTGCAGTACCAGAATACATATTACGTGATACTAGCAAAAAGAACAACAAAGCTATGTCTGGTTGTGCTCAGCCAGGTGCACATAAAAAACATACAAATGAAAAATTATTACCAAAGAGTAAGAAGTCTTCAAAACAAAATTTCAAAAATACTGCTTTCCGTAACCTTGGAACTTCTGATAACAAAAAATCAAACGACTACGGAAGAAGTGGATTATCTATGAAACCCAATGAACGTATGACCACTGGAACTAAAAAGTTTAGCACGTTTATTAAAGGTAATAAAGAATCTGGAAAAATTTACAATCTTGATAAAGCAAAAAGCACTAAAAAAGAACAATATTCCAAAGCACATCGTGCTTTTGGTAATGCAGCTTCTAATAAACATAAAGGAAAAGTCTATAATGTAAACGAAAAAGCTAAAGGAACTATTCGTCAACAAACAGAAAAGAATAAATACAAGGGTGTTTCTAGCGCCATAGACAAAAAGCCTCGTTCTTACAAAGACGCTTATGCTATGGAACAAAACTACGACAAAGAAATTATTACCAAAATGCCAACTCGAAGTGGTTCCGGTGTTAAAGTTACAAATAATAATGTAAATATGGAAACAAAGAAGCTTGATTATGACAGAGTTAATAGTCGTGCTTTTGCAAAAGATAGTGCTTCTGGTAATGTTTTTAATCCAGAAAATATTTCAAAAGATACAATAACTTCATATAAGAATAATCTTTCAAATGAATACCAACAAAACCTCATAGATCCGAGCATTTTGAATGCGTATCACTCGAATCCGTTGACTCAGAGTCTTCGATCTTATTATTAGGAAACATTTCTAGTAATTTAGTTTCGTTGTAGTCATTAAAAAGCTGTCGCATATATGCAGTTTTAAATTTGTTCATATTTTTATGCTTATGAACAGTTATATTTTTCCAGTTTCTTTCGGGAAACTTTTCTTTTATACAGCGAATAATGGATATTAAATACATATCAACAATATTTTGCATTTGGGCGTCGTTTACATTATGCCCGTTGTTAAGAAGAAATTTTATTGTATTTGTATAGCATAATAACAAGGCATCTATTTCACTTTTTTCATTTGTAGTATTACATATTACTGCTACTTTATTTAACAGACATGCAATTGTATTACTAAATAGTTCTTGGTTAGTTATAACTGGAATAACGTAGTTATTTTCTAAAATATTTAAATATTGTAAGTCATATATTCTTTTTATATCGCCTTGTATTATTCGTTCGCGTACTTGTCGTATTATTTCATTACCTGGTAATTGCAGTTTAATATTTTTATTTTTTAAATATACTAAATATTGTCTATTGCATACAAATACAAGTTCTGTTATTTTATCTTGGTCTGCATTTGGTAACTGAAACAGAATAGCTTTATTATACAGCAAAAATTTTACTACTTTTTCATAATCCATAGACAACATACACTTATAAATTAGTGGATAATACATTCCATGAACATTTTGGACTGGTAACTGTGAGTTTACATCTATTTTATATTTTTTTATGAAAGATATAATAGCGTCACATCGCGGCTTTTTTTCATGTATTAAATACGACAATGCTTTTAATTTTAGATAATTTTTTTGAAATACATAATGTTCATCTCGTTGTATTTCACCTTTTGTAAGCATAATATTTTATTTTATATAGTACAATTCTTTAAAACGTTCTTAAAATAAACATAGTCAAATTTAAAAGATATGATACGAATTATATTTTTTGTCATAAATTTCTTTGTGAAAATTTTCAATCGTTTTTTATTAAGTAGTATTCATGTTGATTTTAGCGATTTGCGAGAAGAAGTAGTTAATGAAGAAATAATTACGGACAAAAAGGAAGTAGTTAATGAAGTAGAAGTAGTTAATGAAGAATTAGTTACGGACAAGGAGGAGGAAGTTACGGACAATGAAGAAATAGTTAATGAAGAAGTAATTACGGACAAAGAAGAATTAGTTACGGACAAGGAGGAGGAAGTTACGGACAAGGAGGAGGAAGAAGTAGTTACGGACAAAAAGGAAATAATTAAGGAAGAAGAATTAGTTACGGACAAGGAGGAGGAAGTTACGGACAAAAAGGAAGAAGAAGTAGTTAATATTACAATAAATCCTCTTAAATCAATATGGTTATACTGGTACCATGACAATAATTTTAAAGAATCTTACACTATTGATGAATTTAGTTTGTTATACCGAATAGTTACTGTGGAAAAATATTTAAATATATATAATTATTTACCGGATATACGTTATGGACATTACTATTTAATGAAACAAGGAATCGTACCACTATTAAACTCATATGAAAATGTAAATGGCTTTACTGTTGATTTAAAATTTCCATTGATTGACACAGAAAACATGGAACATTTAAAAGAAGTTTTTTACATATGGTACACAATTTCAAAATTAGCAGTAGAAGAACGGTTATTTAAAAATAAAACACATTCAAAATACGTAAATGGTGTATCCATAAGCTGTTTTTACAAAAAGTCAAAATTTAAATTTAAAATAAGTATATGGCTTCGCAATAAAAAACATAAACACCCAAAATATTTTTCACCAATAAATTTCACCACGAAATTTTTCTCTCATGTAATTGAATATGAAAATTGTGATTTTATTGATAATCAAAATAAGTTAAAATATATTTAAAATATATATGCCAGCATTACTTTCTGAAGTATTTAAACATAATAATTATAGCTTATACAATGGCACAATACAAAAGCAAGAAAATAAATGTGACGAAATAATAAAACATTTTGAAAATTGCAAGGATTGTCAACAGCGTGTTATTAAATTATTGCAAGAAAAAGACAATTTAAAGACACAACTAGACGAATTAAAGCAAGAAAATTTAAATTTAAGTGAACGAATAAATCAAATTGCAGGTTCAAAGAACTTTTTATTAAATATTATTCCAGAAGATAGCAATCCCATTGTAGTAGCAATAATTGCATTAATAATAGTAGATCTATTAACAAAATTTTTTAAAAACTAGTTATTTCACTTGTATAAATGTGAAATTTTAAAATTTATTTTT
>ENA-OREN01000087-OREN01000087.1-marine-metagenome-genome-assembly--contig:-NODE-87-length-126711-cov-4.960121_pt1 | contig 126711 bp, 117 predicted proteins | sample MGYA00248624_ERZ508555 | MGnify/ENA primary metagenome ERZ508555 (study PRJEB26222, sample SAMN06267773) | marine metagenome | isolation source: Saanich Inlet, British Columbia, Canada | place... | reverse complement strand
GAACGATCCCTGGCTGCCGGTATAGAGGGTCAGGTTGTCGCCGGAAAATGCAGCGACGGCGGCGCGCGGCTCCAACTGGGCGTTGGCCACCCGGTTGGTAACGAACTGCTGCTGGACGATATGATCGGCGGCATCGAACGCCCGGCTGGTCAACCCGTCGTCGCCATGCTCGCCATCCACGCCGATATTGCCGGCGGCGCCGTCCCAGACGGTGGGGGCGGATGGGTCCAGCGCCGCTGATATGGTGGTGACCGCGTCCAAAATCTCATAATCCACCGCGACCAGCTCGGCGGCGTCTTGTGCGGCGGCGAGGGTTTCGGCGATCACCATCGCCAGCGGCTCGCCGATGTGGCGTACCTTGTCCGAAGCCAGGGGCGGGATCAGGGCCGAAAATATGTTCGATCCGTCGGAATTCGCCAGCGCCTGAATTTTGTAATCATAGGTGTGCGCCGGGTTGGCGCCGGGGCTGGGCAATGGGCCATGACCGTCCGCCTGATAGTCGGCGTCGGTCAGGACGGCGGCGACGCCGGGCGCCGCTTTGGCGGCTTTTGTATCGATGGTATTGATGTTTGCATGGGCGTGCGGTGAGCGCACCAGAACGGCGTACAACTGGCCGCCCAAATTTACGTCGTCGGAATAATTGCCATTTCCTGTCAGCAGCCGCTGGTCTTCTTTACGCGGCGGCGATGCGCCGATGCCAACAATCCCATCCCCATCCATACCGCCGCCCCCTACAGCTTGAACCCCGATAATGGGATATACCGCCTAAACCACCCGCCCGGCAATCATTGCAGCGACCAAGAGCCAGCCGAACAGGCGGTTGGATTTGAATTTCACCAGACAATCCACCGGATCGTCCAGATCGATGTCCCGGGCCTGCCAGGCGAGCTGTACGGCGCCCGCAGCCAGCAATGCATAGAACGGCCAGGACAGACCCGCCGCCCAGCCGGACGCGGCCATCAAGGCGATGGCGATGGCGTAGAAGATATAGAGATAAGGCCGCGTGGCGGACCCGAATTTGATGGCCAATGACTTGATGCCGACCAGCGCGTCGTCTTCTTTGTCCTGGTGGGCGTAGATGGTATCGTAGCCCAAGGTCCAGAAAATGCCGGCGGCATACAGCAAATACGCTGGCAACCCCAGATCGCCGCGCACCGCCGCCCAACCCAATAAAGCGCCCCAATTGAAGGCGAGGCCCAAAAAGAATTGCGGCCAATAGGTGACGCGCTTCATGAAAGGATAGATGACGATCAGGAGCAGCGACGCGGCGCCGACGATGACGGCAAAGCGGTTGAACTGCATCAGTATGGCAAGGCCGATCAGCGCCAAAGCTCCCATATAGATCACCGCTTGGGTCACGCTGACGGCGCCGGATGGGATTGGCCGGTCGGCGGTGCGCGCCACGCGACCGTCGAAATCCCGGTCGGTGATGTCGTTGAAGGTGCAGCCGGCGCCGCGCATGACCATCGCGCCGAGCCCGAACAAAACAAACAAATACATGCTCGGCCAACCCTCGGCGGCAAGGCCTAAGGACCACCAGCAGGGGAACAGCAATAGCCAGGTGCCGATCGGCCGGTCGAATCGGGCCATGCGCGCATAGGGACGTAGTCCAGCCGGCAAAAGCCGCTCGACCCAATTGCCCTTGGGGATATCGCTGGCGGATATTTCGCTCATGGCCGCATTATCCCGAGGTTTCGCCTTTGTTGACAAGCGTGATGGCAAATACCCCTGAGGAATGAGATTATGCGGCCATGAGCGATATTCCCAAAATCCGCCTCTATGTAGAAGCCCGGCTGGCCGCCGACGCCGGCGCGCCGCTGGATGCGGAGCAGGTCCACTACTTGAAAAACGTCATGCGCCGGGAGATCGGTGATAGCGTGCTTTTGTTCAATGGCGAGGACGGCGAATGGATGGCCGAGATCGCCGCCCTGGAACGGCGCGGCGGGCGTCTGCATGTGCGCGCCCAAACCCGCCCCCATATGGATGAGAGCGCCGGACCTTGGCTCCTGTTCGCCCCCGTGAAGCGCCAGCAGAACGATCTGATCGCGCAAAAAGCCACCGAGCTGGGCGCCGCCGTCATTTGGCCGGTGATCACCCAGCATACCAATGCCGACCGTCTGCGCGCCGACCGGATGCACACAATTGCGCGCGAAGCGGCGGAGCAGTGCGGACGCCTCGGTCTGCCGGAAATTCGCGAACCGTCTCCCTTGGGAGCGGCGCTCGAAGCCTGGCCCGAAGAGCGAACGCTTCTGGTCATGGACGAAACCGGCGGCGGCACGCAGATCGCCGAAGTGGCGGGCCAGATTTCCGCCAATGGCGCCAGCCCCATTGCCATCCTGATCGGGCCGGAAGGCGGCTTTGCGAAGGTAGAGCTTGACGCCCTCGCAAATCTCGCCTTTGTTAGGCGCGCCGGTCTCGGGCAGCGGATTCTCCGCGCAGAAACGGCGGCGATTGCGGCGCTGGCCTGCATACAGGCCATTGCCGGCGATTGGCGGCGGTAAGTAATAGGGTCGGCGGCGTAGGTTTCGGACGTAACGATGGATTCCACAAAATTAGACACGCATGAGAGTGCTTCGTCCGCCAAGGACGATGTCATAACCGGCACATCCCAGCTCACCGCTTATTTGGACGCTGGCTGCAAGCCGCGCGAAAATTGGCGCATTGGCACCGAGCATGAAAAATTTGTCTTCGATCCCGATGGCTTGACGCCGGTCAAATACGAGGGCCCGAAGGGCATCGGTAAACTGCTGGATGGCCTTGTTCGTTTTGGCTGGGCGCCGGTTCGGGAAGGCAGCAACGTGATCGCGCTCACCATGCCGGACGGCTCTTCGGTCACCTTGGAACCTGGCGGACAGTTGGAGCTTTCCGGTGCGCCGGTGGAAACCATCCATCAGACCTGTTCCGAGTTGACCGGCCATTTGAAGCAGGTCAAGGAAGTGGCCGGCGAAATGGATGTGGGTGTCATGGGTATGGGCTATGCGCCTACCTGGGATATCGGCGACATCCACTGGATGCCCAAGGGCCGCTACAAGATCATGCGCGACTATATGACCAAGCGCGGCAGCCTCGGCCATCACATGATGCTGGCCACCTGTACGGTGCAGGTCAATCTGGATTATTCCGACGAGGCGCGTATGGTTCAGATGTATCGCACCGCCTTGGCGTTGCAGCCCATCGCCACCGCGCTCTGGGCCAATTCGCCGTTCAAGGGCGGCGCCAAGAACGGCTTTGCCAGCTATCGCAGCCATATCTGGACCGACACCGATCCCGACCGCTGCGGCATGCTGCCCTTCGTCTTCGAGGACGGATTCGGGTTCGAACGCTATGTGGAATATATCCTCGATGTGCCCATGTATTTCGTCTATCGGGACGGCGCCTATATCGATGCGTCGGGCCAGTCGTTTCGGGACTTCATGAATGGTACGCTGCCGGCGCTGCCCGGCGAAGTGCCGACCATAAAAGATTGGGAAGACCATATGACGACGGTGTTCCCGGAAGTGCGCCTGAAGCAGTTTCTCGAAATGCGCGGCACCGACGGCGGCCCGTGGACCAACCTTTGCGCCCTGCCGGCGTTTTGGGTGGGGCTTATGTATGACGACGATGCCCTCGCCGCCGCATCGGAGTTGGTCGCCGACTGGTCGTTCGAGGAGATGGAAACCTTGCGCGCCGATGTGCCGGCAACAGCCCTTCGCACCAAGTTTCGCGGCGGAAATGTGCAGGATCTGGCGCTGGAAGTTTTGGCCATGTCCAAGGGCGGTCTTGCCCGGCGCATCAGGCCCGACGGCAACAGCGCTGACGAAACCGGGTTCCTGGACCCGTTGTTCGAGATCGCCCAATCGGGCGTCACCCCGGCCGACGAAATTCTCGCCCTCTATGACGGCGCCTGGAACGGTGACGTGACGCCGGTCTTCGAAAAGCTGTCCTACTAAACCACTCCGTCTTCCCGCATCGACTTGATATCTTCCTCCGATATCCCGAGATCGCCAAGCACCGCGTCGGTGTCGGCGCCGAGGATGGGCGGCGGGCCCTGCACCGCGGCCGGCGTATCGGAAAACTCAAATGGGATGCCGAGGGCGCGGAAGGCGCCGGCCGTCGGGTGTTCCATTTCAATGACCATCTCATTGGCGGCGGCCTGTTCGCTTTCCAGGGCCTGATCGACCGGATAGATCATCGAGCACGATATGCTGGCGCCCTGTAAGTCCGTGATCCAATCTTCTGCCGGCTTGGTGGCCAGCGCATCCCGTACCATCTGATCGACCGCGTCCCGGTTGACCACGCGCCCGGCGTTGGTCTTGAAGTCCGCGTCGTCGGCCCATTCCGGATGGCCGGCGATTGCGGCGAACTTGGCGAACTGGGTATCGTTGCCGACCGACAATGCGATCTCGCCCGATGCGCAAGGGTAATCCCGATAGGGTACGATGTTGGGATGGCCGTTGCCGTAGCGCCCTGGCGCCTCGCCGCCGACCAGATAATTGGCGGCCACGTTGACCAGCATGGAGAGGCTTGTATTGAACAAATTGACCGAAACCTTTTGCCCCTTGCCGGTGCGTCCGCGCGCGTTGAGGGCGGCGAGGATGGTCATCGCCGCATATTGGCCGGTACACACATCGACAATAGCGACCCCCAACTTGGTCGGCCCGCTGGCCTCCTCGCCGGTGATGCTCATCAGCCCGCTTTCCGCCTGCAACAAAAAATCATAGCCCGGCATACCGCCCTTCGGCCCTTTCTCGCCATAGCCCGAAATCTGGCAATGGATGATTTGCGGCGCGTTTTCGGACAACCAATCGCCAGTGATGCCTAGCTTGGCCAGCGTGCCGGGCTTGAAGTTGTCGATCAAAACATCGCCGTCGGTGAGCAGGCGCTGCAAGATATCCAGCCCGCGCGCGTCCTTCAGGTCCAGCGTGACGCTCTTCTTGCCCCGGTTGATGCCGAGAAAATAGGCGCTCTCGCCGCCGGCGAAGGGCGGGCCCCAGCCGCGCGTATCGTCACCCTTGCCGGGCTGTTCGATCTTGATGATCTCCGCCCCCATATCGCCCAAATTCATGGTGCAGAACGGCCCCGCCAGGATGCGGGTCAGATCGATAACGCGAATGCCCGCCAATGCTCCTTGGTTGCCGGTCATGTCAGCCGCTTGGCCTCTGGTTGCGGTCGTTGTTGAAGTCATCCATGTAGGTGTCCATCTTATCTTTGCGCGCCAGGCGGAATTTGTGGAAGTTGGGCGCCCGCTTTTCCATGAACGCGTTCATGCCTTCCAGGCTTTCCTCCGATCCCCAAATCTCCGCCAAAAGCTCCATGCCTTCCTGCCAGGAGGCGTACAATTCGTCGCCTTCGTGGTTGAGGCTTTTCTTGGTGGCGCGCAAGGTTTGCCCGGAAAAACCCTTGATGCGCCGGCACCATTCTTCGGTTTCCGATTTCAGGTCCGCTTTCGCCACCACCCGGTTGATGAGCCCGATGCGCACCGCCTCTTCCGCCGGAAAAGTGCGGCAGAGGAAGATCATTTCCTTGGCCAGCCGATCACCGATCAGGCGCGGGATATATTGGGTCGCGCCCACGGTGGGACAGGCGCCGACCTTGGCGCCGGTCTGGCCGAACACCCCATCTTCCGCGGAAATCACCAGATCGCACCAGAGCGCCAGTTCGTGGCCGCCGCCCATGCAGGCGCCGTGCACCATGGCTATGACCGGGATCGGCGCGCCGCGAATGGCCATGGCGAGGCCCAGCATGCGGTCGTTCCACATGACCGCGTTGGCCCGGTTGAGCTTCATCATGGCGTGGAAATCGCCGCCGGCGGAAAACGCCTTGTCGCCGGCGCCGGTGATGACGGCGCAAACGATGGACGGGTCTTCCCTTGTTGCCTTCACCGCATCGGTCAATTCGTCCAACGTCTGTTCGCGAAAGGCGTTGCGCACGTCTGGCCGGTTGATGGTGATCCAGGCGGTATCCTCCCGGACCTCGAACAGGATTTCCTTATAGTCTCTGGTTATCGCCACGTTTCGATCTCCTTAGGTGTTAATCCGTTTCCTCGACTTCGATCAGGGTTCCCATGCAGTCCTTGGGGTGCAGAAAAAACAGTTTGCGCCCGTGATGGCCGGGCCGAGTGCCACCTTCACCCAAGATGCGAAGGCCCGCCGCCCCTGCCGCAACCGCCGCGCCGTCGGCGTCCGGGGTCGCGACACAGATATGATGGATGCCGCCCGATGGATTGCGGGCCAGAAACTTGCCCACCGCCGAGCCTGCGTCCAGGGGCTGCATCAGCTCGATCTTGATGTTGGCGAGCTCGACATAGGCGATGCGCATGTTATCCGCCGGCACCTCGATCACATCGCCGACGGTGCAGCCGAAATTGTCCCGGTAAAAATCCGCCGCCGCTTCCAGATCGGGCACGGCGATGGAGACATGATCGAGAACGTCCGATGGTATCGGGGCGGTAGCGTTGCCCATGAAATTTCCCTCCCCGCAGGGTATGGTGGTTTTAGATTTTTATCAGTTGCTTGCCGAAATTGTCGCTGGTCAGCAGCTTCAGGAATGCCTCCGGCATGGCCTCGATACCGTCCATCACGTCTTCGCGGAATTTTAGGTTGCCGGCGTTCCTGGCGGCGGCCAGCGCCTGGTTGGCTTCCCCGTAATAGGCTGCGAAATCGGTGACCAGAAAGCCTTGCATACGGGACCGGTTAATAAGGAGCTGGCGGTTGAGGCGCAGTCCGATATCGGGCGCTCCGAACGTGGCCGACAAGGCAATGGTGCCGCAAAGCGCGATGCGGGCGCCCAAAGCCAGGTTCAGCATCACCGCATCCTGGATCGGACCAGATGTGTTGTCGAAATAAACATCGACGCCGTCGGGGCATGCTTCCCCAAGGACGGCGGGCAGATCGTCGCCTGCATCGCGGTAATTGACACCGGCGTCAAAGCCGATCTCGGCGCACCAATCGAGCTTGGCCTGGGACGACGCGACGGCGACGGTGCGGCAGCCATGGGCCTTGGCCAACTGCCCCGCCACCTGGCCGACGGCGCCGGACGCGGCTGAAATAACCACGCAATCACCGGGTTGGATCTGGGCCACGTGAAACAGCCCGAAATAGGCGGTGCGCCCGGGCATGCCGAGCCAGCCCAAGGCGCTTTCGATAGGCGCCAAATCCGCATCGACCCGTGCGACGCCGTCGGCGTTTCCGTCGAGGACGGCGAAGGCCTGCCAGCCGAAGCCCATGCTCTCGGCGAAATCGCCCACTTTGAATTTATCGGAGCGGCTTTCGATCACCTCGCCAACGCCGCCGCCGGTCATCAGCTCACCGGGCGCGATGCCGGGCGCGTAGTTCTTGGCCGGCGAAATACGCCCGCGCATATAGGGATCGACCGAGAGATATTTCGCCGCCACCAATATCTCGCCGTCTTTGAGATCGGCGAGGGAGAGGTCTTCTTCCAGCCGGAATGTCTCCGCACCCGGCATGCCGTCGGGATATTGGTTCAGTACCCAGCGCCGGTTTTTGATGTTGCTCATAACGATGCCTCGCAATGTTAGAACGGTAGAGTTGGAAGTCTAGTTCGGTGTCGTTGCTTTGCAAACGGCGCTTCCCCTTCCTTCTCACTGTCTCACTGTCTCACTGCCTCTGTGGTAATTCTTGCCTTTATTGAAAATCAGCAAAGGCCGCCCGATTGACGCACCAAACGGCCTACCACACCTGGTATGGTGCGCCCGGCTGCGACACATGGCTGCGACATATTTCCTAATACACCCCCCTTACGGTTATGACGGTTCCTCACGGTTTGTTACGGTTTTTACCTCTGGGTGCGACATGCAACACCCGAACTCCCATGGACATCATCACCATTTATGGACGTTCCTGGACATTTACAGACATTTCACGCTCACTCCTCCGGCCTTTAGGGGAGGGGGCCGCGCGATTACCCCTATTTGTCATGCGGCGCGGGCATGGCAAATAGGGGCATACAAATTCGCCCGCCAACCCTCTAGCGGGCGTGGCGATCCTCGGCTATAGCCTAAATTGAAAGAAGCGGGATTTTAGCACAAAACCGGAACAAAATCAATAATCAAATAGGGTTCAGATCGATTTTTGCTGAAATTAGGTTTCTGTCGCGAATTATCGGAAATTAGGTCACCTTCAAGGCGCGTTTGACGGCTTTCGCTTCTTTGGCGATCAGGAACATTAAGACTTTCGCCGGGCCTTCGGGCTGACGGCGTTTCTGCTCCCAGCCACGCAAGGTGCCGGCGGGAATGTGGAAGGTGTTAGCAAATACCGCCTGGGTCATACCGAGGGATTTCCGGACCTCTTTGACATCGATCACTTCGATTTCGTGGGTGATGCTGCCTTCGGTATTGCCCTTGGCATATTCGAGGGCGGATTCCAGACCGGCTAGGATTTTGTCGCCAGCTTTGGTCATTTCTCTACTCCGTAAGTCTGCACAATGTTGCGAGTGGCTTTTCGAAATGCCCGCTTTTCGGCGTCGTTGATATTGTCTCTTTGGCCCTTGCCGAAAACACCAACCAGAAAAACAGGGATTGTTTCGTTGTGAAAAAAGTAAATCACCCGGGAACCGCCCGGTTTTCCTTTTCCGGCCTTACTGGCAAAGCGAACCTTGCGGACGCCGCCAGTTCCAGTAATCAACTCGCCGCATTTCGGATCGGCGGCGATCATATCTATGACTTCGCCTCGTTGTGCTTCTGTCAGATTGCCTTTGCACTGGCTAAGATTTGGCTTTGTTTCAACGACGGATTGAAGTCTCTTAGGCATAAAAAATGTATGTCAACGACGTAGTAAAGGCGAGCAAAAAATTGCGTCAATGACATAGTAATGGTTCGCCTGAAAAGGTGAGCGCAACAAATTTGGAATAATATTTTCGCGCCAGCGCGGACCGGTATTTTACAATTGAAGACCTGGCCCCATTGATTAGTCCCGCCCAAATCAACAAGGCCAAGAAAGCCAACGGGGGTAGCCTTCTGCTCCCCCGTTTTGGAACCCGCGTTTACCCTTACTTAATATGTATGGGCCATGCCTTGATGCCATAATCATGGGCATCAAGGATGCGGCCACCTCGCGACCGGCGGTACCGGCGAAAGATGACTTTACCTGGGCGCTTCCGCAAAATGCGTCTAACCATGCAAGCCTCCTAATGTGGATGTGGGGTTGACGCTTGCGCATATCGCCAATACGACTATGTGTAACACCCCGTATATGTCGTTATCGGCATATGCACCACTCGCGCCAAGACATCCATTCAGGGGCGAGTAACGTGTACTGGAGGCAGCATCGGTCGGCAAACCTTTGCTGCCTCTTCTACTTCTGCCAGATGCCATTTTTGGCGAACTCCTTAAGTTGCTTTCTGGCAGCATCCATAGAGACGCCAAAGGCTGACGAAACCTCCAGCACATTATGGAATTGGTTAACGAGTTTGTGTGAAACCAGGAACTCACCGGCAAAGCAGTTTGCTTGCCATTCTGGGTCACGATACACCTTCGGTTTTCCGACTGCCCGGCGAAGACTAAGACGGTCCTTGTGATGCAGCAGAAGATGGCCAATTTCGTGGATGACTGTGAACCGATCCCTCCCAACGCCATTACATGCGCCCACGTAGACGTCATTGCGCAGAATGACCGAGTTCGTGTCTGGGTTGGCTAGGCCGTGGCTGGCTCCCATCTGCTGTTTCTCCCATACATCCCAAAAGAAATCCGGCATCACCCTTGGCAATACGAATTCCAGCAAATCGCCAATCGGGATATATGGGGTTTGGTCGAAACCAATTGCCGCGCGAATATTTGTCGCGTAATCCCTGATATTCGCGCGGCTTAACGGCTCTGCTTCGTAGTCAATATTGCTCACAGCCTCCTACCTTCCAAAAGCCTCTTCAACTGCTCTTTTTCTTCGTCGGACATGCCGGGAAACTGCCTTGCAAACATTGAGGCGATTTCCCGGTCGCCGTCCGGTGTTCCCATTGGCATCTTTAATTTGTATTCACGCTTGGATGTTTCGGCAGCTTCGACTAATTTCTCTTCCTGTTCATCCTCCAAGGCGAAGAACTTTAAAGTCATTTCCAGTATCTTTTGTGGTACCGACTTACGCCCGGTTTCAATCGACGAAAGGTAAGCGGGCGTAACATCAAAGTCCTTTGACATTTCATTCAATGTAATTCCTTCGTCTATACGATATTTACGTACTAACTTGCCGTACGGTGTGTATTTCATCGGTCATCCCCACGAGTTGAGCGCATACCATTCTGGCACACGACTTCCGCAATCTTGTCCAATCCGTTTGCGGCAAAAAATTTTACCATTATTCAGTATAATATATTGCCAAATTTTGAAAGTCAAGGGCGGGTGCAATGACCAATGCCGTTGGGGTTATTTCGTCAGGAATTAAGGGGACAGGGAATTAAGGGAGACACGTCAACCAAGCCGCGCACGGGCCGACCATGCCACCATTCTTCATCGTCGTGTTGCTCGGGCTTCGGCCGGGTCGGGTCCCCCGCGCGCTTGCGCGGGGTCGCATCATTCTCTCTTAAACTTCCGTCCCGCCCACCGTAAGCTCGTCCACCTTGATGGTCGGCTGGCCGACGCCGACGGGGACGCCTTGGCCGTCCTTGCCGCAGGTGCCGACGCCGGGGTCTAGCGCCATGTCGTTGCCGATCATCGAGACTTTGGTCAGCACGTCGGGGCCGTTGCCGATTAGCGTTGCGCCCTTGACCGGGGCGCCGATTTTGCCGTTCTCGATGTGATAGGCCTCGGTGCAGGAGAAGACGAATTTTCCCGATGTTATGTCCACCTGGCCGCCGCCGAAATTGACCGCATACAAGCCTTTGTCCACGGATTTGAGAATCTCTTCCGGGTCCGCCTCGCCGTTTTCCATAATGGTGTTGGTCATGCGCGGCATGGGTACGTGGGCGTAGCTTTGCCGGCGGCCGTTGCCGGTGGCGGGCTTGCCCATTAGCCGCGCGTTCATGCGGTCCTGCATATAGCCGGTGAGGATGCCGTCTTCGATGAGGGTGGTGCGCTGGGTCGGCGTGCCCTCATCATCGATGGACAGCGAGCCGCGGCGGTCGTTGATGGTGCCGTCATCGACCACGGTGACGCCTTTGGACGCCACCCGCTCGCCCATCAATTCGGAAAAGGCGGATGTCTTTTTGCGGTTGAAGTCGCCTTCCAGCCCATGGCCGATGGCTTCGTGCAGCAATATGGCGGGCCAGCCGGGGCCGAGCACCACGGGCATTTCGCCGGCCGGCGCCGGCACGGATTCCAAGTTTACCAACGCCTGGCGCAAGGCCTCGTCGACCGCCGATTTCCAGCAGTCGGGCTGCATATAGAAGTCATAGGTTTCGCGCCCGCCGGTCCCGTAGGAGCCCGATTCCATGCGGTCCCCTTCGCCCGTGATGCACGAAACGTTAAGCCGCACCAGGGGGCGGATATCGGCGGCGCGGCTGCCGTCGGCGCGCAAAATCTGCACCGCCTGCCATTCGCCGGACAGCGACGCCGACACCTGGCGTATGCGCTCATCAAGGCTGCGGGCATATTCATCGATATCGGCCAGCAGCTTGACCTTGTCGGCGAACGGGGTGAGGGCTAGGGGGTTATCGTCGATATAAAGGCTTTGGTTGGTGGCATTGGGCGCGTCGGCCATCTCGCCGCCATGGCCCGCATGGACGGCGCGCACGGTTGCGGCGGCGCGTTCCAGCGCGGCTTCGGATAATTCGGATGCGTGGCTATAGCCGGACGTTTCGCCGGCGACGGCGCGGAGCCCGAAGCCTTGCGCGGTATCGAAGCTGGCGTTCTTCAAGCGGCCATCATCGAATACCAGGCTTTCTGATTGGGAGTATTCCAAATACAGCTCGCCATCGTCGGCGCCGGCGAGGGCGCCCTCAACAATGGCCTCGGTACGCGCCCGGTCGAGCCCGGCGCGGGTGAAGAACAAATCATCGGTGGCGGCGATATCGGTCATCGCGGTTTCCTTTTCTCCCCCCGGATTACGGTGGCTGGCAGGGTGCCAAATGCGGCACGCCTCCACAAGACATTCGAAGGGTACGGGGCCTTGGCGCACACGCTCCCCTTGACCGCACAAATATTTGATCTATGATCCTGGAACTCGTGGTGATTTGTACGACCGGCTTGCGGCCACGTTAAATAATCGAAGCTAAAAGGTCGGCGCGTTAAAAGCCCCGACCGTAACCGGCCGGGGAATTTTTTTGCCCGGGTAAACGATTAGAAACCCCATGGGGTAAGGAGATCGCGATGAGCAATGATAACAATCCAGATAGCTGGCGGCGCCAGACCAATCTTGTCCGTGGCGGACTTGAACGCTCCCAATTCGATGAAATATCCGAGGCCATGTATCTGACCTCGAGCTATTCCTACGAGACCGCCGAGCAGGCGCAGCGGGCCTTTAAGGGCGAGGAGGATCATTACCTCTATTCCCGCTACGGCAATCCGTCGGTCACCATGTTCGAAGAGCGCATGAAGCTGATGGAAGGCGCCAAAATCTGCCAATCGACGGCCAGCGGCATGGGCGCGGTGTTTGCGTCCTTGGCCTGTATGCTCAAATCCGGCGACCGGCTGGTGGCGTCCAAGGCCTTGTTCGGTAGTTGCGATTATGTGTGCACCGTTCTGATGCCCCAATACGGCGTCGAGACGGAGACCGTGGCCTCCACCGACCTCAGCCATTGGGAGCGGGCCTTGTCGAAACCCACCAATGCGGTGTTTCTGGAAACCCCGTCCAATCCGATGATGCAGGTTCTCGACATTGAAGCCATCGCCGAATTGGCGCACAAGGCCGGCGCGCGGCTGATTGTGGACAATGTGTTCGCGACGCCGCTCTTCCAAAAGCCGTTGGAGCTGGGCGCAGATGTTGTCATGTATTCGACCACCAAGCATATCGACGGCCAGGGCCGCACCCTCGGCGGTGCCGTGCTTACCAACGATGAAGAATACTACCAGGACCATATGCGCATGTTCATCCGCCATACCGGGCCGACCTTAAGCCCGTTCAACGCCTGGGTGCTGACCAAGTCGTTGGAGACGCTGGAGCTGCGCGTGCGGGCGCAAGCTGCGGCGGCGACGGCGATTGCCGAATATCTGGACGGCGAGGCGGGTATTCTTAAAGTCGTGTTCCCGGGGCTGGACAGCCATCCACAGGCTGATCTGATCGGCAAACAGATGACCGGGCCAGGCACCGTCGTGGTGTTCGAATTAAACGGCGATCAGGCGCGCACTTTCCGCTTCATGAACGCGCTCCGGCTGATCGATATCTCCAACAATTTGGGCGATGCCAAAAGCATGATCACCCACCCGACGACGACCACCCACCAGCGGGTCAGCCCCGACGAGCGGGCACAGCTCGGCATTCACGAAAACATGGTGCGCCTGTCGGTGGGACTGGAAGACGTGGAGGATCTGAAAGAGGATATAGCCCAGGCGATTAAGGCCTGACTTCAAATATGGCGATTAAGGCACAAGAGGATATATGGCGCGGGCGGGGTATAAACCCGCCCTTCGCCGCCGCCTAGCCCTGCTTCCAGGCTAACCCGTGCACTTTCCAGCCGTTTTTGGAGCCCCGGTGGCCGGCGTCGTCTTTGTCGCCTTCGAAACCTTCGGCGATGTTATAACAACGCGTGTAGCCGGCTTCGGTCATTGCCTTGGCGGCGCCGGCCGAGCGCTGGCCGGAGCGGCAGAGGAACAAGATGGTGGTATCGGCGCTGGGGCAGGCGGCTTGCACTTCGGCCACGAAATTTTCGTTCTTTACGTTGCCGGGGAAATTCAGCCAGGAAATATTGATCTGTTCGCGGCCCGCGCCCAAGGTGCTCAAATCGGTGACGCCCACATAGTTCCACTCGGCGTCGGTGCGCACATCAATGACTACGGCGCCAGCGTCCGCCGCCAGCATATCCCAGGTTTCGGTTGGCGAAACATCGCCCGCATATCCATCGGCCACGGCTATTCTCCCAAGCGCAATAACACTGGCGACTGTTATACTATCGGGGTGCGCCCAGCGCCATACCGGGAAGGTTCTTTCCAGGCACGGGCGGGCGTTGTATCTAGGGTGCGTCGAAACCACGGCCTGAAGAAGACGATAGAAAATGAATTCCGAAACCGGACCCGAATTGTCGGTGGTTGTGCCCGTGCTGGACGAGGCCGAGAATATCGTCCCGCTGGTAGAAGAAATCTATGCGGCGCTGGAAGGCGGCCCGGCCTTCGAAATCGTCTATGTGGATGACGGCAGCTCAGATGAAAGCTTCGAGGTTTTGTCCGAGCTGGCTTCGGCGCGGCCCAATTTCCGTGCGTTGCGGCACGCATCTCGCGCCGGCCAAAGCGCCGCCATTTTAAGCGGTGTGCGCGCCGCCGGGGCCGGATTGATCGCAACATTGGACGGCGACGGCCAGAACGATCCCGCCGATATCCCGAAATTGCTCGCCCTTTACCGAACCGAAGCGGTGGGAGCGGCGCCGCTGATGATCGCCGGCCACCGCCGCCAGCGCCGGGACGGCATTGTAAAGCGTGTCTCGTCGCGCATCGCCAATCGGGTTCGCGCCCGCATGCTTGGCGATCAGACGCCGGACACGGGCTGCGGGCTGAAACTGTTCCCGCGCCAGACATTTCTGGAATTTCCCGCCTTTGATCATATGCACCGCTTCCTGCCGGCGCTAATGCTGCGCGCCGGGGGCCGGGTGATATCCGAAGACGTGGGCCATCGGGCGCGGGCGCGGGGGCAATCGAAATACGGCATGTGGGACCGGCTTTGGGTCGGCATTGCCGATCTGCGCGGCGTCGGCTGGCTGGCGCGCCGGGGCATGGCCCCGGAGATATCCGAGATTAAGGGCACGCCCGATACGGGCGCCTAAGGAACCGGCCGCCATGCAATCTTTGCCCCGCACCATCATTCGCGGCCTGATCATCATCGCCGTTTTGATCGCCGCCGGATTTTTGCTGAAAAAATGGGGCATCGGCGGCGGCATTCTCAACGAAGCCTGGATCGACGCCAATATCCGCCAGAACGGCGCCTCCGGCGGCGTCATGTTCCTGGCCATCGGCGGCGCCTTTATCGCCGTCGGATTTCCCCGCCAGGGGGTGTCATTTTTGGCCGGCTTTGCTTTCGGGCTGGTGACCGGAACATTGTTGGCGGTAATCGCGACCACAATTGGCTGCATCGTGACATTCAGCTTTTCGCGCTTCCTGGCGCGCCGCTGGATCGCATCCAAATTTTCCGAGCGCATCGCCAAGGCCGATGATTTTTTCAAAGCCAATACCTTCGCCGCCACGTTGCTGATCCGCTTTCTGCCATTGGGCAGCAATCTGGTCACCAATCTTGTGGCCGGCGTCTCCAAGGCGGGCGCCGTGGCTTTTGTCGGCGGCTCCGGGCTCGGCTATATCCCGCAGAGCTTCATCTTCGCTTTGTTGGGGAGCGGCATATCCCTGGAGCCGGGCTTGCGCATCAGCCTGAGCGTGGTCTTGTTCCTGGCCTCGGCGGCGCTCGGGTTTTACCTCTACCGCAAGTACCGCCGAGAAGGTTCCGCTGCTTTTGATTAAGGGGGCGCAGCCGCTTTGACTAATGCAACGTCCAGACCGCATCGACGCGGCGCATAGCGGCTGGTTTGATCAGATTGTGGCTGGCGACATTGACCGAATGAATGCGACCCTCCAAATTGCTGTCCCAATAGTCCAGGAACTTGATCAGGGTCGGATATTCGGGCGGCAGATCAAGGGTCTGCCAGATGAAACTTTGCAACAGATCGGGATAGTCGGGGATGCGGTAGAGAACTTCGGCGGTGGTTAGGCAATAACCTTTCAGTAGTTTGCCCATATCGCGGCTGGAATATTTTTGGCGCGCTTTCCGGCGATGTCGCATATGTCCACCATCCTTTGCAAAATTCATTGAAAGAATAATTCATGGCAATTGTAGGCCGAGTTCCAAAAATACTTCAACCTTTTCAAGGAATTAGCACTCACACGGCGGGAGTGCTGCCAAGGCGCTCGGGGGTAAATTTAAGATTTTATTGGCCCGGGGCTTGACGTTCGGCGCTCACAGACTACTTTGTTAGCACTCTCGCGCCGTGAGTGCTAATTGCGGCGCCTTTTCATTTTCGTAATATCTGGAGGAAGATAATGGGTTTCAGGCCTTTGCATGACCGCATTCTGGTGCGGCGGCTAGAAGAAGAAGAAAAAACCGCTGGTGGGATCATCATTCCCGATACCGCCAAGGAAAAACCGTCCGAGGGCGAAATTGTCGCCGTTGGTTCTGGCATTCGCGGCGAAGACGGCACCATCACGCCGCTCGACGTGAAAGCTGGTGATACCATTCTGTTCGGCAAGTATGGCGGAACGGAAGTCGCTGTCGATGGCGAGGATCTCATTATTCTTCGCGAATCGGACGTTCTGGGAATCATTGAAGCCAAGGCGAAAGCGAAGAAAAAGGCCGCGTAATTTCCGGCGCTTCGTAATAATTCGCAAATTCGTAATTCAGCTATAGGAGATCTCAATCATGGCTGCCAAAGAAGTCAAATTTGATACTGACGCCCGCCAGAAGATGCTGGCTGGCGTCGACATGCTCGCCAACGCGGTGAAAGTCACGCTCGGCCCCAAAGGCCGCAACGTGGTTCTGGACAAATCGTTCGGCGCGCCGCGCATCACCAAGGACGGCGTCACCGTCGCCAAGGAAATCGAACTGTCCGATAAGTTCGAAAACATGGGCGCCCAGATGGTGCGCGAAGTTGCATCCAAGACCAACGACGAAGCCGGCGACGGCACCACGACCGCAACGATCCTGGCCCAGGCCATTGTTCGTGAAGGCACCAAAGCGGTTGCCGCCGGCATGAACCCGATGGATCTGCGCCGCGGCGTCGATCTGGCGGTTGCCGCCGTGATCAAGGATCTGACCAAGCGCGCGAAGAAAGTGTCCACCTCGGAAGAGATTTCCCAGGTTGGCACCATTTCCGCCAACGGTGAAGCCTCCATCGGCGATATGATTGCCGAAGCCATGTCCAAAGTCGGCAACGAAGGCGTCATCACGGTCGAGGAAGCCAAGAGCCTCAATTCCGAGCTCGACGTCGTCGAAGGTATGCAGTTCGACCGCGGTTACACCTCGCCCTATTTCGTGACCAACGCCGAAAAGATGATCTGCGATCTGGAAAATCCCTTTATCCTGATCCACGAAAAGAAGCTGTCCTCGTTGCAGCCGATGCTGCCGGTTCTGGAAGCCGTTGTTCAGTCTTCCCGTCCGCTGCTGATCATCGCCGAAGATATCGAAGGCGAAGCGCTGGCCACGTTGGTGGTCAACAAGTTGCGCGGTGGCCTGAAAGTCGCCGCCGTCAAGGCGCCAGGCTTCGGTGATCGCCGCAAAGCGATGCTCGAAGATATCGCCATCCTCACATCGGGGCAGGTGATCTCAGAAGATTTGGGCATCAAGCTTGAAAATGTCTCTCTCGATATGATGGGGTCCGCCAAGCGCATCACCATCACTAAGGAAGAATCGACCATCGTCGAGGGTTCCGGCAACAAGAAAGACATCGAAGGCCGTTGCAACCAGATCCGCGCCCAGATCGAGGAAACCACTTCCGATTACGATCGCGAGAAACTGCAGGAACGTCTGGCCAAGCTGGCCGGCGGCGTTGCCGTTCTCAACATCGGCGGTGCTACCGAGGTTGAAGTGAAAGAACGCAAAGACCGCGTTGAGGACGCGCTTAACTCGACCCGCGCTGCGGTCGAAGAAGGCATCGTTCCCGGCGGCGGCGTGGCGCTTCTTTATGCCACCCGCATTCTCGGCAAGGTCGAATGCGAAAATGACGACCAGAAGGTCGGCATCGACATCGTCCGCCGTGCTTTGCAGGCGCCAGTGCGTCAAATCGCCGAAAACGCCGGCGTCGACGGCGCCGTTGTTGCCGGTAAGCTTTTGGAGCAGAAAGATGCCAACTTCGGCTTCGATGCCCAGACCGAGACCTATAAGGATTTGGTCAAGGCGGGTATCGTTGATCCGGCCAAGGTCGTACGCACCGCGTTGCAAGACGCAGCCTCGATTGCTGGTCTTCTGATCACCACCGAAGCCATGGTCGCCGAAAAGCACGACGACAAGCCAGCGATGCCGATGGCGCCGCCGGACATGGGCGGCATGGGCGGCATGGGCGGCATGATGTAAGCCACCTCGTCCAAGTTGTTAAAAAATTGGGTCGCGCCTCCGGGCGCGGCCCTTTTTTTGTGGGCCCGGCAATCGTAAATATTCGCGCAGATTCGATGGTATATTAAAGCGGGTTGATATATCTAGGTATTTTTTGTTATGTTTATACGTAATAATACGTATAAACCGAGCGATCCTGGGAAGAAGTAGATGAAATTCGATTGGAAAGTTTACCTGCACGAACAGCTCCAGTGGGCCGAGTGCTTGATGTCCCGGGCCGAGGATTGTGAAGGCCAGGAAAAGCAAGCGCTTTACGAACTCAGTAAATCAGCTCTGCACAATGCCACGCAGCGCCTGGAGGCTATCACCGAATAACTTGTTATCTGCTCCGCGGGATCCTTGGCTGCCGCGCCCAATTCGGGCAGCGTTCTGGGTGCGGGCCTTTCTCATTGGTAATATTGGCGAAGCCGTCGCTATCCTGTTGCTGGTTCCATAATTATAGCTAGTATTCCAGCGCTACCTTGGCAGCGGGGTTACCCTGCGTTTGCCTGCTGGGCTGGCGAAGACCTGGCAACATTGGAGATTTCCCCATGGCGACAATCGTGTTCGTGACCGATTTTCCCGACGCGGCGGTCGTGGCGAAGGATATGGCGCCTCCGGACTTTGATCTGGTCATAGTCCCTGCCGGTAGTTCCGAATATTTGGAAGCAATGGCCGGCGCCGAATATCTGGTCGGCTTCGTTGATGGCCTGATCAATGACGCGTTGTTTCGGTGCGGCCCAAATCTCAAGCTGGTGCAGCTCTTGAGCGCCGGTTACGAGAAAGCCGATATGGACGCCGCGCGGCAAGCGGGCGTCCCCGTTGCCAATAACGGTGGCGCCAATTCGGTTGCCGTTTCGGAGCATGTGCTCATGCTCTTGCTAGCGGTTTCGCGCCAGCTCATCTTACAGCACGCCAACGTCATCGCAGGGCGCTGGCGCGGCAACAGCGTGCCCCGGGTGTATGAACTTCGCGGCAAAACCCTCGGCATCGTCGGGCTTGGAACCATTGGCAAGAAAACCGCGCGCCTTGCGCAAGCCTTCGGCATGGATGTGATCTACTACGATATCGAACGGCTCGGCGAAGACGCCGAAGACCTGCTTGATGTCCGGTTCAGGCTGTTTCGGGAATTGCTTGGGCTTTCCGATGTGGTCAGCCTGCATACGCCCCTCGATGTATCGACGTACCATATGATTGGCGAAGCGGAACTGGCGCTGATGAAGCCATCGGCGATGTTGATCAATACGGCCCGTGGACCCGTCGTGAACGAGGCGGATCTGTATGATGCGCTCGCGGCGGGGAATATCGCCGGCGCCGGCCTTGATGTCTATGATCCGGAACCGCCCGCCGCCGATAATCCGTTGTATTCGCTAAATAATGTGGTCCTCACCGCGCATATGGCGGGACCGACCTTCGAAAGCAATATTGCGCGGGTGCGCAACGCGTTCGATAATGTGCAGCGGGTTGCGAGCGGCAAGGAGCCGTTCTGGCTTGTCTCTACTCCCCCGCCTCGCCAGTGAGCCTACCCCGCCTGAGCACATTGACCAGGCCCATTTCACTGCGCGATTCCTGGCGGCCACGGGCGACGTTGAGGAGCGATACGAACGGCCGGTAGGGGCGGCGTGCCCACGCGGCGGCGTAAAATAAAAGCGTGCCGATAACGCGCAAACGCTTCAGCCGCGCATCGGTGAAATGCTCCGAATACGACACTGTCTTCGAGGCATCGGCGTAGGAGCGGAGGCTGTCGAAATAGGCGTCATCCAGGACCATTTCCCGCTCCGCCGATATGGCGGCGAACAATTCCGATCCCGGATAGGGGGAAAACGCCCAGACGCTGATATCAAAGGCGCCGGCAAAACCCATCTGGATAATGAAGCGGTAGCTTTGCAAAACTTCGGCAAACGTCTCGCCGGGAAAGCCCAGGATGATGTTGCATTTGACGTTCATACCCTTGGCAAAGCTGGCGCGGATGGATGTCAGCACCGCATCGGTGGTGATCTTCTTTTTGATGCGCGCCAGCACTGCGGGCGCGCCGCTTTCCGGCGAATAGGACATGTTGCGGCAGCCCGACTTATAAAGGAGCGCCGCCACTTCTTCGTCGATGGCTTCTGAGCGGGTGCCGCTCGGCAATTGCCAGGTGAAATTCATGCCGCGCTCATCGATCTTGCGGCAGAAATCGACGATCCAGGCCTTTTTGACGATGGCAGTCAGGTCGTAAAAATCGAAATTCTCGATGCCGTAGCGATCCTGGTATTCCTGCATCTCGTCCAGCAACAGATCGGGATCGCGGGGAATCCAGCGGGTGGTCCACATGGATGGGTTTGAACAGAACGTGCATTGATAGGGGCAGCCCCGGCTGGCCATAACGGGCAAGCTGCGGCCCCGGTTGACGCCGAAGCCATAGCCCCGCTCCAGATAGTTCTCGATGGGCATCAGGTCCCAGGCCGGCCAGGGGATTTGATCGATGTCCCGGCGCCGCCCCCGGCGGGGATTGATCACCGCTTTGCCGCCGGCACCTTTGTAGGCAATGCCGTCGATGGTTTCCGGGGCAAGATTACCGGCCAGGTACGCGGCTGCAATTTCCGTCGCCGTTTCTTCGCCCTCGCCAAGCACGCAGAAGTCGAGTTCGCTCTCTAACAGGCTTTGTTCGGGGAGCGCCGTGATATGTTCGCCGCCGCCAATCAGCAATTTTTCGGGATAGCGTGCCCGGATGGCGGCCACCAGATCCCGGCAGGCGGGCCATTCAAACGAAAAGCCGAAGGCAACGCCGACGATCTTACAATCAGGATCGATGCGGTTCACCGTTTCCGCCAGCGACAGGCCGTAATAGTAACAATCGTTGGGCGCTGGATGGCGGGTGTCCAGGGATTCGCCGACTGCATCGATCATTTGCACGCCGAAGCCGGCACCGCGTAAGGACCCGGCGAGATAGGCGAGGCCAAGGGGCGGCGTGAACATGGTGGTGATGTTCTTGGCCGGAACGACGATGGCAGGCCGGATAAGGCAGATATCAATGGGCATGTGGGAAATTAGGATTCCGGTTTGAATGCAATGGTTTCAATCTACTATCCAATATTTTAGTGATCTTCCAGAAAAATCCGGGTTGCCGCCACCGCGTTTTTGAGTCCGCAGCGCGTAATCTCGACGCCGTCCGGAAAGGCGCTGAGCAGCCGGGTTGGCGTCGCCCTATCGAGAAGCGCGAAAACGCCCCGGTCGGTATTTTTGCGGACCAGCCGCCCGAACGCCTGTTTCAGGCGCAGCCGCGTGATCATGTCATCATAGCGTCCGCCCTCGTAAGCCGATTTTCTGGCCCGGTGCAATAACGTGGGGCGCGGCCAGGGCACCCGGTCAAAGCAGATCAGACGCAGCGCGCGCCCCGGCACATCGACGCCGTCGCGCACCGCATCGGTGCCCAGCAGGCAGGCATCTTCCTCGGCCCGGAAAATATCCACCAGCGTGCCGGTATCCAGGCCATCCACATGCTGGGCGAACAATTGCATATGCGCGAACCGTTCCGATTCCGATAATTTCGCATGGACGGCGCGCAGGCGCTGGATGGATGTGAATAGCCCCAAGGCGCCGCCCCCCGATGCCAGCATCAATTCCCGGTTGGCGGCGGCGAGCTGCTCGATATTGTTTTTTTCGATGTCGGAGACAATGAACACCTTGGTTTGAGCGGCGTAATCGAAGGGCGAGGCGACGCTGTCGAATTTCGGCGTCCCTTCCAGGTGGCGGGCACCGGTGCGTACGGCGACGCTTTGCTGCGCGCCGTCTTCTTTGGTGGTGGAATCTGCCCCGGTCGAATCAGAGAGGGTCGCAGAGGTGATCAAAAGCCCGTGCGCCGAATTGCCCACCTGCTCGGCGAAGGGCAGCATCGGATCGATCCAATGGCGGTGCATGCCGGTATCGAAGTCGCGGCCTTCGATGCGCTCGACACTGAAGAAATCGACGAAGTCTTCCGGTGTCTCGTCCAGAAGGGCGCCGAGCATGGCCCGCCAAGCGCCGGCGCTGCCAATGGCGCGCCGCTCCAGGGAGCGGATGATGGCTTCGATGCGCGACCGGGTGGCGGTATCCAACTCGTCGGCTTCATCGTCCAGGCGCTTGTGCAATATCTGGCACAATCGCTGGGCCGGTTTGATGATCGCATCCAGAAACCCGCTAAGCGCTTGTCCGGCCTCACCCAGTCCCTCCACGCCTGGCGCCACATCGCATTCCAGGCCGTAATTGGAGTTGGCGTTGGCGTCGCGGGCATAGACCTGGGCGCGCACCAGGGTGAGGAAACTTTCCGCTGGTCCGTGCGGGGCGCCGTCGGTCAGCCGCTGCATCCAGCCCTGGTTGGGCAAGCCATGGGCGGCCCGCAATATTTCGTCCAATGCTTCGGCAGCCGCGCCGCTTTCGCCGAGCAATCCGTCGGTGCGGGCTTTGAGGCCGCGCGCCCGGGACGAGCGCCGGTTTGTGTCGGCGCCGATCAGCCAGCGGCGCAGCTCGGCCAGTTCCAGCCCGGTCAGGTGCGCCGAAAAGGCGCTGTCGGCGGCGTCAAACAGATGATGGCCCTCGTCGAACACATAGCGGCTCGGCCGGTAAGCATCGTCGCCGCCGAGCGCCGCCTGGATCAGCACCAGGGCGTGGTTGGCGATGACGATGCGGGCGCGTCTGGCCCGGCGCACGGATTTTTCGATAAAACATTTGCCGTAGTGGGTGCAGCCCGAATAGATGCATTCGCCGCGCGTATCGGTAAGATCAATGGTCCGCCGACGACCCAGAAGATCGGCCAGCCAGGCCGGGAAATCGCCGCCGATCATGTCGCCGTCACGGCTCGCCGCTACCCAGCGCGCGGTTAGCCCGAGCGCGATGCGGTCTTCGGTGCCCGGCGCGTTCACTGCGTCTTCCAGGTTCAAAAGGCAGACATAGTTTTCGCGGCCCTTGCGGACCACGGCACGCAGGGCCTTTTCGGCTGGGTCCGGGTAGAGCCGGTCCAACTCGCCATCCAATTGGCGCTGCAAGTTGCGGGTATAGGTGGAAACCCAGACCGCGGCTTCGTTCTTGTCCGCCCAGACGCTGGCCGGCGCCAAATAGCCCAAGGTCTTGCCGACGCCGGTGCCGGCCTCGGTGATGGCGGCGTTAGGGTTGCCGTCGGCTTCGGTGGGCTGAAAGGCGTGCGCGGCGGCGACCGCATATTCGATCTGTTCGGGCCGGTCCTCGGCGCCGTCGCCCAAAAGCTGGTGCAGGCGCCCCTTTACCTCCGCCTCCGGCACCGGCTCGTGGCCCGGCGACGGCGGCGGGGCGCTTTCAGACCATTCTTTAAGCCGCGTCCAGACGCGCAATCCTTCCGCCGGATTATTGGGCCTACGCTGGGGCTGGTCGCCATCGATTGCGGCAAGCACATATTGGCCCCAGGGCCAGGCATTGCTGGCCATCGACCAGGCAATGGCGCCGGCCGGCTGCTTGGCGCCTGCTAATTCGCCCAACAGCGTGCGCGCCGCCTCGACAAGTCCCAAGGCCGCGTCTTCGGGGGTCTTGGCGTGGGCCAGCCCCAAGGCATCGGCCAGGCCGTTTGGTGTCGGCACGCAGAAGCGGGCGGGGCGCGCGAAGGCGAACAGCTCCAACAGATCGAAGGCGGCGAAGGGCCGGATATTCATATGGCGGGCGGCGGATTTGGTGTGGCAGAGGATCGGCGGGCGCTCGCCCGCACGCGCCGCCGCAGCGGCGTGATCCAAGGTCTCGAAGCTGCCGTCGCTTTCCAGCAACAACGCGCCGCGATAATCGGCGATAAGCACCGGCGCGTCGGGTAAACGTATGAAGGGGCGGGCTTCGGGCTGGTCCATAGCGCCATACTATCCGCGCCATAGCTCCCGCGCCATCAAAACGAAAGAATGGCGGTGGTCGTAAAATTTGTTCAAATTTACATAAAATTCGAAACAAAATTTAAGTAAATAAATAATATTGACTTCGGATGTTAAAATAAACAAAAATAATAATCAATAAATTCAAGTTAATTGGTCCAAAAGTTCGGAGGATGATATGAACAAGATAAAGTTATCGCTAATTGCTATGTCCATGATGACACTTGCCGGCTGCGGTGCTGCGGCGTTGACCGTGACCGGGGTAGCCGCCGGCGCTGGTGTCGATCACAGTTTAAGCGGCATCACCTACAAGACCTTCGCGGTACCGGCGGACGAGCTGCGCCAGGCGACCCTGGTGACCTTGGCGCGGCTGGATATGGATCTCACCAATATGGCTGAATCCGATGCCGGGTGGGACTTGAATGTGCGCGCGGCGGGCCGCGATATCTCCATCGAGTTGGAGACCCTGACCCGCATGGTTACCCGCATGCGCGTTACCGCCGACGAAGGCTTTCTGTTTTTCCGCGATACCGCCACTTCGACCGAGATAATCCTGCAGACCGTCGAAACATTGGATTATCTGGCCGAAAACGAAGGAGGGTAAGACATTGCGCAAACCATCCGCTACCGCCCTGATCGCCGCCGCTGCCGCGGTCATCGGCTTATATGCTTTGACCACCACCAACGTAGCCGCCGAAACCCCCTTCGCCGCGTTGACGCCGGGCGGCCAATCCATCGCCCGCGCCCTGCACAGCGCGCAACTATTTCCCGATAGCGCCAGCGGCATCGATTTGGACAGCATTGCGGTCTTGAAAGCGGATGCGTCCGGCTGGGGGCCGGTGTTCGATCAGATGAAAGCGCGGGGGCTGATCGCCGGGCGCAGCCTGGGGCTGGTCATCTTAGGTCCCCGCCGCGTGGCCGCCTCCCGGGCTTGGGCGTCGAAGTCCCGCGCTATCGTGGTCACCAACGCCATGGGCCGCCAGGTCAGCTTTTTCCGCGCCCCGCTCCGCCGGCAGGCGCTACGACTGCCGCTCCGCGCTCTCGCCGGGCGTTAGGTCTCCATTTTGGCCGGTGTTGACGGCGTAGGTGTTGGACCATAGGTTCCAGCCGTCAAAATCATTTCCGAAGTAGAGGCCCTTAGTTTATGAGCGAAGTTCAAGACCACGCCCGCGCCGCCAACGCTTGGCCGTTCGCCGAAGCTCGCCAACTGGATAAGCGCCTGGGCGGCAAGGCGCCGGACAAAGGCTATGTGTTGTTCGAAACCGGCTACGGGCCTTCGGGTCTGCCCCATATCGGAACCTTTGGCGAGGTGGCGCGCACAACCATGGTGCGCCGCGCGTTCGAAACCATGACCGGCATGGACACCCGCCTGGTCGCCTTTTCCGATGATATGGACGGGCTGCGCAGCGTACCCGAAAACGTGCCTGAAAAAGACATGTTGGGCCAGCATCTGGGCATTCCGTTGACCCAGGTGCCCGACCCGTTCGGCACCCATGACAGCTTCGGCGCCCACAACAATGCGCGGCTGCAAACTTTCCTGGATGAGTTCGGCTTTGATTACGAGTTTAAAAGCGCCACCATGGCCTATAAATCCGGCGAGTTTGACGAAACCCTTTTGGCCATGCTGGCCAATCACGAGCGGGTGCGCGGCATCATTCTGCCGACATTGGGCGAAGAGCGGCGCAAGACCTATTCGCCGTTCCTGCCCGTCTGCCCCGATACCGGGCGCGTGCTGCAGGTGCCGGTGATCGAAACCGACACCGATGCGGGCACGCTTGTTTATGAAGGCGAAGACGGCAAGAAAGTGGAAGTGCCGGTCACCGGCGGCCATTGCAAGATGCAGTGGAAGGCGGATTGGGCCATGCGCTGGCTGGCGCTTGGGGTTGATTATGAAATGTCGGGCAAGGATTTGATCGAATCGGTGCGTTTGTCATCGAAGATCGCGCGCCTGATGGGCGGTAATCCGCCGGCCGGTTTCACCTACGAATTATTTTTGGACGAGAACGGCGAAAAGATTTCAAAATCCCGCGGCAACGGGCTTTCCATGGAGGAATGGCTGAAATATGCGCCGCCCGAATCCCTGACCCAATTCATGTACCAAAAGCCGACCCAGGCCAAACGCCTGCATTTCGATGTGATCCCGCGCAACGTGGACGACTACCTCCAGCACGTGGCCAAATACCCCGAACAGGAAGGCCAAAAGCAGCTTGAGAATCCGGCCTGGCACATCCATGCAGGCACGCCGCCCCATGAGGACGCACATCTGTCCTACAATATTCTTCTCAACCTGGCCGGCGTCTGCAACACCGAAGACAAATCCGTGCTCTGGCATTTCATCAGCCGCTACCGGCCTGGCGCGACACCGGAAAACGCACCGACCCTGGACCGGTTGACCGAATACGCGGTCGAATATTTCCGCGATTTCGTCAAGCCGGGTAAAACCTACCGGGCGCCGGACGGACCAGAGCGTGCCGCCCTCGAAGAGCTGGACGCGGCCCTCGCCGCCCTGCCGGCCGGCGCGCCCGCCGAAGACATCCAATCCCAAGTCTATGAGGTCGGCAAGAAGCATTACGGCGACGATTTGAAAAGCTGGTTCAAGGCGCTCTACGAGACGCTCCTCGGCCAATCGACGGGCCCGCGCATGGGCTCGTTCGTTGCCCTTTACGGCATCGACGAGACCCGCGCCCTAATGGGCCGCGTGCTGGCTGGCGACGATCTAAGCGCCGATTGATATGTCTTACCGCATCGAACAAATTGTCGATTGCGAGAACTATCTCGGCGAAGGCCCGGTATGGGACGTGGAATCGGGGCTCTTTTATTGGGTCGACGGAACCGGGCGGCGCAAGGGCAAGGACAATGTGTTCCGCATGCATCCGGGCACCGGCAAGGTGGAAAGCCGCCTGATTGCCGATCACGACGTGGGCGCCATCGCGGTGCGCGAAAACGGCGGCCTGGTAGCGGCCATGGATGACGGCTTTTATTTCTATGATTTCGATAGCGGCGATTTGGAGTTGATCGCCGCCATCGAAGAAGACCAGCCGCGCACCCGCCTCAACGACGGCAAGACCGACCGGGCCGGGCGCTTCATCGCCGGCGGCATGGACGATCTGGAAGAGCTGGCCATATGCGGGCTGTGGCGCCTGGATACGGACCTGTTCGTCAGCCGCATCGGCGGCGACATCATCTGCACCAACGGCCCCTGCTTTTCGCCCGACGATAAAACCTTTTACGTGACCGATACATTTCAAGAAGAGATCTGGGCCCACGACTACGACATCGAAACCGGCGCCATCTCGAACCGGCGGACCTTTGCCTCCACCAAGGGCGGCCTCGGCATTTGCGACGGCTCCACCATCGACGCGGAAGGCTATATGTGGACGGCGGAACTGGTTACCGGCGAATTGGTGCGCCGGGCGCCCGATGGCGCGGAGGAGCGGCGCATCGGCATGCCGGTCAAGAACATCACCAGCGTCACCTTCGGCGGCGATGCCATGGACGCGCTATACGTGACCACCATGGCCCGCATCGACCACCCCGGCGCCGCCGCCCACGGCCGCTTTGCGGTTGAAACCACCCCCCAATACGGCGCCGGCTCGATTTTCAAAGTCACCGGCCTCGGCATCCGCGGCATCCCGGAGCCCAGGTTTGGGGGGTAGGGGGTAATTTCCTTCAATTTCGGTGCGAAATAACGGGTATTGGGAACCTATTTTATTTATATGTTCGAATTTTAATATTTTTCGAACATATTTTGTTGACATGTACGCACATTAAACATATTTTTCACATATGTTAAATAAATTGGAAAAATCGAACATATAATTGAGACATGTTCGTTGGGTACACATATCCGATAAATATGCACAAAAATTATAATTTTTGAACATATGTGAAAAATGAGCCAATACGACCCAAACCGCCCCTACAATGCCCTTCCCGATCTGCCTCCCGAGGTAGATATCGAAACGCCGGCAATTCTGAAAAAATGCATTCCGGCGCGCGTTGCATTGGCCGAGCTTAAACAGGCATGCCACAGAATTCCCAATCAGAAAGTGCTGATAAATACGATACCCGTCAGAGAAGCCAGAGATAGCTCGGCAATCGAAAACATTGTTACAACCGAAAACAACTTATTTCGCCATGCAGCCGCAAAAGATGCCGAAACCGACATGGCGACACGGGAAACGGCTCGATATCTTCAAGCTTTGATGGACGGTGTCCATGGGATCAGTGAACGGCGCGTATCGACTTCGACCGCCGTTACCGTATGCCAGATAATTCGGGCGATTGAGGTAAATATCAGGAACACACCGGGTACCGCACTAAGGAGTTCTGGATCAGATAAAATTATATATACCCCACCCGAAGGGGAAACAATTTTGCGCGACAAGCTGCGAAGCTGGGAAACCTATTTAAATCAGGATTCAGATGTCGATCCGCTGATTCGAATGGCGCTTGCCCACTACCAGTTCGAAGCCATTCATCCCTTTACCGATGGCAATGGCCGCACGGGCCGAATATTGAACATCCTTTATCTCATAGACCAAGGACTGCTCGACATCCCGGTTCTTTATCTGAGCCGGTATCTGATCGAGAACAGGGATGATTATTACCGGTTGCTTCTGGACGTTACGGCGCGATCCGAGTGGGAGGCTTGGATAATTTTTATGCTCTCAGCCGTTGAGCAAACGGCCAAGCACACGATAGCAAAAATCTTCGCCATCAAGGCGCTTATGGACCACACGACGGATTTCATCAGTTCGGTGAATTCGAAAATTTATAAACATGAATTAATTGAGCTTATATTTCAGAATCCGATTTGCAGAATAGGTTATTTAACCGAGGCCGGTTTGGGCACCCGTCAGACGGTTTCAGGGTATTTGAAGGGACTTTGCGAAATTGGGGTGCTCGTCGAAGAAAAATTTGGTAGGGAAAAAATTTTCCTCAACATAAAACTCATGAAGCTTCTGGCGTCAGATGACAACAATTTCGAACCTTATGGCCCAAGTGTCACCAATGATCCCAGCCCAAATTAGAAATTCATCCGGCTTGCCCTCAATACGTCTCCGCATAGGCCATGTACTACGCGCGCGCCCGTTCGAACATGGGGCCGGGCTGTAAATCCCGCTTATCAAGCCGAATGCAGGGCATGATCTTGGAATAGTTGGCGGTGGAGAACAGTTTGTCGGCATCGGTCGGTTCAGCGTAATCGACTTTGCACTCGGTGACATCCACATAGGTTCGGGTCTTGCCTCCCGGCTGGGGTTTGGGAATTACCATGGCGTTTCCCGGTTCCAGCCCTCAGTTTAGCGCCGCGCTTGGAAAAATTCTTTCAACAGTTTGGCGGCGGCGGCCTCTTCGATGCCGCCATAAACCTCGGGCGCATGATGACATGTGGGCTGGGTGAATATGCGCGGTCCGTGCTCGACGCCGCCGCCCTTGGCGTCATAGGCGCCGAAGTAAAGCCGCCGGACGCGGGCCAGGGATATGGCGGCGGCGCACATGGGGCAGGGCTCCAGGGTCACGTAGAGATCGCAATCGGCGAGCCTGGGGGCGCCCTTTATTTCGGCGGCGGCGCGGATCACCATCATTTCGGCGTGCGCCGTTGGATCGTTCAATTCGACGATCCGGTTGCCGTTGGCGGCCAGAACCCGGCCTGAGCCATCCACCAGCACCGCGCCAACCGGCACCTCGGCGCGCCCCTGTGCGGCCTCGGCTTCGGCCAGGGCGCGGGCCATGGGTTCCATTTCAGTGTTGTTCATGACGCCAAATTGGCGGAACCGGGTAGGCATGGTCAAGGCCGGGCGTTGCGCGGCCCCGGCCAGCGTCATAAAGTGCGGCCATGAACACAGAAGCCCCGCGCACATTGAATAAGCCCTTGATCGGCATCACCGCCGATACCGAAGCGGCTGGCGGTTATTCCAAATTTCCCTGGTATGCGCTACGCCACAATTACGCCTCGGCGGTGGCCAAGGCCGGCGGGCTACCGCTGATCCTGCCCCACGAGGCCGATTTGGCGGGCGAATTGCTGGCCAGCGTCGATGGGCTGGTGGTGACCGGCGGCAATTTCGATGTAGACCCGGCCCTTTACGGTGACGAGGGCGCCCACGAAACGGTGAGCTTGAAAGAAGACCGCACCCAATTTGAAATCGCTGTCACAAGGGCGGCGTTGGAACGGGATATGCCGGTGCTTGGCATCTGCGGCGGCCAGCAATTGCTGGCGGTGGTGCTGGGCGGCACATTGATCCAACATATCCCGGACGAGGTTGAGGACGCCCTGGCCCACGAGCAGCCCAATCCCAGGGACGAGCCGGGGCACAAAGTCGCCATTGAGCCCGGCACCCAATTGCACGCAATCGTCGGCGCGCCAGAAATGAACGTCAATTCGGCCCACCATCAGGCGGTCAAGGCGCTGTCCGGCTCGATGGTGGTCAACGCGGTGGCGCCGGACGGCGTTATCGAAGGCATCGAGGCGCCGCGCCAGCGTTTTTGTATCGGCGTGCAGTGGCATCCCGAATTTGAAATCGATGCGGGCGATATCCGCATATTTGCAGCTTTTGTCGATGCCGCGCGCGCCTAGACCACCCGCAGATGGGGAGCCCAAGGGCGAGCGCATCGCCAAGGTGATGGCGCGCGCTGGGCTTTGTTCCAGGCGCGAGGCCGAGCGTTGGATCGCCGAGCACCGGGTCTCCGTCGATGGCGAAGTGCTGACCACGCCGGCCTTCCTGGTGACCCCAGCAAGCCGCATCACCGTCGACGGCGTCGGCATTCCGCGCAACGAGCCGGTGCGCATGTGGCGGGTGAACAAGCCGCTCGGGCTTTTGACCACTCACAAGGACCCGCAAGGGCGGCCCACCTTGTTCGAGCAATTGCCGAAGAACATGCCAAGGGTGATTTCCATCGGGCGCCTCGACATCAATTCAGAAGGCTTGCTTTTGCTTACCAATGACGGCGAAACGGCGCGCAAGTTGGAGCTGCCTTCCACTGGCTGGACGCGGCGCTACCGGGTGCGGGTGCATGGCCGCGTCAATGAGGCCAGGCTGGCAGCTCTGGCGGAAGGCATCGAAATCGAAGGCATCCGATATGCCGGCATCCGCGCTGCCCTGGATCGCACGCAAGGCGCAAATGCCTGGCTGACCATGGCCCTGGTGGAAGGCAAAAACCGAGAAATCCGCAAAGTCATGGAGCATCTGGGGCTAGCCGTGAACCGGCTGATCCGGGTGGCCTACGGGCCGTTCCAGTTGGGCGCCCTGGGGCCGGGCCAGGTGGACGAAGTTCCGCAAAAGACCCTGGCCGAACAGCTGGGCTTTAAAAAGGCGGGCCCCGGTGCGCATAGTCGGCGGAAGAAATAGGGGCCGCCGCCTGATCGCGCCCAAGGGCGCGGCGACACGGCCAACTTCGGACCGAATCCGCGAAGCCATATTCAATATCCTGGCCCACGGGCTGCATCTGGAATTGGTCGGCTGCCCGGTGCTCGATCTTTTTGCCGGCACCGGCGCCCTTGGCTTCGAAGCCTTGTCCCGGGGCGCGGGCTCGGTCCAATTCATTGAAAATTCGAACGCCGCCATCGATCTGATCCGCGCCAATGCGGATGCCCTCGGCGAAGATGCGATAACGGTGGTGCGCGCCGATGTCAGACGGCTGGGCGCGGCGCCGACAAGCGACGATCCCGCCGGACTTGCGTTCCTCGATCCACCCTACGGAGCCCAACTGATTCCGGCAGCGCTGGAGGTTTTGGCGAGCCCCAATTGGCTGGCGGACGGCGCCGTTCTGGTGGTTGAGACCAGCCGCGATGAAATTTTAGCGCTACCAGGCGCCTTTGAGCTGCTGGAAGAGCGCAATTACGGCGCCACAAAAATCAGTTTCGCCCGCTTCAGCGCGTAACCACTGTACCGAATTTGCATGGCTGCCATGACCATTTTTTCGGCGGAACCGCTTGCGCTGGCGCGAATTTGAACTATTTCAATCTGTATGCTTAACCACATCATACAGAGTAAAAAAATGAATAAAATGCTATCCGTTTCAGTGATCGTTCTCATAGGCCTAGGCGTTATCGCGGCCTTCGTGCCCGCATCCGCCCACGCCGCCACCGCCGGCGTTTGCAGCGCCGATATTCAACTGCCGCAAAACAAGGAAGAATTGAGCCGCTTCGATGTGGAACATGCGTTGCGCCAGCTTTTCGCCCGCGCCGGCCAGACGCCGGCCAAAATCGAAAGCCGCCATGCCGGTGAAGACATCATTGCCGCCAGCGTTTACCTTGCCAGCGGCAAGCTATTCTGGTCGGTGCGCATCGATAGCGCCGAGGCGCGCGTTATTTCAAGCCGTTATCACCTGGCAACCGTTGGCTTCGGTGCACCCAAAAACTATTCTGGCGGCGCTGGCCTTCGCCGCGAAATTTCCGACACAATGCGCCTTCGCCGGCACATGCTCGGCGATGGGAAGCCCTGGGGTGATTGGGTTGCCGGCATCAAATCCACCTGTGCCGACGACTACCGGAACGGCGTGCCGGAAATGCTCTAGCGCCGCCCGAACAGCTTTTCAATATCGGCCAGCTTCAACTCCACATAGGTGGGGCGGCCGTGATTGCACTGGCCGGCGTGTGGGGTGATCTCCATACGCCGCAGCAATGCGTTCATCTCGTCGCCGTTGAGTCGGCGTCCGGCGCGGACGCTGCCGTGGCAGGCCATGGTCGAGGAGATATCGGCCAGCCGGTCTTTTAAGGTTATGGCTTCGCCCAGCTCGGCCAGGTCATCGGTGAGATCGCGCACCAGGGCGCCCGCATCCACGTCACCCAACAGCGCCGGCATTTCGCGCACCACCACGGCGCCGGGCCCGAAAGCTTCCAAGATCAGTCCCAATTCCGCCAGCTCGGCCGCGTGGGTCGTGATGCGCGCCACCTCGTCCTCGCTCAACTCGACCACTTCGGGGATCAGCAAGCCCTGGCGTTTGACCCCGCTCGCGGCCAGCGCCGCCTTCATGTCCTCGTATACCAGCCGTTCGTGGGCGGCGTGCTGATCGACGATGACGATGCCGTCTTCGGTCTGCGCGACGATATAGGTTTCGTGCACTTGCGCGCGGGCGACGCCGAGGGGCCAATCGGCATCCGGGGCGGGCGCGGTTTCAGCCTCGAAGCGGGCCGACGGCGCTCCATCCAGCCCGGCCAGCGGCGCATGGTAGGGGGTGGCCTCTTCGGAGAGGCCGGGCGGGCGGCTATAGCCGCCATAGCTCTGCGTATTCGTCTGCGCGCGAAAGGCGCCCATGGCTTGGGTGCCGACGGTGGTCGAGGCGAGGTGGCCAGCCTCGGCGAGGGCGTGCTTTAGGGCGCTGACAATGAGGCCGCGCACCAGGCCGGGGTCGCGAAAACGCACCTCGGTCTTGGCCGGATGCACATTGATATCCACCTGATCGGGCGGAATATCCAGGAACAGGGCCAACAACGGATGCCGGTCATGGGCCAGGAAATCCCGGTAGGCGCCGCGCACCGCGCCGAACAACAATTTGTCGCGCACCGGGCGGCCATTGACGAATAGAAACTGCAATTGGGCGTTGCCCCGGTTGAGGGTGGGCAGGCCGATATGACCAGTCAGGCGGATGGTTTCGCGCTCCGCCTCAACGGTCAAGGCATTTTCGGCAAACTTGTTGCCCATGATGGCGCCCACCCGGTTCAGCCGCGCATCGAACATATCGCCCCCGGCAGCCGCCAGATTGAGCAGGCTGCGATTGCCGTCACCGAGGGAAAAGGCAATCTCGGGATGCGCCATGGCCAGACGCTTGACCGCGTCCAGGGCATGACCGCGCTCGGTGCTTTCCGCTTTCAGAAATTTGAGCCGCGCCGGCGTCGCAAAAAATAGGTCGCGAACCTCGATGGTGGTGCCGCCGGGCCGGGCCGCCGGCGCCGGTTCCGACTTGGCGCCGCCCTCGATAGAGATTGTGAAGGCCGTATCGGCGCTTGGCGGGCGCGACGTGATGTCCATGCGGCTGACCGAGCCGATAGATGGCAAGGCCTCGCCGCGAAACCCCAAGGTCTGGATTTCCTGCAAATCATCGCCGGGCAGCTTCGACGTGGCGTGGCGCTCTACGGCCAAGCTCAATTCTTCCGGTGCCATGCCTTCGCCGTCGTCGGCCACCGACAGATAGGTGCGCCCGCCGTCCCGGATAATCACATCGATACGGCGCGCGCCGGCATCGATACTGTTCTCCACCAATTCCTTGACCACCGATGCCGGGCGCTCGACCACCTCGCCGGCGGCGATGCGGTTGATGGTGGTGGGCGGCAACAGCCGGATGGTCATGGCCTGTCTTCTTCGAGCGTGCGCCGCGCCAGCACCTTGCCCGCCTCCACCGCTGGCTGATCGAAGGCGTTGACGCCCAACAGATGTGCGGCGATCACCGTTTCGATCATGAAATGCATCATCAGCGCGCCCATGGCGGCCTCGTCCAGCCGTTCTAGGCTGATGATGCGCACCGGCCTTTTATATTGGGTCAGGGCGGCGGCGGTAGCGCGCTGCTCGGCGTCCAAAAGATCACCCATGCGGTGCCCGGCGAGATAGCCGAGCCCGGCTTCAGTTGCCAGCTTTGCATCGATCATGCCGCCAACGCCTTTGGCCGGGCCGGTGATCAGGGTGAACATCATGCCGCCAGGTCCATCCAGATAGAGCTGCAACTGACTGTGTTGATCGACGGTGCCGAGGGCGCGGATCGGCGTCGTGCCGAGGCCGTTCTTGCCCAGGCTTTCCGCCCAAAGCTGGCGGTACCAGGCGCCGAATTCTTCCATCCGGTCCAGATAGGGCATCATCACCGTGGCGGTGACGCCGGCGGTCTGGGCCAACCCGACATTGATGGCGGCGCCGATGGCGGGGGCAAAATCCTCCGGGCCCGCGCCATCCAGCAACGGCTGCAATGTATCGGCGGCGCCTTGGCGCAAGGCTTCCCCGTCGAGACCGGCGATCAGGGCGGGCAACAACCCGACCACGCTAAGCCCCGCGTAGCGCCCGCCGATATTGGCATCGTGATCAAGGATGGTCATTGCAAATTCTTCGGCCAAGCGGCGCAATGGGCGAGGGCCGGGCTCGGTTATGATGGTGAAGTGATCGCCTAAGGGCACGCCGGGCAGGGCGCTTCGCATCCAATCGAGGGCGATCAGGAACTGGGTTAAAGTTTCGGCGGTGGCGCCGGATTTGGATGTGACGATAAACCCGGTGCGCGCTGGATCGATGGCGCCGAACAGGACGGCGAAACTGTCGGGATCGATATTGTCCATGAAATGAAGGCGCGGCCGCTCCCCCGCCGCCGGTGGTGCTGCCAGCGCGCACAAGGTCTTGGCGCCAAGGCTGGAGCCGCCGACACCGAGGCAGACCACATGATCGAACGCCTCGATATAATTCTCGGCAATGGGTTCAAGCCAGTACAGCCCGCCTGCCGCTTCGCCCATATCCAGAAATGGCAACGTGCCGTTCACAAGCCTGGCGCGCAAGTTTTCAAGCGCGCCGGTGGATTGCCTAAGCAAGGCCTGATACGCATCGTCGCCAAGGCCGGTCTCGCCAATCACCCCGGCGAAACAGCCATCTGTATTTTGCTGATAGCTCACGGCGTTAGATTAGCAAATGCGCGTATGCGCAACCAGCCTCGCGCAGTCGTCCGGGGCGGGCCCGCTTAAACCCTTGATTGGGTTAGGGTTGCGCCGTCACATTTATGGGATTGCCGACGACCACCAGGGTGATGCCGTCCGGGCGCAGCAGCTTTTTGGCGACTCGGTTGACATCTACCTTATCGATCGCAGCGATTAGCCCGTTGCGCCTTTCGATATAATCGATGCCGAGCCGCTGTAATTGGATGCCCACCAGGATCGACGATATGCGCCGAGACGAGGTGAAACGCAGAGAATAGGAGCCGGTCAAATAGGTTTTGGCGTCCTCCAATTCCTTTGCGCTGACGCCCTTGTCGGCCATGCGCCGCCAAACATCTCGCATCACATCGACGGTTTCGCCGGCGCGCTCGTTGGCGGTGCCGGCGCCGCCGAGAACCAATCCAGCGGCGTTCATGGGCGACAAATAGCTCCAAGCCGAATAGGCGAGGCCGCGCTTTTCGCGAACCTCCTCGTACAAACGGCTCTCGAAGCCACCGCCGCCGAGCACGTAATTCATCACATAGGCGGCGAAGAAATCAGGGTCGTCGCGCTTGATTCCCCCATGGCCGAAACGGATGATGCTTTGCGGCACCGGCTTGTCGATGACGATGGTCCGCTTGCCGGGCGCCGCCTGCACATCGGGAAGTTTCCAAGGCGCCGCCTTATCGGGCAGCCCGCCAAATACTTTGTCGAGCATTGCCGCAGTCTGGGCCGGCGTAATATCACCGACGATGCCGACCACGAGATTATCGCGGGCAATGCGCTGCGCTGCGAACACGCGAAGATCAGCTAGCTTGATCAGCGGCACCGTTTCCAGCGTGCCGTCGCTGGGGCGGCCGTATGGATGGTTCGGGAAAAACTGTTTCATCAATGCGCGGCTGGCAATATCGCTGGGGTTCTCGGACGAACGCCGCAGCCCGGCGAGGATCTGCCGGCGTACCCGCTCGACCGCCTTGGAATCAAAGCGCGGCTTGGTCAGCGCCAACGCTAAAAGAGAGAACGCTTCGTTGGAATTTGCGGTCAGTGTCCGAAGGCTGCCGGTAAAATTGTCGCGCCGGGAGCCAAAGCGTATGGAGATCGACAAATCCTCCAGCTTGCGCTGAAACGCCTGGCTGTCCAAATCGCCGGCGCCTTCGTCCATGGTGGAGGCGGCCAGATTGGCAAGCCCTTCCTTGCCGTCCGGATCGAGGGCCGAGCCGCCGCGAAAGGCGATGTTCATGGTGATGATCGGGTTGGCGTGATCTTCCACCAGCCAGGCCGTGATGCCGGACTTGGCTTTAATTTCCTGGATTTCGATGGCCATTGCCGGCGCGCCCCAAAGGGCTCCGGCGATCAGCAATAACGCGGCGAATGATCGCATTTCAATTCCCCTTAGGCTTGGTGGGGGGCAGCAACAACCCGGTTACCGAGGCTTTGTCCCTGAACACGGCGCGCGCCGCCGCGTTGATCTGATCTTTGGTGACGGCGCCGATACGCTCGGGCCAGCTTTCCACGTCTTCGATTGTTTGCCCCGATGCCAGCGCCGCGCCCAGCGCGCGGGCACCGCCGCCTGAGGAATCCCGGGCATAGATCGCGCTCGACCGCATTCTTTGCTTAGCGCGGGCCACTTCTTCATCGGTGACACCGGCGCCGGTCAGCTTGGCAATTTCGCGTCCTACGGCGGCTTCGATTGCATCCATGGTTACGCCGGGGCGCGGGCTGGCGAACACATGCACGCCGCCGGGCCCCATTGCATCGCCGTCATAATAGGCGCCGGCGGATATGGCGACGGTTGCATCGATCACCAAGGCACGATTCAGCCGAGAGGTGGCGCCGCCGCCGAAAACCTCGGCCAGAACCTGCAGCGGATAGACATGCTTTTTCTCGCCACTTCCCAAGGTGGGGGCGAGGTAGCCTTTGCGCCAACTGGGCTGGCGCACGCGGGCATCGCGGAGCACCACGCGCCGGGCCGCATCGTGGGGCGGCTCGGTGGGGCGGATGCGCGCCGGGATATTGCCGGGCGGAATCGGCTCGTAATATTTGATCGCCAGCGGGCGCAATTGCTTGGCGGTGATGTCGCCGGCGACCACCAGAATGGCGTTATTGGGCCGGTACCATTTGTTGTAGAACGCTTTTAAATCTTTTTGCGTGATCGCCCGGACCTCATGCGCCCAGCCGATGACCGGCTTGTGGTAGGGATGATTGAGATAGAACGACGCGTTAAATTGCTCGGACAGGCGGGCGCGCGGCGAATTGTCGGTGCGCGAGCGGCGCTCTTCCAGCACCACCTGGCGTTCGGTTTCAATCTCGTCTGCATTTAACAACAGCCCGCGCATACGGTCGGCTTCCAGGCGCATGACGATCTCCAAACGATCGACCGCGACGGTCTGGTGATAGGCGGTGTAATCCTGGCTGGTGAAGGCGTTGTCGCGGCCGCCATTGCGGGCGACGATCTTTGAAAATTCGCCCGAGGCGCGGCGCCGGGTGGCCTTAAACATGAGATGTTCGAACATATGGGCGATGCCGGATTTGCCCGCCGGCTCATCGGCGGCGCCGACTTTGTACCACACCATATGGGTGACAACCGGGGCCCGGTGATTGGTGATCACCACCACCTGCATGCCGTTGCTCAACGTAAAGCTTTCCGGGTTAAAGACCACGGCCTGGGCTGGCTGGAGGTGCGCCAAGGCAAGGGCGAAGGCCGCAAACGCGGATAAAAATCGGATCGGATGCGTCATCGCTAAAGAATTCCCAATATCATTGATCGATCATCGCGGCGCCGAAATTTGCCGGCGCGCCGCACATACTTCGAATATAGCTCATATTTTGCGCGTTCAAGCGAACTCGCGCCAAAGTGAAGGAGGGTGATGGCAATGGGACGCGGTGTGGCCTTGAATTTACCTGAATACACCATCCAGCAGGGCTTTTTTCTTGCGCATGACGATGGGCGTGTTGCCTTCGTTCAAGGGGACCCCGGCCGACTTGTTGGCCTGGATGCGCTTCTTTTCATTCGCCGCGTCCACCTCGACGCCGAATTCCGGCTTTTGCCGCCAGAACATCATCGTATCGGTCAAACCATCGGCACCGTCGGCGAGGATGGAGCTTTCCTGATTGACCTGCCTGCGAATTTCGCTGGTGACGTTGAGTGCCCCGGTGATGCGCAGCACCGAAAGCTCGCCCGGGCTTAGTGCGCTCAAATTCGGCTTACCGCTTTCGGTGATGCGCGGGCGCACCTTGGATGTCTGGCCAAGGGCGGCGCGGGCGCGGTCTCTTGGATTGACCGATTGCGGGCGGTTTTCTCCCGGCGACGGCGGCCTAAGGTTATAGTTGGGCGGCAGGCTCAACGGCGCGCGCTGATAAACCGCGAACTCATCGGGCGCCGATTTGGTCTGGCCGAGGGCGCGTTTGGTCTCTTCGCAGCCGCCAAGCATCACCGCCAACCCCAGCAGCAGAAGCGGGATGCCGAGGCGGGAGCCCCGGCCCGTTTTCAAGAATTTGGCGTTAATTTTAAGCATCATCCATACTATTACGATCATCGCTTCGTGCAAACAGGTAATCGAATATCAGCAGCACCGCGCCCACCGTGATGAAGCTGTCGGCGGCGTTGAACGCCGGCCAATGATAGCCGCCCACATGCACATCGAGGAAATCTAAGACCGCCCGATGCAATGCCCGGTCGATGACGTTGCCGAGGGCGCCGCCGATAATCAGGCCGAGCGCGAGCCCCATCCACCGCGTTTCCGCACCCCACATCCAGCGCACCAAATAGGCCACGATGGCGAGCGCCAGCAGCGATAAGATCAGCGCATTAAAATTGCCGTCGTCGTTGAACAGCCCGAAGCTGATGCCCCGGTTCCAGGTCTGCACGATGTTGAAAAACGGCGTAACCGTGATGGCCCGGGGAGATTCAGCAAAGACGTCTAGAATCCAGAACTTGCTCGCCTGATCGACGATGATGGCCAGGCCCGCGCACCCTAAGCCAAAGCGGAAATGCTTGCGTCCCACGGCCGCTATTCTGCCGCCGCCGGAAAATTGGCGACGGCGTCGGTGCAGCGCCCGCAGATGCCTTCGTCGGCGTCCGCCGGAACTTCGGGCAGGATGCGGAAACAGCGGACGCATTTCTCGCCCGCCGCCGGGCCGTTGGCGACCGCGACGCCGGGCACGTCGTCGAGCGTAAAGGCGCCAGCGGGCGGAGGTCCGGTCTCCAATGTGGCGTCTGATGTGATGAAAATTTCGGCGCTGTCGGTGCCCGCCATGATGCCGGCGAACGCTTCGTCCAGATAGACTTGGGGGTGTGCCTCCAGGCTGGAGCCGATGCGCTTTTCGGCCCGTTCCAGCTCCAACGCCCCGGTTACCACACGCCGGACTTTACGGATTTTTTCCCATTTTTCGGCCAGCGCCGGGTCGGACCAGGCGGTGGGCAGCTCTGGATATTGCTGCAAATGGACGCTGGTTTCTTCGCCCGGATGGCGGGCCAGCCAGGCTTCCTCGGCGGTAAAACAAAGGATCGGCGCCAGCCAGCGGACCAGGCAATCGAAGATATGATCTAGGGTGGTGCGCGCGGCACGGCGCATGGTTGAGTCGGCCCGATCGCAATAGAGCGTGTCTTTGCGGATATCCAAATAGAACGCGGACAATTCCAGGGTGCAAAAATTGTGTAGCTCGATGAAGATCTGGTGGTAATCGAAGCGGCCACCGGCATCCAGGATCATGGCGCCGAGAGCATGCAAGCGATGCAGCACCCAGCGTTCCAGTTCCGGCATCTCGGCGAGAGGCAGTTTTTCGGCCTCATCGAAACCGGCCAGATTGCCGAGCAGGAAGCGCAAGGTGTTGCGGAGGCGCCGGTAGCTGTCGGTCTGCTGCTTGATGGTTTCGGGGCCGAAGCGCGGCTCTTCGGTGTAATCGGTGCCGACCACCCAAAGGCGCAAGATATCGGCGCCGTTCTGGGCGATCACATCCTGCGGCGACAAGGAATTGCCGCCCGACTTGGACATCTTGTCGCCCTTTTCGTCCAGCACGAAACCGTGCGTCAAAACCGCATCATAGGGCGCCCGGCCGCGCGTGCCGCAGGATTCCAACAGGGACGAATGGAACCAGCCACGATGCTGGTCCGAGCCTTCCAGATACATGGACGCCGGCCATTGAAGATCGTCGCGCTCTTCCAGAACAAAGCTGTGGGTGGAGCCGCTATCAAACCAGACATCTAAGATATCGCTGATCTGTTCGAAATCATCCGGGTTATGGTCGGGGCCCAGAAATCGCTCCGGCTTTGAGGTGAACCAGGCGTCGGCGCCTTCGGCTTCGATGGCATCGGTGATGCGCGCCAGCACCGCTTCGTCGCGCAATGGCTCGCCCGATTTTTTGTCCACGAACACGGTGATCGGCACGCCCCAGGCGCGTTGACGCGACACGCACCAGTCGGGCCGGGTCTCGATCATACCGCGCAGGCGCGTGCGCCCCGACGCAGGATAGAAATCGGTCTCTTCAATGGCCGCCAGGGCGGTCTTGCGTAAATCGCCCTTGTCCATGGAGATGAACCATTGCGGCGTATTGCGGAAGATCAGCGGCGCCTTGGAGCGCCAGGAATGGGGATAGGAATGGCTAATCTTGCCCTTGGCCAACAAGGCATCGGCGCCTTCCAGGGCTTCGATCACGGCCATGTCGGCCTTGAACACATGGATGCCGGCGAAGAGCGGCACGTGATCGAAATAAAGCCCGTCGCCGCCGACGGTTTCGGGCACTTGGATGCCGTTGGCGATGCTCAGCTCCCAGTCGTCGGCGCCGTGGCCGGGGGCCATATGGACAAAGCCGGTACCGGTGTCCATCTCGACGAAATCACCGGCCAACAGGGGCACATCGAATTCGTAATCCTGACCCCGGAATGGGTGTGCCGAAAGGGTGCCTGCAAGTTCGGCGCCCTTGAAGCGGGCGAGCTCTTTCGCGCCGGTGATACCGCAATCGGCTTTCACCTGATCGACCAGCGGGCCGGCGACGATGATTCGCTCACCGGTTTTGGCGTCTTCTTCTTCTTCGGCATTGGTGATTTCCAGGCACACATACTCTGCGTCCGCGCTATAGGCGATGGCCCGGTTGCCGGGGATGGTCCAGGGCGTGGTGGTCCAGATCACCACCGATGCGCCTTCCAGTTCTGCCAACGATGCGGAGACAACCGGGAACTTCACCCAAATGGTGTTGGAAGTATGGTCGTGATATTCCACCTCGGCCTCGGCGAGGGCAGTCTTTTCGACCACCGACCACATGACCGGCTTGGCGCCCCGATACAGCATACCGTTCATGATAAACTTGCCGAGCTCGCGGACGATCTGCGCTTCGGCGGCGTAGGTCATGGTGGTGTAGGGGTTGTCCCAATCGCCGATGATGCCGAGGCGCTTGAATTCTTCGCGCTGAATATCGATCCAGTGGGCGGCGAAATCCCGGCATTCCTGGCGGAACTCGGTCACCGGCACCTGATCCTTGTCCTGTTTCTTGGCGCGGTATTTTTCCTCGATCTTCCATTCGATGGGCAGGCCGTGGCAATCCCAGCCGGGTACATAGTTGGCGTCCTTGCCGGCCATCTGCTGGGAGCGAACCACCACGTCTTTCAGGATTTTGTTCAAGGCGTGGCCGATATGCAGGTTGCCGTTGGCGTAAGGAGGCCCGTCATGGAGGATGAATTTTTCCCGTCCCGCCGATTGCTCGCGAAGGCGCTTATAAAGGTCCAGCTTGGCCCAGCGTTCAAGCAATACCGGCTCCAGCTTGGCAAGGCCGGCTTTCATCGAAAAATCGGTGCGCGGCAAATAGACGGTTGATTTCAGATCGGTAGCCATCAAGCAGTATTCCAGTTTCCGGGCTTGAGCCGTAGGCTCGCTTCCTTGCAGTCTTTATCGATTTGCGCCTTCAGCGCCTCGACGCCGTCGAACTTCCGCTCGGGGCGCAGGAAATCGATCAGGCCGACGCGTAAGTGTTTGCCGTAGATATCCTGATCAAAATCGAACAGATGCGCTTCAAGAACGGGTGTTTCGCCATCGAAGGTAGGTCTATAGCCCAAATTCGCAACGCCGTCATGCCAAACCGTCTCAGGCCCTTCATCGATGCCGGCGCGCACCGCATAGACGCCGAGCGCCGGGCGGACGTTCGCTTCCAGCTCGATATTGGCGGTGCGAAAACCGATCTGGCGGCCGCGCTCATCGCCGTGGGCGACGCGGCCTTCGATCTCGTACGGGTGGCCCAAAAGGCGCGCCGCGTCCGCCGGATTGGCATCGAACAAATATTGGCGGATGCGGGTCGAGGAAATGCCTTCGCCGCCGGCGCCCAGAACTTCGGCTATGCTTTCGCATTGAAAGCCGTGCTCGGCGCCCTTGGCGGCCAGGTAATCCGCCGTGCCCTTACGGTTATGGCCGAACACGAAATCATGGCCCGATACAATATGGCGGGCGCCGAAGCCGCCGATCAGCACCTGCATCACAAATTCTTCCGCCGCCATGGAAGCCAATTTTTTATCGAAATGCAGGACCACCAGGAAATCCACGCCCAGCGCCTCGATCTGGCGTAGCTTGGCGTGAAAGGGCGTCAGCCGGAAGGGTTCCGCACCTGCGTCAAACACCATGCGCGGATGCGGCTCAAACGTCAGCACGCCCCACGGCACACCGCCAGCGCGGGCCGCATTTCCGGCGGCATTGATCACCGTCTGATGGCCCAAATGGACGCCGTCAAAGTTGCCGATGGCGATGGCGCCGCCTTGGTGCTCGGCGGTGATTTCGTCTGAATGTCGGTAGACTCGCATGGGCCGGGAAAATGCCCAAACGCCCCTGTTGGGTCAAGCTGGAATATCGCCGATCTTCGGGTCAATCGGCAAGCCATCGGAAACCGCGAACAATTCTTCCATCGCCGATGCGTGGGCCAGTAGCCGCGCCTCTTCGCCATTAGCGGCGATCAATTGCATACCCACCGGCAAGCCATTGCTGGAAAATCCGGCCGGCAGCGACAAGGCCGGGCAGGCGGTGAGGGTGATGCAATAGGTGATGGCGATCCATTCGATGTAATTGTCCATTCGGGTATCGCCGATTTCTTCCACATAACGAATGGTGACGTCGAACGGCGCAACCGGCGCTGCCGGGCAAAGCAAAAGATCGTATTCGCCCAAAAATTTGCCCACCCTGGCGATCAGCGCGCCCCGCGCCACCTCGGCGCTGGCGATTTCGCCCGCCGTGAGGGCCAGGCCTTTTTCCGTATTCCAGACAATCTCCGGCTTGAACTTGCCGGGATGGGCCGCCATCAAATCGGCGTGGCGGCCGGCGAAGGCGGCGGCGCGCAGGGTCTGGAACGTCTCGCCGGCACCGGAAAAATCGGGCGATACCTCTTCCACCTGAACCCCTTGGCTGGCCAGTTTTTCGGCCGCGCGGCGACAGATATCGGCGATTTCCGGGTCCACAGGAAGACAGCCGAGATCCGCTGAGAAGGCCACTTTTTTGGGCAGCTTCGGCGCTTCGGCGGCGGCCAGGAATGGCGCCGGCGCATCGGCCAGGGACAACACATCGCCCACGTGGCGCCCGGCCATGGCATCCAGAAGAAGCGCCACATCGCGCACATCGCGGGCCATGGGCCCGATGAGGCCGAGGGTATCGAACGGGTTGGGGCCTGAGCGCGCGATGCGCCCCGGGCTGGGCCGCAAGCCGACCACCGAGCAAAAGCTGGCCGGGGTGCGCAAGCTGCCGCCCAAATCAGAGCCGGTGGCCAGCCAGACCTGGCCGGTGGCCACCGCCACCGCCGCGCCGCCGGACGATCCGCCGCATGTCAGGTCCGTATTCCATGGATTGCGGGTCGCGCCGAACACCTCGTTGAAGGTGTTGGCGCCGGCTCCGAACTCGGGCGTGTTGGATTTGGCGATCACCAAGGCGCCGTTGCGCTCCAAAGTCTCGACCGGGATGTCGGAAGTTTCGGAAATATTATCGGCGAAGATGGGCGAGCCGAAGGTGGTCCGCACCCCGGCCACATTGTTCAGATCCTTGATGGCGATGGGCAGCCCGGCCAGCCAGCCGGGCGCTCCCGCAACGGGCGGCGTCATTTTGCGCGCCGCATCCCGCGCCCGGTCCATACAAAGGGTTGGCAAGGCGTTCAGCTTCCCGTCCACCGCTTGAATGCGCGCCTCGGCGGCGTCGATTAATTCGCCCGGCGTCACCTGGCCGGCTTTCAATAGGGCGACAATCTCGCGGGCTGGTTTGGCGATCAATGGGTCCATGGGATAGGGCTTTCGCAAATGATTCGCCCCTTATTAATCTTTTTGGGTAGACTCTGCCATGCAGGTTTTAGTTTGTTGAGGAATAAGTGCCGAAAAAATTCATCCTTCGCGTCGGGCTTCCGGTTCTAATCGCCTTTGTGGCGGTGACCATCTGGCAGTTTCTGACCATCGCCGAGTTGCGGAGCGAGCTGGCCGATTTTCAGAACGCCCGCCAAGCGCCCGCGCCGCCGCTGCCAAATGTGCAACGGCGTGCGCAAACGATTGCGCCGGCGAAACCGCCGGCGCAATCGTTTGCGGCGGATAAAACATTCGCCCTGCCCATCGATTGCACGCCGGGCCGCGATTGCTGGATGCCCAACTATGTGGATGCCGACCCCGGCAAGGGCGCCCGCGATTATACCGGCGGAGCGCGCACCTATGATGGCCACAAGGGCGTCGATTTTGCCATTCGCGACCGGCGCGCCATGATCCGGGGTGTTACCGTGCGCGCCGCCGCCGACGGCGTTGTCCTGGCGATCCGCGATGCCATGGCCGATATCGACTACAAATTGCTGAAACCCGAAACCCTTAAAGGTAGGGAATGCGGCAACGCGGTCGTCATCCGCCACAATGCCGACTGGCGCACCCAATATTGCCACATGCGCTTGGCCAGCGTAGCCGTGGTCAAGGGCCAGCGCATCAAGGCGGGCAGGGCCCTGGGGCTGGTCGGCCATTCTGGCAAAACCGAATTCCCGCATCTGCATTTCATGGTCTTTTACAAAGGCCAGCCGGTCGATCCTTTTACCGGCGTCACCATCCGCGATGCCGCCAAGGTCACCGGCAATATGTGGCGCGCCGATGCAAGGGCCAAACTGCAATACCGGGCAACCAATATCTATCATGCTGGCTTTGCCGCATCGGTGCCCAAATTTCAGGCCGCGCGGCGGGGCGATTACGCTGCGGCTCGCCTTCCGGCGCGAATCGAAAACCTGTTCGTATGGATGGATATTTTCGGCGTCCACAATGGCGATCAGATTACCGTGCAATTGATCGGGCCGGGGGAAAAGCCTTTAGCGACGCGGCGGCTGAATATGAAACTGAAACGGCCGCGCGCCCGCCAATTCCTGCATTTTGGCTTTAAAGCCCGCCGTGGAAGCTGGCCCGCCGGCGCCTATCGCGGCGAGATTTCCCTGACCCGACCGGCGTCCGGCGGCCCCATTATCTTCCGCGCATCCCGGCGCATCACGATTAATTAGCGCCCAATAATTCCGCGAACAAGGTCTCGCGCTCTCCAATAAAATCGCGGGTTTCGAAGATGGCATCGCCGGCGTCCAGAATGCGGGTTTTGAGCTGGCGGCGTCGGTCTTCTTCTGCGGCCAGTTGCACGGCGATGCGGGCGTAATCTTCGGCGTCATCGGCAACCGTGTCCAGGACATCCATTTGGCGCAATAACGCATAGGAGAAGCGCCCCCCGAAATAGGCGCCGGGCAGTGTCACCACAGGCTTGCCTTGAGCTAGGGCTTCGAAACTGGTGTTGCCGCCGGAAAATGGGAAGGTGTCCAGCAACACATCGGCGGCGTTGATCAAATGGGCAAACTCGGCACCGCCCAGGCGCGGGATGAAGCGGATGCGCCCGGCATCGGGGATAGTTGTTTGGAAGCGGTTTTTGAGCGCCGCCGCCCAGCTTTCCTGCTGGCCGTCGATAAACAAAATTTCGCCTTTGGGGTCTCGATCAAGGATTTGCGCGAAGGCGGCATCCATTTTGGGGTGCACCTTAAAGAGGCTCTGGGCGCAGAGATAAAGATTGGCATTGGTGGTCAGGCCGAGCGCGTCCCGGGATTTCGGATTGTCCAGCGCTGCTGGGCGGGCGTAGCAGACATCCAATTGTTCCGACAGGATCAGGGGTTCACTGTAATAGGCTTGGGCGCCAACGGGCTCGGCCATTTTGTTGGAAAGGAAATAGTCCATCTCCGGCAGGCCGGTGGTCACCGGATGGCCCCAGGTCACGCATTGCAAAGGCGCGAGCCGCGCAAAGCCCAGGAAATAGCTCATCGGCTCCATTCCGATATCGGGGTAATAGAGGATATCCATGCGGGCCTCGGCAATCGCGGCGTGGGCGCCGGCCAAGTTGGCGGGCACCGCGTGCAGCGTGGCATTGAGGCCGGGCTCGGGGCTTGATGCACCCAGCGCGAACACATGCACTTCGAATTTATCCCGGTCGAGGCCGACGATCAGTTGGTGGTTGAGCTTGCCGATTGTGTGGCTGCCGAGATGGGCGGAGACGAACCCGATTTTGGTTTTGCCGCCGCGTCCAGCCGATCCATCGCAATGGAGCGCGCGGTAGCTGAGCTCCGGGCAGTTGCGGGCATAGAACGCCGCCAGGGCTACTTGCAAGGGGCGGTCGTCGAGCCCGTGATAGACCGCCTGGAAATTGGTCATGCCGATTTCGTTCAGCGGGTCGGCGATGGGCGCGTCCAGATTTTCGAGGCGCCCGATCTCGGCCTCCATGCGCGCCCGTGCATCATTCGCCATCTCCGCCGATTCGGCGATATAGGGTAGCGCCAGGGCGCTAAGGGCGCGCAGTGCTCCGTCATCAGGTGCTGCCTCCAGCGCCGTTTTCAAGACGCCAAGCGATCCGTCATAATCACCAAGGCGGAGCCCGGCGCGGGCCAGATTGGCTGCGATCACCGGATTGGCGGGCTCCGTCCGATGGGCGCGGGCCAAATATTCTTGCGCCGCTTCATTGCGCCCCAGGGCCTGATTGGCCAGGCCCATATTGTTGAGGGCGCCCGCGTCTTCGGGTGCCGCCGCCAAGGCGATTTCCAATGCCTCGATGGCCTCCTCGGGCCGTCCCAACTCGTTCAGGCAGGCGCCGAGATTGATGCGCCCGCCCAGATGGCCGGCGTCCAGCTCCAGCAGATGAAGGTAAGTCTCAGCCGCCAACTCGCGGGCTCCCCGGCGGTGTTGCAGCCGCGCCAGGGCAAACAGGGCGGAACAGTCAGTGGGCTCGCCGGCCAGATGCGTTCTGTAGTGGGTTTCGGCTTGCCCTCCGTCAGCCGCCTGATCGTAGAGCACCGCAAGATTGAAAGCGGCGCTGGCCAGATTTGGGTCCAATTCCAGCGCGCGGGCTATATGGTCGATGGCGGCGGTCAAGTCGCCTTCGCCGTGCAGCAATTGGCCGAGCAGATGCCAAGCCTCGGCATCGTCCGGCGCGGCGTCGAGGGCGGCCCGGTAGTCGGCCTTGGCGGCCGCCAAGTTACCGGCCCGATGATGGGCGGCACCTTGGCGAGTAAATTGATTGGTTTCGGGTGGCATGGTTCCCCATCATAGGGTGATAAGGCATAAAAATCGATAAACGGGCGTGGGAGTTGTTCTTGCCCGTGGGCTCAAGTAAATTCGCAGCGAATGATGTTCTTGATTTGATCAAGACAGACCCCGTTTGTATCAGGGCTAAAAGCGTGACCACTGCACAATCTGTAAAATCGGACGCATCCGAAAAGGCGAAAGCCGGTTCTGGTTTGCACGCCACCGTTCCCGCCGGCGACCGTACCTATGAGGGCGGCGGCCGCGCGCTCTGGCGCATTTGGCTGATGGCGCTTGGCTACCGGGTGCGTCTGCCCATTGCGGTGATGGCGGTGATCGTAGCCGCTATTCTGCAATTGTTCATCCCGCTCTTTCTGGGGTCCGCCGTCGATAACGCCATGGGCCTGTTGGGCGGCTCCGAAGCGGGCCTGGGCGCGGTCAAGGATGCCTTGTTGCTGGCCGCCCTACTGGTGCTTGGAACTTCGATCCTGCGCGGTCTGTTTACCTTGCTGTTCAATTACCAGGCCGAGGCCATGGGCCAGTCCATCGCCTATCAATTGCGCCTCGCCTATTTCGATAAATTGCAACGGCTTTCGTTTTCCTATCACGATCAGGTTCATTCCGGCGATCTGATGACAAGGGGCATGCTCGATATCGAAGGCGTGCGCCGCTTTATCGAGCACGGCATCATCCGCGTTATCCAGCTTGCCGTGCTGATCGGCGTCGGCGCCTGGCTTTATATGGGCTCGGACCCACTTCTTGGGTTTCTTTGCCTGAGCTTCGTGCCGTTCGCGGTCTGGCGGGCCGGCGTGTTCCGGCTGCGCCTGCGTGCGCTGTGGAAAGTGTTGCAGGAACGCCTGTCGGTGCTGACCCGGGTGATGGAGGAAAATCTCGGCGGTATCCGCGTGGTGCGCGCCTTCTCCGGCCAGGATTTCGAGATGAAGAAGTTCGACGAGCGATCGGAGGCCACCTTGGAGATCGCCATGCAACGGGTGTCGGTGCGTTATTCCAACACCTCAGTTATGACCTACTCGTATTTTCTAGCCATGGGGCTGGTGCTTTGGGTAGGCGGTCTCAGGGTTATCGACGGCCTCATCACGGTCGGCGAATTGACCCAGTTTCTGGCCTTCATGACGGTGCTGCAGATGCCCATCCGGCAAACCGGCATGGTCATTAACGGCATCGCGCGGGCCTCGGTTTCTGGGCTCAGATTGTTCGAGATTCTGGATATGGACCCGGCGGTGATGGAAAAACCGGACGCCGCTGAATTGCAGCTCAGCAACGGCGCGTTGGAATTCCACGATGTCGGTTTTTCCTATAGCGGCTTTCCCGGCGAGCACACGGTATCGAACCTTTCGTTCAAGGTTGCCAAGGGCGAAACCTTAGGCATCGTCGGGCCGCCCGGCAGCGGCAAATCCACCATCGCACATTTGATCCCCCGCTTTTATGACGTGACGGAGGGATCGATCAGCATCGACGGCCAGGATATCCGCGACATTACATTAGATTCGCTGCGCACCCATGTGGGGCTGGTGCAGCAGGATACATTCCTGTTCACCACAGAAATATCCAACAACGTCGCCTATGGCGAGCCGTGGGCGGACTCAGCCCGCATCGTGCGGGCCACCGATTCGGCGCAACTGCACGACTATATTGCCGGCCTGCCAGAAGATTACGAAACCATGGTCGGCGAGCGCGGCGTGTCCTTGTCCGGGGGCCAGCGCCAGCGCCTGTCGATTGCGCGCAGCGTGATGTTGACGCCCTCGATCATGGTGTTCGATGATTCCACCGCCGCCGTCGACGCGGCCACCGAGATGCGTATCCGCGAAGCCCTTAAAGATCTGACCCACAATCGGGCGACGATTATCATATCGCACCGGCTGGCCTCTCTGATGCACGCCGATCAGATCATCTTCCTGGATGACGGCGCCATTGTCGAGCGCGGTAGCCACGAAGAGCTGTTGGCATTGGGCGGGCGCTACCGGGCGCTCTATGATTTGCAGATCGGCGCCGCCAGGGAAGGTGCTCATGCTTAATCCGTCCAGAGAAACCGCCCGCGTGGCCCGCGGCGGCGCATCGGGCCTGCGCGGTGAAGAGCTGTTCGGCACTGCCTTTGACGGCAAGGTTATGGGCCGCTTTCTGTATTTCGTCCGGCCCTATCGGCAGGTGCTGACCATCGCCGTTCTGGCGGTGTTGGCGTTCACCCTGACCCAGATCGCGGTGCCGCTGGTTATCCGCATGATCATCGATGACGCCCTGATCGGCGACGCTGCCAACCGCGACATTTTGCAAATGGCGGCCATCGGATTTTTTGGCGTCGTGACCGTCAACTATGTTGCCAACTATATTCAATTGGTCACGGTCGCGAAAACCGCCGAGCGAATTTTGATCGATATCCGGCGCGCCATGTATGCGCATCTGCAACAGGTGTCACTGTCGTTCATGGACAAGACCGAGGTCGGCCGCCTGATGTCGCGGCTGCAGGGTGATGTGGGCTCGCTGCAGGAATTCCTCGAAACCTCAATCTTCGCCATCGGCGATATTGTGTTGCTGATCGGCATTGTCACGGTGATGGTCATTCTGGACTGGCAGTTGGGATTGTTGACCTTGTCTGTTGTGCCGATCCTTTTGGTCATCCGCGTTGTCTGGCTGCCGATCGCCAAGCGCGCCTTCATGCGGGCCAGGGAAACCTCGTCCATGGTCAATGGCGCGCTCGCCGAAAACATTAATGGCGTGCGCACCGTCCAGGAAATGACCCGCCAGCAAATCAACTACGATGCCTTCGAAGGCAAGGTGATGGACAACCTGTTGGCCCATTTGCGAGCCTCGCGGCTGGCCCAGATCATGGTGCCCACGGTCGATACCCTGACCGGCGGCGCTATGGCCATTGTCATCATCATCGGCGGCAATCTGGTGCTAGACCGGTCCCTCGATGTGGGCGTGATGGTCGCGTTTCTGTTTTATATCCAGCGCTTTTTCGATCCGATCCGATCCTTGACCATGCAATATAGCGTTATGCAGCGGGCCATGGCGTCCGGTCAGCGCATCTTCGAAGTGCTCGACGTCAAGGTCGAGGTCGAGGATAAGCCGGATGCCGCCACGCTCGACGATGCCGACGGCTCGGTCGAATTCAAGGATGTCACCTTCGGCTACGTCAAGGGCCAGGCGGTCTTAAAAAATATCAATTTCCGTATCGAGCAGGGCGAAACCATCGCCCTCGTGGGGCCGACCGGTTCGGGCAAAACCTCGACCACGGCGCTGCTGCACCGCTTCTATGACGTCTGGCAGGGGCAGATAATGGTCGGCGGCAAGGATGTGCGCGACGTGACGCAAGAATCCCTCGGCCAGCATGTGGCCATGGTGCTGCAGGAGCCGTTCCTGTTCACCGGCACGGTGTTTGAAAATATCCGCTACCGCTCCACCGAGGCCGGCATGGACAAGATCGTCGCCGCCGCCAAGGCCGTTGGCGCCCATGATTTCATCATGGCGTTGCCAGATGGCTACGACGCCATCCTCGGCCAGCGCGGCGGCAATCTTTCCATCGGCCAGCGCCAGTTGATCAGCTTCGCCCGCGCTATCGTCGCCGACGCCAAAATCCTGGTCCTCGACGAGGCGACCGCCAACGTGGACAGCTTTACCGAGCGCGATATTCAACAAGCCCTGGCGCGCACCCTGAAAGGGCGCACCGGTATCGTCATCGCCCACCGCTTGGCGACGGTACGCCATGCGGACCGCATCATTGTCCTGCAGGACGGCGCGATTACCGAAACCGGCACCCATGAAGAGCTGCTTGATCTTGGCGGGCTTTATCACCGGCTGCACGCAATGAACTATGCCTCCTTCGACGATGTGGGCGAAGGCAAGGCTGCCGCCGAAACGGTGGCGCTTGGTGAATAGCCCTCGGAGATTAACCATGGACAGCAATGCCGACGACGGCGCGTACCTGCGCCGCAATATGCAAAATCGGACGTTCTTCAACCCCACCACCATTCCGGCCGAAGAGCGCGGCAAGCAAATCATCCGCATGGATTTGAACGAATGCCCCTATCCGCCGTCGCCGAAAGCGATTGCCGCCATGCAGGCCCACGCCGACAAGTTGAACCGCTATCCGGACGGCACCTGCCCGCAATTGACGGAGCGCCTGGCAGCCATGACCGGCGTGCCGGCGCGGCAAATATGCTGGGGATCGGGCTCGACGCAACTTTTGAAAAGCATCATGGAAATGGTCATCGCGCCGGGCGATCACCTGGTTTCGCCGAGCCTGCTATGGCATCGCTTCCACGGCGTCTACGAGACCCTTGATGCGGATGTGACCATGGTGGACAACCTGGCCGACGGCCATATCGATATCGACGGGCTGATGGGCGCCATCGGCAACAAGACGCGGCTTGCGGTATTGTTGACGCCGAACAATCCCACCGGGCTGATGCTGGATGCCGATCAGATCCGCCTAGTCTGCGATGAGACGCCGGAGAACGTGCTTCTGTTCATCGACGAGGCCTATCACGAGTTCGCCATTCATGCCGGCGGCGCCGATGCCCTTGAAATCGTCAAGGACCGGAAAGGGCCGTGGGTGGTGTCGCGCACCTTCTCCAAGGCCTATGCGCTGGCCGGCGCGCGCCTCGGCTATGCCTATTGCTCGTCCGAGGAACTGGCCAACGCCTTGCGCCTGATTACCTCGACCTTCAATATTTCGGCCTTTTCCGAGGTTGGCGCGCTGGCCGCACTCGATGACATTGAATACAAAAACTTCATCATGGACAGCAACGCCACCGAGCGCGGACGCATCATTGATGGCTTGAAAGAGCTAGGCTGCAAGCCGATGCAATCGGTGACCAATTTCGTCGCCGCCGAGACCGGCGTGCCCGGCGATCAGGTGGTGGCCCGAATGCGCGCTAGGGGCATCCGTATCGGCCGCCTGGCCGACGCCGGGTTCGAAAACTATGTACGCATCTCCATGGGCCAGCCCAGCGATACCGACGCCTGTCTGGCGGCCTTGAAAGAGGTGTTGGAGGATTTGCGGCGCTAGAGCAATTCCGGTCAAATGGTTCATATTTGTTCGGAAATGCTCTAACTCCCAAACGGCAAATCCCCGCCGGGTGGGCGGGGATCTGTTTGTTGCTGTCCTCGGATCTTCTTTTTCGGCTATGCCTGAACCCGGCTGCGCCAAACTGGCGGCGGCGGGCGTCTAAAGATCAGATCGCAATTCCTGTCTGGCGCCAGGTCGATGTGCTTTTACAATCGGGGCAAACGCGTTCCCCGGTATGGTTCGACATAAATTCGTCGAGACACATCAAACATTTGCGCATTTTCGGCTGAAGGTTTTCAGCTTGCGGCTTTTTATTCATTTCTGAACGAGAGGCCATTGTTTACCTCCTAACTCCCTCGGGTCCTAAACAACTTTCCCATTTCCTGTTCGGCGATTGTTCAGTCGCAATAACCTGCTTCTGCCCATTGTTACCCGTGGCCGGGCGACATGGGATTGTCACCGTTATCTGAAAACGAGAAGCGTGTTATAAGCGGAATCCGATTCAAATTACCTCTGCAAAATTTGCATAGCTGCTATGTGATAATGGCTATTCCTATGCGATACCCGCATGATTCTGAGGTTTTTCAGGGGGTTGGGGCGGTCAATGCCGGTCTCGGGCCGGGGGATATTCGCCCCTACATGTCTTCCAGGACGATTTCGAGGCCCTCGATGGTATCGGCGAAAGAGCCCAATTGGTGGTCCTGGACGCCGAGGAAAATGGGCTCGGAGTTGCCGCGGTATATGTTGATTTTGGCGTTATAGGCGTGCCGGGTGAGCCCGTGCTTGTCGGTAATCAGATATTTTTTGACGGTGTAGCTGTCGTCTTCGGCGTGCTCGCCGGTGAGGTAGCATTTGATTGCTTCCACCGGCTCGCCTGACAATACCAGCCCTTCCAGGCTTGACAGGGTTTCCTGGGTGCGTTCGATAAAATCGACAGTATCGACGCGGCTTGCAGTATCGGCGCCGGCGTCCGGCATGGGCACGTCGAAATCGCCGACCACCACCTGGCCCGGCACGGTGCGCTCGATCAGGCGCGCCAATTCGATGGTCACGTCGCCGACGATATAGCTGTAGATGGTCGGGTTGAGGCCCTCGGACTGGTAAAACTCATAATGGCCGCCGACGTGAAAGGCCGCGCGCAAGAGCGGCGTTACATTGCCCGAAGACTTGGCGCGCGCGATGGCGTTGTCGGCAAGCACCAGATGCATGAAGTGGTAAAGATTGATATTCGCCTGGATCGAGCGGTCCCGGTTCCAGATATAAAAGCCGTCGCCGGTGGTGGTGCGGGCGAAGCTGATATCGATTTTTTTGGACAGCATCTTGGAATGGGCAGCGTTCACCGCATAAGACAGGCTGTTGAGCTGGGTTACTTGCTCCAACGGCGAAAACAGGGAAAAGCCGACGATATCGAACAGGGTGACGGCGCGGTCGCCCACATAGGTGATGCCGAAGCGTTTGACGATCTCGCTGATCTGGGCTGCCACCTGTCCCACGTCGGCATCCAGTTTCACAAATGTCGGCGGAAAGCCAAGCGCCTTGCAGCGGCTGTGCATAATATCCGGGTTAAGCTGTTTGTCGCCGCCCAGCAGATCCTGGATGAAGGCGTGCGGATTGCCGACGGCGCGGTCATTGCGCTCCTGGGCGGGATCGAGGCCGCCAGCAATGACGTAGTGGGGCACCACCAGCAGCTCAACGCCGCCTTCCGCCGGGCACCAGCCGAGCACCAGATTGCGCCCAAGGTTCCACAAATCGTGCAGGACCGCTTCAAATTCGGCCACGAATTGGGCATCACCGAACCCGGCGCGTGCCGCTTGGTGCGCCGATGCATCCGCCGGTTCTGACGTTTCGCCCAATCTTCTGATTGGTCCGGACACGTTATTGCTCCTCTGTTGACGAGACCATTGCATCATGTAGATGGCCCTTGCGACAAGAAATTTCCATAGTTTTACAATCACCATGGTTAGCGCGCCTGCCGTCGGGCGGTGGTGCGGGTGGAGAGACTCGAACTCTCACTCTGTTGCCAGAACGGGATTTTGAATCCCGCGCGTCTACCAGTTCCGCCACACCCGCATGGTTGCGCCGTCACAAGGGCCGGGATCATAGCGACCGCTGGCGGAGGGTCAACCCGGCCATGCTGCGCAGTTGCCCCTCAATTGCCAAGCATCGGCGAACCGGGTAACAAGGCTGCTTCGCCGCCGAAACCTACCCCTTAGAGGATTGCGACAAAGACATGCTGCGCCGCCTGTATGACTGGACGCTCGATTTGTCTGCCCATCGCCATGCGATCTGGCTGTTGGGGCTGGTCGCCTTCGTTGAAAGTTCGGTGTTTCCGATCCCCCCTGACATCATGCTGATCCCGATGGTGTTGGCGGCCCGGGACAAAGCTTGGCTGATCGCCGCCGTTGCCACCGCGGCCTCGGTCGCTGGCGGTATGCTGGGGTACGCCATCGGCGCCTTTTTCTTCGATACAGTCGGCCAGCCGGTGCTGGATTTCTATCACTATGGGCCGCGCTTCGATGAATTTCGTGCCGCCTATAACGCCTGGGGCCCGTGGGCTGTGTTTACCGCCGGGCTAACCCCGTTCCCTTACAAAGTTATCACCATTTTGAGCGGCGTGACCGGCCTCGATCCGGTCGTGTTTACAGTATCGTCGGTGGCCGCAAGGGGATTGCGGTTTTTCCTGGTGGCATTGTTGCTATGGAAGTTCGGCGCCCCCATCCGCCATTTTATCGAGGCGCGCCTCGGCCTGCTGTTTATTCTGTTCGTGGCTCTGCTGATCGGTGGTTTTCTTGCCGTCGGATTGATCCTATAAACGCCCCATGATCCAATTGACGCCGCGCATGATGCTGGCCGGTCTGCTGGCGGCCGGCACCGGACCCCTTATTGTTGCCCTCGGCGCCCAATATTTGGGCGGGCTGGAGCCTTGCGTGCTTTGCCAATATCAGCGCATTCCCTATTGGACGGTGATGGCCTTAGGCCTTACCGGACTATTGGTCGGGCCTGCCGATAAGCGCGGCATCTTCCTGGTGGCTGCGGTTGTGCTGGCGGCCGGCGCGGCTTTGGCGTTCTATCATTATGGGGTGGAGCAGCATTGGTGGGTCTCGGCGGCCAAGTGCGGCGTCGGCGCCTCGCAAACCAACAGTTTCGAAGCCTTTCGCGCAACGGCGCTGAAGCCGCTGACCAAGTCCTGCGACGAGGTCGATTGGACCCTGTTCGGGCACTCAATCACGGTCTACAATGCAGTCATGTCGCTGGTTCTGGCGGGTGCGGCAGCTTTTGCCGCCAACCGTTTCAAACCCGGCGGAAATTGAGGAACCCATGGCCAAATCCCCGAGCCGCCTTGGCCCCTTGCCGGGCGATCCCACCAAGGCCGAAATGGTTGAACGCATGATCCGCGTCGATCAGGCCGGTGAGTTCGGCGCCAAGCGCATCTATGCCGGCCAGATTGCGGTGCTTGGGCTAACCGAAGACGGCCCGTTGCTGCGCGAAATGGCGGCCACCGAAGAGCGCCACCTGGACCGCTTCAATACAATGCTGACCCAGCGCCGCGTCCGCCCGACTGCGTTGAGCCCGGTTTGGCACATTGCCGGCTTTGCCCTTGGCGCCGGAACGGCGCTTTTGGGGCGCGAGGCGGCGATGGCTTGCACGGTCGCCGTTGAAGAGGTGATCGAAGAGCATTACCAGGGGCAATCGGATGCGCTGGGCGATACCGAGCCGGAATTGAAGGCGGTGATTGACGAGTTCCGCGCCGACGAGATCGGCCACAAGGAAAGCGCGCTCGAAGCCGGCGCCGAAAACGCGCCGGGCTATCCTATATTGTCGGCGGCGGTGAAGACCGGCTCGCGCCTGGCGATTTGGCTGTCCGAGCGGGTTTAGAGCATGTCGCCCATCGCCGGCGCAGCCCTTTGGATGACCGGCGCGCTTCTGTCATTTGCCGCCATGGCCATCTCTGGGCGCGAGCTGTCCGACACCATGAGCACCTTCGAGATTTTGTCTCTACGCTCCGCCGTGTCGCTGGTGATCGTTGCCGCCCTTCTGCCCCGCTTCGGACTTGGCGCCATTCGAACCTGGCATCTGGGCATGCATCTGTTTCGCAATATTATTCACTTCAGCGCTCAGTTCGGCTGGTTTCTGGGCATTTCTTTGTTGCCGCTGGCGACCGTGTTCTCGTTAGAATTCACGATCCCCATTTGGAGCGCGGCGTTGGCGGTTATCTTCCTGGGCGAGAAATTGAACCGGGGCCGCATCATCGCCATCGTGTTTGGATTTGGCGGCGTCTTGATCATCCTCAGGCCCGGCTCCGAGGCGATCGACATCGCCTCCTTGGCGGTACTCGGCGCCGCCTTCGGATACGCGGTTACCTATATCACCACCAAGAAGCTGACCGGATGGGATTCGCCCTTCGTTATTATTTTTTATATGAACCTGATCCAGCTTCCGCTCGGCTTGGTGCCGGCGCTGTTTGACTGGACGGCGCCGGTGGCCGCCGATATTCCGTGGATCCTTTTGGTCGGGGTTGCCGGGCTGACCTCCCATTATTCGATCACCAAAGCCTTCATGCTGGCCGACGCGACGTTGATACTGCCCATCGATTTCCTGCGCCTGCCGCTGATTGCGGTGGTCGGCTTCCTGTTCTATTCGGAAGGCGTGGATTTGGCTTTGTTTGCCGGCGCAATCGTCATCTTTGCTGGGAATTACTACAATATACGCCTGGAAGCCCGGCGTGCGCGTGGGTAGAGCCTAAGCTAAAGCGCCGCGAGCATCGCCTCGGCGCTGGAAATATCGAAGGCGCCGGGCGTTTCGATATTCAGCTTTTTGACGGTTCCATTTTCCACCAACATGGAAAATCGCTGGCAGCGGACACCAAATCCGGGGGCCGAGGCATCGAAATCCAGGCCCAGCGCCTTGGCGAAATCAGCGTTGCCGTCGGACACCATCATCACCGCGTCACCCACATCCTGATCGGCGCTCCAGGCGTCCATCACGAACGGATCGTTGACCGAGACGCAGATGATGTTATCGACGCCTTTGGCAGCAAATGCGGCGGCGCTTTGCACGTACCCGGGCAGATGTTTGCTCGAACAGGTGGGCGCGAACGCGCCGGGCACGCCGAACAGCACGACGGTTTTGCCCGTGAACAGTTCTTCCGCGTTGATTTGGTGAATTCCGTTTTCGTCTTTGTAGCGTAAGGTCGCGCCGGGAATCTTGTCGCCAAGAGTCGTTGCCAAGTTTAACGCTCCTAAAAGTAGCAAAATGCATGCAGCATTTTTGTCCCCCTGCGGTCGTTATAAAACGGCAAAGTGCAAAAAGCAAATTGGAATTATTACAATCTAGCAATAATTCTGTGACTACTACCTATCGGTGTTTTTTGGACTATTTGAGGTTAACGGGAGGTGGCGATGGCGTTGCCGGAGGCTTTGGCGAGCCCGTCCATAACCAAGCCGGTGGTCAGCAGCTCTGGCAGCACCAAGCCGTCTTCCTTGCCCGGCCCATAGATAGCGTTGAACGGGATTCCGAAGCGCCCGAAGCTTTTCAGGTACGCCGCAATTTCCGGATCGGGACGGGTCCAGTCGCCTTGCATTGTGACGACCTGATCGCCGGACAAAAGCTCGAACACCGTGCCCCGGTTAAGGACAGCGGCCTTGTTGACTAGGCAGGTGATGCACCATTCTGCCGTAATATCGACGAACACGGTTTTGCCTTCGGTCACCAGACGCGGGATCGATGCAGGATCAAACGCAACCCAATGGGCTTTGCTTTTGGAAACCGCGTCCGTACCGGGGGCCGGGGCGTATTGGTAGGGGGCCGCGAAGGCGCCCAAGATGACAACAATCAGCCCCACTGATGCGGCGCGGCTCCAGAACGCCTGGCCGCGCCGCTGGCCGACCAGCAAAAAGCCGATGGCGACCATCAGAACGCCGACAATCACCGCCGCCGTGGTGCCGATCTGCACCGCCAATACCGACAACAGCCAAAGGGCGGTCAAGGCGAGCAAGCCGCCCAGCACCTGCTTCATGCGGTTCATCCAGTTGCCCGGTTTCGGCATCATCGCCGCCAGTCCCGGCGCCGCCGCGATCAACAGGAACGGCAATGCCATGCCGAGGCCAAGGGCGGCAAAAATCAAATAAATATCGATGGTCCGCCCAGCCAGCGCAAAGCCGACGGCAGTGCCCAGGAATGGCGCGGAACAGGGCGTCGCCAACACCGTGGCGAAAGCGCCGGTGCCGAAGTTGCCGGCAAAGCTTTGATGGTTCGCCGGTTTGCCGCCGCCGCCGGCCAGATCGCCAACAAAGGATGGCAGGCGCAATTCGAAAATGCCCCAGAGGTTATAGGCGAACAATGAGACAATCACCGTCAGCCCGACGATGAACCAGGGGTGCTGAAACTGGATGCCCCAGCCGACGGCGGAGCCGGCTGCCTTTAGCCCGGCGAGGCCGCCGGCGATGACCATAAACGAGAACAAAATGCCCAGCGATGACGCGATAAAGCTTTTGCGGATAACGCGCTTTTCGGCGCCGCCGTGGGCGGCAAAGGACAATATCTTGAGCGAGATCACCGGCAACACGCAGGGCATCAGGTTAAGGATCAGCCCGCCGACCACCGCCAGCGCCAGGATCAGCGGCAGCGACAAGGGTAACGAGCCGCCCGCCGGCGCCTCTGATGCAGCGCCCTGGGTGAGCCTGAGCGTGCGCTCGGCCGAGCGATTGCCGTCGGTTAGCGTCAGGCGAATGTCGGTCTTTAATATTTTGGTGTCTTCTTCCAAGGTCACCGGAACCTTTAATGTCGCTTGTCTGCCACCGTCCGACAGGGTCACGGCGGGCACTGAGAAAAAGGCTAGTTCCGGGCCTTCGATAAACACATCGGGCTTGGTGAACGGCACCTGGCTGGTGGCCACCACGCGGACGAAACCTTTGCGGATATCTTCTTTCACCTGGCGCGCTTTGCCGGCCATTTCGATGGTATCGATGCTCAAGCCGTGCTTGGCACCATTGCCGGGAACCAGATTGGCGTACTTGTCGATAAGCTGAAAGTGTGGGCTGGCGCCACCATTGCCCTTGCCAACATCCAGGGACAGAAGGGTTGAATAGGGAATGCAGATATCGTCGCAGGCTAGATAATTGAGCTTGGCGCGCAATTTCAACGTCCCGCCGGCCTCCTTGACACTGGCTGTTATGGGAAAAACCACTTCCTTTTTGTAACCCATGGTCTGGAAGCCGAGAACCTCGAAGCGGGTCGGCGCCGGCCAGCCAAACACGGCGCTTTTCAAATTCTGGGAGCCTTTCCAATCGAGGCTCGGCGGGAAACCCGCATCGCCGGGATTACGCCAATAAATCTTCCAGCCCTTCTTGAGCTTGAATTGCAGGCCGAGGCGGACGGTGTCACCGCTGCCCACCTTATCGATGGCCGATATCAGGCGCACCGAGGTCTGATCGGTCTTGATCCATGGCGAGGCGGCGGCCTCGGGCGATTGGGTGTGCCCCGGCGAAGCCATTGCTAAGCCGCCAAGCGCCAATATGGCGCCGGCCCCGATTTGGAAAAGGCGAGATTTATTGTTCATGTTTGGTCCTGTCGTATCAAATACCGGCAACGCCATTCGCCGATATATCTTCAATGATATACCGGATCACACATCATATATAGATTGGGCGGCGCTAAATGGAGCCTCGATGGCGGCAAATCACGTGATCTTTACCATTTGTGCGTTCATGACCTTGTCCTTGCGCGGCTTCGGCGGCTCTTCACAACCGACAGCGCTTGTGCCAGAATACCGGCGCCTAAATCCTAGCCCACGCGGTGAATTTTGTATGCCCAACGATGCCCAATCAGATTTCTATCTCGCCGGCCAGCTATTGATCGCCATGCCCGGCATGCGCGACGAGCGTTTTGCCCACTCCGTGATCTATATGTGCGCCCATTCCGAAGAAGGGGCGATGGGATTGGTTCTCAACCAGGTCCTTGAATCCCTGTCATTTTCGGAATTGTTGAGCCAGCTCGGCATCGAAGATGAAACCCCGGAAACTGAGATCCCGGTGCATTTCGGCGGCCCGGTGGAAGCCGGCCGGGGGTTCGTTCTGCACACCACCGATTTCAAACAGGATGCGACGCTGGAAGTGGATGGCGAAATTGCGCTGACCGCCACCATCGATATCTTGAAAGCCATGTCGCGCGGCAGCGGGCCCCGGCGGCATCTATTGGCGCTTGGCTATGCTGGCTGGGGGCCGGGTCAATTGGATCAGGAAATTCACCAGAACGGCTGGTTGCAGGCGCCGGCCGATTCGGAAATTATTTTCGATACCGATTTGGAAAGCAAATGGGACCGATCCGTCGGTGTCCTAGGCGTCGATCCGCGCATGCTGTCCGATGAAGCCGGGCACGCCTGAATATTCGGCCCTGCGGCCACCCCAAAGCCGTCAAATATAAACCATGACAGCAACCCGGGCGTTCGGTGGAATCGGTCAGGCCTTTCAAAGCCGCAATTACCGCATTTACTGGTGGGGGCATCTGAACCTGACCCTTGGCGCCTGGGTGTATCGTATCGCGGTCGCCTGGATCACCTGGGAGCTGACCAAATCCACGGCCTGGCTCGGCGCCATGGCGGCGGGAACCATGATCCCGGTTTTGCTGTTCTCGCCCTTGGGCGGCGTCACCGCCGACCGCTTCGGCCACCGCGCCCAACTGATGACGGCGATCCTCCTTCATGCGGTCGGCGGCGGTGCCATCGTCGCGCTGATGGCGTCGGGCGGGCTGACCATCGAGCTGTTGTTCGCGCTAACCCTGGTGCAAGGATTTTCGCGCGCCTTTTCGATCCCGTCCCGGAATGCATTGGTGCCGGTCCTGGTGCCGCGCGAAGTTCTGCCGTCGGCCATCGGCGTCAACAGCGCCACCTATCACGGCGCCAATTTCACCGGCCCGGCACTGGGCGGCGCGCTGATTGCGCTGCTCGGCGCCGAATATGCGGTCATCTATTACACGCTGGGCGCGGTGGTGGCCGCCTTCTCGCTGTTGTTTCTGTCCATCGAGGCCGCGCCGGCGCGCAACCAAAAGCGGCCCAGCCTGATTAATGATTTCATGGTCGGCTTTCGCTACACGGTGCGCCACCGGGGCATCCGCATGACCATATTGATGGTGGCGCTGATCGCGCTGTTTATTCAGCCTTATTTGGAGATGCTGGCCGGTGTCGCCGAATTGGTGCATGGCATGGGCGAAGACGGCCTTGCCATGCTGGCCACTGCGTCCGGTGCCGGCGCCATGTCGGGCGGATTGTGGATCGCGTGGCGCGGGCGCACCCAGGGTTTGGTGCGCATTCAGATCACCGCCATATTTTCGGCCCTCTGTACAATGATCATATTCGCCCTCTCCGATATCCTGTGGCTCGACCTGATTGCCCTGTTTTTTACCGGCGGCGGACTGGTGGTGGCCGGCACCTGCGCTTCCAGCCTGATCCAGACGGCAGTCGATCCGGCGCTTCGCGGGCGCGTGATGTCCCTGGATTCCACCGTCAATCATGGTGTGCCGGCCGTCGGCGCATTGGTTATCGGCTGGGCCGGAACCCATTTCGGTGTGCAATTGCCGCTGGCAGTCGCCGGCGCCGCCGGATTGCTGCTGCTTGCCCTGAGCGCTCGGCGTATGTTCGCCTACCGCACCGAATTGGAAGACGGCTTCACCGGTGCCTAAAGGCCGCCGGCTCGGGTTTTCTAATTTCCAGCCAGCCAAGCCTTGGAGGTGGCCAGCAGTGCCGCCTCTTCGGGGCTGTTCACGGTGATGATATTTTTCGACGGCGGGATGCTGTTCTTGGCCAGCCGCCAGCTTAGGAAGCGAACCTCAGGCGGAAACCCGGCGAAGGCATCCGCATCGAAATAACCGTCCGGGATGACATCTCCATGCACTGCATCCAGCCGGTCTTTCTCATAGACCATGGTGCGCCGGGAAAGCCGCCAAATGCCGTCTTCGCGGCGCTCCACCAGATCAAAGAACTGGCCCCAGAATTCCCAATCAAATTCGATGCCATCGACAATCACCCGGGCGCAATGATTGACATGGGTCTGGCAGAAAGCGCGGGCCCCGTTCAGCAATGTGTTCGGTGCGCTCATGATATGCTTGGCATGCTCGCCCTTGCCGAACTCGGACAGGCGCTCGGCGGACTTGTCGACAAATTCATGGCCCGATCCGGTGATCCAGGCGATCTGGATGGTGCCGTCGGCATGAAAACAGTCCCGCAGCACGTCCCAGTCGCCCCGGTCGCGGGCCTGTCCCCAACGCATGATCAAATTGGTGATTTCCTGGGCGTCCACCGCCGCCATCAAGCGCGCGTCATCCATGCTGCTTCCCCTGCCTAATTGTATTGGCACCGAGCCAGGAGATTAATTCCTTTACCCCATATGTCAATTTGACCGGGGCGCCCGGCGCCTGTATTAGGGCAAGCCTCGGCTTTGGAGCAGTATCATTTTCTCGAATATAGATTTTCTCGGCGTTCCCGATGTTGGCATCTGGCTTTTCGCCGGGCTGATGCTGGCCTCGTTGTTGACCACCATTCTCGGCACTCTGGCCGGTACCGGCGGCGGGCTGGTCTTGCTGGCGACCATGGCCATGGTGTTTCCGCCCGCGATATTGGTGCCGGTGCACACCGTGGTCCAGTTGGCGGTAGGGACCAGCCGTGCGGTGATCATGTGGCGCTACATATTGCGGGCAACGGTGCTGCCGTTTCTGATCGGTTCGGCCATTGGCGCGAGCGTAGGCGCGCAGATATTCATCTCGCTACCCGGTGGGCTTTTGCAAGGCGCCATCGGCCTTTTCATATTGCTTCTGGTCTGGCTGCCCCGGTTTACCCGCCTCGGCCCAGAAAAACACCGCTTCGCGGCGCTCGGATTTGTGGCCACGTTCCTCGGCATGTTTGTCAGCGCGACGGGCACGCTGGTAGCTCCGTTCGTTGCCAGCGCCAGCCCCGACCGGCGCAACCATTCGGCCACGCTGAGCGTGCTGATGGCCGTCGTCCATACGATGAAGCTGATTGCCTTTGGCCTTTTGGGTGTCGGCGTCGCCGCTTATACGCCGCTGATCGTCGGTATGATCGGGACCGCGGTTTTGGGAAGTTGGGTCGGACTTAAATTATTGCACCGCATGTCGGAGCGAGTGTTCCGGATCATATTCCAGGTCCTGGTAACCTGCCTGGCGGTTCGTTTGCTCTGGGTCGGCGCGGTGGAAACCGGAATTTTCTAGCTAAGCCGGGCGGCGATTTGAGCTAAGGTTTCGATATTGCTGCCATCGGGGCCGATAGTAGCGAATGTGGGCTTGGAGGCAGCAACGCGCCCGGCGGCGCGCAGTACGTCTTGGGAGCCAACGGCATCGATCTTGGCAATGATTTCATCGGTCGGGATGACGCGCCCGAAGACCTGCAACTGGCGCGCTGCCTGCTCGCAGCGAGCCGAGGTGCTTTCCAGCCCCATCAGCGTGTTGGCCTTCAATTGCGCCCGTGCCCGTGCCACTTCACTATCGGAAACCGCTTCGCAGCCGCGCAGTAATTGCTCTGAGATCAGCGGCATCAACTCGGCCGCTTCGGTGCGCCCGGTGCCGGCATAGATGCCGAACAGCCCGCCATCGTCGTAGCTGGTGGAAAAGCTGTAGATGTTATAGACCAGCCCGCGCTTTTCCCTTGCTTCCTGGAACAATCGTGACGACATGCCGCCGCCGAATAGGGTCGAAAATACCGCCAAGGCATAATGGTCAGGATCATCGTGGCTGAGGCCGGCAAACCCTAAGACCAGATGCACCTGTTCCAAGTCCCGGGATTCCCGGTATTCGCCGCCCTGATAGAGAAGCGGCTCCGGCGCAGCCTCAGGGTTTTGCGCCAAGCCGGTAAAGGCGGCCTCGGCCGCGGCCACGAAGGCGTCATGGTCCAGCTTACCGGCGGCGGCGAGGACGATACGCTCGGCCGAATATTCGCCGCGCATATAATCCATGATGGTTTGCCGCTCCATGCCCTCGACCAATTCCGCCGATCCCAGAACTGGGCGGCCCATCGGCTGATCGGGGAACGCGGCTTCCTGGAAATGATCGAATATGATGTCGTCGGGGGTGTCCTGGGCCTGATGGATTTCCTGGATGATGACGGCGCGCTCGCGCTTCAGCTCCTGCTCATCGAAGGTGGAGTTCTGCAAAATATCGGCGATGATATCGACCGCCAGGGGCAGATCATCGGCCAATACCTTGGCGAAATAGGCGGTGTTTTCGCGCCCCGTATAGGCGTTCAAATGGCCGCCCACGTCTTCGATTTCCTCGACAATGGCCTGCGCCGTCCGGCGCTCCGTGCCCTTGAAGGCCATGTGTTCGAGCAAATGCGATATGCCGTTCTGTTCCTTGGCCTCGTGGCGGGTGCCGACGGCGACCCAGACGCCCACCGATACGGTCTCGACGGCGGCCATCTCATCGGTGACCACGCGAAGACCATTACCAAGTGTCGTGATGCGGATGCTCATGCATCCTCCCCGGCGGCTAGCTGCTGATCGAGATAGGCGGAAACGCGTTCGATATTATTAGGCAAGGTCTCGAACCGCTCGGGCCGCTCGAACAGATCGGCGAGTTGGGGCGGCAACTTGGGACGGATGCCGGTGGATTCCTCGGCAGCCGCCGGAAATTTGGCCGGATGCGCGGTGGCCATGGCGATGATCGCCGTGCCGGCTGGCAAATGGCTGCGCCTGGCCGCTTCGACGCCAATGGCGCTATGCGGGTCCAGCAACTGGCCGGTGCTTTTGTATATATCACCGATCACCGCCTTGGTGGTGTTGTCGCCGATGCGGTGGCCTTCGAACAAATTGCCCATGGCGCGCCAGCGGCCTTTGCCGAAATTGGCTTTGCCGGTGCGCCGGAATCGCTCCAGCACCTTGGCCACGGCGGCGCCGTCGCGGTGGTAATATTCGAACAACAGCCTCTCGAAATTGCTCGAAACCTGGATATCCATGCTCGGGCTTAGCGTCGGCACCACGTTCTGCATGGTCATCTGGCCACTTTCGAAGTAGCGGGTCAGGATGTCGTTGGCGTTGGAGCCGATGATCAGCCTCTCGATGGGCAGGCCCATGCGCTTGGCAGCATACGCTGCGAAGACATTGCCGAAATTGCCGGTGGGCACGGCGAAGGCGATGCGCCGGTCGGGCGCGCCGATCGCCAGCGCCGCCCAGAAGTAATAGACGATCTGCGCCATGATGCGCGCCCAGTTGATGGAATTAACGGCGGAAAAATTATGCCGCTGGGCGAGGACCTTGTCGGCGAACAGGGCCTTCACCATGTCCTGGCAATCGTCAAAGGTTCCCTTCAGGGCGATGTTGTGCACGTTCGCCGACATCACCGTGGTCATCTGGCGGCGCTGTACTTCGGACACCCGCCCTTCGGGGTGGAAGATAAACATCTGGATGGCGTCCCGGCCCTGGCAAGCCTCGATCGCCGCCGAGCCGGTATCGCCGGAGGTGGCGCCAATGATGGTGACTTTTTTGCGCCGCGCCCCCAAAACATGATCGAACAGGCGGCCCACCAGCTGCAGGGGGTAATCCTTGAAGGCCAGCGTCGGGCCGTGAAACAGCTCGGTCAGCCACAAGGAATTGTCCAATTGCACCAAGGGCGCTGTGGCCGGATGGCCGAAGCCTTGATAGGCGTCGGCGATCATCGCTCGAAACGCGGCCTCGTCGATGGCGCCGTCCACATAGGGTGCCATGATGCGGAACGCCACTTCGTTGTAATCCGAGCCGCGCATAGCGCGAATTTCAGGCTTCGTGAAGTGCGGCCAAACCTCGGGCATATAAAGCCCGCCGTCGCCAGCCAGTCCGGCCAGCAGCACGTCTTCGAATTCCAAAATCGGGGCCTGCCCGCGTGTGCTCAAATAGCGCAACGCAATATCTCCGGACCAGTTGGGAGGCTAACCTATCTTGCGCCCGATGCACTCACAAGTCCGGGAAGGCGCCCGTCAGCCCAGGTAACGGGATTGTAAATGCTGGATGAATATTTCCGGATCGAGAGGCGCGCCGGTGGCCCCGGCTATCAAGTCCGGCGTTTCCAGATAGCTGCCTTGGCTGTGTATGTTTTCGCCCAGCCAGTCATAGAGCGGTTTGAAATCGCCGCGCCCGATGGCGGCGGGAATTTGGCTGTCCGATTTGACGGCCGACTTGAAAAACTGGGCCGCCGCCAGGGCGCCCATGGTGTAACTGGGGAAATAGCCGAAGGCGCCGTCAAACCAGTGGATATCCTGCATGCAGCCGTCTTTGTCGTCCGCCGGCGTAATGCCCAGCAATCGCTGCATGCCGTCGTTCCAGGCGCCCGGCAGATCATTGATGGCCAGATCGCCGGCCAGCATGGCGCGCTCTAGATCAGTGCGCAGGATCACGTGCAAGGGATAGGTGGCTTCGTCTGCATCGACCCGGATTAGCCCGCAATTCACATGGGTGAAGATGCCATAAAGATTGTGCGCGTCCCACAACGGGCCACTGCCGCCAAAGGCGTCTTTCAGGATTGGCGCCGCATAATCGATGAACGGTTTCGAGCGGCAGGCCTGCATCTCGATCAACAGGGATTGGCTTTCGTGGATGTCCATGCCGCGTGCCGTGCCCACCGGCGCCAGGCGCCAGTCCTTGGGCAGGCCGCGCTCGTAAAGGGCATGGCCGGTTTCATGCAGGATGCCCATCAGGCCGGTGGCGAAATCGTCTTCGTCGTAGCGAGTGGTGATGCGGAGATCATCCGGGGTGCCGCCGGAAAACGGGTGCGTCGAGACATCCAACCGGCCGCCTTCGAAATCAAAGCCGAGGGCCGCCATGAAGCGCATGCCAACCTCGCGCTGGGTTGCGAGCGGGAACGGGCCTTTGGGTAGCGCCGGCGCCGGATGTGTGGCCTGGCGCTCGATCACGGCCTGGATGAAATCGGGCAGAAATTCGGTTAGCTGCGCGAACGTCCGCTCCACCGTGGCGGTATCGATGCCCGGCGAATATTGGTCCAGTAGCGCATCGTACGGGGTACAATCCAGCGCCTCGGCCTTGATTTCGGCGGCTTCGGTTTCCAGGCGCAGAACCTCGGCCAGCAGTCCGGTGATACCGGCAAAATCGGATTTGGGGCGGGCTTCGCGCCAGGCTATTTCACAGGCCACGCCCGCCTTGCTGCGCGCTTCGACCAGATCGGCGGGCAGCGCCGTGGCGTGCATCCAGCCGCGCCGCATTTCGCGCAGATTGGCCGCCTGCCAGGGGCTTAAGTCGTCGTCTTCGGCGGCGGCGGCGAACAAGTCGGCCATATCGGTGCGGCACTGCAATTCATGGCGCAGCGATACCAGGGCGGCGATCTGTTCGGCGCGCGCATCGGCGCCGCCGGTGGGCATCATCACGGCGGCATCCCAATGCAGCATGCCGGTGGCCTCGCCAATAGCCGCCAGCCGCCGGTATCGGGTCTCAAGCTCGATATAAGAAGACATGCCCGGGATGTGCGTCCGGTTAAGCGAACAGAGGCGCTAGGAAATGATCGCCGAGCAGGGTCAGGAAGACGAAAAATAAATGCAGGATCGAAAACCGGAACATGGCGCGCGGCGTGTCGAAATCCGTGCACCGGTAGACGCGCACCGCGTGGGCGATGAACCAAAGGCTAAGCACGGCCAATATGACGCCGCCGGCCATGCTGGTCATGCCGACGAAGGCGGGCGCCACAACCACCGGCGCCAATATGAGCGAATAGATCAGAATTTGCGTCTTGGTGCTGCTTTCGCCCGATACCACCGGCAGCATGGGCACCCCGGCGCGCTCGTAATCGCCCGAGCGGTATAGCGCCAGCGCCCAGAAGTGGGGCGGCGTCCACAGGAATATAATGGCGAACAGAATGACTGGCTCGATCGATATGCCGCCGGTCACCGCCGCCCAGCCGATCATTGGCGGTAATGCGCCCGACGCGCCGCCAATGACGATGTTCTGCGGCGTCCTGCGTTTCAGCCAGATGGTGTAGATAAAGACATAAAAGCAGATGGTAATGGTCAGCAGCAGGGCGGCCATGGCATTGACCCAAACCGCCATCACGGCCACCGAGGCGAACGACAATACGGTTCCCAGCCAAAGCGCATGCACCGGCGCCAATCGTCCGGCGGGAAGCGGGCGGTCCATGGTGCGTTCCATCTTGCCGTCGATATCGCGGTCGTAATACATATTAATGGCGCCCGACGCGCCAGCGCCGACGCCGATGGCGATAACGGCGATCAGCGTGGTCGCGATATCTAGGCTGCCCGGCGCCAGCAATAACCCGGCGAAGCCGGTGAACAGAACCAGCGACATCACCCGTGGTTTGAGCAGAATCGCATAATCAACTATGCGCCCCTGTGCATCGGCTTCCGGCGTGCTCTCTTGGAGCTCGGCTATTTCGGCGGTTTGTTCGGTCATTGCGGCTTTTAACTACCCCTCGGGCACCGGTATTTTGAATAAGGCGATCAACATCAATACTACGAATACGGCAGTGGAGATGATCGCCATGGCCAGACCAAAATCCCTGAGCCCGATGGCGATCACGGCGACCAGGTTATCCATTTCCAGCCCGGCGCCCATGGATTTTCTTGCTGCCCCCATGGTCCCGGCTACAAACAAGCCGCCGATAAATAATGTCTGACCCAAGCCATACAGGATCAACTGCCACCTGACCAGTCTCGGATAGCGGAATTCGCGCCCCAAGGCCGGCAGGAACCAGCCATAGAACAATCCGTAGAATGCCAGATTGATGCCGCCGATAACGCCGTGATAGTGGGCCGGGGTGCGTGTATCGGTACCATCGACAAAAAACCCCAGCGCGCCGCCAAAGGTGAATACCGCCATCGCCAGCGCCAAAGCCAATGTATCGGGCCTGGAAAAATCGGCGCCCGCCCATTGTCGCCGCGAAGCGTAGGCGCCGGCGGCAATGATCAGCGCCGGCACCGCCATCAAATATTGAAGGTTGGTGAACGAGATTGTGTGCAAATCGCTACCCGCCGGAAAGGCGCCGAAGAAGGCCAGCCCGGCAACGGCGCCCAGGAACAGGACCGCTACCGCGGAATTGAGATAGGCGGGCGCCGCCAAAACATCGCCAAGCCCGGAGCGCGACAAGAGATTGAGCGCCAGGATCAACAGCGCCACATTGAGGAATTGCAGAATATGGCCACCGCCCCAGAATAGAATCTCGTTATAGGCGAAGTCCACCGCCGCGCCGTCGAGCTGAATATAGGCCAACACAAAGGCCGCCAGGGCTGCAATATAGATCAAGCCCGACGATACCAGCACCATGGCGTCATCGGCGGCGGCGCCGGCTTTGCGGAACAGTTTCGCCAGCATCCCCGTAACCGGCACCGCGACCCCGCCGGCGAGGCTGCCGAGCCCGGTATAAAATAGCGGATCGATGATCGCCGGAATATAGTTGTTGAGGGTCGGCTCGCCCCGCTGGGTGAGGCTCGGAACCAGGATCAGCACGGTGCCAATCCAAGCGAGGCCAAGGCCGATTGCGTCGAGAGGCAGGTTTTGAGAGGCGCCGGAACTATCGGGCGTCAATTGCGCCATGAAGCCGAACGTCGCCAGGTACCAGACCACGAAAGACAGCACCACATGGACGACCAGGCCCTTCTGGAAAAATTGTTCGGGCCAGACGATGGCGTCTTGCAGAAACGGCATCTTCGAGGCGACCGGGACAATCAAGGCCAGCCCGGCAAAGGCCAGCGACAGGATCGCCAACAACGCCCAGCCCCAAAGGATGGCGCGGGCAGGGCCGATGACCGGCTTCATCATATTATACCAAGGATAGTCCGGCGACTTTGGACGCCGGAAAGAATTGATAGAGCATCAGATAGACGGCGATGCCGGTTATCGACACATACATCCAGACCGGCCAGGTCCAGCGGGCAATACGCCGATGCTGATCGAACTTACCGCTCAAGCCCCGATACAGCGTCAAGCCGGCTAGCGGCACGATGGCCATGGCCATCACCACATGGCTCGCCAGCAGGATGAAATAGAATATGCGGATTGCGCCCTCGCCCTGGAAGGCGAAGATCGGCGCAAAAAAACGTAACGTGACATAACTGATCAGGAACAGCCCCGAAATACCGGCGGCGGTGAGCATAAAGTTGCGGTGGGCGCGCTTGGCACCTAAGCGGATCAATACAAAGCCGATGCCCAAGCAAACGGCGGCAGCGGCATTGAGGCCGGCATTCAAATGGGGCAAAATTTCGATGGCGTTCATGGCTCAGGCTCCAACGGCTGGGCTAGCCGTTGCTCACATTGATGATTGTGGATACGTACATGGCCACCGCTACCAGCGCCAAGACCACAATAAACACCATATTTTTCTTTCTGGGCGTCATCGGTTCGATCCTTGGGTTGGCAAGCATTTAACATTCCGCCCAATTGTCCGCAACCGCCTGAAAATTCGCCGCGCCGGGATCGGGCGTGAAATCCGGTGCCATGGCAGTTGCAAATTGTAATCATTTCTCCTTTGAATTCTGGCACTTAATACCTATGTAGTGTGTTGCAAGGCTTTACCGATGGTGCGAATTTTTGTATAGGTGCCTAACGGTGTTTTGATTATAGTGAGCACAATATTTACGGTTTAGTTGCCCATAAACTTTCGCCCAGTCTCCGGCCTCAGATTGTCATCCAAGTTGACCGCCTTGGCCGTTGGGACAAATATTAAGGAAAGTACGTGATGAACCGATGCCGATGGATGTTAACTTCGCTTTTATTTATCAGCGCCTGGCTGGCCGCATCCGCCGGCGCCCTGGCCGCCGGCCCGAAACCCTGGCAAATGAATTTCCAGGAAGCGGCGACGCCGGTGATGGAAGACATCATCTCTTTTCATAATCTGTTGCTGGTGATTGAAATCCTCATTGTGCTGTTCGTTCTCGGCCTGATGCTGGTGATCATCATCAAGTTCAATTCCAAGGCCAACCCGGTACCCTCCAAGACCACCCACAACACCCTGTTGGAAGTGGTCTGGACGGTGGTGCCGATTGCCATTCTGATGGTTATCGCAGTGCCCTCCATGAAGCTTCTATTTTTCATGGATAAGGCCAAGAACCCGGAAATGACCCTCAAGATCACCGGCCATCAATGGTTTTGGACCTATCAATATCCTGACAACGGCGATTTCGAATTCGACAGCAATATTGTCGACGAGGAAGACCTGCCAAAAGGTGGCAAGCGCCTGTTGGAGGTGGATGAACGGGTGGTGCTGCCGGTCAATACGGAAATTCGCCTGTTGATGACGTCGGACGATGTCATTCACAACTGGGCGGTGCCGTCGTTCGGCGTCAAGATGGATACGGTTCCCGGGCGCACCAACGAATCATGGATCAAAGTCACCAAGACCGGCACCTTTTATGGCCAGTGTTCGGAATTGTGCGGCGTCAATCACGGCTTCATGCCGATCCGGGTGGATGTGGTCACGAAGGCGGAATTCGCCAAATGGGCCGCCGCTGCCAAGGTTAAATATGCCGGCATCCAAACTCCGCCAAAGACCGCCGCCAGCGCAACTGCCAAGGCGATCAAGGTTGCCCAGGCTGCCGCCCGCATGCCGGGCGCGCATGTATTGAAGAGGTAATAAAAATATGTCTGACACTGCGCATGCCGGCACCGACGGCGGACATGATCACAGCCCAACGGGTTGGAGACGCTGGGCCTATTCCACCAACCATAAAGATATCGGCACCCTTTATCTTGCCATCGCGGTGATTGCGGCCGTTGTCGGCGGCGCCATGTCGGCGATGATCCGTTTGGAGCTGACCCAGCCCGGCATCCAGTTTATCGAAGATTTTCAGTTCTATAACATGCTGGTGACGGCGCATGGCTTCGTCATGGTGTTCTTTGTGGTCATGCCGGCGCTGATCGGCGGCTTCGGCAATTGGTTTGTGCCGCTGATGATCGGCACCCCCGACATGGCCTTCCCGCGCATGAACAATGTTTCGTTCTGGCTGCTGGCGGCAGCCTTGGTATTGCTGGTTGCCTCGACCTTTATCGCCGGCGGCGTCGGTACCGGCTGGACGGTCTATCCACCCTTGTCCAACGCCGATTTCCATCCCGGCATGGCGGTCGATTTCGGCATCTTGAGCCTGCATCTGGCAGGGGCCTCATCCATATTGGGCGCCATCAATCTCATCACCACCATCTTGAATATGCGGGCGCCGGGCATGACTTTGCACCGTATGCCTTTGTTCGTTTGGGCGATGCTGATCACCGCGTTCTTACTGTTGATGGCTATCCCGGTGCTGGCCGGCGCATTAACCATGCTGCTCACCGACCGCAATTTCGGCACTGCATTTTTCTCCCCCGAAGGCGGCGGCGATCCGATCTTCTGGCAGCATCTGTTCTGGTTCTTTGGCCATCCGGAAGTCTACATCATGGTGATCCCGGCGTTCGGCGTGATCAGCCATATCATCTCTACCTTTTCGAAAAAGCCGATCTTCGGCTATCTCGGAATGGCCTATGCCATGTCAGCCATTGGCTTCGTCGGCTTCATTGTCTGGGCGCACCATATGTACACGGTCGGCTTCAATGTCGAGACGCGCTCCTATTTTGTGATTGCAACCATGGTCATTGCTGTGCCGACCGGGGTCAAAATCTTCTCCTGGCTGGCTACCATGTGGGGCGGATCGATCGATTTCAAAACACCGATGCTGTATGCCATGGGCTTTATCTTTCTGTTCGTCGCCGGCGGCGTGACCGGCATTACGCTCGCTAACGCGGGCGTCGATCAGGCTTTCCACGACACCTATTTCGTGGTTGCCCATTTCCATTACGTGCTGTCGGTGGCGACCGTCTTCGCGATCTATGGCGGCATCTATTACTGGCTCGGCAAGATGTCGGGACGGCAATATTCCGAGGTCCAAGGTAGGTGGCAGTTCTGGATCACCTTCATCGGCGTCAATGTTCTGTTCTTCCCGCAGCATTTTCTGGGCATGGCCGGGATGCCGCGCCGGATTCCCGATTACCCCGACGCCTATGCCGGCTGGAATATGGTCTCAAGCATCGGTGGCCTGATCACCATGCTGGGCGCGTTCATGTTCCTTTGGATTTTATACCGGACCCTGACCGCCGGTGCCCCGGCCGAAGACAATCCCTGGGGTGAGGGTGCGACCACATTGGAATGGACGGTGCCATCGCCGGCGCCGTTCCACACCCACGAAGTGTTGCCCGATACGAGCGATTTGCAGGCGGCAGAGTAAGGAGCCCCAAGTGAGCAACGAGGCCGCACATAGGACAGCACGCGCTTCGCGCCAGGGTAAAAGCACCCCCCGGCGCACCAAGCTGACCGCCTATGCCCTGGTCGGGCTGATCGGTGGCATGGGCGCCCTGGTGGCAACGGCGCAGCCCATGTACCGGGCCTTTTGCCAGGTCACCGGCTTTGGCGGCACCACGCAAGTTGCCGATGAAGCCAAGCTGGCGGCGCTCATCATTCCGGTGGAGGACGAGGCGGCAAAGGCGGCGCGCTATGTGACCGTGCGCTTCGATGCCAACACCAACGCCAAATTGCCGTGGCACTTCCGCCCGGTGCAGCGGGAATTGCGGGTGCGCATCGGCGAACAGGTATTGGCCCATTTCGAAGCCACCAACATATCAGACAAGACAATCGTCGGCACCGCGACGTTCAACGTGACGCCCTACAAGACGGCGACGTATTTCAACAAGATCGATTGTTTCTGTTTTACAGAACAGGTGTTGCATCCCGGCCAGACGGCACAAATGCCGGTGATCTTCTATGTGGATCCGGAGATGTTGAAAGACATCAACACCAAGAACGAAACCGCCATCACGCTTTCGTACACCTTTTTTGCCGACACTGATCAAAGTGCGGCCAAAAAGGCCGACTGGGATCAAAGTGCGGCCAAAGAGGCCGACAGGGATCAAGGCGAGGCAAGACAAGCGGAGGCGGAGCGGCGGGCCGAGAATAGTCCGGCCAATCGGGCCGAAATCAATGGATAGTCGGAGCTTTTAGGAAGACAAGCCATGGCAAGCGATACAACAAAAACCCATCCCTGGCATCTGGTTGAGCCGAGCCCGTGGCCGATCTTAGCCGCCGTATCGGCGGCCGTCATGGCGGTTGGGCTGATCGTCTTCATGCACGAAGATTCCCCGTGGCTTCTGATCCTCGGCCTTGTTCTGGTGATGGGCGTTTTCACAGGCTGGCTCCGCGATGTGGTGGCCGAGGCCCAAGGCGGTATCTTCCATTCGGAGTTGGTGCAAAAGGGCCTGCGTTTGGGCTTTGTATTGTTCATCGTCTCCGAGGTGATGTTCTTCTTTGCCTTCTTCTGGGCCTATTTCCATTCCAGCCTGCCGATATTGAACAACGTCGCCGGCACCTGGCCAAACGGCGATCTGGAAGCCATCGGCGCCGGCGGTATTCCGATGCTGAACACGCTGATCCTGTTGTCCTCCAGCGTGACCGTGACCATCGCCCACCATGCGATCATCGAAAATGACCGGCCCAAGGCCGTGCGTTGGACCGGCATCACGGTTCTCTTGGGCGTCATATTTTTGGGCTTTCAGATTTTCGAATATGCGGAACTGATCCTACATTCCTTCACAATCTCGGACGGCATCTATCCCTCCACCTTCTACATGGCGACCGGATTTCACGGCTTCCATGTGCTGGTCGGCACCATATTCCTGTTTGTCTGTTTCATGCGTCTCCGCGCTGGCCATTTCAAGGCGGAGCAGCATGTGGGCTTCGAGGCCGCCGCTTGGTATTGGCACTTCGTCGACGTGGTCTGGGTGTTTCTCTACATCAATGTGTATTTCTGGGGCGCAACTGGCTTTTTGCACCTGCCGGCAAGCTAAGACGCGGGTTTTTTAAGACCCTTGGCCGAAACCCGCGCGCAAACCAAACGCCCGATACTTTCAGCGATCATTGGCCGCTGCCCCCGATGCGGGCGCGGCCATTTGTTCGTCGGCTTTCTTGCCGTTGGCGAGGCTTGCGATCATTGCGGGCTTAATTTGGGCGGTCACGACGCGGCGGACGGCCCAGCGGTGTTCATCATGCTGATTGTCGGATTTATCGTCGCCGGGCTTGCGTTATGGGTCGAGCTGGTGTTTCAGCCGCCCACCTGGGTGCATATGGTCATCTGGCCACCGGTGATTACCGTGCTCAGCCTTGGCGCCTTGCGGCCTTTCAAGGGCGCCTTCATCGGTGCGCAATACAAATACCGATCCGTGGACCGGGAATAGAATCAGCGCCCCGGGATATCGCTCAGGAATTTGGCATAGATGGCGTTGAGGCCTTGATTGATGCGCCGCACGGCCTCGCCCACGGTGGCGTTGCTGGTGGCGACGGTAACCGAATAGGGCCGCAGCAGGATCATTTTATCATCGCGGGTGCGTTTGACCGCCAACTCCAGCGCAAGATCAATTTTGCCCGCTGGCCCCAAAACCTGTTCAAAGCGGCGAATTTTTCCGGAAATGATGTAATCGGGCTCGACCCGCATATCGGGGGTTACCAGTTGGGCGCCCCGATTGGTGGCGCGCAAGTAAGCAACCAGCGTGTTTTGTAGCATGATCGGCGGCGGCTCTGACCAGAAGTGATAATGATAGCTCTGCACCTCCCTGCCATCACCGCCGTCGGTATAGACAATCGGCCGCCGCCCGGCCAATCCGTCGGCGATGAAGCGGCTCACCTCGATCACGCCGGTAAGGGCGCCGCTTATCCCTTCGGCCGGCGCCGCGCCGAGCCGGTAGAAATGATCGTCCGGCAGCGCCGGTTGGGTGCAAGCGCCTAAAATCAGCAGCAACGCCGCCGGCAATGCGCGCATTCCCCGGCTCATTTGGTGGCCGCCTTATCGACGGGCGGTTTGCCGCCCAGCAGCAATCCCGGATTGAGCCTGATCTGGCGCGAAAATTCGGCCATGTTGCGGCTGGCGCCTTCCAGGTTTTGATTGATGGCATCGATATGGCGGGCCACCGATTCCACCGTATGGCGCATATCAACGATGGAGCGGTCCAGGTCCAGCCGGTTGTCGGAAACCACGGTGCCGACTTCGCCGAACAGGCCATCGACTTTTTTCAAAAGCAAATCTAGATCGGTGCGCGTCTGGCCGAGCTGTTCGGTCAGGGTGGTCATGTTGTCGGTGGTGGTTTGTAGATTGCCGACGATTTGATCGAACGCCGCCACATTTTTTTTGCTCAGCATGCGGTTCAATTGTTCGGCGCCTTCGTTAAGCCGGTCCGAGAAGGTCTCCATATTATCGATGATATCAGGGGTGCTGGCCGTGAGGTTCTGGATCAGCGCTTGCACATCCTTGGCCATGGCGCCGCCGCTATCACCCATGATATCGGTGAAGCCGCCGATGGCCTTGGAGATTTTGGCGATCATCGGTTTGACGTCGGTCTCTGTCAATTGACGCACTTCTTCGGCCAGGCTGGACACCGACGCCATAATATTGGCCGCTTCAACGCTTTCGATCTGGGCGCCGGGGGCTAGCAATTCAGGTTTCTTCCCGGCCCGTAAATTGATGGTCACGGCGGCCAACAATCCTGATGAGACAATTTCGGCCTTCGAGTCCTCGGGCACTTTCCAGCCCTTGGTGATAGACAGATCGACGCGGAATTTCACCCGCCCGTCCTGCTCGACAGGGGTGATCTTTTCGACCTGGCCGATGTGAAAGCCTTCGAACAGAACGCGGCTGCCGAAATCGACGCCGGTCACGTTCTTGTAGACGGCGAAATAGTTGTCAGTGGCGCCGGTGCGCCCCGTGAGAGCGGCTACCGAAGCCACAAGCCCGGCCAGCACGAGTAAAACGAACGCGCCGACAATCAAATAATTCAAACGGTTGCTCTTCAAAGGGCTGGGCTCCCTTCGACCGTGATCCCGGTCAGGCGGCGCAAATACTCATCAGCGTCCAGGATTTCCTCCTCGGTCCGCCGATGCAAGATATTTTGTATGCGCTCGTTATCGGAATTCTTGATTTCATCGACGGTGCCCACTGCCAGAATGTGCCCCTGATCGAGAATCGTGATCCGGTCGGCGATCTTGAAGGCGCTTTCCAGCTCGTGGGTGACGACAACGATGCTCATCTGCATGGCGTCCCGAAGGCGCAGGATTAGATCGTCTAATGACGCGGCCACCACCGGGTCGAGCCCGGCGGAGGGCTCGTCACAAAACAAAATCTTCGGATCCATGATGATGGCGCGGGCCAAGGCGGCGCGCTTGATCATGCCGCCCGACAGCTCCGACGGCATCAAATCCTCGAAGCCGGCCAGATCGACCACTTCGAGCTTCATACGGGTCATGATCGCCTTGGTCGCGGCGTTCAGCTTGGTATGTTCGGCGAGCGGCAATTGGATGTTTTCGCCGACACTAAGGGACGAAAACAGGGCCCCCGATTGAAAGGCGACGCCGATTTTCTTGGATAATTCGGCGCGGGCGCGGGTGCCGAGGCGCCCGATATCTTCGCCCAGTACTTCGACGCTACCAGATGTGGCTGCCTCCAGCGCCAAAAGATGACGCATCAGCGTCGATTTGCCGGAGCCCGAGCCGCCCATGATGACCATGATTTCGGCCGGTCGCACATCAAAATCGATGCCTTTCAGGATTTGGCGCTCGCCGTAATGGGTAACCAGGTCTCGGACCCGGATGGCGAGATTACCTGCCTCGTCACTGCTCATTCGCGGCCTCCCATCAGCGTGTCGCCAGGAAGGCGAAGATCATGTCGGTAATGACAATCGCCGATATGGCCTGCACCACGGCGCGGGTGGTGACCCGGCCAACGCCCTCGGCGCCGCCGGTGACCGAGGCGCCGTTGACGACGCCGATCAGCGTGATCAGCACCGCAAATATGGCCGCCTTGCCGATCCCGTGCCAAAGATCGCCGATGGATAACGCATCGATGGTCTGGCTCCAATAGGCTGCCTGAGAAATGCCGAGATCGAAGGACACCCAGAGCCCCGCCGCATAGAGCGCCACTATGTCCGATAAAAACGTCAGCGCTGGCAGCATGACGATCATGGCTATCAGCGACGGCACCACCAGAAAGCGGACCGGATGGATGCCCATTACCCGCAGGGCGTCGATCTCCTGATTGATCTGCATGGTCGAAAGCCGCGCCGCCAAGGCCGAGCCAGAGCGCCCGGCCACCAATATACCAGTGATCAGGGCCGAAAATTCGCGCACCACGGACAGCGATATGCCGAACACCACCTGGCTTTCGGCGCCGAAGATGGACAAGGTATGGATGCCCTGGATGGCCAGCATCATACCGATGGTCGCCGACAACAAGGCAACGATGGGGATCGCAAAGATGCCGATCTCCATCATTTGCTGGAAGATGGCGCTGATGCGCACCGGCTGTTTCATTTTGGCGCCGGCGAACAGCCAATAGACGCTTTCGCCCAATAGCGCGCCCCAATGGCCGATCATTTCAATCGCCGAGATCGAGGTTCGGCCCACCGTCTCGGTGTGCCTGAGGATCGCCGAACGCATCGGATCGCTCATGGATACTTAATCCCCCGCCTGACGGGCGGCGTCCAGATTGTCGTGGATGGTGAATATCTTGTCGAGGCGCGCCAGTTGGATCACCCGCATGACTTCCTCGGAGACCGAAATCAGGGTAAAGCCACTGCCCCCGGCGCGCGCCGACTGGAACGATTCTACTAACGAAGCGACGCCGGAACTGTCGATATAGGTGACGCGGGCCATATCCACATAGACCGATTTGCCCTTTCCGACGCATTCCAAAAGGATGGTGCGGGCGCTGGGCGAGCTTTCCAGATCAACGTCGCCCGCCAATTCGACCACGATGGCGCTGGCTTCGTCGCGGATTGAATGTTCCATGCCTTGGGTTCCGTCCCTGTCTAGTTTTCCGTAGCCCGCTTGACCATGCGCAAAATATTACCGTAATCGCCTTCCCGGGGAAGGTAGCTGATTTCGTCCATAATTTCGCGCATGAAATGAACGCCAAGCCCGCCGGGGCGCACATCGTCCAGATCGCGGGGCTCGATTTCCGCCGCATCCACCGGATCGGCAAAGTCGCGAAGCAGAATCACCAGCCCGAAATCCTCCAGCGCCACCTCGATCTCGATCCATTGATCGCTGTCGCCGCCATAGCCGTGGCGGATGATGTTTTGGCAGGCCTCGTCGATGATCAGCACGATATCGGGCACATGGGTGCCGTCATAGCCCAAATCTTCGAGGAACCGGCGCACCGCGTGACGGACATCGCGGAGCCGCGCCGCGCGCGCCGGTATGGCGTATTCGAGGCGGGGAACAATGGGCGCGGCGGGCGCATATTTGCCGCCGCCTTGACCGGTGCTCAGCTCCTCGGTCCGGGAATCGATCCCCAATATGGTGATATCGTCGTGCAGATCGCCGCCCCGGTCGAGCCCCGCGACCACCGATCGCAGCCGTTTGGCGAGGCTCATATCGGAATTTTCGTCGAGAATTTTGCACACCCCGTCGGCGCCCAGCATTTTGCCGTTGGCCAGTTTGCCCTCGGTGACGCCGTCGCTGAACAGATAGAGCGCGCCGCCGTCCAGGCGGATATCAAATTCCGGATAGCCGTCTTCGGGGATGATGGCGACGGCGATGCCAAGCGGTGGCGCCTCGGCTTCAAAGCTTTCGTACAAACCTTCCGGCGTGCGTTTGAGCGGCGGCTCGTGGCCGGCATTGGCGATGCGCGCGGTCATCGATTTGGGATCATAGATGCCGCCCACCAGGGTCACGAACATGCCCCTTGTGGCGGTGTCGCAGATCTCCTCGTTGAGGCGCGCCAGCAATTTTCCGGGCCTGGTTTCGGTCTTGCCGAGGCAGTGATAAAGGCTGGCGGTCTTGGCCATCAGCATGGCGGCGTTGATGCCCTTGCCCGACACATCGCCGAGGCAAAAGGAAATGCGCCCGTCGTCGAGCTCGAAGAAATCGTAGAAATCGCCGGACACGGTGCGCGCCGGAATATTCAGGCCCCAAATGGGGTAGGGGCCTATGGGCTCGGCCGGCAAAAGGCTGCGCTGAATTTCGGCGGCTAGTTCCAGCTCGCGCTTGGTTTTTTCCTGCTCGACCAATTCGGAGGCCATGCGCGCATTGAGGATGGCCAGCGCCGCCGATGAGCAAAGCACTTGCAACAGGGTTAGATCGCTATCGTCGAATAGGCCGTCACCGCCGTGTTTGTTGATCAGCTCGATAGCGCCGATGCGCTCCGCTTTGACGCTCAACGGCGCGCACAGGATAGAGCGGGTGGTAAAGCCTGTCTTGGTATCGACCGAGCCGTCGAAGGAGGGATCAGAAGCCACATCGCGCACGATATCGCCGGCGTTGTTCTGCACGCAGCGGCCAATAATGCCGTGATCGGAACGCAAGGTAAGCCCGGTGATATTGGCGGCGCCGACGCAGCATTGGCAGTTGAGGGTGGTTTCGTCGTCTTCGAGAAGAAACAACGCACCGCCTTCGGCACCGAGATATTCGGTGATGCGCGTCAATGCGCTTTGTAAGGTTACTTCGATATCAAGAGAGCGGGCGAAATCGCGGCCCATGTCGGCCAGCAATTCCAACGATTCCGCCAACCGTTCGCCGCCGCTTGTCGCTATTCCAGTATCGCCATGCATGCGCCGACTATGCCGGTTTTGGGCCTAAGCCGCAAATTTAGCGGCTTCTGCGGCGGCGCTCGTGCGCGGTTGCGAGGCCGTCCGAGGCCGCCTGATAGGGGGCCGAAAACGCGGTGAGGGCGGCAATGGCGCGCCCGATGTCGCGCCCCGCGTCCAGCTCGAACGCATCGATGCCGCAGCGGCGCATGAAAAACATCTGATCTTCGAGGACCTCGCCGACGCCCCGTAACTCGCCGCCAAAGCCCAGCCGGTCGCGCAATACGCGGGCGTGGGAGAACGGGCGGCCATCGGCGATACCCAAAAATTCGAGGGCGATAAGATCAAAGCGCCCAAGATCATCGGCAATCAGTTCCGGCACCTGGTCGGCGCGCATGCGGATGCCGAGCGGCCCGTTATGGGCGGCGATGGTGGCGTCCCGGTCCCGCCAGCGGGCATAATCGATAATCACCGGCTGGCCTGGGCCCGGATAGTCGTCGGGTCCGAGATAGGTCCAGCCGTCGGCCTCGATGGCGCCGTCTTTAATCAATGGCATAGAGGCGTTCCTTGAAAGGCTCAGGCCCGATGCGTCGCAAGGTGTCGAGAAACCGCTCGCCCGGCGCGCGGATATCCAAATAGGTATCAACCAGGGTCTCCACCGCATCGACCACGTCTTCGGAGGCAAAGGCCGGACCAATGATGCGCCCGATATCGGCATCGCCAGCGGCCGATCCGCCGACCGTGATCTGGTAATATTCCTCGCCATTTTTTTCGACGCCGAGCAGCCCGATATGGCCGATATGATGATGGCCGCAGGCATTAATGCAGCCCGATATGTTCAGCTTCAACTCGCCGATCGTATCCTGGCGTTCCTGGTCAGAGAAGCGCTCGGAGATACGTTGGGCGATGGGGATCGAACGGGCCGTGGCTAGAGAGCAGTAATCCATGCCCGGGCAGCAGATGATATCGGTGATGCGGTCCAAATTCGGCGGCGCCAGCCCGGCTTTGGAAATTTTTTGCCACAGGGAATACAAATCAGACTTGGCCACATCGGCCAGCACCAGATTTTGCCGGTGGGTGGCGCGCAATTCACCGAAGCTGTAAGTGTCGGCGAGGCCGGCGATAAAATCCATCTGATCGGCGGAAACGTCGCCGGGAATGCCGCCGGCGGGCTTCAGGGGCAAATTGACGATGGCGTAGCCCGGCTGCTTATGGGCCGCCAGATTATGCGCCGCCCATTGGGCAAAGGCCGCGTTTTTGCGCAATTTGGCCTCGTGGCCGGGATGGTATTCATCGCGCCGCTTATAGGCGGGCGCGGCGAACTGGGCCTTGATGCGCGCCTCTTCTTGCCGGCCGATAAACAATGGATCGCCCGCTGAGGCTTCAAACTCGGCTTCCACCTTGGCGCGGAACTTCTCGATCCCCAATTCGTGCACCAGAATTTTGATGCGCGCCTTGTACATGTTGTCGCGCCGGCCTTCCATATTATAGACCCTGAGGATGGCCTGCAGATAGCCGATCAGATCGTCCTTGGGCAGGAACAGGCGCAAAACCTTGCCGAGGAATGGCGAGCGCCCCAAGCCGCCGCCGACCAGAACCCGAAAGCCGGTTTCGCCGGCGGCGTTGTGGATCAGCAGCAGCCCAATATCGTGGACCGTGGTGGCGGCGCGGTCCTCGGCGGCGGCGGATACGGCGATCTTGAATTTGCGCGGCAGCCAGGAAAATTCCGGATTGAGGGTCAGGAACTGGCGCACGATCTCGCAATAGGGGCGCGGGTCTTCGATCTCGTCACGGGCGACGCCGGCGAAGGCATCGGCGGTGACGTTGCGATTGACGTTGCCGCTGGTCTGTATGGCGGACATATCCACATCGGCCAGATGCTCCAGAATTTCCGGCGTGTCTTCCAAATTGGGCCAGTTGAATTGCAGGTTCTGGCGGGTGGTGAAATGGCCGTAATCCTTGTCGTAGGTGCGCGCTAGGAAGGCCAATTTCCGCAACTGGTCCGACGACATCAGCCCATAGGGAATGGCGACGCGCAGCATATAGGCGTGCAACTGCATATAAAGACCGTTGCGCAGACGCAAATTGCGAAAATTGTCCTCGTTCAGATCGCCGTCCAGGCGGCGCGCCACCTGATCCCGGTATTCGCCGATGCGCTCAGCCGTCAGGCGGTTATCAAACTCGTCATACCGGTACATGGTTTAAATCCTTAACTCCTTGAGACGTTTGCGCGCCCTTCACAACGGTGGGGCCAAAGGCGCGAATTTGTTCCCGCCGGCGCACCGGTGTGTAGTTTCCCTCTGTGCCTTCAACTTCAATCACATAGGACGCCACGATGATATTGGCGGCGGCGGCGCGCTGCCCCTCGGCCTCCAGCTCTTCGGTTTTGTCCGCCGCTACCAACTGGCCATTTTGGATTTCGCCGCTCCAGCCGCCACCGTACCCAAGATAGACAACGGCGCCGTCGCTTAGCCGGTTGGCGGTCAGCATATGCTGGGTCATTTGATTGCCTCTATAATACATTTAATTAGCGTATATAATATTATAATAATTTTTTATATTTATGTAAATTATAAAATTATAACACAATTAAATTGTAATAACATTTGTCCGGAACCGCCCTATATTTTGTCGCCGCCAACGAAGCGTTCCGATACCAGTGAGGTTGTGATGAAAGCGCCAACGCCGGCTGATGAAGTCCATTGAGGTCGCCAGCTACCAACCTGTGAGTAGCAAAGGTGATGACGTCATAGCCAGAGAGGTTGGTTTTCTATACTAAACCCTCATTGGCGCGGCGGCGGTATGGTCAACCGAAAGGACAACATTATGCGAGCAGTAATAGTCGGTGCGGGAATGGGCGGGCTGATGACGGCGTTGGCGCTGCGACAGTCCCATGTCTTCTCATCGATCGAAGTCTACGAACAAACCAAAGAGCCGGCCACCGCGGGCGCCGGGTTGAACATCCCGCCTAACGGGGCCCGGTTATGCCGTTGGCTGGGCGTCGACCTCGATGGTGGGGACCCCAAGGGCCCCCACGGGGCGATCGACGGCGGCCGGGCAGCCATTCTGGAGTCGTCGCGGCAGTTCAACGAAGATGGAAGCAGGAGTGAGAGGCCGTTCGATCATGTTACTGCCGCGGGCGACGGCGCCGGGTTCCATCACATGCACAGGCTGGACTTGTTGATGTGCCTCCACAAACGGGTGTCCGAGTTCGGCACCGACAGCGGGAAACCTTGCCCGATTACCGTCCACATGGACAGCAGGCTGACAGAATTGCGACAGACCGCGGACGACGTGACGGCGACCTTTTCGAATGGCTTGGTCGCAACGGGCGGTGTTCTCGTGGGTGCCGACGGGATCAACTCCGCCACATTGGAGGCGGCGTGGCCGAGCCCGCGCCCCAAGCGTTGGACCGAGGTGATCTGCTTTCGCGGGCTCATTCCACGGGCGGACGTCGCCGCGCTCCGCAAGGCCGACGGCAGTCCCCTGGATAACAATCCCATCGACTCCTTCAGCATGGACCGCCATAAGACCGACACGAGTGCGGTGACCACCTACTGGGTACGCGGGGGCGAGTTGCTGAACGTTTGGATCGCCCACTACGAGCCCAAATCAACAGAGTTTGAGCAAGAGGAAGGCGATTGGTTTCCGGTCAGCCAGGAGGAGGTCGCTCGTCAGGTCGGCGAGGCGTTCGCTGAAAGCCCCAACCGAGACGACCTCGTTGCACTGGCCGGGGCCGTTGTTCGCCCAACCAAATGGGGCCTCTATGATCGAGACGCGCTCGATACCTGGGTGCAGGGCCGCGTCTGTCTGCTGGGCGACGCGGCGCATCCGATGCTTCCCACATTTGGTCAGGGTGCGGCGCAATCCTTCGAGGACGCCGCTGCGCTCTCCAGCGCTTTCACCCTGCACGGCGACGACATGGCGACGGCGTTGTTGCACTACGAACGTGTCAGGCACTACCGCGCCACCCGCTTTCAACTGAGCTCCAAATTCGCGTTCGATCATTTACGGGCCAGAGACACCGCAGAGCAGAAGGCGCTGCTCGAAGAGCTCGACGAGCGTGTGAGTCCCGCCTTTGCCCACGACAAACGCGGCGGCGAAAATGACGACTGGATCTATTCGTATGACGCCCGCGATATCGGCACCGAATTGCCTCCCAAGAAACTGGGGCCGTGGGACTACCGCCAGACTGCCAAGGCCGACCACGCTGCGACCAAGCAGAAGCTTTGGAAGCCGGCTAGCCCGGCCGACGGAACGCGCCGGGTCACGCGCGAAGAGGTCGCTCAGCACAATACCAAAGATGACTGTTGGGTCATCATCTCAGGAAAAGTTTACGACATTACCGAGTGGGCGCCCCATCATCCCGGTGGCGCAGGAATCGCCCGAATGTACGCAGGCAAGGATGCGACAGCGGAATTCGGTGATTACCACAGTGCCGGAGCTGTCGCGCATATGGCCCATTTCTGCATCGGCGACCTCTAGCCACTTGGAAGCAGACATCGCCCTATTCCGAAAACCACTCTTTACTGTCCCCAGATCATAGGGAGATAAGGGTACAGAAATCCACCGAATTTCAAGGCTGGTTTCGAGGGGATTTCCGTACCCTATGAAATCGCCGTAAAAGCTTGGCTCGACCTGATCGGCGATTGGTTAGGTTATGCGGTTCCCGCACTCGCCGCCGTTCCTTGACCGCGTGCAAAGCCTCCGGTACCTCTAGATCAAACCAAACCTGAGGGAGGCATCCATGGAAACCCGCGCCGCCATCGCCCATAAAGCCGGCGATCCGCTCACCATTGAAACCGTCAATCTGGAAGGCCCGAAAGCGGGCGAGGTCTTGATCGAAGTAAAGGCCACCGGCGTCTGCCACACGGATGCCTTTACGCTCTCCGGCGACGACCCGGAAGGCCTGTTCCCGGCCATTCTCGGCCATGAAGGAGCCGGCGTGGTGGTGGATATGGGACCGGACGTCACCACCCTCAAAAAAGGCGATCACGTCATCCCTCTTTACATCCCTGAATGCGGGCAATGCAAATCGTGCAATTCCGGGCTTACCAATCTCTGCACATCGATCCGCGGCACCCAGGGTCAGGGTTTGATGCCCGACGGCACGTCGCGCTTTTCCATCGGCGGCGAGATGATCCGCCATTATATGGGCACCTCGACTTTTTCCAATTTCACCGTGTTGCCCGAAATCGCCGTCGCCAAGGTGCGCGAAGACGCGCCCTTCGACAAAATCTGTTACATCGGCTGCGGCGTCACAACCGGCATCGGCGCGGTAATCAATACGGCCAAAGTGCGCGCGGGCGCCAACGTGGCGGTCTTCGGCCTTGGCGGCATCGGCTTAAACGTGTTGCAAGGGGCGCGTATGGCGGGCGCCGAAAAGATCATCGGCATCGACACGAACGCCAAGAAGGTTCCGCTCGCCGAAAAATTCGGCATGACCGATTTCATTGATGCATCCAGCACTGACAATGTGGTGGAAGCGGTGGTCGATCTGACCGACGGCGGCGCCGATTATTCCTTCGAATGCATCGGCAATGTGAACACCATGCGCCAGGCGTTGGAATGCTGCCACCGGGGCTGGGGCGAAAGCACCATCATCGGCGTTGCCGGGGCCGGCCAGGAAATCGCCACACGCCCGTTCCAATTGGTAACGGGCCGCGTCTGGCGCGGCACAGCGTTCGGCGGCGCCAAGGGCCGCACGGACGTGCCCAAGATCGTGGACTGGTACATGGACGGCAAGATCAACATCGACGATCTGATCACGCATACCATGGGGCTCGACGACATCAACGAGGCGTTCCATTTGATGCATGCGGGGGAGAGTATTCGCTCGGTTATCGAATACTAGCCGCCGTCCGTTGATTGTAGATAAAACCTGACCCCAATGATTTGCTAGGATAACCGGGAATATGACAGCGGGGACAAACGAAGCCATCAACAAAGCCATTTCAGAAGCCGCAACGCATCTGGAAGAGGGCAATCTCGCCAAGGCGTCGGAGATTGCGTCCGGCGTCCTCGCCGTCTTGCCGGACGACGCGCGCGCCAATTTTATTTACGCGCGTTGCCTGATCGACACGGGCGATCTGCAGCGGGCGCATGCCCATTTGGCGCAAGCGATCGCATCGCAGCCCTCCTTCGCCGATGCCCATCATGCTGTCGGAGTGCTAAACCAGATGGTCGGCCGGAATGACGCCGCGGTGGCTGCGTTCACGAAAGCGCTGGATTTCGACCCGTCCCATCTACAAGCAAATTTGAGCCTCGGATTGCTCCATTGTAATTTGGGAAAGTTCGATGAAGCGCTTGCGCTTGTCGAGAAGGTTATTTCCATCAACAGCGAAGTTGCCGCGGCTCATTTCGTGCGCGGTGAGTGCTTGCGTGGCCGCGATGACCAAGAAGCAACACACGCCTATAAGCGTGCCGTCATGGTAAACCCCGAATTCGCCGAAGCCTGGTTCAATCTGGGTGTTCTCTCGTTCCAAAACAATGATTTCAATGGCGCCGTGGTTGCGCTTCGCCAGGCTGCGCGCCTGCTTCCCGATGCCAGACCCACATCCTCCTATCTGGGCGCCAGCCTGCTTGAAATCGGCCAGTTCGAGGAAGGTTTGTCGGAAGTCGGAAAATCCTCCGGGTTTTTGGAATTCCCCGCCGATAGTGATGCGCCGTTCCGCCTGGTCCAGTTTGGCAGCGGAAATATTGAATTTACCCTGACGGAAAATGCTAAGTTCGCCCTCGTTGATGTTTGATGGAATTACAATGCGCTTGGAAATGCCGTGATAAAAGATCAGAGAATTGAGATAGAAAGCTCAGCCGGGCCGCATTTTGTCGGAAGCTGGTCAGCGCTCGATGCCGATTTGTGCGCTGAGCTGATTGGTTTTTTCGAAGCCAATCCTCAGCTTCAAAAAAACGGCCTAATCGGCGGTCAGGTTGACACCGAAGCCAAGTGGAGCTCTGATATTTCGATCCAGCCGATGGCCTTGAAAAACGAAACACATGCCGTCTTTCACCGGTACTTCGGTGTCCTTCACGAATGTTTTCGGGATTACTGCGACCAGTGGGATTTTTTGAAAACTTTCATCAATAAAATCCATGTTGGCACGTTCAATATACAAAAATATGAGGTCGGCGGCCATTTTTCCAAGTTGCACTCAGAGAAGACCAATTTCGGCGGATTGCCGAGGATACTCGTGTGGATGACCTATCTAAACGATATCGCCGATGGCGGCGAAACGGAATTCACCCATTACGATCTCAAAATCAAGCCGGAGGCCGGGAAGACTTTGATCTGGCCGGCGGAATGGACGCACGCCCACCGGGGATGCCCAACCATTTCGGGGTCAAAATACATTATGACCGGTTGGTTCCAGATGACACCCGATCAAATAACCGCCTGAAGCCGGCTCAGACCATACGTGAGTTGCGGGGGCAGGATTACGGGTTGGCTCGAAGTGCCTCTTGTATTCAAATCCTATAACGACATCGTCGGCCACTGTTGCCTCGCCTGAAACCAACGCATTAATCAGCCGTGGAAAATTATGTCAATCGGGCTGTGAGATTGGGCGCATCAATGATTCATTTTTAAATTTGGTGTAACCCGGTTTAATGTGAAGATAAAAGAGAAATACAGAAATAGACGACCAATATGATGGTTTGGAGGATTTGTTGGCTTGAACACTATGCTGACCGACGCGCTTGGGCATCACCAAGCGGGCCGACTTAGGGAAGCGGAAACCCTTTGTCGGCAAATTTTGGAGGCCAACCCAGACCATCCGGATGCTCTGCACTTACGGGGCGTCCTCGCCCTTCAAGCAGGTCACGGCGACGAGGCTATCCGGTTTATTGAACGTTCCGTTGAGTTAAACCCCAATAATGCCGACGCCCTCAACAATCTAGGCCTGGCCTTTACAAGCCTTGGCCGTCAGGTCGATGCCGTGGCCGTTTACCGGAAAGCCATTGCCTTGGTTCCAGATTTTGCTCAGGCGCAAAGCAACTTGGGTGACGCATTTATCGCTGAAGGCAACCCCGAGGAAGCCATCGCTTGCTATGAACACGTCCTCGAGTCCCATCCCCATGAGCCCCAAATTCTCAACAACCTGGGCAATGCGCTCGCGTCTCTGGGAAATTTGAAGGACGCAATAGCCCATTTCCGCCACGCCCTTGAGGCCAGTCCTGAGGATCCGGTGATTCTCACCAACCTGGGCAATGCCCTGCAGGAGGACGGTAGCCCTGAGGAGATTATTAAGGCCTTCGAACGCGCCCTGGTGGCCGATCCGGATTTTGTCGAAGCCCACTCCAGTATGGGAAAAGCTTTGAAAAAATTGGGCCGGTTGGAAGAAGCCACTTCCTGTTTCCAGCGGGCCGTGGATCTGAACCCGGATTTCCTTGACGCGCAAGACAACCTCATCGCCGCACTGAAAGAAGGTGGGTTTCTGCATGAGGCCGCCCGGACCCTTCGCAAGTCGATTAGTGACGATCCCAATAAAGCCGAAGACCATTTCCGATTGGGCATGATTGTCTATGAAATGGGCGAACTGGAAGAAGCGGAAAAGCATTACCGCCAAGCCATTGACCTTAAACCGGGCCTCGGGCGAGCCCACTACCACCTGGGAAACCTGTTCAGAAAAGTGGGCCGCCTGGATTCGGCAATAACCTGTTTCAACAACATGCTGGAGCGCGATCCCCAGTTCGCGGAAATCGCGCTCAATTCGAACAAGCACTTGAATGGACTTGCCAAATATTTGCGCACCCGGCCAGTGGGAACCCGGAACTTGCATAATCTCAGGGTGTTCCACGGTGCGGACATCGAAGGACATTGTACGCAATCGAAGACGGAATTGAATATTTTGGATGGGTTAAAGGTCCAACCGATTGGATCCGAGCATCCCGCCGAGACGGGTCCGGCTCTTTTTCTCGCCGAACTAAAGGACGGTGGCGTGTTAGGAGGATCGTGCCTTCCTGTAACCCGGTCCGGGGACGTATTTTTCAATCAGCTAACTCACAACGCGAACCGGCTAGCCGCGGCTTCGAGCTACCAAAATCGAGTGTCGGTGCTCCTGGCCAACGAGAAACAAATCGCTGTCGCCGCCGACGAAGAAAAGGAATATTCCGGCCCGCATTTGCTCCTCGGCAGCCACGGGAATTTCGGCCACTGGCTTTTGAACCATTTTTCCAGGCTTCTGCTGGTCAGGGACCGCGAAGACCTGAAGTCCCTTCCCGTTATTGTCGCCGGCGAGCTATCGGGGGCCCGGTTGGAATGCCTGACGCGGGTTGGGTACGGCAAAGACCGGATTATCCGGGTCCCGCCCGGCCAAATCGCTTGGTTCGAACATTTGTGGGTGCCGTCCTTTCCCTTTTTTGCCGAGCAGAAAACCAATACCCTGATGTGGGCCCCCGAAGCGTCCCATTTTATCCGCTCTGCCCTGGGCGTTCCCCTGGAACGGCAAGGCGATAAACCGCCGAGGCGGTTGTTCATCACTAGGCGCAATGCAAAATGGCGGTATTTGAAAGACGAAGATAAAATTTTTGCAGCAATTCAACCCTTCGGCTTCGAGCTGATAGACCCTGGGGATTTATCCCTGGAAGAGCAGATCAACATCGCTTCCGAGGCTGAAATCATCATGGGGGCGTTCGGCGCGGCCATGAACCTTCATCAGTTCGCACCGCAAGGAACGCACGTCGTTGAATTGAAGTTGGAGCAGGTTGAAATGGACATCCATCCAACCATCGCAACGGAAATTGGCCAATTCCATCATAGTATTTTTTGTAAGAACGAAAGCACTTCGAGATTCCGCCTTAATGACAACCTGATCGCTCCAATCGACGAGGTGATTTCTCTAGCAAAGACCCTCTCCAGAAATGCCTGAATATTTATATTTAGCTGATTGAAATTTTGGGGCGGCTCAATCTGTCTCGGGAACGCGGCAAACGTCCCGCGCACTGCGCAGCTATATTTCTCTTCTTCTTTTTCTGCGCGCCGTTCTGGATACCCCGGTCAAACCGAGGCATGAGGGGTAAGGGGCAAAAATAATATGCCGGGAAAGGTTGCACGGATCGCTTCGCAGACTATTTAATATCAAGCGCATGCGCGCGCTCGTGCTCTTGGAAATTGTGAATATGTGGACGTAGTACCATGCTAGGCCGTGCCTAGTGATCGTGGCCGGTACCGGTCTGCGCCTGATGGATAAAAACCGTAAGGTTCCGTATGAATCCGTTAGGAATAGTAATGAACCGGTATGGTCGTTTTTCGGAAAATATGTCGCAGCCGAGTGTCTCTTGATGATGCGGCATACCAGGGATGGTATGCGCGGCGCTTGCTACTTTCTTCCCATTCGCTCCTTCGACGGTGCGTTCTCCGAATGGGCACCCTTCCCCGTGATCACAATATCGACCCGGCGATTTTCCTGATGCCGCTGGCCGTCGGGGGTTTGGACCAAGGGGGACGTCTCGCCCTTCCAGGCGATCTTGATCCAGTCCTCGGGCACCCCCTGGCGCATCAGCTCCTTCTTGACCGCCTCGGCGCGGCGGCGCGAGATGATCAGGTTGTTGGCGGTTGTGCCGGACTTGTCGGCGTGGCCGGTGGCGTCGATGCGGATTACCGTTTCCGGCCTTAAATAGGTGACCAGTTTGTCGATCTTGGCCTGGGTTTCGGCATTGATGTCCGATTTGTTCCAGTCGAAAAAGATCCGCTCGAAACTGGGCGCGGGCGGCGCCGGCGGTTCCGCCTTGGCTTTCGGCATCGGTTTTGGCGGCTCGATATTGGGAGTTGGTGGCGGCTCGGGCATGGGCGCCGCCGCCATGGCTGGTACCGGTGCGGGCGGCGGTGGGCGCAAACTTACCGGCTCGGTCTTGCGCTTGCGCTTAGGCTCGGGCCCGCCGAAGGACCAGCGAAGGCCAAGGGTGAAGCGGTGCTCGGAAAAGGCGCCTTCGGTCTTGGCGCCGGCGTCGGTCATCAGCTGCGGATTGCCAGCCGCCATGTAGCGGTAATCGGTGAACATGGAGATGGACGGCGACAGTTCCAGCGATAACCCGGCGACGCCTTGCAGGGCGAGCACCATATCGCCGTCGTCGACGCTGGAGCCGCCGACCGGCGAGACGTTGTCGTAATCGATGCGCGCCGCGCCAAGCCCAAGCCCCGCATAGGGGGTGAAGGCCGATGCGTTGGAAAAGTCAAAGATGACGTTGCCGATGGCGCTATAGGCACCGATATCGCCAGTGCCGGTGTTGCCTGAGCCGACCTTGTCGATGCCGGCGCGCCGGTAGGCGAATTCCAACTCGGTGCGCACATTGTCGCCGAAATCGATGCCGAAGGCGGCCAGTGCGCCGTAGCCCAGCTTGGCATCTACTTGGGTGGTGACGCCGCCCCCGGATATATCGGTGTCGCTGGGTATCGAGGCGCCGCCGCCGGCAAGCACATAGAAGCTGGTGGGCGTCGGATCGTCCCCGGGCGGCGGGGCGATATCTGGCGGCAGATCAGGGTCTTGGGCGCGCAGCTCAAGGGCCGGGCCTGCGGTCAGGATGATTGATGTAAGGATCGCGAGAGCAGCATAGGCGACGCGCATGACAAAACCTCAGATGCGGTAGCCAGCCGATACCGAATTTCACAACTCCACCCTTGGTGTGCGCCGCTATCGTTTATTTGATGAGCGATTGTTTGAACTCAAACGGGCACCGCGTTACGGTGCCCGCCGCTTCCGGCGCAGTAGTCCGTTGTGCCACGGTGAGTGCTACCAGAAGGTTAATACCAGGGCTCGTATTGGCCATCTTAACGGGGTTTTTGGGCATGGATTTGGCTGCTTTCGATTGGACCATCTATTGGTTCATGTTTCCGGTTTCCATCGTTATCGCCACCACGGCCATGCTGTCGGGCATCGGCGGGGCCGCCATGTTCGCGCCGATCTTCATGATCATCTTTCCGATCCTCGGCCCCGACTATCCGTTTCCCTCCATCGCGGCGGCCATCGGCGTTGCGCTGTTTACCGAGACCTTCGGCTTTTCGTCCGGCTTTGTTGGCTATTTCCGAAAACGGCTGATCGATTTCAAAAGCGCGTTGCCGTTTATCGCCGTCGGCGTGCCCATTGGTATTGTTGGCGCGCTGCTTTTGACCAGCTTTAAAGAATATGAAGAGGTTCTGCGCGGTGGCTATGCAATTTTGATGCTGACCCTGTCGGTGGAATTGATCCGCCACCACAATCCTGTTCAGGATATGCATCTGGATGGGGCCGAGGCGGAATCGGCGGGCGCGGCCTCGGTGGCCAACTTGCGACCGATGCGCTCCATCACGGGCCGCGACGGCACCACCTATGATTTCCGCGCGCCGCGCCAGGGCAAGGGCGCTATCGCCACCGGCATCGGCGGCTTCCTCACCGGATTGCTCGGCGTCGGTATCGGCGAAGTGGTGATGCCGCAACTGGTCAAGCGCAACCATGTGCCGGTTGCGGTTGCGGCGGCAACATCGGTGTTTGTGGTGATCGTCGTCGTAGCGGCCGCCTCGTTCACGCAGATCTCGGCGCTGGTGGCCGAGGGCGGGCTTCAAGCGGTGCCTTGGAACGCGGTTATCTACACAGTTCCCGCCGTCATCATCGGCGGCCAGATCGGCCCGCGCCTGCAAGGCACGGTGTCTCAGCGCGCGATGGAAAGGAGCATTGGCTATCTGTTCCTGGTGATCGGTCTGGCCATGGGTTTCATCGCCATCCGCAACACATTTTTTTAAAATTTTACGCGGCCATTACGCTAGCTTGAAAACTTGTTTCTTCACGGCAAAACTCCAACGTTATAGTGAGTTGCCGGATCGCGCCCAATTTTTTAGGTCATCGTTATGCTTCGCAAAGATCATGTTGTTTATTGGATCGTTACAGTTCTGGTCGTCGCCATTTTATCCGGGGCAGCGTTCATTGCCGTTGGAAAACTGGCCAGCAATGTGCGCGGTGAATTGCGCCAAACCTTATCGACGATACTGGAAAATACCCATACTTCGCTAAACGACTGGGCAAATGTTCAAAAATCGGTGGCTGAAGTCTGGGCGCGGTCATCCCAAGTTACCAATTTGACCCAATCCTTAATTTCGAGTGATCGTCAGACCCAATCCCTGATCGATCATTTTGCACAAGGCGAATTGAGAGAAATATTTTCAGAGGTCCTAAAAAAGCACAGATTTTTGGGATTTTTTATTATCGGCCGGGACGGGGTAAGCTTGGCATCCTCGCGGGACCAAAATGTCGGGACACGCAATCTCGTATTTGACCAGCCGCAAGTGGTCCAAATGCTGGAAACAGGGAAAACCCAGCTCAGCCTGCCGCAGAAATCGGATGTTCCGCTTCCAAATCGGCTAGGCCAGTTGGCGCTGGGCGAGGCAACCATGTTCGTGGCCACGTCGATCAGGGCCGATGATGGGGAAATTATTGCTTATCTTAGCTTTCGCATCGATCCGGCCCGGGAATTTACAGCGGTGCTGCAGCGCGGCAGGCTGGCTCTGAGCGGAGAAACCTATGCATTCGACAAAGACGGCAGGTTGATCAGTGAAAGCCGGTTCGATGGCCATCTTCGCGAAGTCGGCTTGATAGAGCCCGGCAAACGCGGAATTCTCAATATTCGCATCACCAATCCGGGCGTCGATTTGGTTCACGATTTAAACGTTCTCCACCACGATCACAGCCGCCATCCCCTGACCCGCATGGCGCTATCGGCCGTGTCGGGTCAATCCGGATCTGATCTGGACGGATACCGGGATTACCGCGGCGTAAACGTCGTTGGCAATTGGCGTTGGGACAAATCGCTGGGATTGGGAATAGCGACAGAGATCGATGCCGCAGAGGCGTACCGCAATCTTCAGACCTCCAAGGTTATCGTCTATTTATTGACCGGTTTCGCAATATTCTTGGTGTTGGCGGCTGCTGCGTTCATTTTCCGCCGCAATTTGCAGATAGTCGCCGCCTGCGAACGCGCTGACGCCGCCAATTATGCGAAAACCGAATTTCTATCCTCGATGAGCCACGAGTTGCGCACGCCCATGAATGCCATTCTCGGTTTCGGACAATTATTGGAACTCGACACGTCCGATCCTTTGTCAGAGAGGCAGGCCGAAGGCGTTAAACAAATCCTCAAAGGCGCCAGCCATCTTCTCGGCTTGATTGATCAGGTGTTGGAGCTGGCAAAGATCGAAACCGGCGGGCTTAGTCTGTCCATTGAAATTGTCGAGTTGGATTCCGTATTCAGTGAATGCCTGGATTTGGTCACCGGTCCGGCAACGGACAATCAAATTTCGATCATTGATCGCACCGGTTCCGAGCTGCCAAAGCTGAGTACGGATCGGTCACGATTGAAACAAGTTCTACTCAATCTCATGTCCAATGCCATCAAGTATAACCGAGCCGGGGGTAACATAACGCTGGAAGCGAATAAATCCCGAAAGGGCTTCGTACGCATCGTCGTTTCCGACACAGGCCTTGGGATACCGCACGCATTGCACAAAAAGATATTCGAGCCGTTCAATCGGCTGGGCCATGAGCGCGGCGAAGTGGAAGGCACCGGTATCGGCCTGACAATCACAAAACAGCTCGTCGAAATGCTAGGCGGGCGGATCGGTTTCTCCAGCGTAGAGGGGCGCGGCTCCTCGTTTTGGTTTGAACTGCCGACACAGAGCGCATCTAAGCCGAACGCCGATAATTTGGCCGAAGTTGTGGATGAGGTAAAAATTGAAAGCGACGCGGCGATTGATGGGCTTATCCTCTATGTCGAGGATAACCCATCCAACCTAAAATTGGTCGAGATGTTAGTCGCCAACCTAGACGGCGTCGAATTGATATCGGCTCCCGACGCGTATACGGGAATTGATCTGGCGTGCAGCCAGCTCCCGCAATTGATCCTGATGGATATTAACTTGCCGGGTATGGACGGCATAACGGCAATGCAGAAATTGCGTACCATGGAAAAAATCTGTGATATTCCGATCGTCGCGGTTTCCGCCGCCGCCATGCCGCGTGATATTGAGCGGGGAATGAAAGCGGGTTTCGATGCCTACCTAACAAAGCCTCTGGATCTCACCAAATTAACGGAATCCATCAATCGCTATTTGGGCGGGCCGAATTAGGCAGGGCGCCTCAAATTGGAGCTACACCACTTCAAATGCGTCGCAGGCGACCGAGCCGTGGGCGTAGGCATTGCCCAACTCGGCCTCCACCAGATCGCCGACGGATTCCAAGATGGGTGTCAGCTTACCGTTTGCCGCGAACGCGGTCTCGGTCATGTGCGCCGCCAGGTCCGGGCCCAGCCCGCGGTTGCGCAGGCTCTCGTCATCGGGGTCGTTGGACATGGGCGCCGATAAGATACCGCGCTCGATGAAGTCTTTATCGGCCCCAATGGCGGCGCGGGCGACCTCACCAGCCTCGGCGGCGAAGTCTTGCATGCCGCGGTCTTCGGCGGCGCGGCCGATCTCGGCATAATATTCACGCCGGATATCTTCCAGCTTGGGCTGGCCGGCAAGGCCGTGCAGCATCAACTCGCCAAGGGCGGTCAGCCAGGAGATTTTGAAGCGGCCGATATCGTCCTGGCTGACGGCGGCCAGATCGAAGCCCTGCTCCAGCTTGGCGGTGCGTGCGATGATGCGCGACAAAGCGAGGTCCGCCATTTCGTCGAACATTTCGGCCATGCCTTCGGCCATGCGCGCCGCGTCGGTACTGATTTTGCCGCCGTAATCGAGGCGCGTGATGTCGGTTTCTGTCATGGTCCAGGATTATCCCGCCGCCTGAAAAGATTGGAGCGGGTGAAGGGAATCGAACCCTCATCTAAAGCTTGGGAAGCTTTCGTTCTACCTTTGAACTACACCCGCATTGGATTTGCGTATCCGCCGACGATATCATCCTGAAAATTCGATTTAAAGCCAATCAGCCCCATATCGCGGTGGCCACCGATTCCAGATTGGCCAGTTTGCGTTCCGCCGCGAGCCTAGTGGAACATACCATATTGACTAAACTGGTTCCACTACGCCAATAGTTGCGCACATATGCTCAGCCAATAACGACTTGAGGTAATAGGACAAAATGGCCAGAGACGTAATCCAGATAAAATCGAGAATTATCGAAACCATCTCCCCCGACAAGACTGTTGGCGAGGCCGTGGAAATGCTGGCCAAGCACCGGATCGGTCTTCTGGTGGTTTGCAAAAATCGGGATCAGTTGGCGGGCGTGTTGTCGGAGCGCGATGTGGTTCAGGCGCTCGGCAAAGACGGCCCTAGCTGCCTGGAATTCAAGGTCGATGCGGTGATGACCAAGGATGTGATCACCTGCAACGGCGCCGCCCACCCCCATGACGTATTGACGCAAATGCACGAACGCAATATCCGGCACATGCCGGTTGTCGAAAAAGGCAAGCTGGTCGGCATTGTCACCAGCCGCGATATCCTTGAACATCTGGCAAAAAATACTACGCCGGACGAGCAGGCGATGATGTGGGCCAAGATGGTGCAGATGTAGGGGCCCAAGGCCCCTGTCTTTACGCCTAATCTGAAAATTCAGACACGAAAGAAACGATATCGATTTCCTGTTCAAACATAATATTCAGCGCGCTTAGGGCCGGCCCGTCATCGCCTCCGGCGCGCAAATCCCATTTGCCATGGGCGTTGTTTTCAAGCCAGAGCCGTAACGTTTTTGCCGGCATCGCAGTTTTACAAATTACGCTGTAATTCCATTGCCGCCGGTCGCGCTTACCTGCCTCGCCAAGGGTCTGGCGCACCGGGCCATTGCTCATGGCGGTCCCGGTACTTGCAATCCCGCCCAATCTCCGGTCTCCGAGCCGGCGGTCAACAAATTGATTTGGCATGGTAATTCTCGTCATTGTTAGGCGTGGCGTCCTGGCTTCCCTCAACTATCACGAATAGTTTGATTCGGATTATCTTGTCTGCTGTGGCAAACGCTTAGCTGAGGCCGTAAAATCCACACGGATCGAAAAACGCAGCTTGCAGTGCACTTTAACGGTTTGCGAACAGGAGACAGCCATGCCCCTCGACAACAAAATCACCTTCACCGGCGTCCTTGGCGATGAATTGGCGGCGCGGCTGGATATGCCGCCCATGGCACCTCGCGCCTATGCTTTGTTCGCCCACTGCTTTACCTGTTCCAAGGATATTTTCGCCGCCGCCCGGGTCAGCGCCGGGCTGGCGGAGCGGGGCATCGCCGTGCTGCGCTTTGATTTTACCGGCCTTGGCCATTCGGACGGCGAATTCGCCAACACCAATTTCACCTCGAATGTGGGGGATCTGGTGGCGGCGGCAAATTGGCTTGCCGAAAATTATGAAGCGCCCGGCATTCTTATCGGCCATAGTCTTGGCGGTGCGGCGGTGCTGGCGGCGGCCGGTGAAATCCCGGGCGTCAAAACCGTGGCTACCATCGGCGCACCGTTCGATCCCGCCCATGTATCGGATAATTTTTCCACCGCCATCGCCGAAATCAACCAGCAGGGCGAGGCGGCGGTAAGCCTCGGCGGGCGCCCGTTCGTTATCAAGAAGCAATTCCTCGACGATATCGCTGCCCAGGACCAGAAACAGCGGATCAAAAATCTGAATAAGGCGCTGCTGGTATTTCATGCGCCTGGTGATGCGATTGTCGGGATCGACAATGCCGCCGAAATTTACGGCGCAGCAAAACACCCGAAAAGCTTTGTGTCCCTGGACGGCGCCGATCATTTGCTGTCGCGCAAAGAGGACGCCGTCTATGTGGCCGAGGTAATCGCCGCCTGGGCCGGTCGCTATTTAGGCACCAGTGAAGAGACAACCGCCGCGCCCGAAGGCGAGGTTGGCGCGGTGACCGTCCAGGAATCCGGAGAAGGAAAATTCACGCAAGTGATTTCGGCCGGCGGCAAACATGTCCTGCGCGCCGACGAGCCAGCCGATTACGGCGGACTGGACACCGGGCCCACTCCCTATGATCTTCTGCTCTCCGGCCTCGGCGCCTGTACCACCATGACCATCCGCATGTATGCGGACCGAAAAAAGATACCTTTGGAACGGGCGTCGGTAACACTTCGCCATGACAAAATTCATGGCCGTGATTGCGCCGAATGCGAAACCAAGGATGGCAAGATTGACCGCATAACAAGGGAGATACATTTGGAGGGCGAATTGAGCGAAGAGCAACGCCAGTCGCTGCTAGCGATCGCCGAAAAATGCCCGGTGCACCGGACCTTGCATGCGGAAGTCCGGGTGGATAGCCGATTGGCGGACCGCTAGAAACGAACAAGCCGCCCCCAACGGGAGACGGCTTGCTTGATTAACCAGATGGTGCGCGCCCCTGCACGGACACGCAACACCCTGGTAGGGCGATTCGGGTTACCAAAAGATAAAAATTTCCGTGCCCGGCTAAATTTCCAACGCCTGAACATGTTCCCGGAGGACTTGGGAAAGCTCTTCCTGCGGAATGCGGCCAAAACCGCAATAGGCGCCGACGCCGAAATCGGCCAGATATTTTCGCGCCGTAGCGATGCGTTCACCAAATCCGGCCATATTATGGACGGCGCCCAGATAGATGCGCGCTCCATTTACGTCCAAATCGGCCAGCGGTGCGAAATAGCCGTCGGCGGAGGTATCAAGAACAGGAATATGGATCCAATCGACGCGCCGGCCTGAATGGGCGGCAAAGGCGTTGGCCATGGTGACGGCGCCGCCCAAATCATCGGGCTCCCACCGGGGCCAGCCGCCGAGGGTGCCGTAGCAAAGATGATAGCCAAGCTCGGCCTCCTCCGGGATCAATGGGCAAAGCCGCCCGAGGGAGCTCAAATTACGCTCGATCAGATCGCCGGCCGGCAGATCCGTAAGGCGCCCATAGGCGTCCTGTAACTCGGACGTGCAATCCCATTGGATGGCCAGATCGGCCGCCGGGATATTGGCGGTAATGGTTTCGATCTCCCGGGCGAGGGCGGCTTCGTAGCCCGGCTTGACCTTTTCGGCATCCATGGGGTCTTCGAATATGCGCCCCGGCAGGGCGCTGGTGACGGTGGGCATGGACACCTGAAAGCGAAGGTGGGGCGCGAGCTTGCCAGCATCCCGCAATGTCCTGAATATGAAATAGGAGTTCACCGCGTCGCGGGCAAACCCCAAGCGCCAGCCCGGATCGCCGAATTCAACCGGGCCGGCGCCGCCCCGCACCCGGAACAGCCAACTATCGGCGGCGTTCCTGGGATTAAGCCGCTCGGCGCCGTCATCGAGGGCCGGCTGGCGCACAACGTCGATATCCGGGTGAAGGGCCAGAACCTGGAAATGGACGCGGCTGATCCAATGGGAGCGGAGGCCAACCTCGCCGTCGGGTATGGTATGGAGGTGGGCGCCGAGGGGCGCGCCGAATTCCTCAAATACGTCTTCAACGGTATCGAACGGGATGCTTCCCACCAGATGTAGCTTTTTGTCCATGGCCGGGTTACTCCTCCGGTAATCCGGCGGCACGGAGGCCTTCGGCGACGGCCTCTAGGTGCTCTTTCAGCTTCCACGGCATTTGCCGGATGGTCGCTTGAATAGTCATATCCGGCAAATGAGTCAGCAATTCGCGGACCGCGTCCCTGGCTTCGTCGATGCGGCCCAGATGGCTCAACGAAGCGGCGAGCATCCGGTAGCCCACCAATATCGGTGGGCGGTGCGCAATGGACCGCCGGCCCCAATCGACGCTGGCCTCGTAGTCGCCAGCGGCAAACTGTGAGATGCCGCGCATGCCGTACATCATGGAGAGGAGGGAATCGCGCGGGCTAAGTTGGATGCCGTACTCTGTCTGGCCGAGGGCTTCGGCATAATTGCCGGAAAATGCGTTCGCCGCGCCCAGTAAACTGTGAGCAACTGCAAGGTTGGGATTGCTTTCGACGGCCAGTTCCAGTTCGCGAATGGCCTCTTCGTGGCGGCGCGCAAACAGCTTGGTCCACCCGAGCACCGTGCGCGCCCAGGCATCCCGGCTATCCAGATCAACGGCGGTTCCAGCCGAACCTACGGCGGCCTGATTGGCGGCGATGGTGTTGGTGGTCCAGCCATAGATGCCGGACCATAAATGAACCGTTGCCAAGTCGGCATGGGCCATGGAGGAGCTGGGATCGACCGCAATTGCCTCTTCCAGGAGCGCTTTGGCGGTTTGGCTGTCTTCGGGCGTTAAATTGCTAATCAGTGTATGGGCGCGCATGACCTGGGTCCAGGTATCCAACCTCGGCGTATCGCGCCGGCGCGCTTGGCGCATTTCGGCGGCCAGCAGTTCAGGCGCCACGGCGCGGGTAACGCTCTCGGTAATCTCGTCCTGGACAGCGAAGATATCGTTGAGGTCGCGGTCATAGCGTTCCGCCCAGATATGGCGGTCGGTTTCCGCCTCGATCAATTGGGCGGTCACCCGCACCTTGTCGCCGGCCTGGCGGACGCTACCTTCGAGCACATAGCGCACGCCCAGTTCCTTGGCAATCTGGCCGATGGTCAGGCTTTGGCCCTTGAAGGAAAAACTGGAATTGCGGGCGATGACAAAAAACCAACGGAAGCGAGACAGCGCCGTGATGATGTCTTCGGCGACACCGTCGGAGAAATATTCCTGATCTGCATCGCCCGATAGATTGTCAAAGGGCAGCACGGCGATAGACGGCTTGTCGGAAATGGCCACATCGGATTTTTCGGGCGCGGATGGCGCCGCGAACTTCACCGTGTAGGCTTGCACCGGATCGGAGACGTTTTTTACCTCTTGTCGGCCCATGTCTTGGTAGTCCGCTTCGATGCGGTTGCGCACCTGATCATAAACGCCGCCCGAAATAACGATGCCGCCGGGCTCGGCCAATCCTTCCAGACGCGCCGCAATATTCACGCCCTCGCCGTGAATGTCTTCACCGTCGTCGATGATGTCGCCAAGATTGATGCCGATGCGAAATTCCAGGCTTGAGGCCGCCAAACCGCCCTGCATGGCGATGGCGCAGTTGACCGCGTCCTGCACTGTGGGGAATTCCACCAGGAAGCCATCGCCGGTGAGTTTAACGATTTTGCCGGAATGATCGGCAACGCTGGGTTTGATGACGTCTTCGCGGGCGTCCTGCCAGGCAGCGACGGTGCCTTCGGAATCGTCTTCCATAAGGCGCGTGTAGCCGGCCACATCCGCGGCAAGTACGGCTGCCAGCCTCCGTTGAACCTCCCGGTCCGCCATGATCCTCCCTGATCCTCTTTTGGGGGCGGTCTAATTAACGGCTATATTAGAACAAGTTGAAACGATAGCAATCGTTCTAGGGTTCCTCCGCGCGCGGCGTCGGATAGCCGCGTTCCACCTTCAATTGCTTGATCACCTCCTTGACGACGCCCGATAGGGGCAAGGGCAGGCGTAGCCGGTCGGCTTCTGACAGCACGATCATCATGTCTTTTTCCGCCCACGGCGTCGGCGCTTCGTCGGCGCGGGTCTCTAAGCTCCAATTGCCGGCCGAGGATGCCAACAAAGCGGTGCGCAGTTTTTCTTGATCGACGCCCAAACCATCGGCCAGCATCATGGCTTCGCGGTTGGCCGACATACAGGCCCACAAGATCATGTTGTTGACCATCTTTCCGGTGCTGCCGGCGCCCGCCGGGCCCAAATGAAATATGCTGTCGGCGTAGCATTCCATCACTGGGCGACAGGCTTCGAAATCAATCTCTTCGCCGCCCACCATGGTCAGCATCTTGCCGTCGATGGCCGCCTGCTCGCCCCTTGTCAGCGGGCAATCAATCAGCCGCACCGGCGCCGCGCCAATACGCTTTTGGATCTTGGTGACGGTCGATGGCGCGATGGTCGAACAGATGGCGATGATGGCGCCGCCCGACACGCCTTCCATGACGCCATCGGTTCCGAACAAGGCGGATTCCACTTCGGCATCAAATCCGACGGCGATCAGGATCAACTCAGACGCCGCCGCCACCTCGGCTGGCGAGGCCGCCGCCGCCGCGCCATCCTTGGCGGCCGCTTCGATCAACTCGGCGTGCACGTCATAGCCGGTTACGGTGAAGCCGCCGGCCAGCATGTGACGCACCATGGGCCCGCCCATCTTGCCGAGGCCGATCAATCCAACCCGTTTGATGGCAGTGTCGCTCATATCCCAATCCTCCCTAAGATGCAGGCACACGCAAACCCGCATCGACCATCAGCGGCATCACCTCGTCGATCCATTGCCGCAGCTCGTCTTTGTAATTGACCCAGGAAATCAGGCAGCCGTCGACGCCGATATCGGCAAGGGTTTGCATGCCGTCCACCACCTGCTCGGGCGTTCCTACAAGCGGATAGCCGCCATGGCCGGCGATGAAATGAAAGCGGAACTGCTCCAACGCGCCTTCGGGCAAGGTCTCGGTCTGCACCTCGAAGATATCGAGGAGATTATCGACCGCCTCGTAATCGCCTTTCTGGCGCACATAATAATCCAGATAGTCCTCGGCCTCTTTTTCGGTTTCGCGGCAGACCACATAGACATGCACCCAGACCTGCACTTCCCGCCCATTGGCCCGCGCCAAGTTTTTCAGCTTGTCCACCTGCGCCTTTCCTTCATCGAATTGGTGCGCCTTTAGAAGCGCGAAGTTCATGTCGGCGACGGTGGCCGCAAATTCCTGACCGGCCTCGGAGCCGCCGGCATTCATGATCGGCGGAAAGGGTTCCTGGATCGGCTTCGGCTGGCTCCAGGCGGCGTTGGAATGGAAATAATCGCCATCGAAATCAAAGGCCTCTTCCTCCGACCATAATCTGCGTACCAAATCCACCCATTCGGCGCCGTAGACATAGCGTTCATCGTGACTGCGCATGGGCACGCCGAACATGTCAAACTCGCCCTTGAACCAGCCGCAGACCACGTTCAGGCAGAACCGGCCTCGGCTGGCATGGTCGATGGTGGTCGCCATTTTGGCGGCCATGACAGGATTGATCAGCGGTACGTGGCAGGTTGCGAAGACACCGATTTGTTTGGTGATGGCGCTTAAGGAAGCGGCCCAGGTGAAGCTTTCGAAGGTGGCATTATTGAAATTGGTCGGCCCGCCATAGCCGCGCCAGCGGCCCACCGGCAGCAACGCTTCCAGCCCAGCGTCGTCGGCCATCTTGGCGACAATCTCGGTTTCGGGCCAGGACAACTGCCAGGCTTCGTCGACGGTGGTGATCGACGAGCCGTGGCTGCAATTGAACGCCATGACGCCGAGCTTCATCTTGTGATCGCTGTAAAGCGGATTAGATATTGTTCGGTCGGTCATAAATTTCACTCCCCCTATGCGATGCGATTGAATGGGTTTCGCCGCCTTAATGCAAGAAAAGTTAGTTGCGTAGAGCTCCGTTCTGACGGATGCTTCCGGGCAGCGAAAATTAGGGGGAGCAGGCGCATGGCGGACGGCACGATATTATCAGAAATAAAACCCGCGAAATCTGACCGGGCGCTGTGGCGCGGCCCTGAGATCACCGCAAGCGACGACTGGCTGTTTCATCTCTCCGATGGTGCGGCGGCGGAAATCCGGGCGTGTATGGCGCCCTTCAAGGGTAGGGATATTTCGCCTGACGGCTTGATTGAGGCCGACTTTCCAGCGCCCAAGCTGGCCGCCGAGCTGGCGCCGCTGGGCTCCGAGATTAGCGATCATGGCCTTGGGTTCGCGGTGCTCAAGGGCGTGCCCATAGACGGATTTTCGGGCCGCGATTTCGAGATTATTCATTGGGCTATCGGCAAGGCCATCGGCCCGGTGGTAACCCAGGGCGGCTCCCTCGGCTACATCGCCCATGTGCGGGATTTGGGCAAGGACGCGCCGAAATCCTATTACGCCCAGGTGGGCGGGCCGCTGCCTATGCACAAGGATCCCATCGATCTGGCGGCGCTTTTGTGCCTCAAATCGGGGCGCAGCGGCGGCACCAATTTGCTGGTCAGCGCGGCGGCACTGCACAACCGCCTTTTGGAACGCCGCCCGGAGATTTTGGAGCGCCTGTATACGGGCTATTTCCATTCCAGCCAGCCCGAAGAAACCGGCGATCCCGCCATTACCCGGGAACGCTTGCCTTTGTTCATTCAGCAAAATGGCCACACCTTCGCCAATTATCTGCAAGCGCCCATCTATAGAGCGGTTGAGAGCGGTAAGGTGCGCCTAAGCGCCGAAGAGCGCGAAGCTTTGGAAGTGTTCGACGCCGAAGCCCTGTCCGAGGATTTGACCGTCGCCATTGATGCGGAACCGGGCGATGCGTTGTTTCTCAACAACCGGACGGTGCTACACAGCCGCACCCACTACGAAGATTTCGACGCATTGGAAGATCGCCGCCATCTTTTGCGGGTGTGGATGGACATGCCCGAATGGGACCGCCTGCCATCGGGTAGCTTCCACTACGCTATGAGTGAAGACGGTACGAAGAAAATATTCATGCCCGATCTCCTGGACGCCGGCTAAGCCGGCTGCCGCCGAAACATATGGCAGAGTTATCGCCCGATCGATTGGCCGAATTCTACCGGACCATGGTCACCATTCGCGCGTTTGAAGACCAAGTGCGCCAGTTTCACCGGGCCGGACTGGCGCCGGGATTGGTGCATCTTTATTCCGGCCAGGAAGCGGTCGCGGTTGGTGCCTGCGGCGCGCTCCAGCCTGCCGACGTGATCGCCAGCCATCACCGGGGCCACGGCCACTGCATCGCCAAAGGCGGCAAGATGGATCAATTGTTCGCCGAAATTCTGGGGCGGGCTTCCGAATATGGCTTGGGGCGTGGCGGCTCCATGCATATCTACGATCCCGCCAACGGCAATCTCGGCACCAACGGCATCGTCGGCGGCGGCGTGCCCCTGGCCACCGGCGCCGCGCTGTCGGCAAAACTGAAGGGCGAGAGCAGCATTGCGCTCTGTTTCTTCGGCGACGGCGTCCTCAACCAGGGCATCTTGTTCGAAGCCATGAACATGGCGGCGGTTTGGGCGCTCCCGGTGGTCTATATCTGCGAAAACAACGGCTATGGGGAGTTCACCGAGATCGACGACGTTACCGCCGGACGCCCATACACACGGCGCGGCGAGGCGTTCGGCATCCCATCGGAAAAAGTCGACGGCATGGATGTTTTAGAAGTCCACGCCGCCGTATCCGTCGCCGCCGAAATGGCGCGCAGCGGCGGCGGGCCGAGCTTTCTGATTTGCGATACCTACCGCTATACAGGCCACCATGTGGGAGACGCCGAGGAATATAAAGACGATGCGGAGCGCCAATTGTGGCTCGCGCGGGACCCGATCCTTAAAATCGCCGAAATGTTGGGCGCCGATGACGCCGCCGCCATCACCGCCGAGGCGGAGGCGGAGGTCAAGGCGGTCGCCGGACGGGCCAAGGCCATACCTATGCCAAGCGCCAACCATGCGGAGGCAGACGTTTATGCCGGGTGACTCACAAACTCTGAGCCTCAAGGAAGCTGTCCTTTCCGCCATATTCGAGGAGATGGAGGCCGACGAGCGGGTTATCATGATGGGCGAGGATATTGGCGCCGCTGGCGGCGTCTTCAAGCAAACCGAGGGTTTGTTCGCCCGCTTCGGCGCGGCCCGCATCATCGACACGCCGATCTCTGAATCGGCCATCTTCGGACTGGCGGTGGGCGCCGCCATGACCGGCTCGCGCCCCATTGTCGAGATCATGTTCGGGGATTTCATCACCCTGGTCATGGACCAGTTGGTCAATCAGGCGGCCAAGGTGCATTACATGTCGGCGGGCGGATATTCGGTGCCGCTGGTGCTCAAGACCGGTATCGGCGTCGGCGGCAATCTGGGGCCCCAGCATTCGCAAAGCCTGCACGCCTGGCTGGCCCATATTCCGGGATTGAAGGTGGTCATGCCGGCAACCCCCGCCGACGCCAAGGGCCTGATGAAAGCCGCCATCCGCGACAACAACCCGGTGATCTTCGCCGAAGACCGTATGACTTATAATCTCAGCGGTCCGGTGCCGGCGGGAGATCATCTGGTGCCGCTGGGCAAGGCCGATATCAAGCGTCAAGGCGCTGATCTGACCCTCATTACCATTTCGCGCATGGTGCACACGGCTTTGGCCGCCGCCGAAACCCTTGCGGAAAAAAGTATCGATGCGGAGGTGGTCGATCTTCGCTGCCTCGCGCCCCTGGATATGGAGACGGTTCTTACATCCGTCAAAAAAACCGGGCGAGCGCTGGTGCTGGACGGCGCGCATTTGTCTTTCGGTATCACCGGCGAAATCGCGGCTTCTATTGGCGAGGCGGCATTCGATTATCTGGACGCGCCGGTGATGCGTCTGGCGGGCCCCGATCATCCCGTGCCTTACAGCCCGGCGCTGGAACAATTTTCGGTCCCGGGCACCGACCAGGTTGTCGCGAAAGTTGACGAAATGCTGGGTTAGCGGATTTACATCAAATACAGGAGGCTGGAATGGCAGAGCGATTAGGGACTGGCGGGCGCCGGGACATGTTCGAAGCAATGCTATCGATGCGACGCTTTGAAGAATCCGTAGCTCTTATGTCCAAGGATCACCCGTTCGGGCATTTCCATCTCTATATCGGCCAGGAAGCTACCGGCGCCAGCGTGCTGGCGACCGCCGCAAGACGGCTCAAGCAACATTTCTTAACTCCTAGCGGTATTGCTAGCAACATGGGCTAGGGATTACATTGATCAGGTCAATATTTGATTGGAATAGGAGGGGGCCATGCTGAGCCGGGAAAACAACGAGCGGATCACCCGCGTGGGCGCCGGTACGCCCATGGGCGAGACCCTGCGCCGCTATTGGATGCCGGCGCTGCTGGCCTGGGAATTGCCGGAGCCGGACTGCGCGCCGGTGCGCGTGCGCCTGCTGGGCGAAGATTTGGTGGCGTTCCGCACCACCGATGGCCGCATTGGCATGGTGGAAGAATTTTGCCCGCACCGGCTGGCGTCTTTGTGGTTTGGCCGCAACGAGGAAAACGGGCTGCGCTGCGCCTATCACGGATGGAAGTTCGACATCGAGGGCAATTGTACCGAACAGATGAACGAGCCACGGGAGTTTTGCTCCAAAGTCAGCATAACCGCCTATCCGGCGTTGGAGATTGGCGGCGTTATCTGGACCTATATGGGCCCCGCCGAGAAAAAGCCGGCACCGCCAAATTATGCCTGGACCCAGGTGCCGGAAGATCAGCGCTTCGCCTCGAAGGTGGTCGAGGAATGCAATTGGCTACAGGCTTTGGAAGGCGGTATCGACACCTCCCACTTCACCATTTTGCACCGGGCCATCAAGAAAGACCCGTCCCATTCCGGCATTCCCGTCGATGCCCCTGGCGTGGTCGGCGGCGCCCCGGAATTGGAAGTGGATATCACCGATTACGGCTATGCCTATTTCGGTATCCGTCCCTTAGGCGAGGAGGAATCATACGTGCGCGGCTATCACTTCATCATGCCGTTCACTCAACTGCGCCCGCCGGGACCAGATCAGCAGCGCACCAACGGCCACTATTGGGTGCCCATGGATGATGAAAGCTGCATGGTCTGGAATTTCTACCATACTCACGATGGCCAGCCGATCCCTGAGGACGTGGACAAAGGCGCTGGCAACGAACTTGGCGTCGATGTGGATGTGGAAAACGGCTTCCGTTCGATCCGCAACAAGTCTAACAACTGGATGATCGACCGTGAGGTACAAAAGACCGACACGTTTTCAGGTATAAAAGGCATCAACGCCCAGGACCGAGCCGTGCAGGAAAGCATGGGGCTTATCGTCGATCGCACGAAAGAGCATCTCGGCCCCGCCGACCGGGCTATTATCGCCACCCGCAAACTATTGTTGGAAGCGGTCAGCGTGGTTGAGCAGGGCGGCGATCCAGTCGGCACGTCCGACAGTTACTACGAAGTGGTGGCCGCCGAGGATACCTTCCCCAAGGACACCGATTGGCGCCAGACGCTGCGCCCGCGTATGTATCCCGAATCCCAGGGGCGCGGTATCGGCCAGGACGGCGAAGCGGCGGCGATGGAAAAGACTATCTATGCGGAATCGGAGACCCATTTGGCGCCGGCAGCGGAGTAGGCGGCGGTCCCGGAACCGCCCTAGCCGTCGGCCATCGGAATGGGGATATCCGCCGGCACGTCCACTTCGAATACATTGACCCACATGGCAACCGCCGCGTAATAGCCGGTGGTCGCCACCAGATCGAGCAACTGATTAAAGCCCAGCGCAGCTTCCGCCTCGGCGAACAGATCGTCGGGGATTGTGCCGTGCTCGGCCAAGGAAGCCGCCACGCTGTAGACAATCTTGTCCATGGCGTCGTCCAAATCCGGCGCGCGGCCTTCGTTGATGGCGTTGACCACGTCACCTGAGATGCCTTCGGCCAGCGAGGCCCTGGCCTGCACGCCCCACGCATAGGCGCCTTGAAATTTGCGCACCGCCACCATCACCGCCAATTGGCGGTGGCGCGGCGCAAGGTCGGTGCCCCGCAAATAGGTGCTCATCTCTTGATTGATATGAAACAGGTCCGGGATGCGCACATGGACGCCGTTGGGACCGCCCAGGCGTCCGCCCTTGGCGGCGGCATCGTCATAGGCGGCGCGCTGTTCGGCGTTCATGTCTTCGGGCTCAAGCGGATCAAGTCTGGCCATGGCTTAGCGTCCCGGCCCGAAAGGTGGCGTCTTGGCGCCATCCGGCACCGGCACCTGGAAGGAATTAAGGGTCAGGCTGACCACCGTGTAATGGGTCAGTGTCGCCATCAAATCTATGACGCCGGCCTCGCCGAACAATTCCAGGCAGCGTTCATAAACGGCGTCTTCGACGCGCTTGGCTTCGAACACACCGGTGCAGAAATCATAGATTGCCTGTTCGTCCCCGTTGCCAAATTCCGGGGCCTCTCCGTCGTGGATGGCGTCGATGATCGATTGTGATATGCCCGCCTCCAAGGCCAAGCGCGAATGGGCGATCCATTCCACATGGGCGCCCCAATAGCGCCCGCAAATGGCCACCGCCAGCTCGTTCAGTCGGTCCGGAAGGGAATTGTTGAAGCGCGCATAGGCGCCGTATTTTTCCAAAATTTCCGCCAGCGCGGGATTGTGCAGCAACACCTGAAACGGTCCGCGCACGCTACCGCGGGAGCCGGCGATTTCCATCGCCGCCGCCTTTTGTTCGTCAGAATAATTTTCTGGATCAATGATCGCGTAGCGCGCCAATTTCGCCTCCCACAATTTAAGGCGTCATTGTAACCCTATTGAAGGGATGCGGGCCAAGCAAATATCGGGATCTGGGGTCCCAGGGGCGGGCTAGGAGCTAATTCAGTTTCAGCACATTGGGCAGCCACAAAACGACCACCGGGAAGGCCAGGATAATCGCTACCCGAACACAGTCGGACAGGAAAAACGGGATCACGCCCTTGAATGTTTCGATCATCGGTACGTCCTTGGCCATGGACGAGATAACAAAAACGTTGAGCCCTACCGGCGGCGTGATCAGACCGACCTCGACGACGATCAGCGATATAATGCCGAACCAGAGCTTGACGTCATCAATCTCCATGCCGAAATCCAGCCCGGCGATGATCGGCCAGAAGATCGGTACGGTCAGCAGGATCATCGACAGGCTGTCCATGACGAAACCCATCAGGATGTAGAGGACGACCATCCCGAATACGACCATTATCGGTGTCATTCCGGAATTTTTGAAAAAATCGGCGGCTAGGTTCGGCAATTCGGAAAAGCCTAAAAAGGCATTGAATATGGCGGCGCCCAGCAGGATCAAAAATATCATTGCCGTGGTGCTGGCGGTTCCAAGCACCGCATCGATGGTGCCTTTCAGCCGCATGCCGCCCTTGGTTACCGCGATCAGGAAGGTGCCAAGGGCGCCCACCGCCGCGCCTTCGGTGGGCGTGAATATGCCGGTGTAGATACCGCCCATGACCAGGATGAATATGAGCAGCACCGGCCAAATATCAAATAATGCCGCCCATTGTTCGCTGCGCGGTGCGCGCGGCCCGGCCGGCCCGGCTTCGGGATTGATGCGGACAACGATGGCAATGGCCAGCAGATAGCCGAGGGCGGCAAAAATTCCGGGCAGGAAGGCGGCCTGAAAGAGCGTCGCAATATTTGCTTCGACCATGATCGCGTAGATAATCAGAATGATCGACGGCGGGATCAGAATGCCGAGCGTGCCGCCTGCCGCCAGGCAGCCGGTGGCCAGCGATCCTGCGTAATTGAAGCGCTTCAGTTCCGGTAGCGCCACCTGGCCCATTAGCGCCGCCGTCGCCAGCGACGAGCCGCTGATCGATGCGAAACCGGCGCAACCGCCGACGGCGGCCATGGCCACGCCGCCCCGGTGATGACCCAACCAGACATTCGCCGCCCGGAACAGAGCTTGCGACAATCCGGCCTTGGCGGCGAACTGCCCCATCAGAATAAACAACGGCGCCACCGATAGATCGAAGCTGGTGAATCGCCAATAGGTTTCAGTTTTGAGATAGCTCAAAAGCGGCACGGTCCCGGCGATGCTGATATAGCCGACAATGCCGACCCCCATCATGGCAACACCGATTGGAATGCGCACCGCCAGCAATATCAGCAGCACGACAAATCCGGTAACGCCGATTTCCAATCCGCTCATGGTTGCGCCAACTGTATCATTCTTGAATCATCGGCTCGTCCCCGGTATCGGGGGCGGGATGAAGCAGGGTGTAGGCGACCACTACGACCAGCAATGTCAGGCAGAGGACACCATAGGGGAAGGATATCCAGCGCGGTATTGCCAGCACGCCGGTGGTTTCGCCGTAATTGTATAAATCGATCCCGCCGAAAATCATGCGCCAGGTCAAAAGACAGCCGATACCTAAAAACATCAGCCCGCCGATGAAATCGAAAAAGGACTTTACCCGGTAAGGCGCCGAAGCCAGAAAGAAATCGACGATGATGTTGCCGCGCACCATCTGGCAATAGGGCAAAAACGCAAAAACGGCGGTGCTGGTGCCAATCTCGATTAGCTCGATATCGCCGGCGATGGGGCTCGATAAAAATGCCCGCCCGAAAATGCTGGTGGTGGTCATGATCGCCATCAAGCCAACCACGGCGCCGCCGAACAGCGCCAGCGCCTTGGTCAACGCAAATAGAACCCGGCCCACCTTATCGGTGGGCCGGTAGGATTGTTCTAGTCCTTCACTCATTTCCGTTTTCCAATCTCAACGGAAGGAAGAAAGAAACGGCTTAATTGGAATATTTCTCGATCAAGCCACGGGCGTCGGACAGCAACGCCGGGCCGTCGACACCGGCTTTCTTGACCGTTTCAAACCAGCGCGAGAGGACCTTTTTCGAGGCCGCCTTGATGCGGTTGGTTTCCGCCATATTGATGGTGTTGAAATGGTTTTTGGACTTCGACCGCATGACTTTTTCGCCGGGTTTTTCAATTTTTTCCCAGGTGATCCCAGTCTTGCGGGCAATGTGCCAGCCGGAATTGTCGTCGATGACCTTTTTCAGATCGGGCGGCAGTTTCGCGTAGGATTTTTTGTTCATCATAAAGGTGAACACCGCCGTCGAGATGCGCTTTTGATCGCCCGACAATTGGGTGAAATAGGAGGTCAGCTCGTGCATCTTGACGGCCGGCGAAATCTCGAACGGCAAGAGGCTGCCTTGAATGACGCCCTTAGACAGCATCGACGGGATGCGCCCCAACGGCGTCGCGATGCCGGCGGTGCCGAGGGACTGCAGGAACCAGACGCCGATGCGGTTGTGGCCGCGCAGCGTCATGCCCTTGAGGTCTTCCATCTTCATCACCGGCCGCGTCGTCATGAACATGGCGCCGGCATGGGCGTGCGCTAGAAGAACGTGATAATCCTTCATTTCCTCGACTAGGTGCGTTTCCCGAAATTCCTGCAAGGCCATGGTGGTCGAGACCGCGTCCCGGTGGACAAACGGCAATTCGAACACTTCGACCCTCGGCATGCGGCCGGCGGTGAAGCCGGGCAGCGTCCAGACGATGTCGACAACGCCGTCGCGTACCTGATCGATCAATTGCGGCGCCTTGCCACCAAGGGCCATCGCCCAAAACGGTTTAACTTCGATGCGGCCCTTTGACGCCTTGCCGATTTTCTTGGCCCACGGCGCCAGAAAATGTTTGGCCGGATTGGCGACCGGCGGGATGAAGGTCTGCATCCGCAAGGTAAATTCCGCAGATATTGCCGGCGCCGGTGCAAGCATCACCGCGACCGCCGCAACAGAAACAGCGCTCAGAATATATTTATGCATAATAATAACCCCAGTAATTTTTGTTAGAGGGTGAATTTATACCACAATCAAATAATGCACAATTCTGGAGTTCTGTTTGATGGGTTTGTCGTTGCCGTGGACGCTACATATGGCATGAAAGCGATACGCGAGCCGTTCGTGGCTTCAAAGGCAAGATAGCTGGGCTTATCCTGCTGCGCCCCGGAGAATGCGCCGGACGAATGGGAGCGCCAGCAAAACGGTCACCATTGGATATCCGGCTGACCGGGTGCTTGGCCGAGAAAAGTCGGCTATAACTGATACCAGACCGCAAACCATATCCGGGAGACCCTTGATGATTTACGAAATTCGAACCTATGATCTTAAGGTACGCAGCCAGACCGAAGTGCTGAAGCGCTTCGCGGGCGCCATCGATAAGCGCCAGGCGCTTTCCCCCCTGGTCGGTTTTTTCCACACCGATATCGGTATGCTCAACCAGATCGTTCATATCTGGTCCTACGACGACGCCGATCACCGGGAACGGGTGCGTGAAGAAGCCGCCGCCACCGATTGGTGGCCGCCCAAGGTCGGTGAATTCATAATCAAACAAACCAACGAGATTTTTACACCATGGCCCGGCGCGCCCAAGTTGAGCCCGGGCACCCACGGCCCATTTTATGAGATGCGCAACTATCACATTCAGAAGGGCCGCATGGATCAGACTCGCGCACGCTGGGACGGGGCCTTGGCCGAGCGGACCAGCCGCTCGCCGCTCTTGAGCATTATGGAGTGCGAATTGGAAAGCAGTCACAAGCTGGTTCACTTCTGGCCCTACAAAAGCCTGGATGAACGCTGGGCGGTTCGCTCCAAGGCGGTTGCGGACGGCATCTGGCCGCCCAAGGGTGGCGATAGTGAAGAGGTGATCAGCCAGGAGAATAAAATCCTGATCCCGGCAAGCTTTTCGCCGCTGCAGTAAGCGGCACTATTTATTTCGAAACTGTGATTTCCTTCGGCCTCGAAGGTCGGTCGATTGGCGGCAAGACCGTGTTCGTGAAATCGACGCGCCTCGGCCGGACGGCTACCTCTTTTGAATTGCCCCGCTTCGGGATTCCCACCCGCGCTGAGATCTGTGATGATAAGTCTCAATATCGTCGCCGCCAATATTCTGCACCATCTTTGAGGCCCAATACGACTGCTAAGCCTATTGCCGTGCATGGGGGCCCGTGAGGTGTTAGCCATTGCCATTGCAATAGAAATGGCACTTCGATGAATAAATCCGGATTTGCGCAAACCCATCCCCGCTGGACCGGCGTAATTCTTGCGGCGGCGGTGCTGGTGGCCGGGACTTTGGGCACCGAAATTGTGCTCCGCCTGTTCTTCCCCTACAGCATCTATTCCGCTGGCTTTGTGCATACCGGTAATGGCAAGCATTACGGCTGGGGGTTCGATCCCGGCCAGGCCATTCTGGTCATCGATCCCGATACCGGCGCCCGCCATGTGAGCCGCGCCAACCAAAAAGGCTGGCGTGACCGGGAGCGCACATTCGAAAACCCGGAGGCGCGCTACCGCATCCTGGTGATGGGTGATTCGCAAACCTTCGGCTATACGGTGCCTGCCGACGCCCAGTTCACCCGGCGCCTGGAAGACCGCCTCATCGCCGATGGGCGCCACGCCGAAGTCATCAATATCAGCTATCCCGGCTGGTCGATCGATCAGCAGCTTGTGGCCTTCCGCCGCGAAGGCATTCGCTACCGCTCCGATATGGTTATCCTGCATTTCTCGATCAACGATCTGTGGGAGCTGCATTGGTATGAGGATTCCGGCAAGTTCGCGCGGCGCAAGCCGTTCTATTTCCTGCGCGGCCCGAACGGCGATGTCAGCCAGCGCGACAATCCCAAATTCCAGCGCGAATGGAACGCCTGGACGCGGCGCCGGATTATCGCCACGTCGGAAATTTTAAAACATGCCTGGGTGATTTATGATCAGGCCAAGGCGCGCCGCGCGACGGTGCTCAATCTGGACGAGAAGCACCTGCAATTGGTCTTTCATTTGTTCGGCGCCAAAGCTTCAGAGCCGGTAAAATCGGACTTCCGCGCGCTGGCAAAATTGGCGAAGTTTGAGGCAGCCGATCTCGACGCCTTGCTCGTCCGCCACGGCCTTGCCGATCAGCGCGACGCCATCCTTACCATCGCCCGCAACTGGTACCGGTTCGGCCTTTGGAGCATGGATTATTACCGCACCGGAACTGACAAAAATACGCCGGCCCATTGGTGGCCCGACTATTTGGCCATGCTGGCTCAATTCGCCGCCGAAGTGCGCGCCGTCGGCGCCGGCTTTGCAATCAGCGTAGATCATGAAAAAGGCCGCCTTGCCTGGCATCAGGCGCAAGGGCTGATCGCCAGGTCCGAGGCGGCGGCCAAGGGGTTCTTGGCGCAAACCGCACCGCTTAGGGATTTCGCCAAGGCAAACGGCATCGCTGTCATCGCCAACAAAATGCCGCTACGGCGATCCGCCAACAACGTTCACATAAACCGAGCCGGCAACGCCGCGCTGGCGAACGATTACTACCGCTATCTGAAAGACAGTATCCCGCGCTGACTACGGGGTGATGGCTTCAGCGTATTTGTTTAACAAAATCAAAAAATCGTGGCGCCCGGCGCCTCAATAAAAGAAGGCGAATAGGCCGAAGCGTCGGCCCTTGGTGACCGGCATCGCCTCGTGCAGCAGCTTGCATGAAAAGACAACGCCGTCGCCGGCTGCCGGGCAATAGGTTTGCGGGCCATATTCGTTGAAGCGCAGCCGGCCGCCCTCAAACCCGTCATTGAGATTGAGGCTGAGGGCAAAGCGCCGTTCCTGGTCAACCTTGTGGCTGACGCTGTCACGGTGGGCGCGGAAATAGCCGCCGTCGCCATCCTCGCCGGGCTCGTAGCAGCCGATGCGGGCGCCGTCGTAAGATATGGTCTTATATTGGAAAACTTTTTCAATCCGGGGCACCACGCGCATGTTGAAACGGGCTAATATTGCCTGATGCAAGGGATTGTCGCCTTCCGGCACGGTTACGTCGGCGCGTTTCTTGACGTCCGAGAGAATATTATCGCGCACCTCTGATCCCCGCCCCTGGGTAACCTCATCAATGCGCTTTTCGCCTTGCTCCCAGAATTCCATCAAATCCCGGCATAATTCGGCCTCAAACAGGCGCGGGATCAATAGCACCGGCGCGTGGCTGGGCGCGGCGCTATCCGTCTCGGCGCCTTGGTGCTCGGCGATGACGGCCAGTGCTTCGGCCACCGGCGCCACGCCGGGCAGCCCAGTCAGCCTGGCGATCACATGGGAGTTGCGGTCGAGGATGGCGATCATCCCGGCGCCGGCGCTTTCCATCAGCCCGAACGACGCCGCGCATTCGCCGTTCGCATCTCCGAGCATGGCAAAGCCCGGCTGCAAAGAATTGCCGAGACTCGCAAGTTTGGCGGCGGGCATCGCTAAGACGGCGACAAGCAAGGTGCCGGCGGCTTCGAATTGGGCTGCTTGGGCTTTGAGGGCACCAAGGAAGGCGGCGGCATTGGGATTTCCCGTGTCCCGAAGCACGGCGACAGCGGTGAAGGCTCCGGCATAGGGGATTTCCACCAGCGACACGGGCTGGCCATCTTGGTCGGCGAAGACCGAGTTGGGCGCGAAATCGCCGACGCCGATTGCCCGAAAATTCATTGAACTATCCACCGTCCAGATTGGGCATCAGATTAGATCATGGCCGCCGCCGCCGCAACGCGGGCGGGTGAGCGCAATCCGATTTTCCCAAACCTGGCAATACGTCCGGAATAGTTATTGCCTCGACCAGCCCGTGATATATTGGAATTCGGTGCCTGGGCGTTTAACCTACGCCAGCCCTTGACAAGTCAGCCAGTAATAAACCTGATCATTTGAGCCGGAAATTGCCGTGAAAACTTTGGTTCAACATTGCGTAAATTGTGCTCTAGATTTCAAAGAGGTGGTTTCTGGTCGCGTGAATTTCCGGTGGCTGCGCGGCCCTGCCCTTTATATCCTTGTTGCTGTATTGCCGGTGTTTGGATTATCGCTTGCGGTTTCCAGCGCTGAATTGAACCGAAGTGACGGCGTAGCACTAACCAAAGAAGAGAAATCCTGGATTGCGGAACATCCTGTTATCCGTCTGACGCCAGATCCCCTGTTCCCGCCTTTTGAGTATTTCGACGAAGATGGCAAGTTCAGCGGCATTGGAGCTGACTTTGTTGCCCTTCTTGAGAAAAAGCTGGGCTTACGATTCAAGATTGTCCGGGTCAAAGACTGGAAAGACTCTGTCGCCAGGACGAAGCGCCAAGAAAACGACGTTTGGTCGGTGGTGGCGAAGACTCCCGAGCGTTCGGAGTACATGCTGTTCACCAAGCCCTATATCGAATCTCCCGCAATTATCGTGGTCCCCAGCGGTGACCGGCGTCAGCTCACCGTTGAGGACCTTAAAGGCTTAAAAGTTGCCATTTCATCGGGATATGCAGTTCATGAAAATCTTAGGCAGCGGTTTCCCGATATGGCGTTCGATGCCGTTCCCGACCCGATGACAGGATTAAAAAAAGTTTCTTTCGGCTTGGCCGACGCCATGGTTATCAACATTGCCCTGGCGTCCCACATGATGGAAAAGGCGGCGATGTCCAATCTGCGCATGGCTGGCGAAGTCGGATATGTCTACAAATGGGGATTTGCGTCGCGCAAAGACTGGCCCAAACTGCAAACGATTCTGGAAAAGGGTTTGGCGCAAATCACCCTAGAGGAACGACAGGCAATAACCCGAAAGTGGGTCGCGTTAAAGGAGCAACCCTTTGTCATAACGAAAGCGCTAGTATTCTGGATACTTGGTGTCCTGGGTGTGCTTGGCGTGGCAAGTGTATTGGTTTGGAACCGGTCTTTGAAGCGGCAGGTGAGATTAAGGACCCTAGAATTTGAATCCGAACTCAAAGAACGGCAAACCGCCGAAGCGGCGCTTCAAAACAGCGAGAGGATATTATCTGCGGCAATTGAAAGCATATCTGACGGCTTCGTGCTGATAGATGCCGATGGCAAATTTGTATTATCCAACAGCAGATTTAGAAATCTTTACCCCAATTCCCACGATCTCATCCAAAAAGGCGCAAAATTCGAGGCCTTTCTCCGCGGCGGCGCCGAACGGGGCGAATTTCTGAACGCCGCCGGCCGGATTGAAGATTGGGTTTCGCAACGGATGGCGGAAACCGACCAGAATACTGCTATTGTCGAAGATCAGCTGATCGGTGACAGGTGGGTTCGCGCCGCGTCACGGCGCTTGCCGAGCGGCGGGCGTGTGAGCATCCATGTCGATTTTACAGAACTGAAACAAACCCAGGAAGCGCTCCAAGACAGAGCCGAACTGATTCAACTGCTGCGCCAGATTGCGGGCGATTCCAACGACGCTGACAATCTACAAGAAGCCATGCGCGATGTGCTTGATGGTGTATGCGATTACATGGATTGGCCGGTTGGTCATGTATATATCCGTTCAGAAGATGATCTTGAATTGCTCGTTCCAACCGATATCTGGCACCTGGATGACCCGGTACGTTATGCTAAATTCCGTGACGTTAGTGACCGGACAACATTCGCGCCGGGCATCGGTCTTCCTGGGCGTGTCTTCGCTGATGGCAAGCCCGACTGGATTTTTGATGTCACCAAGGATCCGAATTTCCCGAGAGCGAACCTGGCGGACGACATAGGAGTTAAAGCCGGCTTGGCCTGTCCAGTGCTCGTCGGCGAAGAAGTTGTTGCGGTGCTGGAATTTTTTGCACCGAATACTGTCGAGCCGGATCAATCGTTGCTCGACACACTGGTTCAGGTCGGTTTGCTGCTTGGCCGGGTGGCCGAGCGCGAGAGATCCGAGATGGAATTGCGGGCCCGCCAAAGCGAATTGGAAGCTTTGAATGATCAGAAAAACAAGTTCTTTTCAATCATCGCCCACGACTTGAAAGGCCCGTTCACATCGCTCCTGGGGGGATCGGACCTCCTTGTGAACCTTAGCAAGAATGCCAGCAGAGACCAATTGGCCACTTTGGCGCAATCGGTCAATGAAGGTGGCAAACGGGTATTTGCCTTGCTCGAAAACCTATTGGAGTGGTCTCGGTTTCAAATGGACAACGTCAAAATTGAGCCCAAAACTCTGGACCTTCAGTCGATCATCCAACCGAGCGTCGATCTCCTAAATCCTATTGCCGAGGACAAAGATCTGACAATTACCAATGAGGTCACCGGTATCGAGGTTTTCGCCGACCCGCAAATCGTCGAAACGGTGGTTCGCAACTTAATCAGCAATGCCATAAAATTCACTGAAAAATCGGGCTCCATTACGGTCAGTGCAAAAATGATTGGCGAATGGGCCGAGGTGATTGTTACCGATACCGGTGTTGGAATTCCGAAGGAAAAGCTATCGAAACTGTTCGACCTCGGAGAGAAAACATCAACCGCCGGGACCAGAGGCGAAGCCCTGACGGGGCAGCTCTCCGAATTGGGTTACGATTTGTATTCCGCCGAGGCGCCGGACACAGTCGCCGATGGCACCGCCAACATTTTGGCCCTGCCCAAGGGCGGTAGGCTCACGCCCGCTCCCCTGATGGACGCCTGGCGGGCCCGCATGATTGCCTGGAACGGTTAAGCCCATGAACATCCTCCACGTCATTGCTTCCCTGGCCCAGGAAACCGGCGGGCCGGCCAAGGCGGTTCTGGAAATGGCCGAGGCGGTCGCAGGCCGCGGCCACACTCTTACCGTGTTCTCAACCGATTTTGGCGGCGTGCCGGATACGCTGGACCGACTGCGCGAAGCCGGCGTTACGGTTCGCGTGTTCCCGGTGGAGGCGCCGCGCATCTGGAAACGCTCACCCCAATTGGCGGCGGCGCTAGCCGATGCGATCCCGGACATGGACGCGGTGCATATTCATTCGCTTTATCTTTATCATGACTGGGTGGCCGGCGGGCTCTGCCGCCGCTACGGCGTGCCCTACATCGTGCGCCCCCATGGCAGCCTTGATCCGTTTCTTTATAAGCGCCACCGGTTCCGGAAATCGGTGATGGATGTGTGGTTCCAGAACCGTATGTTGCGCGAGGCCGCCGCCGTGCATTTCACCACCGAGGAAGAGCACCAACTTGCCCGGCCCTATATTTCCGGTGCGCCCGGCGCTGTGGTCGCCAATGGCATCAACTTCGCCGATTATGCCGAGGTGCCGCCCGAAGGTCTTTTACGCCGCCGTTATCCACAATTGGCCGACAGCCGTATTGTCTTGTTCCTGAGCCGGCTGAATTTCAAAAAGGGCCTGGATGTGCTGATCCCGGCCTTTTCCGAAGCGGCGAAAGACGCCGATGATCTGCGCCTGGTGCTGGCCGGGCCCGACGATGGCATGGAAAGCCGCGCCCGCGCCTGGGCCCGGGAATACGGCATCGAAGACAAGACGGTGTTCACCGGCATGCTGACCGGGTCTGAAATCCAGGAGGCTTATCGGGACGCGGAAATGTTTGCATTGCCATCCTATTCTGAAAATTTCGGCATCGCCGTGGTCGAGGCCATGGCTATGGGCGTTCCGGTGTTGATATCCGATAAGGTCAATATCTGGCGTGAAGTGGCCGGCGCCGGCGCCGGGCTGGTATCGGCCCCAGAGGTGGATAGCTTCGCCGAATTGATTGCCCGCGCCGCCGCACCGGATTTCGATCTGGCCGGAATGGGCGCAAAGGCGCGGGAATTGGCGCAGCGTCGCTTCGATTGGTCGGAGATCGGCGGCGACCTGGAAGCGCTCTACCGCTCTGTATCCGAGCCACTTGCCAAAGCCGCTTGAAATATCTTTTGCCGCAGTCGCCATGGGCGTTTAAACACAGATCATGTGCGGATTAGCGGCCATATTTTCATACGGGCGGGCCAGGCGCCCAGCAGACGCGGGCGAGCTGGCGCGCATCAACGCGCATATGATCCCCCGTGGCCCAGACGGCGAGGGCGTCTGGTTGGCCGAAGATGCATTGACCGGGCTCGCCCACCGGCGCTTGGCGATTATCGATCCCGGACCCGGCGGCGCCCAGCCCATGCGCCTGGACGGCGATGATGGGAGCCCACGTCTGGTCATCACCTATAACGGCGAGATTTATAATTTCCGGGAATTGCGGCAAGAGCTAATCGATGCCGGGCGCCAATTGCGCACCAATTCCGATACCGAGGTTTTGCTGCATCTTTATGACGTCCATGGTGCGGACATGATGCTGCGCCTGCGCGGTATGTTCGCGTTTGCTATTCACGACGTGGCCGCCCGGTCGTTGTTCCTGGCTCGCGATCCGTTCGGCATCAAGCCGCTCTATTACGCCGATGACGGCGAAACCATCCGCGTCGCCTCCCAGGTAAAAGCGCTGCGCGCCGGCGGCGCCATTGCCGATGCCCCTGATCCCGCCGGCCATGCCGGGTTTTTCCTTTTGGGCTACGTGCCCGAGCCGCACACCATGTACCGGGCCATCAAATCCTTGCCGGCGGGCACGTCATTGCGCATCGAAGCCGGCGGCCAACCCCGCATACAGCAATATTTCCGGCTCCAGGATCAATATGCTGGGCGCCAAGCGGTTTCCGCTCCGGGCGAAATCGCTGAACGGCTGCGGGCCGCACTGACCGACAGCATTCGCCATCATCTGGTTGCCGATGTGCCGGTGGGCGTATTTCTTTCCGCCGGGCTCGATTCGGCGACCATCACGGCGCTGGCCGCCGAGGTTGCCGGCGCGTCTTTAGATACGATGACGCTCCGTTTCGACGAGATGGCCGGCACGCCTGGCGATGAAGCGCCCTTGGCCGAACAGATTGCCGGCCACTACCAGACCCGCCACCAGACCAGGAGCGTTTCCGGGCTTGAGTTTCAGGACCATATCGACAAGGTGCTGACCGCCATGGACCAGCCGTCGGTGGACGGCGTTAACACCTACTTCGTCGCCAAAGAGGCGAAGGCGCTGGGCCTGAAAGTGGCGCTGTCTGGCGTCGGCGGCGATGAATTGTTTGGCGGCTACCAGTCGTTTCAACAGATACCGGCCTATGTGGGCGCGCTGGGCTGGTTGCCGGGCTCCCGAGCTATCGGCGCGGCTTTAAGGGTGCTGAGCGCGCCGGTTATCGGGCGCCTGACCTCGCCCAAATATGCCAGTGTTCTTGAATATGCGGGCGGCTATGGCAGCGCCTATCTGCTCAGGCGCGGGCTCTATTTGCCTTGGGAATTGCCCCAGGTGATGGACGCCGATATGGCCCGCGATGGCCTTCGCGCCCTCAATCTGGTGGAGCGATTGGAAGCCGGCGTTGCCGGCATCGGTGCGTCAGCAGACAAGGTATCGGCCCTGGAGATGGGCTGGTATATGCAGAACCAGCTTTTGCGCGATGCCGACTGGGCGGGCATGGCGCATTCGCTTGAAATCCGGACACCGTTGGTCGATGCCACCCTGTTCGGTGCCGTCGGCGGTATCGGCGCCTCCAAGCGGCAAATGGCGGAAACCCCGGAGAAGCCACTGCCCGATGCCATTTTGAACCGGGCCAAGACCGGCTTCTACGTTCCCATCCGGGAATGGCTGAGCGGCGAAGGCGGCGCCGTTCAAGCGGGCGAGCGAGGCCTTCGAGGCTGGGCGCAATTCTTATATGAACATGCGCCGTCGGCTTAGCGCTCGAACAGAAAATCCGCCTGCACCGGACCCAACGATTTGTCGGTCACCCGGTTGAACTCGCCGGTCTGGCGGAACCCTAGGTCTTCCAGGAACGCGATCACCGCCGGCGCCAGGCTCTGGCCCTCATAAAGTTCCAGATAGGAACATTCCACATAGGCCCAGCGAAATTGCGGCAGCAATTCCTTGCACCCTTCGAGGGCCTCAAGCTCAAACCCCTGCACATCGATTTTGATGAGCGCCGGTTTGGCAATTGCATCCGCTTCTATCGACGCACCAAGCGGTGCGGCGCGGATTGTTGCGGTCTCCAGCAACTCGGTTCCCGGAAACAGGCTGCTTTGCAATTTGGATATGGGCAGCAGCGAAGAGGAATCGTCGCGCTTCGATATGTGTATCTGGGTTTCTTTTTCCTCGGGCCCAATGGCTTCTTCCACCAGGCGGACATTGCGCATACCGGCGAATACGCGCCGGTAGCAGGCAGCCGGCTCCGCCAACGGCTCGAACGAAATTATGTCGGCGCCTGGAAACCGGTCGGCGCAATACAGCGCGAACTGGCCCCGGTTGGCGCCGATATCGACGATCATCGCTGGGCTTAACAATTTTAAGGCCGCGTCGTGTTCGATCGACGCGCCGACGCCGTGCCTAAGGCCGCGCCGCCAGACCGACGAAGTCATCAGGCGCAGGAACTCGGTCGGTGATCTTAGCAACCTGACCGGGGTTCGTGCCCCAACTTACGTGCGGCTCAAGAGAGTCGCAATCAATCTCAAGAAGTTCGTCGTATTGAGCGTCCTCATCACTGGCAAACTTGCGCCATTCAGCAACAGCAGTATCGAATGCATCGCCCTTGGGAACGAACTTACGTCCCTTCATCCAGTCGAACGTAGTGTCGTCTGGAGCGATAAGACCGGCTCGTGCGCCACCCTCAATTGTCATGTTGCAAACAGTCATTCGTCCTGCCATGTCGAGTTTCTTGATGGCATCGCCTGTGTACTCAACTACATACCCAGTCCAACCGGCTGTTCCCACTTCTCCAATAGCAGCGAGAATCATGTCTTTAGCTGTCACGCCCTTTTTCAGTTCGCCATTGAAGCGAACTTCCATAGTCTTAGGCTTCGCTTGACGAAGAGTTTGAGTAGCAAGAACATGCTCAACTTCAGAAGTGCCTATACCAAACGCAAGTGAACCGAAGGCACCGTGAGTCGAAGTATGGGAATCGCCACACACGATAGTCATTCCGGGCTGGGTGTAACCCTGTTCTGGGCCAATTACGTGAACGATGCCCTGTGCCGCCGAATCGATGTCATACAAAACGACTCCAGTCTCTTCGCAGTTCTTTCGAAGAGTGTCGACTTGAATACGAGCGATCGGGTCTTTGATGACTTCGTTACGTGTGTCGTCGGTCGGTAAATTATGGTCGACCGTTGAAATCGTGAGATCTGGTCGTCGAACCTTTCGGTTCGTCAGCCTAAGAGCTTCGAATGCCTGCGGGGAGGTGACTTCGTGCACCAGATGAAGGTCAATGTAGATAAGAGCTGGTTGACCTTCAGGCTCGGCAACGACGTGTTGTTCCCAGATCTTTTCGAACATGGTCTTTGCCATGTGTACGTTTCTCCCGATAACTAAACGACTGATTTAGTCGTTTGCCTACAATTATTCAAAGTCTGCAGAAATAGTAACGCAAAAGCGGCACTCCGAATAATTTGGAGTGCCGCCTCTTTATGTTTCACTTTGCGTGTGTCGATCTACACCGCACCTGTGGCTGCAGATCGATCCTGTACACCGATTGTGATCAGTCGGTTGATGGCATTCACATACGCCTTGGCCGAAGCGACGACGATGTCGGAATCGGAACCACGGCCGGAGTAAACCGATCCGTCCTTCGAAACCCTGATTGTAACTTCACCAAGCGAATCGATTCCTTCGGTAACCGCCGACACGGCGAACTCGGTGAGTTCGATATCGAGGTTCACTAACAAATCGATCGCCTTGCAAACCGCATCGACAGGACCTGTGCCCTTCGAGTCGACTGTCCGTGTTTCACCATCCGGGCAATCTAGCATGATTTTCGCCTCTGGCTCTACGTCGTTACCACACACAACGTGAACGGACGTGACTTTGTAAGTTCGGTCGGTATCCACATATCGGTGCTGCTCCGACATCAGAGCTTCAAGATCAACGTCCGTAATCTCTCGCTTGTTGTCCGCAAGATCCTTGAACGTGACGAACACATTGGCAAGTTCATCGTCTGACAGATCGTAGCCGAGCTCGTGCAGACGTGATCGAAGACCCGCCCTGCCCGACAGCTTGCCAAGCACGATTGCCTGACCACGCCAACCGACAGTGTGAGGCTCCATAATCTCGAACGTGGTTCGTTCCTTCAAGTACGCATCCTGGTGAATACCAGACGAGTGCCTGAAAGCGTTTTGACCTACGATCGCCTTGTTAGCCTGAACAGGGATTCCGAAAATCGAACTAACCATACGACTGGAGTTGCCGATTTCCTTTGTGTTTATGTTTGTGCCGATCTGGTAGTGATCCGGTCGAGTCTCGATAGCCATTATCACTTCTTCAAGAGCTGCGTTACCCGCACGCTCTCCAAGTCCATTGATACAGCCCTCAACCTGCCGAGCACCGTTTTCGATGGCGGCAAGTGAGTTTGCAGAAGACATTCCGAGATCATTATGGCAGTGAACACTAATCACAGCCTGATCGATGTTCGGAACGTTGTCTTTAATGCCTTTGATCAGCGCACCAAACTCTTCGGGTGTTGAATACCCGACAGTGTCTGGAATGTTGACCGTTGTGGCACCGGCTTTGATTACCGCTTCAACCATTGCGTAGAGGTATTCGGGTTCGGTGCGCGATGCGTCCATCGGCGAGAACTCTACGTCGTCGCAATAAGACTTGGCCTGCTCCACCGCAGCCACCGCCATCTTCAGCACCTCCTCCTGGCCCTTGCGCATCTGGCCTTTGAGGTGGATCTCCGAAGTACCGACGAAGGTATGGATCCGCGGGTTCGGCGCGTCTTTCAGCGCCTCACCCGCTCGATCTATATCTTTGGCCACGGCGCGAGCCAGGCCGCAGATCACCGGACCTTCGACCTCCTGCCCGATCCTGCGCACCGCCTCGAAGTCCTCGTTCGAGGACACCGGGAAACCCGCTTCGATGATATCGACCTTCAGTCGCGCCAATTGCTGCGCAACTTCCAGTTTTTCTGCAACGTTCAACGAGGCGCCGGGCGTTTGCTCGGCGTCGCGCAAGGTGGTGTCGAAAATGAAAACGTGATTT